>Ga0209040_10002986_pt1 | contig 13029 bp, 11 predicted proteins | sample BogFormECP12_OM3_FD_188240 | JGI IMG/M metagenome (GOLD analysis project Ga0209040, IMG submission 188240) | Bog forest soil microbial communities from Calvert Island, British Columbia, Canada - ECP12_OM3 (SPAdes) (version 2) | ecosystem: Environmental > Aquatic > Freshwater > Wetlands > Bog ... | reverse complement strand
CCGAGGATGCGGTGCTGAACGCGCTTTCACGTCTGAGTGGGCACAATTCTGGGCACAGCGCTGAAAACGCGGTTGCGTCGGGATCTAAAGAATTGCTGCTAAACTCCACCAATAGCTAGGGTTAGATGGTGAGCGCGGAAGGAATCGAACCTTCAACCTACTGATTAAGAGTCAGTTGCTCTGCCAGTTGAGCTACGCGCCCACGGCCATTCTTTTGAATAGTTTACCATACCAAAGCGATGATCCAATTGACTTTTTGCCAGTTGTCCCCCATCTAGGATCAATCATTTGGGCCGGACGCACCGTCCCGACCCGTATTCCGTCGAAGCATGCCGTCCCCGCAGGAGTCCCTACACGCTTGACGAGTCATGATCGCACGCCGCGGTGTCGGTGGCTTCAGAATCTACCCCGCGTTTTGTTAAAGCAGCAGACGGCTCTGCCCTGTCTCCGGATGGAAGCAGATCTTGGCCACGCGGGGAAGTTTGGCTTTGCGATCCTGCCGAATCAGAAGGATTGGAATGTCTGTTGGGATGTGACATCATATAGGATGTCGCAATGATCCGTAGGGTGGTTCTCGACACGTCAGTTGTGGTCGCAGGCCTCCGCACTCGGTCTCCGGCACTTTAAGTAGGAGGAAAAATAAACGCGACGCAACTAACTCAGGAAGCGACGTGGGTGTTTTACTTGGCTGCAAGAGGATGTCCAACTTTGAAAATTCGTGTCCCTGACTCGGAGGGTGCATCGTTACTCCAACCCGTCATTGTCGCAGCTAATTTGAGCGAGCACGGACACACAATCGGGATCACACTCGAACATCTCCCGCTACAACTGCCTATCAGCCTACCTCGTACGCTCTCCGCCTATATGGCCGAAGCTCGTCGTGATACCTCTTTGCTGTTCCTCGACCCGCTCCGAGACCCTCTCTGCTACCCTCTCCGCCACTGCGCAGGTGATACCAGTGATACCGTTTTTGGTGAAATCTGAGCAAGAGGGAGAAAGTGCGGAAGTTCAGTTGCACTGCGCTAAACGTCAGTAAGTTATCGTAAATAAGAAATTTGTCAGCCAACTAACTGATGCAGCCCAACTTGGCAATTTCCGTGTGTTTTGAATCCCTCCCTCTCCGCCATGATTTCCCACAACATTTCCAAGCTGAAAGAGGTCCCTCGCTGCGCTCGGGATTTCGCCTGCGGGCCCTGACGCCAGCAAAGCGGCTCAAGTTCGAATCCTTCCCTCTGCGCCATAGTTTTCCACCACGTTCGAAAAGTGTTCACCCCTTCCTTTCCCTGCGGAAAGCGAGATTCCATGAGGCAGATCACAGATTGGGACCCGAAGTCTGCGCTAGGTTTGTCGATTCATGGTCAAGAAATACTGGCGACCTCCGCGGGACTATTACGACGAGCATCGGCGACAGGCCATCGCAGAGATCGCTGCGAAACTTCCAGCGCTTGTCGACAATCGCGATGAAGAGGGTTACGTGCAGCTTCTCAAGAAGTGGTTTCGTGAGATGGCGCCCGATGATCTGATCAGCAGGATCAAGCGCTTTCGCGACGCCGTGAAGGAGAAACACGGCGATCGATGATTTCGTGGGACTCTTTCACCGTCCGCTCAAATTCCTCGTCGCTCATCTGCTTGGAGCGTTCCAATGCCTGCCCGGTAAAATCGGAGATCAAGGATTCCATCGCGGGTTTTAGCTTAACGGCGCTGTTCGACATTTGCGGACCCTTCATCTTTTCTTTCGTTTCAGTGTAGCCGATCTGTCAAACGAAAGTGTTCTGTTTCACTGCTCGCCCCAAACAGCCCAATTGCAAAGCAGCCTACCCCAATCGCCTTGGTTCACTCCTATTCTCCCACAATCTATAATCGAACTTCTTTACCGATCGCGTACGAAACCCGGCGACTCAGGAACCATTGTGGCACTCGACCAGAAAATCTACGCGCTACGACGCGACAAGCTGAAGCAGATCGAGGCGCTGGGACAGCTTGCCTATCCCTACCGCTACGAGACAACCCACGCCATCCCGCAGATTCTTGACGACTACTCAGCCAAGACCGGCCCGGATCTGGAAGCATCGCGCCTCAACGTCAGCGTGGCTGGACGCATTATGTCCATTCGCGTCCAAGGGAAGGCCGGTTTCGCCCATCTCCAGCAGGGCGGCAGACGGCTGCAGATCTATGTCCGTCTAGACAACGTTGGCGAAAAGGCCTTTCAGCTTTACAAACTGCTGGACATTGGCGACTACATCGGCGTGAAGGGCTACCTCTTCCGCACGCGCACAAACGAACTCACGATCCATGTGGAGGAGATCACGTTCCTGGTGAAAGACCTGCTTCCACTGCCGGAAAAGTGGCACGGCCTGCAAGATGTGGAGACGCGGTATCGCCGCCGTTATGTTGACTTGACGATGAATCCCGACGTACGTGAAGTATTCATTAAGCGTGCAAAGGTCGTGCAGTCGCTGCGGCGCTTTCTCGACGCCGCAGGATTCATCGAAGTTGAGACGCCGATGATGCATCCCATAGCCGGCGGCGCGGTGGCCAAGCCCTTCATCACGCATCACAACACGCTCGACACCGACCTCTACCTGCGCATCGCTCCGGAGCTTTACCTGAAGCGACTGGTAGTCGGCGGCATGGAACGCGTGTACGAGATCAATCGCAACTTCCGTAATGAAGGCATCTCGACGCAACACAATCCCGAATTCACCATGCTCGAGTTCTACATGGCCTATGCCGACTACCGCGACATGATGGACTTCACCGCTGAGATGCTGTCGCAGGTGGCGCGCGATGTGAACGGCACCACCATCTCGCACTTCAACGGTCACGAGATCGACTGGAGCAACTTCCAGCGGCTCTCCATGCGCGAGGCCATCATCAAGTTCTGGCCCGACAATGCCGGCGCGAAGCCGCAGATGAGTGACTTCTCCAGTGCGGAGCAGATTGCCATGATGGTGCGTCGCTATAACACGGCCAATCCCCACATCCCTTACGATCCGGCGGCGCCCAGCGGCAAAACCATCGCCGACATCTTCGAATTCGTCGCCGAGCCCCACCTCATTCAGCCGACGTTCATCTATGACTTCCCTCTTGCCATCTCGCCACTTTCCAAGAACAAGCGCGAACCGGAAGAAAACGCCGAGTGGGTTGAGCGTTTCGAGATCTTCGTTGGAGGCCTGGAGATTGGCAATGCCTTCAGCGAGCTGAACGATCCTGAGGAGCAGCGCCGCCGGTTTGAGCAACAGTTAGGCGAACGTGCGCGGGGCGACGAAGAAGCCCACCAAATGGACGAGGACTACATTCGTGCTCTTTCGTACGGATTGCCGCCAACCGCCGGTGAGGGCGTAGGCATCGACCGTCTCACTATGTTGCTGACCGATTCGCGCTCCATCCGCGACGTGATTCTGTTTCCTTTGCTGCGTCCCCTGAAACGCGAGGAGGAAGAGGAGATCGACAGAGCAGCGGAAGAAGCTCCCAAGGGCTAAACGTGCTGGCCGATCTGCGCCGCAAAATGCCCCTCTTTCGAGCTATAGTCAGGAGAGAGAAGAGGATAAATCCGCCATAACTTTACGTAGCTAGCAGTTCACGTATGCGCAGCCGCGCCTGATGCAGTCCGCGACGTGATTCCTCTTCGGTAAGGCCCAGCGTTGCTGCAACGCGGGCGTGGTCATAGCTTTCCACGTCGTGCATCAGGAAGATCATTTTTTCCGTGCTCGGTAACTGTACCAAGGCACGCTCCAGGTCAACTCGCAGCGTGTTCTTACCCACCTTCTTCCGCACCGACAAAATCCTTTCGCAAGGCGAGCAGTTCAGAGTAAGAGCGCCTAACGGCATATGCCGACGAAGTTCAGCTATCAGAGCATGGTCAATCTCTTCCGGCGCGGGCGTATCGTTCTCGGCAAAGACGCGGCAGAAGGTATTCGTCATCAGTTCTTCTGCTGCCAGTTCATTGTCTGTCATCCAAAACGCTAGAGCGTAAACCCGGCCGCGATTTTGCTCATAGACCTCACTATAGACATCGCTATAGGTGGCCCCTGGTAACGTCCCAGAAATGGGCCCGTATTCCGCAAAACCGAAAAGATCTGCTTGCTGCACAATGCTCATGATTTCCTCCTGGATCTATTTGGAATCTGTTTGCCTTGGCGTCGCGCCTCCGCGTTACTTTCATTCATGACACTTTTGTAGTAAGCAATCACTTTGCCTATTTTGGGAAAGACACTCGGATAGGCGGCCCGAAATCTCTTAATCTATTGAAAAACTTGGCGGAGAGTCTTCGATTGATATGAGCGCGTCCGGCGGTCGTAGCTCAACTTTCGCTCCAGAATAGGACCCGAACTACCCTAAGTTGGCATCCGCATACCAACCCCACATTCCTGCTCCATGTAAGTTTTTCCGAGCTAACGGAAGATTCGGCAACGGCCGGAGTTCGGGTCGAAAAACGCGCTCGAAAACACTGCCCGAAGAATTTCACCCGCGTTCCTGTCTGGACTAGTTAGAATTAGGCAGCCGCGGCAAGTCTCTTGGATGTCGCTGACAGGTTCCGATAATGGCTGACGAACGCATCTTGGTAGTGGATGACGAGGACCTGATCCGGGAGATCATTTGCTCGGTCCTGGAGCAATCCGGTTTTGTCTGTAACCCGATGCGCTCCGGCGCGGAGGCCCTACAGGTTCTGGACTCCGACAGCAGTTATTCGGTGGTGGTGTCTGACGTAATCATGGACGGCATGGACGGTCTCACGTTGCTGTCCAAGATCAGGGCCAACCACCCTGACTTACCAGTGGTGATGGTCACTGCTGTTCACGACATTTCCGTCGCCTTGGCTGCCATTCGGAACGGGGCCTACGATTATCTTCTGAAACCATTCGAGCGCGAGCAATTGCTGGCCAGTGTGCGACGCGCGGTGGAAAACCGGCGTCTCAAGCTCGAGAACATAGCCTACCAGACGAAACTGGAGTCACTGGTTTCGGCCCGCACCGAGTTGCTTCGCCACGCGTTGGCGGACTTGGAGCGTTCCTATGACATTACGCTGGAGGCGTTGGGCGATGCGCTTGATTTGAAGGACGCCGAGACCGAGGGCCACTCCAAACGGGTAACGGGTTTCACCATCGCTATTGCCCGCGCTATGGGTCTTCCGCAGGATCGTGTCCGCGTAATCGCGCGCGGCGCCTTTCTGCACGATGTGGGCAAGATGGCCATTCCCGATGCGATCCTGCGAAAGCCGGGGCGGCTCAGCCCGGAAGAACAGGCGATCATGCGGCAGCATGCTCTGCTGGGATACCAGATGCTTCGCAAGATCCCCTTCCTCCACGAAGCCGCCGATATCGTCTACTCTCATCAGGAGTGCTTCGATGGCAGCGGTTATCCTCGCGGATTGAAGGGTGACCAGATTCCGCTTGGGGCGCGTATATTCGCGGTTGCCGACACCTTTGACGCCATAACCTCCGACCGGCCTTATCGCGCTGCACAATCGATCTCTTCCGGCCGGCGCGAGGTTGAGCGCCAGTCAGGGAAGCAATTCGATCCCGAGGTCGTGAAAGTCTTCCAGTCAATCTCGGAACGAATCTGGCTCGAACTACGCAATGAGATCGAGGCCCAATCAAGCTCCAAGCGCTACCGTCCCAGTAAGACATCGCGCAACTGATAGCGATACCCTGTTCAGCTACACCGTTTGGGGATTCCAAGGAGGCAACGATGAGCACGGTCCTAAGCGATGCCGAAATTCAAGAAGCACTGCAGAAACTTCCCGGTTGGAAGAAAAACGGCAACACTATTGAACGGGCGTTTCAATTTAGCAACTTCGTTGAGGCGATGGAATTCGTGAATCAGATAGCCGAAGCGGCCGAAGCGGTCAACCATCACCCTGACATTCACATCAGCTACAACAAGGTTCTGCTGGTACTTGTCTCGCACGACTCAGGTGGAGTGACGCAGCGGGATGTTCGCATGGCGGGCAAAATCAACGAAATCGCGGGAACGTAGGAAAGCGCATACGTCAGCGGCCCATTCCTGGATGTGGCTCAAGCGATTCAGCTATTCCGTCCAACGTCGCCTGAATGCGACCGAGTTCATCGTCCAGGCTATCATTCCATTCCGACAACTGATCGGAAGCGTGGCCGAAACCCTCGAAGATTGAGCGTAAAGCGCTTCTTCCTCGCTCGCTCAACAACACCAGTCCAATACTGCCTAATCCGAGCACTGTAAGTGGCACATACCATCTGCGCATTGGCCGCTCCTAACTGGCGCGCCTTTGGGCACCTAAGAGCACCTTACCTCTGCGGATTGGTTTTCTCAACGGTTGCGGGGAAAGAAAGTGATGTCGAGTCTGATTCTGGGAAATTTCCACAAATGGGACTCACTTTGGACCTAAAACAGCACCTGCTACCCCTCTGACAAGGGGCCTCCCAGCCTGTCATTTTCCCCACCCCAGGTATGGATGGCAAGCTTGATGCCGAGCGGCTGGGTTGCGTTCGCGGTTTTCGAGTTTGGGCTTGCGCCCGTACGCGGGGAGGCCCTGGGTTCGGCGTAAAATGGGGAGATGTTGAACCCAATGGAAGTCGAATGCGCAACCTGTGATGCTGAAACCGAATAAGGGTGCTGCACACTCGCAAGCAAAGCACTGCCTAGACCTCATTCCAAGAGGCAACGGGCCGCTGTTGACAAAGAGCACCCCCGCGAGGATTTCAGCCGAGCCGTGGTCCGAATCGTTGGGGAACAGACAAAACACTAGCGAAGACGAGCGCCCCTACTAAGAGAGATCCGGATGAGCGAAGGACGCTGGGTTCTGCTAATCGCCAGCGAGGTTGGAGGCACAGACTCGGTGTCTGACCGGGCCATGGAACGGCTTTGCGAGGCCATTCATGAAGAGGGTTATCGCGTCGTACGCACGTCCACTCCGGAGGATGGACTGGCCCTTGTCAAGTCCATCGTCGCAACCAAGACCAAAGCCTCGCACCCGGCCATCTTCGCGCGCTTCCAAGAAACGCAACTAAACCGCTGAGCCGGCTGTTGCGAGCGCGTCGCTTTGATCAGAGGGCTGAAATAGCTCCGCAAGTCTGAGCTTGCGCAGGGTCGAGCGGCTCTTCTGCTGGTGACCTTCCATGCGTTGCAAGATGTCGTCCAGCGCTCGTACCGCCTTTACGATATAAGGACCCTTATTGAGCATCACGCACTCGGCGCGCACCCCAGCGGCAGCGTCGGTGATTTCCGAACGCGACGGGACACCTTCCTTGGCAAGAGACTCGAGCACCTGAGTGGCCCAAATGACGGGAACGTGTGCCGCCTCGCAGATCCAGAGGATTTCCTCCTGCACTTCCGCAAGCCGCTGGTAGCCGCACTCGACCGCCAAGTCTCCGCGAGCAATCATTACTCCGACCCTCGGGCTCCGCATCGCCGCTAGAAGTAAGGAGGGTAATTGTTCAAACGCCTGACGGGTTTCAATCTTCAGGATGATGCCTACATTCTCGGCCCCGAGTTGCCGCAGCCGCGACTGTAGATCGCGAATGTCGGACTCGGTGCGCACGAACGAGTAGCCGAGCATGTCAGCATTCTTCGCGACGAAATCCAGTGCGCTTACGTCGTCTGCAGTTAGCGGCGAAACTTGAAGGTCACTTTCGGGGAGGTTGATGCCTTTTTCGGCACGCAGCCTGCTGCCTTTGGCGCGAGCCTGCAGGATCTCGACCGTGATCTTGTCTTCATCGATGGCCCGTATCACCCCGCCTATCTTTCCGTCATCCAGCTTGATCTTCTCGCCAACCAACACATGGTCTAGAAAATCCGGTTGGGCGACGCCGATCATCGCCGGGCTAAGCAGCCGCCCAAACTGGTCCCAGATGGCAGCTCTGCCGGGCACCGACGAACGTAGAATCACCAATGTGTCGCCGCGTCGAAGGACCAACGACTGCGGTCCTTGGGGAATCTCTCCTACGCTGGTTCTAAGCTTCTTGCCGGCGTTCGGCGAGGACTTGGAGAAGACTGCTTCCAGCACCGTTCCCGGAATCAAGTACGAGGTGTAATCGGCTTCTGCCCAACGGTTCTTTCCGTCAACGTCGGTCACACGCATGGAGCGTGATGCACTGCGCGCGTCCTTGAAAGTGATCCGGTCACCAGGACCCAGCTTGCCCAGCCATCGTCCCGACACCGGCACGCACGCATCCGCCGGAGTGGGCGGCGCTTGTGGATTACGCGCCGGCGTTAGGAATATGCGGGCTGTAGAGACGACCCGCCCGTACGGGTCACGCCGCGGCCGGTACTTCAAGACCGCTGGCCCGGGTTGGAGCGGCCCGGTGCGTAGCTTAGGCCCGCCCAAATCCATGTGGACGCGGCACTCGCGTCCGGTTTCCAGTTTCGCTCTCTCCAGATTCGCGATCATGCCTGCCCATTGGGGCGGACCATCATGGGCGCAGTTGACACGCATGCAGTCCATCCCATTGAGGAGCAGATCACGAATAAGCCCGAAATCATGTGCGGCCTCCGAAGGCATCGTCACCATAATTCGCACGTTCCGGTCCTTCGGCGGAGGGCCCAATAGTTCGTTCGTGTTGCGTTCCAGCCGCTCCCATCCGCGAAGGCTCGAGCCTTCCCTTCCTTTCCTGGAGACTCCGGCAAACGCCGGTTCGCCGACTAGTCTATGTAGCACTCCAAGCACGGCATCGACTGCGCCGAGCACATCTGCTTCCGCTCGTCCTAACGAAGACAATCCATTCGCCGTCAACTTTTCCTGCAGGTCGCGGATGTCGTGACGACGCAGCGCAAGGTAGTGGACGAGATTACGCGCGCTATCGCGATGCTGATCGGGTATTTCTTCCAAGCGGTATTCGAGAGTAGCTTCCTCGCGGACCATCCCCGCGCGTAGCTCGGTCAGCTCATCAATGAGGGACAGGAGGGAGTGGGTGTCATTCATCATAATGTTCGCGGTTTGCTGGGCCACCTGCTGTCTATGACTGACTGCGACGGGAGTCTAAACTCGGCGAATCGCTCTCAAGAAACGCCAAATATGTCGGGCATCTTAATCCCACAGAGTTACAGCAATGTGAATTCTGCTTCAGAAGCGCCGCACGAACACGATCCGGTCGCCTGAGGGTCAACTTCGCCGCGAAGACTGGAAGACTAGAGCCGGCGACTTCTCCGGCGGTGCGAGCGTCGGTTCCGACTGTCGGAATGAGAAAGCTTAGAAGTTATAACTCAGGTCAACCCCGACAAGATTCCTAATTTCCGTTATGCGGGTAAAGTGGTTCAATGGAAATTCGAAATAGGGGGACAGGCTCCATTTTTCCTTGCGATCCAATTCGACGTTGAGTCCCACTCTTAGGGTCTGCGCGTACTCGCTGGCGTTGAAATCATAGTAGGTATTCCAGTCGAGATACCCGCCGATGCGTTTGGCAAAGGCCTGGGAGAGGATAAGCTCTGGTTCGATATTGTTGGTACCCGGAAGGTTATGACTTGTTTGCACCGCCTTGTTGTAGCCTAGTTCTCCACTCAACAAGGTATGTGGAGTAACCTGCGTGGAGAATCCCCACACCAGCTTAATGACGATCTCATTTTCGCCGACCAAGTTATTGGTAGCGGAGGGTACGGTAATTTCAATGCCGGCGGCGTGCTCGAACTTTTCCCACTTGCCGAGCATTCCCCTGAATTCCAGCTTGATGTCACCAAGTCCGTTACCGCTCGGCTCGCCAGCGCCCCCGTTAAAGTGCATAAAGGGGAGTTCGATTCCAGCCGCCATGCGGCCGGAAGGTCCGAAGGATTGAAGCCAGTCAACTTCGACAAGGTCGCCGCTGGAACCTCCATCGTACTCATCATGGTTGTACTTGAAAGTGACGCGTGATTGCATGTAGGTGATGCGTGCTTCGTCCGCTTGTTCGAGCACCGGGTTGTCGAGGGCGTCATCCGGACTTGGTGTCGCATGCGCCGGGGTCTGCGCTGCGGTGGCACTGGCACCAGGTGATTGCTGGGGTGGGACCTGCTGCGCCTGCGGATCGCTGGGCGGTGGCTCTTGAGCACGGGCGTTGTACGGAACGACTAGGACAGACAGAAAGACATGCAGCGCTAAGACTAGGGCCTCGAAAGACGCGCATTCCAGCCGCGCCGCACATGCTTGCCAAGCTCTTTGCCACATAATGCCGTAATAGTTTGGCGGTGGGCAGCAATTATGCGCTCCCGCGTATGTATCGAGATATTAATGTTGGATGAAAGCACTGTTCCTTGTGGTCGTGCGTAACGTGAAAATCACCGGTCGCGTTTCAGGCTGCTGGAATCGGCTTTCTTGGGCGGGCTCAAGATCGCAAGATACTCCCGCCAGTTCCGCAGCACCACAAATGTCCCGAGTGCGAGGGATGCAAAAACGAAGCTACAAACCAGAATGACCATGAAGTAGTGGCCAAACGCTCCGCCACTCTCGCCCTCGAAGAAGAACTGGCCAAACTCGCGACCGAAATTCATGCCGAAGAAGCCGGTCAAGACGGCTCCGCCGCCGAAAATGAGGCTCAACATCGCCAGCCGGTTGACGGCCTCGGTGTTTCTCAGCTGATAGAAGTTGTAGACGAACTCGGCCATGTGTCTGAGTTCGTCGGCCAGAATCCCTTTCATGTCGCCAATCTTGTACTCAGCGCAGAGCCGGCGAAACAGATCATTGTCCGTCTCTTTGCACGAGATATCATCGAAATGCCAGTAGCTGCTGAAGTTGAGGAACTCGGTACGGAGTTCGTTCACCATCGTGATGCTGGGCAGCGTTAGCCTTCCACTTTGCTGGTCTTGTAGCAATCGCCTTGAGACGAGAGCACTGCGCTCGTGGAAATCCAGAAGTACCGCACGGTAGAACAGCGCGACCACGGTCATCAGGTAGTAACGGGTGTGGAATGTCCTACACACTTCCAGATTGTCTTGCGCCGCTGCGGCGGGCGGAGCGTACGCGCGATCCCGAACATCTTGCTTCTCTGCCGTGACAGAACCTAGCCACAAAATCGAACAGCTATGCGCCGTAAAACCGAAAAGCACCGTTGCGGCGCTAAACAAGTGTTTCGTTGCCTCGGCATGTTTATGGCCGAGGTACAGAAAGTCTTCCAGTGTGGACTCAAGAGCGGTGCCAATCTCTCGATTGGAAACCGAGCTCGTGTCCAGCTCGCCATATGAGTAGACGAGCATGTTCTCATCGAGGACCGGTTCATACTCTTCCCGCGAATAGTCGGCAAAGTACAACAGGCTTTTGATTGTATTCGGCAGTGGTGGATAAAAACCCACCATTTCCGGATGCTGAAATCGCTCTTCGCAGACGGTTTCAACCTGCGATCCTCGTTCGAGACGGAGCGCAAGCCAATTTGGGGTTCGCCCCTGGCGGATGCTGTCAGCATCGACGGGATATAGCTTACGCAACCGGCGGTTGATCCAAAGAGCCTGCCCCGCGTCGATGGCGCCCGCAGAGACGCCAACCGACAACACTCCGATGCCCTGCGCTGAAAGGTACAGCCTCAAGTCGGTTACTTCCGCGCGGGCTCCCCTGCCGAGTGCGTCGCTGCCTTCAAACCAAAGCCGGGCTGGTGCGCCGATGTCGATTGTGTAACAGCGCAGTTGATTCTCTTGGTCATCCGCGTGGCGTCCGATATTCGTGTCAAAGAATACGTGCCGGATAATCGAGTGGAAGAAAAGGAGGTCGGAATAAGCCGGGGAGTCGAGGTCAAACTTTGAATAGCTCGATCGCTTCCATGGTCCAAGGCCAGCCATGCCCTGCGACGTAGAGCGGCCGCTATGCCCCGCGATCCAGGAATCCAAACCATCGATCCAGCGTGTTTTGCCGGGCCACGCTTGGGGATGGTCAGCCTGAATGGCCTCTTTGTCCAGCGCAAAGGGGAACAGGAAGTATGTGTGCAAGCGTTCGAAGGACGGCGACGTCGCGATCTCGGCCCGCGCGGCGGTGGAAGACTCAGGCACCATGGAGATTCGCATTAGAACTCGCCAAACCGATGCAAATCAAGTGAATATCCAGCACTACTGGAGATAGCTCTTCGACTATTTAATCGATATTTATCAAACTGTAATCCACCTGACACCATCTCTCAGTAGCATCCGCAACCTAGAGTGTCACTACCGGACTTCTACGGCTCCAAAGGAGGCACCGTGAAATCTCTAGTTCACCTCTTGTTCCTTTTTTCCCTTCTGCTCACAACTTCACTTGCGGTGCTTGCCCAATCATCGGCTGGAACGACCGACATCGAGCAGTTGAAGGCGCAAATGAACGCCCAGCAGAAGCTGCTGGAAAAGCAGCAAGCCCATATTCAGGCTCTGGAGTCAGCTTTGTCAGAACAGCAGAAGATGCTGACGAACGTTGTTCAAGGTGGCGCGAACGGTTCGGCCATGCTGGTACCAGCCGTAGGACACTCCGTTACTGATCTGAGCGCGGGGGCTTACGGGGACCAGGCCCAGGACAATATGGCGGCTCCCGCCGACCAAGAGCCGCCTCTGGCAGAGCAGGAGAAAGTAGAAGAGGAGTTGCAGCGCGGGCCGGAAATCGCAGATGTTACGCCTGACACACCTGCGTTGAAGTTGGGTGTTGCAAAGATCCGGCTGATCGGTTATCCCGCGCTGACTACGGTATTCCGCACCGCAAACTCGGGCGGAAATGTGGGTACGAGTTTCGCCAGCATTCCGTACGACAACAAGGTGAGCGGCAACCTCACGGAATTTCGTCTATCACCGCAAAGCACACGTCTGGCGCTACGCGCTGATCTCGATATCCCCCAGGAGGACCTCAAGGCGGCTGGCTACTTCGAAATGGACTTTGCCGGATCGCCCATCGCGGGCAACATCGCAGTGACCAGTTCCAGCTACACGTTCCGTCTGCGGCAGGCATTCTTCACCGCGTCACGTGGAAAGTGGGAACTTTCCGGCGGACAGTTCTTCTCCCTTATGACGGCGTTGAAGAGCAAGGGCATCACTCCCTGGCCGGGCGACGTTGCCACAGCTCAAACTCTTGATACCAACTACGTACCTGGGCAGGTGTATGGCCGTTACCCCCAAATCCGGGTGGCCTACAAGCCA
>Ga0209040_10002984_pt1 | contig 13034 bp, 9 predicted proteins | sample BogFormECP12_OM3_FD_188240 | JGI IMG/M metagenome (GOLD analysis project Ga0209040, IMG submission 188240) | Bog forest soil microbial communities from Calvert Island, British Columbia, Canada - ECP12_OM3 (SPAdes) (version 2) | ecosystem: Environmental > Aquatic > Freshwater > Wetlands > Bog ... | reverse complement strand
TCTCTATACGCTGCCCTCTGTGGTCGACGACATCGAGTTCGGCGTGACCGATGTCATTCGCGGCGAGGATCACGTCACCAACACGGCGGTGCAGATCCAAATCTTCGAGGCGCTCGCGGGCGCCGCGCCCCGCTTCGGACACCACAATCTTCTCACTGACGCCTCAGGCGAGGGCTTATCCAAACGCACCGGCGCCTTGTCGATCGCCTCGTTGCGCGAGAAGGGCATCGAGCCGCTCGCGGTCGCGGCGCTCGCGGTGCTGGTCGGCTCCGCCGAAGCGGTGCGGCCGGTCGCCTCGCTCGACGAACTCGCGCAGACGGTCGATCTCAGGCATCTGTCGCACGGCGCAGCCCGATTCGACGAGGCCGAGCTCGAGGGGCTGTCCGCGCGCACCCTTCATGCCATGCCCTACGCCGCGGTGGCGGACCGGTTGGGCGCTCTCGAAATCTCGGGGCCGGGTTCGGAACAGTTCTGGCTCGCCGTGCGCGGCAATCTGTCGCGCCTCGACGAAGCGGCGATCTGGCGGCAGGTGGTCGAAGGCGACATCACGCCGCTCGTGAAGGATCGAGCCTATCTCGACCTCGCCGCGTCGCGCCTGCCCGACGGCGCGTGGGACCGCTCGACCTGGGAGAAGTGGACCCGGGAGCTCAAGACGCTGACAGGCCGCAAGGGCCGCGACCTCTACCACCCCCTGCGGCTCGCGCTGACGGGCCAGGAGTCGGGGCCGGAGATGGCGGCGCTGATGCCGCTCATCGGTCGCGCTAGAGCGTTGGCGCGACTATCCGCACCTTCCGCGTGACGCCGTCGGGGCCGGTTTCGGAGACCGTCTGGCCCTGGCCCTTGCCGAAAACCGCCCCGCTGCGCGTTTCGCCGCCGGCAATGCCGGACGCCTCGCGGCTGACGGCCGCCGCCGCCGCGCTGAGCGTCGTATCGGCGCCGTTGGCGTCGAGGGTCGGGGTCACGCCGCCGGACGCCGTCGCCGCGCCGGGGGCCGAGGTCACGCCGCCAGCTGTCTGAGCCGCGCCGCCAGACGCCTGAGCCGCGCCGCCAGCTGTTTGAGGCGAGCCGCCAGGGATCTGAGCCGCGCCGGTCGCGGGGGCTGCGTCAGGCGCCGGCGCAGTCGCCTTGGCGGCCTTTTGATTCTTGGCCTTCGGATCGGCCGCGGTCTTGATGATCGGCCGGGCCATTTCAGCCGACTTCTCGGGCGTCACCACAATATCGCGCGACTCGTGGCCGTATTTGGCCTCCGCGTTGGCCAGCGCCTGCGCCCAGCCCTCGCCCTTGCGGCGGCACGAGCAGCTCGAATCAAACGACTGCTGGAACTTGAGCGCATTGGGCAGGTCGACATAGCGCTCGCCGGCCGTGGACACGGCCTGGTTGACCGTGCCGCCGAATGGGAACGAATAGAGCTGCACGTCGGCGTTGGGGCAGAGCGACCGGCAGACCTCCTCGAGGCTGTCGGACCGGCTGCCCGCGCCCGAATAGGAGACGGGGAAGAAGCTGCCGTCGCAGGTGCGCACGCAGACGGCGTAGGACCCGGCCGAAACGTTCGCCCCCTTCTTTTCGTTTTCGATCGATTGCTCGATCATCTGCTCCTGCTGATCGGGAGGGAGCATGTCGGGACTGACCAAAGCCTGTCGCACGCCGCCGAACAGGGCTTCAAAGATGTTGTTGGGCGGCCTTGGCGCACTGGCGCATTCGGCGTTGTACCGGGCGATCAGGTCGCCGCGGGGGCCGCCGGCGCGCGACTGCAAATCCGCAAGGTTCGCCTGCATCCGCGCGATCTGCCCCTTGACCTCGCCGCACTGGGGCGGCGGGTCCGAGCCGAAGAACAGGAACTTCTGGTTGTCACAGCCAAGCGAACGGGCGTAAGCGCTGGCGTGCGAGAGGTCTGCGCGCGCGCGCTCGGCCGCCGCCTGAAGCTGTCCGCCGCCGCGGGGAGCGGCCGCGATCGCGGCCTGCAGGCGCGCGCATTCGGCGCTTTGCGCGAAAGCATCGCCGGCGGCGAAAACCGCGATAAGCGCCGCAATCGCAATCCCCGGAGGCTTCCAGCCGTTCGTCATCCCTGCCATTGCATCTACCGTCAGAAGCCCGAGCCCGCCGCGACTCGCTGTGCCCGCAGCCGACCCCAAGGCGCGCGTTTAGATTACCAGATCGCGGCGCGAACAAGGCGAAGATGGGACGCCGCGACCGGCTTTCTACGGCGCCTCCACGCTCTGCGCCATCGGCCCGGCATTCCGGTCGGCCGCGTTTACAAGGATTCCATGGCTGACAAGCCATCCTGCGATGGCGAGGCCCGATTCGAGCGGAACCTGCCATGAGCGGGCGATTTCGAGCGGGGTCCGGCCAGGCTGAAGGCTGCGCAAGAGCGGCGCCAATGCGAAGCCTCCAAGGTAGGCGACCGGCCCGGCCAGCCCGGGGTGGCTGAGGGCGTCGGCGACTGTGACAAATTCCTCACCGAGGCAGGGCGTTTCGACAAGGGAAGCCTCCTGCGACATCTCGACCGGCATGGCGGCCATGGCGCGGGCGTCGGCGGGCCCAGCAGGTCGCATTTGCGGCGGCGGCTCACCGTCTTTTGAGCGCTCCGACCAGAAAAGGCCGCCGAAACGCGCGGCGACGGCGCCGTAGTGGCCGGCCGCCCAGAGCCTGTGCCGCTCGGAGGCGTCGCTCAAATGACCGCGATAGAAGCGCATCGCGATGTCCGTCGCCTCGGGCTTTCGCAGAAGCGTGTTGGCGACGATGGCGCCGGAAAGCGCGCTCTGGATCGCCTTCTGAACCCCGCTCGAGGAAATCGGGTCGATCGCCAGCGCTGCGTCTCCGAGCCTGATCGCGTCGGCGGCGACGCTGTCCGCCGCGAGATAGGGGGTCGCGTCGACCGCGCGGATGTCGCTCACGAGTTCGGGCTCGAGGCAATCGTCCAAAAGGCTCGAGCCTGCGAGAGCCGCGCGAAAACGCTTCACCAGCGCGCCCGGCGTCGACCGAAACGCTTTCGGATCGACGAAGGCGAGCGTGTTGTAGAGGGCGTTCGGCAGCGGCACGCCCCAGAACCACGCCTCTTCCGCCGCTTCGATCCTGGGCGCTTCGGGCAGATTAGCCGCGCGCCAATAGGCGAACACGGCGAGCGTCGGGGCGCCGGTCCTCTTCCGGTCGGCCGACGCGCCGCCTCGCCCGCTCGCCTCGGCGAGAAAGTCGGCCTCCAGCGTCTCGGCGCCCCCGTTGGCCTCGATCGTCAGACGCCATCGCCTTCCGTCGCGGCGCCGGTCGACGACTTTGGCCGGCTGGCGAACCTCGACCCCGAAGGCGCGGACCCGTTCGACAAGGGCGAAGTCGAAGGCGCCGCGGTCGACGATGCGACCCTGCTCATGTGGGTCTTCCCGCCATCTCGGCCCGTCCGCCCAGTCGACCCGGACTCCTCGGACGCGCAAGCAATTCGCGTCGAGCGCCGCTTCGAGCTTCGCGGACTTCAGGAGCGGCGCGACCCCCGGGGTCAGCGACTCGCCGAGGCGATTGCGAGGAAAGTTCGCCTGCTCGATCAGGCGGACGTCGTGTCCGAGCTGAGCCATCCGGGCGGCGAAAACGCAGCCGGCGGGCCCCGCGCCGACGACCGCAACCCTAGCCATGGGCGGCGTTCGCCGGCTCGAGCCCGATCGCGGCGGGCTCGGCCGAGAGCCTCAGATAGGCCTCTAGGCAACAATGCAGCCAGCCCCGGATATAGTCGCAGGCTGGCCGGCCGCGCTTTATCACTTCATGATGGCAACCGCCGCCGCAGAGATAGCGCGCCCAGCAGGATCGGCATGGCTCCTGCCGGTGAACATGCCGCTCGGCGAGCCACTGCGCCTGACGCGCCCGGTCGATCCCGCCGGCGAGCGAGCCCATTGCGCCCTCCGGATCGCCGACAAAGCGGTGACAGGCGGAAAGTTCGCCATCCGCCGACACGCCGAGATAGCCGGCCCCCGCCCCGCAAGGGTAGGGTCGGTGCGTGCCGCGGTGAATCTCGCGCATGGCGTTGACCATGTTGGCGAAAGGGTAGCGCTGGCCGAGATGGACGCGCCGTTCGTACTCGCGCCCGCAGTCGATCATCTCGCCGAGCATCCGTTCGAGGTGGTCCGGTTGCATCTCGCCCTTTCCGGTCGGGGCGCTCAGCATCGGCGAGAACCCGACGCTGTGGAAACCCGCGGCGATGAAATCGTCGAGCGTCCGGCGCAGCGAAAGATTCGCTGGCGTAACCGTGACGCGGGCGGTCACCTGCATGGCGCGCTGCAGGCGCAGGAGCGGCTCGACGCGCCGCATGATCGCATCGAAACTGCCGCGTCCGCCCTTGAACGGCCTGAGCGCGTCATGGAGCTCGCGTGGTCCGTCGAGGCTGATGGTGACGGCGAAGCCGTAGTCCTCGAAAAAGCGCGCGTCGCCCTCGGTCAAGAGCGTGCCGTTGGTGGTGATCGAGAACGACATCTTCGCGCCGCGCGATTCGGCGAGATCGCGCGCCCGCCGGGCCGCCTTGCGCAGCGCGTCGCGGTTGACCAGCGGCTCGCCGCCGAGGAAGGCGAGATTGAGCTTGGCGCCGGGTTCAGCGCCTTCGACCAGCAACTCGACCGCGCGCAGCGCGTCGGCTTCGGACATTGACTTCGGCGCCGCGCCGAACTCGCCTTGCTCGGCGTAGCAATAGGCGCAGCCGAGGTTGCACTTCTGCGCGATCGCGAGCGACAGCGCGCGAATCGGCTGCGGCTCGAGCGGCGCGTCGTCGATCAGCGGTGGCCCGTCGAGGCCCGCCCGGCTGAGGAGGTCTTCGATTTCGCCTAAGTCGCTGCGCGCCATCGCGGCGTCGCACGCGGCGAACAGGGCGGGCGCGGCGTCGAACAGCCGGCTTCCGTCGGAGACAAACAAATGGCGCCCGCCGGCGCTCCCGATCAGATGAGCCTGCGGCGCGCGAGGAGCCGACGCACTGATAACGCGGCGCGCGTCGGCGAGGCTCATGTCCCTTCTCCCCTTGCGGGAGAAGAGCCTGCCCCCGAGAAGTTGCCCGCGCGCCGCATCGTTGCTTTCCGCCGGCCGCTCAAGGCGCCGGCCGCTCCTTCGAGTCCCGGCCCTTGATTTGGAACTTCAAAGCCCTCTCCCATTCGCGAAACAGCTCATCATACATGACGAGGCGCGAATCGGCGTAGTCGTCAGGAACATAGGAGCCAGTGCGCTTGCGCTGGAACCAGTTGTCGCCGGCGCTCAAGCCGTCGGCGTCGGTATGGACGTTGACGAAGTCGGGGCGGGCGGAGGCCCAGTAGTAGCAGGAGCACTCGCGGTAGTCGTTCTGCCAGGGGGAGCATAGCCCCTGGGTGAGTTCGCCTGCCTTCGCCAACGCCCGCGAAATGACCGCCGTGTCGTCCTCGAAAAACGGCCGCACTTCGAGAAAGACGCTGTCATAGTTCGCCGAGCTCGCAGGCTCGCCTTGCTTGGCCTCGATGGGCAGCTGATGCTCGGCCCAGGCGTCTTTGGTGAAATCGCAGCGCAACCGTTCGCCGTGGTGAGGCAGGACGTAGGCGAGCGCGTTCGACCATTCCAGCGGCGCCAGGCCATGGGGGTTCATGTCGGTCGTCAGCAGGATGTATCCGTCGGGATCGGACGGCGCCGGCCCCTTGATCGGCGTGGTCGTCCGAATCAATATTCCGTCAGGCAGCTGCACCCGAAGCAGGCGCCGCCCCTGAAGCCCCTTGACCTTGGCGAGGGTCTCGGCGTCGCAATCGGGGTCGAGCCGCACGACGAGATTGTCGTGCTCGCGCAGCTCGATCCCCTTGAACAGACGGCGCCATACGGCGCGGAAATCGACCTCGAGCCCCGGACAGCAATTGGCGACCGAGGTGATCGGGCGCGAACTGATCGGATTCCCGCTGGCCTCGTAATGGATCGCGGCGTGGCGATGCGCCGTCAGGTTGCGCGGCGACAGCGAAAGCGAAGCCGGCCAGGACGTGACCGGCGCCGAAGGGGGCGGATCGGACGCGGCCTTGCGGATCGTGTGAATCTGGCGCCAGGTCAGGGCCAGATAATTATTGTCCGCGCCGCACATGAGCGCGGGCATCTTCCTTCGGCCGTGGTCGGTGAAGTCGGCGACTTTGAGGGGATTGCGCAAAATGCGGGTGAACCATGGCGCGGTTCCCGCCCGCAGGGCGGCGTAGGCCTGCTGGTGGAGCGCTGTGACGGCCTTGGTGTCGACCGTGCCCGGGTGCATCACCGGGCGAATGGCGCGCTCGGTGTCGGCGGCTTCCTCCTCGGGCATGGAATCGAGCGAAAGCGCCGAGCGTCCGCGGTAATCGTTGCCGTTCATGACGGCGACATTCATGAAGCGGACCGTTTCGAAAGCGCGCCGCACGACGTCCTGTGCGCGCACCCGAGTGACTTCGGTCGACTCAGCGTCCGGGACGAGCGGCCCGAACACGGCCTGATCGAGATCGTCGGCGAGCGTGCGCACGAACAGAGAATCCGGCGCCATCGCCGGCGGCGCCGAGCATATTCGCGCCGTCGCATTCAGGGACTTGGGATCCTCGCCGGGCCGCGCGAGGCGCACCTCGACGAATCCGTCGCAAGCGTCGTCGAGATAGCCCCGGCTGATGGCGACGTTGTCGTAGAGCCACGAGGGCGCCGGCGGATCGATGGCGAACAGCGCCGGCGGCACGGTTTCGTTGTCGTAGCCGACATCCCAGCCGTTGGCGGCCCAGATCGCGTTGCGCCTCTGCTTCCAGGCCTTCGCGTTGTCGTCGTCATCCTTTCCGGAAGCCGGCTCATCCGAAACGTCGTTATAGCCGAACCATATTCCCCCTTTGTCGGGATCGTAGACGTCCCGGCCGTCGGGAATTTCAAAGAGCTGGTCATGCGGGTTGACGATTTCCCCGTCCTCGACCAGTCGCGCAGCCGCCTCTTGCCCCGGCTTCCTCCTCGGGCCGTAGATGAGGCCCCTAGCCGGCGTGAACCGCAGCCTGATCTGCGGATGGGACTCGTTGGGCTTGATGAAGCGCGCCTCGCCAAAAACGATGCTGCCCCTGTCGACGAAGTTGTTGCAATAACCGTGCAGGGTGTGGACGTCGTGGTCGTCGATCACGATCTCGCCGGCTTCGACCTTGTTGTTCTCGATTCTGCCGGTGGTGACGACGTCGTTCTCGTCGCCCGTTCGACGCGCGACTTTGCGATTGGCGACCGTGACGGCCCAGGACACGTCCCCGACGTGAAAACCGTTCTCCTTCAGAAGAGGGACCGTCAAGGGCGCGAGCTCGTCGTCTTCGGTGAGCGCGAAAACTTCGAGGAATGGCGCGACCGGACGAATCTTGCCGTTGTGCTTGAATTCGAGAGGGAACGGCGGCTCTTTCACGGCTTCGATTTCGCCGGAACGCTCCCCGACGATCAGTGTCCGGAGCGGCTCGAGGGCGCGGTAGCCGAGCGGCTCCTTCGCGCTCGCCGGCGGCGGGTCGATTTCGATCGCATAATTGTCCATGGGCTCGTCGGCCGAACCCAGCCTCCCGATGGCGAACGGCGGAAGAATTCTGAGCGCCTTGATTCTTGTCATTCCTGAGCCGCTCCCCTCGATCCCCCCGCGGTGACGATGGCGCCGATCCATGTCTTGGCTTGCTCGTCCAGATCCATCAGCGCGTGCAGGAAGGGCTCCGCCCCGACCGAGTCGAGGTCGGCCCTGACTTTTTGCCAAACTGCCCTTGGCTCGGGCGCCTCGACTTTCCCGCGGGACAATTCGCCCTCCGGCTTCGAGGCTTCGTTGAGAAGCTTCCGAGCGGTTTGCTGCGAAGTCGTGATCAAGTCGCGGTGCAGGCGCCAAGCGTCGACATCCGAGTCGGGCAGCGTCAAGGAGTAGGGCATTTCAAATGGAGGCCCAGCCCATTTGCGAGCCCCCTCATAGGTTTCGGACCCGCCAGCCCCGCCCTCGGCCGCCCGCGGCGTCCGGACAAGCAGCCCGGCGAGCGTCTTGAGGTTGTACATCTCGCCGAAGACGCGATGCATCAGCATGGCGCGGAGATTCGGGCGGTCGACGCGTTGCGTTCGGGCGAGTCGAAAGCTGTGGGCGAGATAGTTGAGGAGCAGGCGGTACCGTTGATTGAACAGTTGCGCGAGCCGCTTGGCGACGACCGCGGTGATCTGCGCGAATTCCTGGTCCGCCTCCACATCCGCTCGCAATTGCCGGGTGGTGGGATTGGATGAGACGTCCGCCGCCGGCGACCAGCCCGGCGTCTTCGCCTTTTCCAAGGAGAAATGCTGGTAGACCTTCAGGAATCGATCGAAATGCGACAGTTCGTCCGAGCTTTTCAAATGCGCCTTCTGGCTTAGATGCGGCGCCTCGCCCTGATTGGCGAGCGCATGGAGCGCCTTGACCGCATCCGCGCGGGTCGCCATCCGGTCGACCCGCACGAACGTCTCGGCGGCGGGTTCCGACGGGTCCCAGTCCAGCCGGACAATGAACGACGAGGCGACGCTGTCTTTGATCTCGAGGGCGGCGATCTCGTCGTCGTCCTCGGGGATCCGAGTGCCGTCGGCTCTGAGCGCATAAGGTGCCGGCTTGTAACCCCGCCCCCATTCGTCCCAGGAGGCCTGGAACTCATAGCTCGCCTCGTCGAACGCTGAATCGGGAATGCGGTTCTCGTCAGAGATCAGGTCGATGATCTGCTGGTAGAGCGCGCCCACGCGATGGACATCGATGTCGAGCGTGCCGGCGCGAAAATTGGTGGCCATTCTCTTGCGCACGTCCGTGATCAGGCCGGCGAGGTCCTTGTCCACCGATTTGTCGAACGGGACCTTGATCTCCGGCATTTCGGCGTAGACGAAGCACGCCAGAGTGTCGAGGGACAGGGGCTCCAGCGAGAAGGGATAGGGATAGTACTGGCTCGCCCATTCCGAATTGTCGCGGCCGAACGCTGTCGGCGCCCCGAGCAGAAGAAGGAGGTTCTGCACCGTCAGAAGATGGCCCATTTCCTCGCGCGCGACGGCGAGGATGTTCGAGCGCCAGCCTTCGATCATCTTGACGCGCTCGAGGCTTTGTCCTTCGGTGCGCATCGAGTAGGCGGCATAGAGATACTGAACCATCAGGCAATGCTCGGCCGCGGCGCCGAACGACAGCAGCATCACCAGATGATCGCGCCAGGACATGTCCGGCCGCTTGTCGGAGCGGGGGGACGCGCCCTGCGTGAATTCGCCTTGCGCTCCAATGTCCATTTCCGCCCCCAACGGCCAATTCGCAGGCAACACCAGAATAGTGAATTTCATTCACAATGATTGCGCACAAAAACCCTGTCAAGGCATCGCAGAGCCGCGCTCGTTGCGCAAGGTTCGCGCGCCGAGTTCAAAGTGTGGAGGACAGAGCTGGCGCCAAGCGCCTCGCCTCCGCCGGCGCGTTCGGGCATAGTCTGGCGATGGGCGAGCCGGACATTCGCGCAACCAACGCTCCAGAAGTCACCGTCAGCGAGCTGTCGAACGCGCTCAAGCGCGCGATCGAGGACCGGTTCGGCTATGTGCGGGTGCGCGGCGAGATCTCCGGCTATCGTGGGCCCCACTCGTCGGGCCACGCCTATTTCTGCCTCAAGGACGCAGGCGCGAAGCTCGACGCGGTCATCTGGCGCACGTCGCTGTTGCGCATGCGGACGAAGCCCGAGGATGGGCTCGACGTGGTGGCGACGGGCAGGCTGACGACCTTCCCGGGCAAGTCGAGCTACCAGATCGTCATCGAACAACTGGAGCTCGCCGGCCTCGGGGCGCTGATGGCGCTCCTCGAGACGCGGCGCAAGAAGCTCGCGGAAGAGGGGCTGTTCGACGCGGCGCGCAAGCGCAAGCTTCCCTTCCTCCCCAGAGTCGTCGGGGTCGTGACGTCGCCGACGGGCGCCGTCATCCGCGACATTCTCCATAGGCTCTCCGATCGCTTCCCGGTGCGCGTCGTCGTCTGGCCGGTGCGGGTGCAGGGCGAGACGTCGGCGGCGGAGGTCGCCGCGGCGATCGACGGCTTCAACGCGCTCAAACCGGGCGGGCCGGCGCCGCGGCCGGACGTCCTGATCGTGGCGCGCGGCGGCGGCTCGCTCGAGGACCTGTTCAGCTTCAACGAGGAGATCGTGGTGCGCGCAGCGGCGCGCAGCGCCATCCCGCTCATCGCCGCCGTCGGACACGAAACAGACTGGACCCTGATCGACCATGCGGCGGATGTGCGCGCGCCGACGCCGACCGCCGCGGCCGAGTTCGCGACGCCGGTGCGCGCCGAACTGATCGCGACCCTCGCCGAGCTCGCCGGCCGGGCGAGCGGCGCAATCCTGCGTCTGGCGCAGGCGCGCCGCTCGGCTTTCCGCGCGCTTGCTCGCGCCTTGCCGAGCGGGGAAGCGCTGGTGGAGGGGCCGCGCCAGCGCCTCGACCGGGCAGGCGACTCGCTTGTCGCACGCGTGCGTACCGCGCTCGACTCGCGGGCGCTGCGGCTTTCGGGCTTTTCCCGCGGGCTTGCCCGACACTCGCCGCGCGCGCATCTGGCGGCGGTGCGCGAGCGGGTGCGGGGGCTGGCGGGGCGCCTCGAGCGGCTGGCTCTCGTCGACCGGGCGCGGCAGCGGGCCGAGGCGGCGGCGCGGGCGCTTGCCCGGGAGCGCGGCCTGCTCGCCCGGCGCCGAGGCGAGAGGGCCGAGACGCTCGCCAAGATCGAAGCGCGCATGGCGCGGGCTTTCGGCGAGCGCGTGCGGACCGATCGCGCCCGGTTCCTGGCGGCGGCGCAGATGCTCGACGCGGTCAGCTACCGGGGGGTGCTCGCCCGGGGCTTTGCGCTGGTGCGGGACCAGGCCGAAAGGCCGCTTCGGCGCGCGGCCGAGATCGCCGAGGCGCAGCGGCTAAGGATCGAATTCGCCGATGGCGAGGTCGCGGCGACCGCCGGCGCCCACGGCCCGGCGCGGGAGCCTGTCGCCGCGCCGGCGAAGCCGAGACGCGCCCGGCCGAGCCGGCACGGGGAGGGGCAGGGATCACTGTTCTGACGCCAGAGGCCCCGCCAGGGTGCGCCCGGAGCGCCTTCCAGGACGCTTTCGGCGGCTTTTAAGATCCTGTGATCAACACGGAGAGCCCTTTCACCGAGCCTTTGCCGGACGCCGCCATTGTCAATGACATATCGCTCGCCGGTCAGACGAGTTCGGCGAGCGAAACGCGCGCCGGTTGCGGGATCGGCTCCGGGCTCGGCGCAATCGCCGCGGCAGGCGGCTGAGGGGCGGCGCGCCGGAGCCGCCGTTCGAGCCACGCCGGCAAAAAGGCTTCGAGCCATGCCGCAACACGGCCGTCGTGCTGGAACCAGCCGTCGAGATGGCGGGGGCGCTGCTGGGCCCCGGGACGGGTCAGGCGCTCAGCCCCGCGCAGCGTCCACCGGCACATCATGTGATAGGTGACCTCGGGGTGGAACTGGAGGCCCACCGCGCTCCTGCCATATCGATAGGCTTGATTGGGAAAATCCCCGGCGCCGGCGGCAAGCAGTTCGGCGCCGCCCGGCAGGTCGAAGCCGTCGGAGTGCCACTGATAGACGCAGCGCGGAAAATTCTCGACGCAGAGCCGGTCGCCCGCCACGGTGGGACGGATCGGGAAATAGCCGATCTCGCTGCGTTTGTCCTCGTGGGTGAACACGCGCGCGCCAAGCGCCGCAGCCAGCATCTGCGCGCCGAGGCAGATGCCGAGGAAGGGCTTGTCTTCGGCGAGCGGCGTGTCGAGCCAGTCGATCTCGCGCTTGATCCACTCGCTTTCGTCGTTGGCGCCCATCGGCCCGCCGAACACCACGACGCCCTCGTGCTCGGCGAGCGTCGCCGGCAGCGGCTCGCCAAGGCAGGGGCGGCGGATGTCGAGCCGCACGTCCATTGCGCGCAACGCCTGGCCGACCCGTCCAGGCGTCGAATGCTCCTGATGCAGCACGATCAGAACGACCGGCCGACGAGCAAGGCTCGCCATTTCGCTTCACCCTCGATTGTCCCATCGCGGCCGCCCGCCGCGTGTGATTCGAAATATAGCAATGCAATTTCCGCGCCGAAAGATGAACGACCGCTGAATTCTGGCGAACCCGCGCGAGCCCGCGCGAGAACCCGCGCGAGCCTCACGACTTGCGTTCGCCCTGAGGCGCCGATATAGCTGCAGCCCGGCCGAGGCTCCCATCGTCTAGCGGCCCAGGACGTCGCCCTCTCACGGCGAAAACAGGGGTTCGAGTCCCCTTGGGAGCGCCAGTGAAATCAGTGGGTTGCTGAGCAGCTTGGCGGCTGAGCCGGCCCGTCACGATTCCTCACCGCCGAACCGGCTCTCCGCCGCTTTGTGATGATATTGCAGCGCGATCATCAAGCCTTTCATGGGACGCAACGGGCCGAGCGTGACCACTATGATCAGCGGCAGCCACAGTGCCGCGTGAACCCAGTAGGGCGGATGGAACAGGATCTCTGTGATCAGGGCGGCGCCGACGACGACCGCGCCGGCGAAAAACATGATGAACACGGCCGGCCCGTCTCCGGAATCAGCAAATGCGTAATTAAGACCGCAATGCTCACAATGCGGCTGCAGCGTTAAAAAGCCCTGGAACAGCTTGCCCTTGCCGCAACGCGGACAAGAACAAGACAGCCCCGCGCCGATCGATCCGGATAGCGTCGTGATCGTTTGTTCGGTCATGCCACGTCCCGCTATGCCGTCATCGGGCGCCGCCGGTCCAAAGCTGGATTGTTATCTAGAGAAGATATGACCGGCGGCGTTTGTTCGACAGACCAGGGCGGCGGGAAGCGGATGGGTTACACCCATGGGGAGAGGGGTGGCCCACCAATGGCCGCGATAGCGATCGTCCCAGTCGTCCAGGATCGCAAAATTGCCGATGATCTCGTCAATGTCAGCCATTGTGTCCAAGCTCGAACGCTGTCACTCGCGTCGGCTTTTATATAGAGAGCAACGCCGCGCAGGTCGATATCTCTGCGGGGTGGCGAGGCTTGGACGATCGCGCCAGGCTGGCGACGTCACACCGAGTGTCGTGCATCCTTCCGCGGCGCCGGACCCCGCCACGGGGCGGCAAGATCGGCGGG
>Ga0209040_10002983_pt1 | contig 13034 bp, 9 predicted proteins | sample BogFormECP12_OM3_FD_188240 | JGI IMG/M metagenome (GOLD analysis project Ga0209040, IMG submission 188240) | Bog forest soil microbial communities from Calvert Island, British Columbia, Canada - ECP12_OM3 (SPAdes) (version 2) | ecosystem: Environmental > Aquatic > Freshwater > Wetlands > Bog ... | reverse complement strand
CTGCGCGTTTCGATCGTCCGGCGCGGCGGTCTGCCACGGCGAGCACAGCCACGCCCAGGCGATGATCGCGCCGCCGATGTCGCGCACCCGCGCCAGGTCCCAGGCCGCGCCCTGCAGATGCCGGCGATCGACCCGGTCGGACAGTCCCATGTGGTCGATGGCGCTGGCACTGTCGCCACCCCCGACCACCGTGAACCCCGGGCAGTCGGCCACCGCCCGGGCCACCCGTCGGGTGCCCTCGGCGAACCGCACGTCCTCCACCACGCCCACCGGACCGTTCCACAGCACCGTCCCGGCTCCGCTGATGACCTCGGCGAAGGCGGCGGCGGTCTCGGGTCCGATGTCGAGGCCCTTCCACCCGTCGGGGAGGTCGCGCCCGAGGATCTTGGCATCCCCATGGGGACCCGCCTCGCCGGCGTCGGGTCCGAAGGTCCCCCCCGGTTCGAGGGCCACCACGTCGGTGGGGAGAAGGATCTCGGCCCCGGACGCCAGGAGCTGGCGGCAGTCCTCCACCCGGTCCAGATCGACGTAGGAGGACCCGACGTCGTGGCCCGCCGCGGCCAGGAAGGTGAAGGCCATGGCCCCGCCGACCGCCAGCACGTCAACGTGCTGGAGCAGGGCCCGGAGCACCCCGAGCTTGTCGGCGACCTTCGCGCCACCGACCACGGCCACGAAGGGGTGGGCGGGATCGTCGAACAGGCTGCCCAGGACCTCGACCTCGCGGGCCATCCGATGCCCTGCCGCGCTCGGCAGGCGGCTCGGCGGACCCACCACCGAGGCGTGCTTTCGGTGCGACGCGGCGAACGCCTCGTTGACGTAGGCGTCCTGGCCGGCGACCAGCTCGTCCACGAAGGCCGGGTCGTTGGCCTTCTCACCCGGTGAGAACCGAAGGTTCTCCATGAGCCCGACCCGGGGGCGCAGTTCGGCCAGCCGCGCCCGCACCGGGGCCATCGAACACCGCCGGTCGTCGGGGCCCTTGGGACGCCCGAGATGGCTGCAGGCGGTGACCCGGGCCCCGCGCTCGAGCAGCCAGTCGAGCGTCGGGAGGGCGGTGCGGATACGGAAGTCATCGGCCACCACCATCTCGCCGTCCGGGGCCTCCTCCAGCGGCACGTTGAAGTCCACCCGCACCAGCACCGACTTGCCGTCGACGTCGGGGAGGTCCATCAAGAGGGGAAGGCCCTGGAACGGCCCCGGCCTCGACGGCTGGGTCATCGGGCCACGTCCCGACCGCGGAGGGCCACCAGCGGCTTCATGATCGACCGCCGACGATCCGGACCAGGTCGATCAGCCGGTTCGAGTAGCCCCACTCGTTGTCGTACCAGCCCTGCGCCTTCACCAGCACGCTCTTGTCATCGATCGGCTGGACCAGGGTGAGCCCCGAGTCGAACGTGCACGAGGCCGGGCTCCCCACGATGTCCGACGACACCAGCGGCTCGTCCGAGTAGACGAGGACACCCTGCAGCGGAGGGCCGGCGGCGGCGGCGGAAAAGGCGGCGTTGACCGCAGTGACGTCGGGGGTTCCCCGGACCACCGTGGTGAAGTCGGTGATCGAGCCCACCGGGATCGGCACCCGGAGGGCGAACCCGTCGAGCCTTCCCTTCATCGACTCGAGCACGAGGCTGGTGGCCCGTGCGGCCCCGGTGGTCGCCGGCACGATGTTGATGGCGGCGGCCCGGGCCCGGCGCAGGTCCTTGTGCGGGAGGTCCAGGAGGTTCTGGTCGTTGGTGTAGGCGTGCACCGTCGTCATCACCCCGCTCACGATCCCGAAGGCGTCGTCGATCACCTTCACCATCGGGACAAAGCAGTTGGTGGTGCACGAGGCGTTGGAGATGACCACGTGGACGTCGGGGTCGAAGTCGCCCTCGTTGACCCCGACCACGAACGTGCCGTCGGCGTCCTTGGACGGGGCCGAGATGATGACCCGCCGGGCGCCGCCCTTGAGGTGGGCCGCGGCGTCCCCGCGCGCCGTGAACCGGCCGGTCGACTCGATCACCACCTCCACGCCGAGGTCCCCCCAGGGGATCGCGGCGGGGTCCCGCTCGGCCAGCACCTGGATGCGGCGTCCCCCGACGATCAGGTTCTCCCCCTCCACCTCCACCGTCTCGGCCAGCCGCCCCTGAGTCGAGTCGTGCCGGAGCAGGTGGGCGTTCATCTCCGGCGAGGTGATGTCGTTGACCGCCACGACCTCAAGGTCGGCCCGCTGGGCCAACTGAGCCCGGACGAAGTTCCGGCCGATCCTCCCGAATCCGTTGATGCCAACCCGAACGGTCATCTCGCCCTTCCTCGCCAATCCGTGGACTTCTTCATGCCAGCAGATCCGACAGCGCCTCCGCCAGTCTTGCAGGGTCGTGGACCAAGCCGTTCGGACCGGCCAGGGGGCGGTCCACCACCGGGCGGTCCACTGCCCCCAGGACGAGGGGGGACCGACTGTCCACGAGCACCACGTCGACCTCGACCCCGTGCTGGCGCAGGGCCACCACGTGGGCCGCGACGTCATAACCCTCGGTCTCGGGGATCTGCGGCCGCAGGTTGCAGACATAGACCTTCGGGGCCGACGTGGCCGCCAGCGCCTGGGTGATGCCGCCCACCGCGACGGCGGCCAGGAGGCTGGTGTAGAGCGACCCGGGCCCGATGACGATCTGGTCGGCGGCCTCGAGGGCGGCGACGGCCTGGGGAGGCGGGCTGGAATCGCCCGGCACTAAGGAGACCCGGCGGATCCGCCCGGCGGCGGCGACCGCCACCTGCCCGGCCACCTCCCCCCCGCCGGCGTCGGCCTTCAGCACGACCGTCTCGGTGGTGGCCGGGAGGACCCGCCCCACCGCACCCAGCAGTTTGGCCGCCTCGTCGACCCCGGCCACCAGGTCGCCGGTGGCCTCGACCAGACCGGCCAGCACCAGATTGCCCAGGGCGTGCCCGGCCAGCTCTCCGTCGACGAACCGGTGCTCGAAGGCCCGGGCGAGCACCGAGGAGCCGTCGGCCAGGGCGACCAGGCACTTGCGCATGTCGCCGAGGGCGACCACGTCGAGCAGCTCGCGCAGTCGCCCGCTCGACCCCCCGTCGTCGGCCACCGACACGATCGCGGTCACCTCCGGCGTGTACCGGCGCACCGCACGCAGCGTGACCGCTGTCCCGTGACCCCCGCCCACCGCCACCACCCGGGGTGGGCCGTCGCCCACCATCATCGGTCGATGTCCCGGTGGAAGACCGAGGTCGAGACGCCGTGGGACGCCAGTCGCTCGGCCAGGGCGTCGGCCAGGACCACCGAGCGGTGACGACCGCCGGTGCAGCCCATGGCAACGGTCAGGTAGGACTTACCCTCTCGAACGAAGGCCGGCACCAGCATGGTCAACAGGTCATCCACCCGGCTCAGGAAGTCAACGGTCTCGGGTTGGGTCAGCACGTACTCGCGCACCGAGTCGTCCAGTCCGCTCAGTGGTCGGAGCTCGTCGACCCAGTAGGGGTTCGGGAGGAAGCGACAGTCGAACAGGAGGTCGACGTCGAGCGGCACCCCGTGTTTGTAGCCGAACGAGAGGATCGAGGTCTGCATGTGGCCCTCGGCGGCGCCGTCCCCGAAGATCTCCAGGACACGCTGGCGCAGCTGGTTCGTGTTGAGCTCTCCCGTGTCGAGCACCACGTCGGCCCGGGATCGCAGGGGTTCGAGCAGCCGCCGCTCGTCGGCGATGGACTCCTCCACCCCCCGGGCCGCTAAGGGATGGCGCCGGCGCGTCCCTTCGAACCGGCGCACGAGGACGTCGTCGGGCGCGTCGAGGAACAGGACCCGTACCCGGTGACGGGCCCGTTCGAGGGCATCGAGGAAGGGCGAAACGTCCTCGACGTTCTCGCCGCCCCCGCGCCCCACTACGAGGGCGACCCGCTCGGCCTCCGAGCCGGGGCGGCCGACGAGGTCGGCCACCTTGGTGATCAGCGAGGGAGGGAGGTTGTCGATGACAAACCACCCCAGGTCCTCCAAGGTGGCGGCGGCGGTGGACCGCCCGGCGCCCGACATGCCGGTCACGACCAGGAACTCGCTCATGCGCGCTCAGTCTCCCCCACCGGCGCCGGCGGCGCAGGGGACCGGTGGGCCCGAGGCGGTGGGCGCCCCGCCGGGCCGTGCAGCGCGGCGAACACCGCCTCGGCCACCGCGTCGGGCAACCAGGTCAGGGCGCGGAGCTCGTCGAGTGAGGCCGCCCTCAGCGCCCTTACCCCCCCCATCTCCTTCAGGAGTCGACCACGCCGGGCCGGTCCGAGCCCAGGGGCGTCGTCGAGGACGCTGGTGGTCATCCGGTTGCCCCGGCGCTCCCGGTGGAAGGTGATGGCGAAGCGGTGGGCCTCGTCGCGGACCCGTTGGAGCAGGTAGAGGGCCTCGGACCCACGCGGGATCCGGATCGGGTCCGCACGCCCCGGGCGGTAGACCTCCTCGAACTGCTTGGCCAGCGCCGCCACCTCGACCTCGTCGGCCAGCCCCAGCGATTCGACCACCCGCTCCGCCACGCCCAGCTGGCCCTTCCCGCCATCGATCAGGAGGAGCTGGGGCTGGTAGGCGAACCGACGGAGGGTGGCCCGGACCCCGATCGCGGCGTCCTCGCCCGACGGGCCCGTCGGGCCCGGTTCCCCGCCCCCATCACCGTCACCATCACCATCACCGCCACCGCCGGCGTCGGCCCCCCGCTCGGCCAACAGGGCGCTCAGCCGGCGGGTCAGGACCTCCTCCATCGCCGCGTAGTCGTCATTGCCCGCAACCGTGCGCACCTTGAAGCGCCGGTAGTCGGACTTCTTGGCCACGGCGTCCTCGAACACGACCATCGAGCCGACGTAGTCGGTGCCCTGGAGGTGGCTCATGTCGTAGCACTCGATGCGCAGCGGGGCCCGGCGCAGACCCAGGGCGGACTGCAGCTCGGTCAGTGCCCGCGACCGGCTGTTGTGGTCCGAGGCCCGGCGCAGGCGGTGCCGGGCCAGGTCCTCCGTCGCGTTCCGGGTGACCATCTCCTGGAGGCCGCGCTTGGCCCCCCGGCGGGGCACGGCCAGCTCCACCGGCCCTCCACGCAGCCCGCCCAGCCACTCGGCCAGGACGTCGGGCGTCTCGGGCTCCTCGGGGACCAGGATCCGCCGGGGCACCCCGGCCCCGCCGCCGTAGAGCTGTTCGACCACCCGGGCCGTGAACTGGGCCCCCGTCAGGTCCTCGACCTTGTCGGCCACGAAACCGCCCCGGCCGACCACCCGGCCCCGCCGGACGTGGAAGACCTGCACGGCCGCCTCGAGCTCGTCCTCGGCAATGCCGACCACGTCGAAGTCCTCCGGGCGCTCCGAGACCATCTGCTGGGTTTCGGCCGCCTTGCGCACGGCGGTGAGCCGGTCGCGCAGTCGGGCCGCCCGTTCGTACTCGAGGGACTCGGCCGCCTCGGCCATTTCGGCCTCCAACCCGGCCACCACCGGGGCGGTGTCACCCGAGAGGAACCGCATCAGGTCCTCGACCATGCCGGCGTATCGCTCGGGCTCGACCGCGCCCACGCAGGGTCCCGAGCAGCGCTCGATGTCGCAGAGCAGGCAGGGGCGTCCCAACCGCTCGTGGCGCTTGAACTTGGTGTCCGAGCAGGTCCGAACCGGGAAGCTCCGCAGCAAGAGGTCCAGCGTCTCGCGCAGGGCGCCGACGTGACCGTAGGGGCCGAAGTAGCGCACCCCCTTGCGCTTGCGGCCCCGCACGACGGCCGGACGGGGCCACTGCTCGCTGACCGTCACGGCCAGCCAGGGGTAGCTCTTGTCGTCCTTCAGCCGCACGTTGAACCGTGGCTGGTGGGCCTGGATGAGGGAGTACTCGAGCATGAGCGCCTCGACCTCGGTCCCCACGACCACCCACTCCACCCGCTCGGCCTGGGCCACCATCTGGGCCGTTCGCGGTGGCAACGCGGCGGGGTCCTGCCAGTAGTTCGGCAGCCGGTGGCGCAGGGACTTGGCCTTGCCCACGTAGAGCACCCGGCCCTCGTCGTCGTAGAACTGGTACGAGCCCGGGGCGGCGGGGATCGAGCTGGTGGGGGGCCGGACTCGCATGCCCCTCCACTCTCGCGCCCCGGGACCGGTCCCCACCTGCCGGGCCCGTCAGGTCCCCCCGGAACTCCGATGGCCCCGCCGGCGACCGGCTGCCCCTACACTGAGAGCAGCCGGCCTGGTATCCCGGCGACATACCGGCTCCGAGGCCGACAACCCCGCGGATGGGCGACCAGGCTGTCCCCGCCGGCCACATCGGAGCTCCCCACAGGGGGTAACGACATGATCCGGCTCCAACGTGCGCTCCCCGAGCGCTACACCACCGCGGCACCCGAGCAGCTCGACGAGTGGATCGGCGCGGCCAAGGCGACCTTGGGCGAGCGCCTGATGATCCTCGGGCACCACTATCAGCGGGACGAGGTGATGCGCTGGGCCGACGCCCGGGGGGACTCCTTCGGCCTGTCCCGCATCGCGGCGGACCGCCGGGACGCCCAGTTCATCGTCTTCTGCGGTGTCCACTTCATGGCCGAATCGGCCGACGTCCTGACCGGTGACCACCAGCAGGTCCTGCTGCCCGACCTCAACGCCGGGTGCTCGATGGCCGACATGGCCGACACCGAGGCGGTGGAGGAGGCCTGGGAGGACCTGGGCCAGGTCACCGACGTCGAGCGGATCGTGCCCGTCACCTACATGAACTCCTCGGCCGCGCTGAAGGCCTTCGTCGGGCGTCACGGGGGTTCGGTCTGCACGTCCTCCAACGCCAGGGCGGTGTTGGAGTGGGCCTTCGAGCCGGGGGACGACGGGCGGGCCCGGGGCGACAAGGTCCTCTTCTTCCCGGACCAGCACCTGGGTCGCAACACCGGCTACCAGCTCGGCTATCAGGCCCACGACATGGTCGTGTGGAACCCCCGGGCCGACTTCGGCGGTCTGGGGGAGGCGGACGTCAAGTCGGCCCGGCTCCTTTTGTGGAAGGGCCACTGCTCGGTCCACCAACGCTTCCGGCCCGAGCACGTGGCGGCCTTCCGGGCCGAGCACCCCGACGGGATCGTCCTCGTCCACCCCGAGTGCGCCCACGACGTCGTCGAGCTGGCCGACCAGGTGGGCTCGACCGACTTCATCATCCGGGCCGTCGACGCGGCCCCGGCCGGCGCCGAGGTGGGGGTGGCCACCGAGATCCACCTGGTGAAGCGCCTGGACGACGAGTCGCCCGACAAGACGGTGGTCTGTCTCGACCCCCTGGTCTGCCCGTGCTCGACCATGTCGCGCATCGACCCCCAGCACCTGGCCTGGGTGCTCGAGGGACTCGTCGAGGGAGACGCGCGCAACCGCATCTCGGTGGATCCGGAGACCTCGCGGTGGGCCCTGGTGGCCCTCGAGCAGATGCTCGCGACCGTCTGAAGGGAGCGCTCAGGAGCGGGCCAGCAGGCGGCGGGCGGTCCCCCCGAGGTACGCGGCCATCGACTCGTCGTCCAGGGGCAGCGCCCGGGCCGCCTCGACGGCCCGGTCCATCGGCAAGAACGGGTGGTCCGAGGCGAACAGCACCCGGCCCCTCCCGCGCGACGACCCCATGAAGGCGACCAGGGCCGGGTCCATGTAGCGGGCCAGGTAGGCCGAGTTGGACAGGTAGAGGTCGGGCCACTTCAACATGTAGGTGATGAGCAGGGCCTCGTAGGGGTGGCCCATGTGGGCCCCGATCACCACCAGACCGGGGAAGTCGATCAGCACGTCCTCGAGGAGCGCCGGGTCCTGGCAGGCCGAGCGCACCCGGGGCCCGGGCACCCCCACGTTGATCGAGACCGGGAGGCCGAGCTCGCAGCACGCCGCGTACAGCGGGTAGTAGAGACGGTGGTTGAGCGGGTACTGGTGGACTAGCGGGGTCACCCGCACCAGGGCCAGGCACGGATGGGCGGCAAGGTCGCGCAGGCGGGCCACCTGCTCGACCGGCGCCTCGGGGTCGTCGGCCACCGCGGCCACCAGCAACCGGCCCACGACGGCCTCGGCGCTGGCCAGCAGGCCCGGGGTGGCCCCGCTCGACAGGGCGCCGGCCAGGACCCCGACGTCGACGCCCGACCGGTCCATGCTGGCGACCACGGCCTCGAGCGCCGTGCCTCCGGTGAGATCGGTGCCGAAGAGCTCGGGGATGCCCTCGTTGCCGGCCTGAGCGGTGAAGGCCCGAGCGGCCGTTCCCGACAGGGCGTTGACCCAGAGGTCGACCACGCCGGCCGGCCGGGACCCGCTCACGATCCGTCCTTCGCGGCCCGCATCCTGCGCAACCCGTCGTTCACCGCCTCGGTGATCAGCCGGTCGTTGTCCTTGGAGATGAAGTGGTGGACCCGCCGTTCGAACAGCGCCCGCAGGACCGGGTTGAAGGCGTGGTAGGACTCGCTGAAGTGCAGGCGGGTCCGGCCGCCGCCCAAGTCCTCGAGCCGGGTACGCCCCTCGGCCTTCGACCACAAGGGCTTGCCGATGGCGTCGTACTTCCACGACTCGAACGGGGTGACCTCGGTGAGCCACTCCCAGCTGTGGCCCACTCCCCCGCTCAGCAGGTACCGGGGCACGGCGAAGGTGCAGTGGCGGATCAGCCCCTCCCCCGTCTCGTCGCCCGGGTGCAGGATCTCGATCGTGACCCCGTGGTCGCCGCGGGGCCGGGGCCCCCGGTACCAGAAGAGCTTCCAGACCTCCTCGGGTGCACCCTCGACCTCCACGGCGTAGTGATGCTCGTGCAACCTCAGGCCTCCGGGCGAACGGGCCGGACGGGGCCCGGCCGGCGCCGACCATAGCGACGGCACGGTGCCGCCGGGCGATCGCCGGGGGGGCTCACCACGGGTTCCCGTAGCGGTCGCGGTGCGTCTTCTCGGCGACCGGAGAGCGCCGGGGCGGCCCGAGCGGCCGGGCCGGCCAACCCAGGGGGACCACCGCCATCGGCACCACCTCGGGCGGCAGGTCGAGCAGCGCGGCCAGCTCGTCCCCGCCCGTGAGGGGCAGCGTGGTCATGGCCGAGCCCAGCCCGAGCGCCACGGCCGCCAGGAGAAGGTTCTGGACGGCCGGGAAGACCGACGCCGCCATGGCGGCGGGATGTCCCACGCGGGTGTCCCCGCAGACGACGACGAGCACCGGGGCCCCGGCCACCCCGCCCCGGGCCCCCCGGTCGACGTCGGCTAGCAGGGCCGGGGGCAGCCGCCCCTCGGCGTACGCCCGGCCGCCGGCCTCCCAGGCCCGGCGGGCCAGCTCGCCCACGCCGGCCCGCAGCCCCTCGTCCCGGACGACCACGAATGCCCAGGGCTGGCGGTTCTCGGCGCTGGGCGCGCCGGTGGCGGCCCGCAGGACTCGCTCAACCAACTCGTCGTCCACCGGGTCGGGCCGGAAGGCGCGGCAGGCCCGCTGGCCGTCCACCACGTCGAAGAACTCCACCGTCGCCTCCTAGCCCCGGTGGGCGGGCGGTGCCTCGGCGTCGGCCAGGCGCCGCATCCCGGCCTGCTCGCACGCCGACAGGTGCGGGTCGGTGCACTTCCAGTCGACGACTCCGGGGAGCACCCCGGCGGCCGCCGAGCGGTCCACGCCGGCGAGGAACGTCGTCACCAGCCGCCGGCGCACCCGTCCGGCCACCAGCGCCACCAGGGCACCGGCGTCGACCTCGCCCGATTCCATCAGGGCCCAGGTGAGGGCCAGGTCGGTGGCCGGATCACCCGAGGTGGCGTTGGACCAGTCGATCACCACCGGGCCCCGGGAGGCCATCAGCACGTTCAGGGGGTGCAGGTCCAGGTGCACCATGCGGTCGCCGCGGCCGACCGGGGCGGCCGGCAGCCAGTCCGGCGCGGCGATGCGGTGGAGGCGCTGGTGCAGGTCGGCCAGCACCCGGCCCATCCGACCGGCCGTCCAGGGCCGGCGGCTGAGCAGCTCGACCATCGACGGCCCCTCGATGCGTTCCATGACCAGCTCGGTCCCGTCGTCGCTCAGCTCCTCGAGACGCGGGACCGGATACCCCTCGTCCCCGGCGTGGGCCATGGCCCGCGCTTCGAGGGCCATCGACCGGCCGTGGCGCGAGCGCCGCAGCACCGCTGCGGGCCCGTACTCGAAGATGTCGGCGTCTCGCCCCGAGGCCAGCAGCGGTCCCGGGTTCACGGCCGGGCCTCCGACCATGCCGTGGTGTCGGGACGCCGCACGCCGCCAGCTTGGCATGCCCGCCCGCGCCGGCCCCGGTTAGCGCTTCAGCACGTGCCGCAGCACGTCGCCGGTGTAGCTCCCCGTCGTCTTGGCCACCTGCTCGGGGGTGCCCTCGGCGACCACCCGACCGCCGCCGTCGCCCCCCTCGGGACCGAGATCGATGATCCAGTCGGCCGTCTTGACGACGTCGAGGTTGTGCTCGATGACCACCACCGTGTTGCCCTGCTCGACCAGGCGGCCGAGGACGTCGAGCAGCCGCCGGGTGTCCTCGAAGTGCAGGCCGGTGGTCGGCTCGTCGAGGATGTAGAAGGTGTGTCCGGTCGGTCGGCGGCTGAGCTCGCTGGCCAGCTTCACCCGCTGGGCCTCCCCGCCCGACAGGGTCGGGGCCGGCTGGCCCAGGCGGACGTAGCCAAGGCCCACGTCCACCAGCGTCTGGAGGTGGCGGGCGATCGGGGGCTGCCTGGCGAAGAAGCTGAGGCCCTCCTCGCACGACATGTCGAGGACGTCGGCGATGGTCTTGCCCCGGAAGGTGACTTCCAGGGTGTCGCGGTTGTAGCGGGCCCCCCCGCAGATCTCACACGGCACGTACACGTCCGGGAGGAAGTGCATCTCGATCTTAATGGTGCCGTCGCCGGCGCAGGCCTCGCACCGGCCGCCGCGCACGTTGAAGGAGAAGCGGCCCGGCTGGTAGCCACGGACCTTCGCCTCCGGCGTCGCCGCGAACAGCTTGCGGATGTGGTCGAACACCCCGGTGTAGGTGGCCGGGTTCGAACGGGGCGTCCGGCCGATCGGGGCCTGGTCGACGTCGACCACCTTGTCGAGATGCTCGATCCCCTCGACCTTGCGGTGCAGCCCGGGCAGGGACTTGGCCCGGTGGAGCTGCTGGGCCAACGACCGGAGCAGGATGTCGTTCACGAGGGTCGACTTGCCCGAGCCCGAGACCCCGGTCACCGCGACGAAGCAACCGAGCGGGAAGGCGACATCGATGTCGTCGAGGTTGTGCTCCCGGGCGCCGCGCACCACCACCAGGTCGCCGCTGCCCGGCCGGCGGCGCTCGGGCACCGGGATGCTCCGGCGCCCCGCCAGGTACTGGCCGGTGATCGACTCCTTGTTGGCCAGCAGGCCCTTGCGCCCGGTGACCGGGCCCGAGTGCACGATCCGGCCACCGTGCTCCCCGGCGCCGGGCCCGATGTCCACGACGTGGTCGGCCGTGCGGATCGTCTCCTCGTCGTGCTCCACCACGATGACCGTGTTCCCGAGGTCCCGCAGCCGCAGCAGGGTGCCGATGAGGCGCTGGTTGTCCCGCTGGTGCAGGCCGATGGAGGGCTCGTCGAGGACGTAGAGCACGCCCACCAGGCCGCTCCCGATCTGGCTGGCCAAGCGGATGCGCTGGGCCTCGCCCCCCGACAGGGTCCCGGCCGCCCGGGCCAGGGAGAGGTAGTCGAGACCGACGTCGAGCAGGAACTGCATCCGCTCGCGGATCTCCTTCAGCACCCGGTCGGCGATCATGTGGTCGCGCTCGGTGAGGTCCAGCCTGGCGATGGCCTCCACCGTCTGGGTGATCGAGAGGCTGGCGAGCTCGTAGATGTTCATCCCGCCCACGGTCACCGCCAGTGACTCGGGCTTGAGCCGGGCACCACCGCAGTCCGGGCACGCCACTTCGCGCATGAACTGCTCGACCTGCTCGCGCGACCAGTCCGACTCGGACTCGGTGTGCCGCCGTTGCAACCAGGGCACGATCCCCTCGTAGTGGGAGAGGTAGGACCGGCTCCGGCCGAATCGGTTCCGGTACTGCACGTGCACCTGCTTGGTGCCCGAGCCGTAGAGCACGAGCTTCTTGTCCTTCGCCCTCAACTTGCCCCACGCGGTGTCAACCGAGAAGCCCCCGAGGTTGGCCACCCCGTTGACCAGGCCGGTGAAGTACTCGCTGCGGGCCCCGGCCCACGGGGCCAGGGCCCCGTCGGCCAGGGACAGCGACCGGTCTGGCGCCACCAGCTCCGGGTCGACCTCGTAGCGGGTGCCCAGTCCGGCGCAGGTCGGACAGGCCCCGTAGGGGGAGTTGAAGGAGAAGCTGCGCGGGGCCGGCTCCTCGAAGCTGAGCCCGCAGTGGGTGCAGGCCAGGTGCTGGCTGAAGGTGATCGCCTCCTCCTCGACCCCCTCACCCATCACGGACACCTCGGCCGTGCCGCCGGTGAGGGCCAGGGCAGTCTCGATCGACTCGGTGAGGCGGGCCCGGATGCCGTCTCGGCGCACCAGCCGGTCGACCACCACCTCAATGGTGTGCTGTTCGTAACGGGCCAGGGACAGGTCGCCCCGGTCGGCCAGTTCCAGCGGCACCCCATCCACCCGGGCCCGGGCAAAGCCCTGCTTGGCGAAGTCGTCGAGCAGGGCGCTGTACTCGCCCTTGCGGCCCCGCACGACCGGGGCCAGCACCTGGAACTTCGTGCCTTCGGGCAGCTCGAGCACCCGGTCGACGATCTGCTGGGGGGTCTGGCGGGCCACCGGGCGGCCGCAGTTCGGGCAGTGGGGCCGGCCGATGCGGGCGTAGAGGAGCCGCAGGTAGTCGTAGACCTCGGTGATGGTGCCCACGGTGGAACGCGGGTTGCGAGAGGCCGACTTCTGATCGATCGAGATGGCCGGGGACAGGCCCTCGATGAAGTCCACGTCGGGTTTGTCCATCTGCCCGAGGAACTGGCGGGCGTAGGCCGAGAGCGACTCGACGTAACGGCGCTGGCCCTCGGCGTAGATCGTGTCGAAGGCCAGGGAGGACTTCCCCGACCCTGAGAGCCCGGTGAACACCACCAGCCGGTCCCGGGGCAGGTCGAGCGACACGTCCTGGAGGTTGTGCTCGCGGGCGCCGCGGATGACGAGTCGGTCGCTCACGT
>Ga0209040_10002979_pt1 | contig 13051 bp, 14 predicted proteins | sample BogFormECP12_OM3_FD_188240 | JGI IMG/M metagenome (GOLD analysis project Ga0209040, IMG submission 188240) | Bog forest soil microbial communities from Calvert Island, British Columbia, Canada - ECP12_OM3 (SPAdes) (version 2) | ecosystem: Environmental > Aquatic > Freshwater > Wetlands > Bog ... | reverse complement strand
CGGTCGCGCGATCTCGGTGGCGCTCAAGAATGCCGGCTACAAGGTCGCCGCGAATTACGGCGGCAACGACAGCGCGGCGCAGCAATTCCATCGGGAGACCGGCATTCCGGTCTTCAAGTTTGACGTCGCCGATTTCAAAGCTTGCGCCGAGGGAGTGAAGAAGATCGAGGGCGAACTAGGCCCTATCGAGGTGCTCGTCAACAATGCCGGGATCACCCGCGACTCCACGATGCATCGCATGAGCTACGAGCACTGGAACGCGGTGATCCAGACCAATCTCTCCTCGTGCTTCAACATGTCGAGAGCGGTCATCGACGGCATGCGGTCGCGAGGCTTCGGCCGCATCGTCAATATCGGTTCGATCAACGGGCAGGCGGGGCAATACGGGCAGGTCAACTACGCCGCGGCGAAGTCGGGGATTCACGGCTTTACCAAGGCGCTGGCGCAAGAGGGCGCGGGGCGCGGCATCACCGTCAATGCCGTGGCCCCCGGCTACGTCGACACCGAGATGGTACGCGCGGTGCCGGCGGAGGTGCTCGAGAAAATCATCGCCCGCATTCCGGTCGGCCGGCTCGGCAAAGCCGAAGACATAGCCCGCGCGGTTTTGTTCCTGGTCGCCGACGACGCCGACTTCATCACCGGCTCCACATTTTCGATCAACGGCGGGCAGCACATGTATTGACGCTTCCCTCACCCGCCTCGCTCCGCTCGGCACCCTCTCCCGCATTGCCATTGCGGGAGAGGGGCTGCCGCAAAATCCCCCTTCGGATATCCCGCAGAGGATTGGTTTTCCTTCCGGTGCTCTTGATGGCGGCCCGTTTCTCCGCAGCGGAACAAACTGAAACCGAAAATCTCGAATATCGCGGCGGTCGCCTACACTGGTCCGGCGGGAGTGCTCCTGCGGCGGTCGGGCGCGCCGGCATCAAGGCCGACAAGCGCGAGGGCGATGGCGCAACCCCGGCCGGGACCTACCCGCTCCTCTCCATTCTTTATCGGCCGGACAGAGTCGTGGCGCCGGTGTCACGACTGCCGGTAAAACCCTTGGCGCCGAGCGATGGCTGGGTCGACGAACCCGCCGACCCAAATTACAACCGCCCCATTTCCCTTCCCTATCCCGCCGGTGCCGAGCAGATGTGGCGGGAGGACGACGTCTACGACGCGCTGGTGGTGATTGGCTACAATACCGAGCCGGTCATTCCAGGTGCCGGAAGCGCGATATTCCTGCACATCGCTACTCTGGATCTCGCTCCGACGGCCGGCTGTGTCGCCGTCAAGAACGAGGTCTTGCTCGGGCTGCTGCCGCGGCTGGGTCCCGGCAGCAAAATCACGATCACGGGCTGAGACGGATCGAGCCGTCGGCGGCCGCGTCGCTTTGGGCGATCGGGGAGCATGGCGTAGCTTCATGATCGGCAGCCCTCAGAAGCAGGACTTGGCCGAGACGGTCGAGCGCGTACCAACATGCTAAGATAGCGCATGTCCTCCGACGTCGTCGATCTGAGGGATTTCTATCGTACCGGGCTCGGCCAGATCGCCCGGCGAATGATCCGTGGCGCCATCCGCCGGGTATGGCCCGATCTGCACGGCATGCGGCTTCTCGGGATTGGCTATCCGACGCCGTTCTTGCCGGCGATGTCGGCTGAGACGGAGCGCACGGTAGCGTTGATGCCGGCCTCGCTCGGCGTGCTCGGCTGGTCGCCGGAGGGCCGCAATCTGGTCACGCTGGCCGATGAAGGCGAACTCCCGTTCGCGGATTATTCGATCGATCGGGTGCTGCTGGTTCACGCGCTCGAGACCACCGACCAGGCGGGACCGATGCTGAAGGAGATCTGGCGTGTCCTTGCCGGGGGCGGCCGCCTACTCGCCGTAACCCCGAACCGGCGCGGCATATGGGCCCGGCTCGACCGCACCCCCTTCGGTTCGGGTCGCCCCTACACGATGTCGCAATTGTCGCGGCTGCTGCGCGACGAGCAATTCACCCCGGTCGGATCGGCTACCGCGCTGTTCATCCCGCCTGCGCGAAAGCGCATGATCTTACGCTCGGCCGCGGCGTGGGAGCGGATCGGCAAGCGCTGGTTTCCAACCTTCGCCGGCGTCGTGCTGGTCGAGGCGACAAAGCAGATCTATGCCAAGCCGGCGCCCGTCCGCGCACCGCGCCGCCGACTCGTCTATGCGCCAGCGCCGCACGGGCTTTAGAGGGTTATGGATTGGCGCTCCCGCAAAGGACGAAGATGCCTTGCTCGGCGAGCAAATTGGCCAGGCTGCCTCGAGGATCGAGGGAGTAGGGTTGCCCGTGGCGGTCCAGAGTAACGCTACGGTCGACCGTGACGCCGATTTCATCGCACAACGCGACAAAGTCGCGGATCGTGCAGAGATGAATGTTCGGGGTCTCGTACCAGGGGTTGGCGAGACAGTGGGAGACCGGCATCCGGCCGGTCAACAAAAGGCCGAAGCGGATCCGCCAAAACCCAAAATTCGGAAACGACACGATCGCCCGCCGCCCGATGCGGACGAGCTCCTCGACGACCCGGCGTGGCCGGTGGGTGGCCTGCAGGGTCTGGCTCAGCACCACGACATCGAAGGCGCCGGCCGGATAGGCTTCGAGGTCGCGGTCGGCGTCGCCCTGAATGACCGAGAGGCCGTGGCCGACGCAAGCGTTGACGCCCGACTGGCTCAGCTCGATGCCGCGGCCGTCGACGCTCTTTTGCCGCGCCAGATAAGCCAGCAATGCACCGTCGCCGCAGCCGATGTCGAGCACGCGCGATCCGGGCTCGACCATCTCGGCGATCAGCCGCAGATCCTGGCGCAGCTCGCCCGCCGTGCCGGGCGGCAGTGTCGCCGGCGCGGCCGCGCCGAAATTGAGCAAGGCGCTGTCGCCGGATGCGGCCATCACTATTAACGCCTGAGCCCGCGATGCTCGGCGCAGCCGTTCAAAAAACCGCGCAAGGTCTCGAACAGCTCGGGCTCGTGCAGCAGGAATGCGTCGTGCCCGTTATCCGTGGCGATTTCGACAAAGCTAACATTGGCTGCCGCTGCGTTCAGCGCATGCACGGTTTCCCGGCTCTCGGAGGTGGGAAACAGCCAATCGCTGGTGAAGGAAATAATGCAGAAGCGCGAGCGCGTGCCCTCGAACGCACCGGCCAGCGATCCGCCATGCTCCGCCGCCAGATCGAAATAATCCATCGCGCGGGTAATGTAGAGGTAGGAGTTTGCGTCGAAGCGGTCGACAAAGGTGCTGCCCTGGTGGCGCAAATAGCTCTCGACCTGGAAATCGGCGTCGAACCCATAGGTGACGGCGAGGCGATCCTGCAGGTTGCGTCCGAATTTGCGGTGCAATGCCGCCTCGGACAGATAGGTGATGTGGGCCGCCATGCGGGCGACGGCGAGACCGCGTACCGGCTTCCGGTCGAGGCTCAGATAGCGCCCGCCGCACCAGTCGGGGTCGGCCATGATCGCCTGCCGGCCGACCTCGTGAAACGCGATGTTCTGCGCCGAATGCCGCGCCGCCCCGGCGATCGGAACCGCGGCGAAGACGCGCGCGGGGTAGCTGGCCCCCCATTCCAGCACCTGCATCGCGCCCATCGAGCCGCCGATCACACAGAACAGGCTGTCGATCCCAAGATGATCGAGCAAAAGCTTTTGCGCGCGCACCATGTCGCGGATCGTGATCACCGGGAACGACAGCGCCCAAGGCTCGCCGCTGGCCGGGTTGAGGTCTTGCGGACCGGTCGTGCCCATGCAGCCGCCGAGCACATTCGGGCAGATCAAAAAATAGCGTTCGGTGTCGAGCACCCGTCCCGGCCCGATCAAGGTTTCCCACCAGCCGGGCTTTCCCGTTATCGGATGTGGGTCGGCGGCATATTGGTCGCCAGTCAAGGCGTGGCAGACCAGGATCGCGTTCGATCGATCCGGGTTCAGCGTCCCGTAGGTCTGATAGGCAATCGTGAACGGGCCGAAATCGATCCCGCAATCCAGCCGTAACGGCGCGCGCACGAGCAGGCGATGACCGGGCCAATCCTGGTCCGAGCGCGAGCTGGGGCGGGGGGAGATCAAGGTCGACAAGGTAAAGCTCTGAACCAATGCGGTTGCGCAGCGGCGGTCGCCGCTGGCGTGGCCGGTCGCCGATTGGGGGCGCTAGCTAGGGATCTGGGATCAGTCATGTCAACGTTTTCTTTGATTTTGCCGGGTCGGCACCCTACTAGTACGCCTCCGGCTGCAGCGATCGACATGATGCCCGTGACCCCCTCAGATCTCAAAGGCTTGCGCCGGCGTCTCGACGAGATCGATGACAAGCTGCAGGGGTTGCTGATCGACCGGGCGCACATCGTGTCGCTGGTCGCAGCCAGCAAGAAAGACGGTCACCAGCCAGCGTTTCAACCGGCCCGCGAGGCCGAGATCATCCGCCGGCTTGTCGGACGTCACCACGGCGCCCTCCCTGTCGCAACCCTCGTTCGCATGTGGCGGGAGATGTTGGCAGCGACCGTCCGGTTGCAATCCCCTTTTTCGGTTGCCGTATTCGCCCCTGCCGATCGGCAGGGGTTCTGGGATCTGGCGCGGGACCATTATGGCAGCATCACGCCGATGTCGGCCTACGACACCTCGGGTCAGGTGATCCGTGCGGTTGCCAATGGGGAAACCTCGGTCGGCGTATTACCGCTGCCAGAGGCAGGAGAATCCGATCCGTGGTGGCCGCATTTGCTGTCGACCGCCGCCCACGCGCCGCGGATCGTTGCGCGCCTGCCGTTTGGTGCGCGGGGCAACGCCCGTGCTGATGCCGACGCGCTGGCGATCGGGTGTGGCGGACACCAGGAGAGCGGTCTCGACTGCACCTTGCTCGGGATGGAATGCTCCGCAGCGATCAGCCGGGCGCGGATCACCGAGCTACTATCGATCGTGGGGCTTGTGTGCACCTTCTTTGCATGCTGCGATCGCGGCAAAGCCGTCCATCTGATCGAGGTGGAAGGGTTTGTGACGATTTCGGACAGACGCTTCGACGCCTTTCGCTTGGAACTTGGCGCCGCGCTCGAGCGGCTGCTGCCGCTCGGCGGCTACGCGGTGCCGCTCTCGCCGCCCGCTTTGGCCGAAACGGGCTGAACCTATGACGCACGAATCGGGGCTGGTGCCCCGCCCCGGCATTCTCGATATCAGCCCCTATGTCGGCGGCGAAGCCAGGGTGGCCGGGGTCGAGCGCCCGATCCGCCTCGCGTCGAACGAGAGCGCGCTCGGGCCGAGCAGCAAGGCGATGGCGGCCTACCGGGCTCTGGCCGGCGAGATCCACCGCTACCCCGATGGGAACGCCCAGGAATTGCGCGAGGCGCTCGGGCAAAGCCATGGGATCGATCCCGCGCGGATCGTTTGCGGGGCCGGCTCCGACGAGCTGATTACGCTGCTGTTGCGGTGCTACGCCGGCCCGGGCGATGAAGTGGTCTATAGCCGCCATGGTTTTCTTATGTATCCGATCAACGCGATGGCGGTGGGTGCGACACCGATCGCGGCTCCCGAGCGGGAGCTGACGATCGATGTCGACGCCGTGCTGGCCTGCGTGACCGAACGCACACGCGTCGTCTTCATCGCCAACCCCAACAACCCGACTGGCACATATCTCGGCGCCGGGGAGCTAGCCCGGCTGCACGCTGCGCTGCCCCCCTTGGTATTACTCGCGATCGACGCCGCCTATGCCGAGTTCGTCAACCGCAACGACTACGAGCCCGGCATTGCGTTGGTGGACCGAGCCGAAAACGTCGTAATGCTTCGGACGTTTTCGAAAATCTATGCGCTGGCCGCACTGCGCCTCGGATGGGCCTATTGTCCGCCGGCCGTCGCCGATGTCCTCAATCGCGTGCGCAACCCGTTCAATGTCAGCGCAGCCGCCCAGGCCGCCGGTATCGCTGCGGTCGAGGATGTCGAGGCGCTCAACCGCGCCCGCGGCCACAACGAGCATTGGCTGCCATGGTTTTCCGAGCGGCTCGAGGCGCTCGGGCTGCCGCTCACCCCGAGCGTCGCCAATTTCGTCCTCGCGCGGTTTCCCGATGACCCGCTCAAAAAAGCAGACGCGGCCTTCGCGTTCTTGCAGTCGCGCGGGATCCTGACCCGCAAGATGGGTGCGTATGGCCTTCCGCAACATCTGCGGATCACGATCGGCACCGGCCCCGAGATGGAAACCGTCGCGGCCGCGCTCGCCGAATTCATGGCCCCGCGATGAACCCACTCAGCTATCACCCGCGCCTCGTCATTCCCGCGGAAGCGGGAATCCAGAGCTGCCAAGCTGTTGCGGCAGTCGCCCTGGACCCCCGCTTTTGCGGGGGTGACGCCCGAGGCGCCCCGATCCGGTATGGACGATGAACGCGAAGTTGTTCGACCGGGTGGCGCTGATCGGGGTCGGGTTGATCGGGTCCTCGCTTGCACGGGCGCTGCGCCGAGACAGCCCGGAAACCGAAATCGTCGCTTGCGCCCGGCGAGCGGAAACCCTGGCGGCAGTACGGCGGCTCGCTCTCGCCGATGCGGCGACAGACGACCCGGCCGCGGCGGTCGCGGGCGCCGATCTCGTGGTCATTGCGACGCCGCTCTCCGCCTATGCGGAGATCGGCGAGACAATCGCGCCGGTGCTGAAGGAGGGCGCGATCCTGACCGATGTCGGCTCGGTCAAGCAGGCAGTGATCCGCGACCTGCTGCCGCATGTCCCCAGGGGCGTTCACTTCGTTCCCGGCCACCCCGTAGCCGGCACCGAGCATTCCGGCCCCGAAGCGGGCTTTGCCGAGCTGTTCCGCGACCGCCGGTGCATCCTGACCCCGCTGCCCGAGACGGCATCCGAGGCGGTGGCTGCGGTAGGCCGGATGTGGCAGAGCTTTGGGATGCATGTCGTCACGATGAGCGCCGACCATCACGACAAGGTGCTGGCGATGACGTCGCACCTGCCGCATCTGATCGCCTATACGATCGTCGGCACCGCGACCAACCTCGAGGAAAGCCTCAAATCCGAGGTCATCGAATTCTCGGCCAGCGGGTTCCGCGACTTCACCCGCATCGCCGCCTCCGATCCGGTGATGTGGCGCGACATTTTTCTCAACAACCGCGAGGCGGTGCTCGAGATCGTGCAGCGCTTCACCGAGGATTTGACCGCATTGCAACGCGCCATCCGCTGGGGCGAAGGAGACAAGCTGCAGGAGCTCTTCACCCGCACCCGCGCGATCCGGCGCTCGATCATCGAGGCGAAGCAAGCCTGACCAGACTTGGGCGGCACTATTCCCAGGTGATGCGGGGCGCCCTGCCGAGCTTTGCCGGTCCGAGAAACATTTGTCCGTTCTGGATCGTGAATGCGGTCTTGATTTCCGGCCTGCCGTCGGGCCCGGCTTTGGCGAGCAATGTCAGCGCAATCCGTGCGAGGCCGGCGTCGGCGGCGCGCATGCGGCCGGTCTGGACGAGGATCGTCAGGATCTGGTCATAGCCCTGGACCGCTCCGGATAAGCCGCCGATCGGCTGCAGCTCCTGGTCGAGGGCGATCGTCCCTGTCGCCGTCGCACCGAGCGCGCCCCATTTCAGGCGCAAATTGTCGAGCTCGATCGCGCCGCCGGCGTCCCGCCAAGCGGCGACCGCTTCGGCCAATTTCCCGTTCGGGATGCCGCCCTTTACCGTCGCGCCGAAATCGATTTCGTCAATGGTGTCCCCCAACGGCTCGATCGCGACCGGCAACCTTATCCGGCTCGCATCGACCGCAAGGGCCATCGTCGGGCCGGTATGCCCGCGCGGCGGCGTTGGGGGGACGGTGACCGTGGCGCGGGCCGAACCGACCCGTACCGGGGCGCCCGCCTCGATCGTCGTGTCCTGTAAGGTCAACCACATTTTCCAGCCGCCCTCGGGCTCGATGGAGACGACCCCGTCAGCGGTCTGCGCCATGAGCTTTGCCGGGGCAAGTGCGCCGGCTGCGGCGACGTCGGCGGTGAACCCCTCGGGGGCTGCCAGCCGCCAATCGGCGAAATCCCACGGACGGGCGGTGCCGGAAAGCATTGGAATGCGAAGCTCCGGCGAGGGCGTGACCGCACCGTCGCGCAGCACCGCGGCATCGAGGTTGACCCGGAACGCGGTCGGAAAACCGGTGACGCGGATCGTCTGCCACGAGACCTCGACCTTATCGGCTTGTTCCGATTGCGCCCAGTCGACGACACCCTCCTCGATGCGGCCGGCGACCACGAACCAATACGCGGTATAGGCGCCCGCGATCGCCACCAGCGCGGCAAGGATGACGAGGCTGAGGCGCGTCGAGCGGCGCATACGCGTTTATAGCCCCCGGCGTCCGAAGCTCGCGAGTTGCATTATCGCCCCGCCGTTGACGAGAAAGGAACTCCCGATTTGCTCGGCACCACCGCGCTGGCCTGGCGTTAGCCGGAGAGGCCCCGCGCCAGCCATCGGCAGCACCTCTCATCGTCTGACCTATTGGAATGATTGGTAGCGGGAGAGGGATTTGAACCCCCGACCTTGGGATTATGATTCCCCTGCTCTAACCAGCTGAGCTATCCCGCCACAGGGGCTCGCATATAAGAGGCGGGCGTGGACGGGTCAAGCCGGGCCGGCGGATCCAGCCGCCCCCGAGCACCCGCTCACCGTCATAGAGCACCGCCGCCTGGCCCGGCGCCACGGCGCCCGCCGGCGTGTCGAGAACGAGTTCGGCCTCTCCGGGCTCGCTGCCAAGGTAGAGCGTCGCCGGTACCGGCATCTGCGTAGAGCGAAGCTTCGCCGCCACCGCCATGCCGTCGGTCGTAAGGGCGGCGAGCCAATTCAGCGCGCCAAGAGAAACCCGGGTCTCGGCCAATGCGGCTCGCGGGCCGACGACTACACGCCGTCGTTCGGGCTCGATCTCCAGCACGTAGAGCGGCTCGCCGGCGGCGATCCCGAGCCCCTTGCGTTGGCCGACCGTGAAAAGGGCGATGCCGTTGTGCCGGCCGAGCACGCGGCCGCTGCGGTCGACGATATCGCCCGGCTCGCGAGCCGCGGGCCGCAGCCGCTCGACGAGACGAGCGTAGGATCCGCTCGGCACAAAGCAGATATCCTGGCTGTCCGGCTTGTCGGCGACCGGCAGGCCGAAGCGGCGCGCCGCCTCACGGGTCTCGTCCTTGGTGAGGCTGCCGAGGGGAAACCGCAGGAATTCGAGCTCCTCGCGGATCGTGGCGAAGAGGAAATAGCTCTGGTCGCGCGCCGCGTCGCATGCCCGATGGAGCTCGGGCCCGTCCGGGCCGGCGATGCGGCGGGCATAGTGCCCGGTGGCCAGCGCCGAAGCGCCGAGATCGCGCGCCACACTCAGCAGATCGCGGAACTTGACCCGCTGATTGCAGCGGATGCACGGCACCGGCGTTTCGCCCCGGGCGTAGCTGTCGACAAAATCGTCGATGACTGCAGCCCGGAAACGGCTCTCGTAGTCGAGCACATAGTGGGGAATGCCGAGGCGCTCGGCGACGCGAGAGGCGTCGTAGATGTCGCGGCCGGCACAGCACGCGCCGTTGCGCCCGGCGGCGGCCCCGTGGTCGTAGAGCTGCAGCGTGATGCCGACGACGTCAAAGCCGCGCTCAACCAGCAAGGCCGCGGTCACCGACGAGTCGACCCCGCCCGACATTGCGACGACCACCCGGTGGCCGGCCGGGTCGCCCGGCAGATCGAGATCCGGTGGCAGGCTCACGGTTGCGCCTCCAGCCCCATCTGCCAGAAATTGGCCTCGAGCCGCGCGGCGGCGGCGAAAGTGCCGGCGAGAGAGGGGAAGCGCCCTTCCCCGCCGCGCCGTGCGAACTGTTCGTCGAGCGCCGCTGCCGCTTCATGCGCCAGCTCCTGGTAATCCGACCCGGCATACATCTCGAGCCATTCGCGGTAGGGGTTGCCTTCGAGCCGGGTCGCGGCGTCGCCGATCCGCTCCCCCGCAATCACGGCATAACCGACAATGCACGGCGCGAGCGCCACTTCGAGATCGAGCCGGTCGCCGGCAAGACCGCGATCGAGCACAAACCGGGTATAGGCAATGGTCGCGGGCGCCTCCGGCTCGCTCGCCATCGTCGCTTCCGCCAGCCCCCAGCCACGGCAATAGTCGATATGGAGCCCGATCTCGACATCGAGGGTCGCGGCAACCAGGCGCTGCGCCCGACGCATTTCCTCAAGCGCATCGGATTTGTAGATCGCCAAGCCCCAGGCGCGGGCGAAATGGATCAAAAACAGATAGTCCTGCACCAGATACCGGCGAAAACATGCCTCGGGCAGCTCGCCTCCCGCCAGCAGAAGCACGAACCGATGACGGATATAATTGCGCCAGTCGCGCTCGGATGCCGCAACCAAACGCGGGACAAGGGCCGGTTCGGCGGTCATATGCTGCTAACGGGGGCTCAGCCGAGCAGCAGGTTGCGGGTCGCCGCGGGCAACTGCACCGTCAAACCGTCGAGCTCCTCGGTAATGACGATCTGGCAACCGAGGCGTGAGGTCACAGTGAGATTGAACGCGAGGTCGAGCATGTCCTCCTCGTCCTCGCTCGCCTCGTTGAGCAGCTCGTACCACTGAGGATCGACGATGACATGGCAGGTCGAGCAGGCGAGCGAGCCTTCGCAAGCGCCTTCGATGTCGATGTCATGGCGGCGGGCGATTTCGAGCACCGACATGCCGAGCGGCGCATCGACCTCGCGCCGGGTGCCGTCGCGCTCGATAAAGGTCATCTTCGGCATTACTCGGGCCGCGGCGCCAGGTCTTCGGCGAGAATTGCCGCGGCCAGTGCCGCGCCCGCGCCGGCGGACAGCTCCGCCTTTCGGCTGAAACACAGCACCTTCAGCCCCGCCGCTTCGGCAGCCTCGCGCAATTTGTTCGACGCTTCGGGATCGGCTGCGGCGGCGAAGACGATCACGGCATGGCTGACCGGGCGAGCCAGGGCGCGTTCGGCGCGGATTCGCGCCGCTTCGAGCACTTCTTGCCATTGTGGCTGTGCGGCTGTGGCGTCGGGCACCGCCAACTTGCGCTCGAAGCCTTCGCGATCGACGAGAACGACCGCATTGCCGCCGACCGAGATGGCCACCTCTACTTCTGCGCCGCCCGCGTCAATGCCGATTGCGGCTCCCGGTGCGCTCGAATCGGCCGGCCCTCCTTCCGGCTCCTCGATCTGGAACAGCTTCACGCCAACCCGCTAAACGCGGCCCGCTAAACGTGAAACGACTCGCCGCAGCCGCAGCGGCCCTTCTCGTTGGGGTTGAGGAAGGTGAACCCGCTCTGCAGCTTGTCCTCGACGTAATCCATTTCGGTGCCAAGGATAAACATGATCGCTTTCGGATCGACCAGGATCGTCACACCCTTGTCTTCGACGACCTCGTCGAACTTGCCCTTTTCGTCGGCGTATTCGAGCGTGTAGCTTAGGCCCGAGCAGCCGCGCGACCGCACGCCGATGCGCACCCCCACCGACGGCTTGCCGCGCTTGCCGAGGAGCGCCTGGATGCGCTGCGCTGCGGCGTCCGTTACCGACAAGGCCTGCTTTCTCGCCATCACTCGATCTCCGACCGCGAATTTTCTATCACTGGCACGAACCAATCCGATAACGTTATGTGGGTATGCCGCGCTGCCCTGTCAGCCGGTTTGCGGCCGCCGCCAGCGCATCCGCGGCGAAATCGGCCTCCGCCGCCGTCGTGAAGCGGCCGAGGCCAATGCGAATCGAGGCGTTGGCGAGCTTATCCGAAAGACCGAGCGCGCGCAGCACATAGGAGGGCTCGACCGATGCCGAGGTGCAGGCCGATCCGGTCGAGATCGCAATGCTCGGAACAGCCTCGATCAAGGTCAACGCCGGTATCTCCGGGAACGACAGGTTGAGGCTACCAGGCAGCCTTCGCTCGAGGTCGCCGTTGACGCACAGCCCGGCGACGCGTCGCGTAAGGTTTCTCAATAGACCATCTTTAAGGCGCCGAAGGCGCTCCGCTTCTTCCGCCATTTCGCCGCCGGCGATCACCGCCGCCCGGCCCAGCCCGACGCAGAGCGGCGTCGGCAAGGTTCCGGAGCGAAGACCGCGCTCCTGGCCGCCGCCATCGATCAGCGGCAACACCCGCACCCGCGGCCGCCGCCGGATATAAAGCGCACCGATACCCTTGGGCCCATAGATCTTATGCCCGGAGATCGACAGTAGATCGATCTTCATCGCATCGACATCGAGCGGGATCTTGCCGAAGGCCTGCGCTGCATCGGTGTGAAACAGCACTCCCCTGGAGCGGCACAGCGCACCGATCTCGGCGAGCGGCTGGATGACCCCGATCTCGTTATGTGCGGCCATCACCGACACGAGGAGCGTTCGCTCGGACAGCGCGCCTTCGAGCGCGGCGAGCGAGACGAGACCGTCCGGCTCGACGGGGAGATAGGTTACCGCGAAGCCTTCTCGCTCCAATTCCCGGCAGCTTTCGAGCACGCATTTGTGCTCGGTCTGCAGCGCCACGATGTGATCGCGCACTTGCCCCTGCTGCGGGTGGGCGTGGGCGAAATGCGCCGCGCCCTTGATTGCGAGATTGTTCGCTTCGGTCGCGCCCGAGGTGAAGACGATCTCGCGCGGATCGCCATGGATCAGCGCAGCAACCTCGCCGCGGGCGAGCTCGATGGCCTCGGCGGCGATGCGGCCATAAGCGTGGCTGGTGCTGTGCGGGTTGCCGATATGCTCGGTGAAGTAAGGCAGCATCGCCTCGAGGACGCGCGGGTCGACCCGGGTCGTCGATTGGTTGTCGAGATAAATCGGCGGCGTGTTGACGGCCGGATCGGGAGACAGCCGCGGGAGCGGATCGGCAAAAACCGACGTCATGCCGCGCACGCTCCTTCAGCGATACCGCGGCGGCGCCGGTAGAGGGCGGTCCATGCCCGCAGGAAATGGGCGATCTCGGCCTCGCTCGAGCGCCAGCCGAGGCTGACCCGGATCGTCGATGCGGCGATCTCGGGATCGACCCGCATCGCCGCCAGCACATGGCTCGGCCCAACTTTGCCCGAGGAGCAAGCGGCGCCGGCGCTGACCATGACGCCGTCGAGATCGAGTGCGACGACCTGGGTCTCGGCGGCGAGGCCGGGCATCGCG
>Ga0209040_10002976_pt1 | contig 13066 bp, 7 predicted proteins | sample BogFormECP12_OM3_FD_188240 | JGI IMG/M metagenome (GOLD analysis project Ga0209040, IMG submission 188240) | Bog forest soil microbial communities from Calvert Island, British Columbia, Canada - ECP12_OM3 (SPAdes) (version 2) | ecosystem: Environmental > Aquatic > Freshwater > Wetlands > Bog ... | reverse complement strand
GGTCATGTTCGGCCCGCCCGGTCATGCCTATGTCTACCTGATCTATGGCATGCACCACTGCCTGAACGTCGTGACCGGCCCTGGCGACCATGCCTCAGCCGTACTTCTCCGCGCCCTCGAACCGGTCAGCAACATCGACATCTCCGCGAGCGGTCCTGGCCGGCTCTGCCGCGCTCTGGACATTGACCGCCGCTTGAACGGGCACGACCTTACAACAGGCGAGCTCGTCCTGGCCGAGCCCGCCGATCTTGCCGGCCACTTCGAGATCGAGGCCCGACCGCGCGTCGGGGTCGATTACTCGGGCGAATGGGCCCACAAGCCGCTGCGCTTCTGCATCGCCGGCAACCGGTTTATCTCACGGACCTGACCTGATCGCCCGAGAGGGAGGGACGCCATGCGGCTGGGACTGATCGGCTCGACGGGACACTGGCAGACCTACGCACCGGCAATCGAGCATGTTGCCGGACTCACCCTCGTGGCGGTCGCTCCCGCCGGCCCGGAGGAGACGACGGGCGTGTTCGACCACGCCCCCGGCCTGACGATCGACACGCGCCGCCATGACGATGCCCAGAAAATGCTGGAAAACCGAGCGGCTGGATGTTGTGCAGGTCTGTGGTCGCGGCGACCGGGTCCCGCACTGGGCTCGGATCTGCCTGGAATGCGGGCTGCCAATCCTGGCCGAGAAGCCGCTGGCGATGGACCTGCCCACCCTGGGGCTGGAAACAGGGACGCAGCTAAGCGGGTCACCAATTGAAAGTTAACACTCTTCTTGGATTGTGGTACCCTCGCGTAACCGAGGTGTCCCATGAGCAGGCTGCAACTGAGAGCATCCCAGCGCCGCAGGCTCGAGCACGTGTTACGAACCGCTCGAGATGCGGGTCTATTTCGCCGTGTCCTTGCGATCCTCGAAGTCGACAGCGGGCGTTCGATCGCAGAGACCGCTCGACTCCTACGGACCAGTCGAGTGACCGTCTATCATTGGATCGGTCGCTTTCAGCGAACTCGAGATCCCACCTCCTTGGTAGACCACCGCAGGGGAAATCGCCCCTCCATCTGGGATGAGGAGCTTCAGGACGTCCTTCGCGCCAGTATGGGCCATCCCAGCAGCGGATTCCCACGTCGCGCACCGCTTCACAATGGACTCACCGGGGGGGTTTTCGCCCGCGGGGCCGCTCGCGAACCGCCTGCGAATCTGCGAAACTTGAACTAAGCCGCAACCACGGGGTAAGATAGGCTCCTCAAATAGACTCAGTGGTCCGGCCTCGGAGTCGCCACTCCGGAACAGCGGGTCCATGACCGTCGTGGAGAACACCGCGTGTCAGGTTCCGACCCAAACAGGATTAGCGATGGCGGCTGGTCGACGATCAGCTGGACGGTCGTCCTGCAGGCCAGGGACCAGGGCTCACCCCAGGCGCAGCAGGCCCTCGCCGAGCTCTTCCGGGTGTACTGGTATCCCATCTACACCTTCCTGCGGCGGCGCGGCTACCCGCCTGACCAGGCCGAGGACCTGACCCGGGGGTTTTTCGCCGACCTGCTGGCCAGGGACTCTTTCAAGACGGTCGACCCGGCGAAAGGGAGGTTCCGCACCTTCTTGCTCGCTTCGCTCGAACACTTCCTCGCCAACCGCCGCGCCTGGGAGCACCGCGTCAAGCGTGGGGGCAGGGTTCATCACGTCTCCATTGATCTGCGCGGTGCCGAGGGCCGCTACCTCCGCGAACAGGCGCACGAGGTCACGCCTGAGCGGCTCTTCGAACGGCGATGGACGCTGACCCTACTCGATCACGTCCTCGATCGGCTCGAGCGCGAGATGATCCTCAAGGGCAAAGGCGGCCTCTTCGAGCGGCTGAAACCCGCCCTGATGGGGGTGCACGATGAGGCCACGTATGCCCTGGTGGGCAAGGACCTGGGCAAGACCGAAAGCGCGATCCGGGTGGACGCCTGCCGGCTCCAGAAACGATTCCGGAGGCTGATCTACGAGGAGATCGAGCGAACGGTCGCCGATCCCGGCCAAGTCGATGATGAGATCAATGCCCTCTTCCTCGCGCTCAGCTCCTGAAATCAATGCGGGAACTTGTGACCTTTCCCCCCGATCGCTCTTCATCCCGATGAAGGACCGAAGTCGTGAGATCCGGCAGCCTCTGGTCGCTCTTTCTTTTTTTCAAGAAAGAGAGAGAACCCCAATATCGCAGCACTTTCGACTCGAAACCAGCGACGGCATTACGGTCGTCACCTTCAGCGATGCCAAGGTCATGCCCGAAACCAAAGACCCGCTTTACGGCCTGGTGGAGAAGGTATACAACCCGGCCTCCGGAGGCGTCACCAACTTCGCCAGCAACTTGCCGACCGTGCTGGACGGACTTGCCGTCGACGCCAGCGGCGGGCTGTACGTCCTGAGCCGAGGCCGGGGATACAACACGGGGTCGCTGCTGGGAATCCAGTTCCGCCGCCAGTGAGAGCAGCAGTAACCGCCTGGATTTGTCGCTGCCGTCTTGCCCTGACTTCGCGGCTATAGCGATCTACCACCCGACTGCTGCGCGCCCGAATGAAATGATCGGGACGGAGATCCGCTCTGCCATCGCACACTCCAGCCTGTCATCCAAGCCCTCCTCCTGGCGTCACACCTTGCCAAGTAAGGAACAGAGCACTTGCCTAAAGCCGCCAACCTGCGCTGCCACCGGACTTGAACCAGAGTGATTCATGGCTGCAACTTGTTTCGCAATCTAGCATTGGGCATCATCATCGGTTGCGATGGACATAGAAAAAAAAGGAATTTGAAGTGATTTATTCCGATCTATAGTGATCCAAATGGCCATATTATGATGGACGAGCACGTACGAATTAAAAGTTCCTGCTAAAAATTTTTTTCATCGAGAGAGTCGTCCAAATTGGAGTACCTACTTGACGCAATTGAAAAGCCTAGTTTCACTAGTGATCAGCATCGTGTTATGCTCGATGGGTTGCGATCGCAATCGCACATGAGACTGAGTGGAGCAAGGTTGCCGAGAAGCCGGCACATCGCGCATGTATGAGAACACGGCATGATGCGGGGCTTTTCTGAAGGAACACGCAAGACATCTAGCGAGCGACCCAGGTTGGCTTGGAAATCTCTCCTCGAGTGGCTCACTCACTGGGAACATGCAATGAAAAGACTTCCCTGAAGCTGGCTTTTGAGCGAGAACGCCCTGAATCCGAGGAGATCCTCCCATGTCGGAACCGGAGCTTTGCCCGAAGTGCGAACGTGAGTTGTCGGACGATGCGCCACGGGGCCTTTGCCCGGTTTGTATGCTGGAAATGGTCCGCGGCGCCGAATCGTCCGTCATCCTGACCGATTCGTCGCGCGCGGAGTTCTGCCTGGACTTCTGGGATGTCTCCGACAAGAGGCCGAAAGCGACGGAAAGCGACAAGATGCGGGACGGCGGTGCCCCGTGTGAGGTCCGTTCCCCCCTGGCCAGAAGCGATGGCTCCTCCGATCCCAGGAAGGACCAGGATTCTCTCGACTATTCTCCCAGTGGATCCGACCCATCTTGGTCCCCTCTCCCCGTGATTCCCGGTTACGAGATCCTGTCGATACTCGGTCATGGCGGCATGGGTGTGGTCTTCAAGGCGCGCCAGTCCTTGCTCAACCGCCTGGTCGCCCTGAAGATGATCCGTGGCGATGCCTGGAACAGATCGGACCGACTCGATCGGTTCCGGATTGAGGCCGAGGCCATCGCGCGGCTCCGCCACCCCAACGTCGTGCAGATCTATGACATCGGAGAGATCAACGAACTCCCCTACTTCTCGCTCGAACTGCTCGAGGGGGGCAGTCTGGCAGAGAGGCTGGCTGGCACGCCCCAACCGCCGCGCCCAGCGGCCGAACTGATCATGACACTGGCGTGGGCGGTCCACGCGGCGCACCGGGCCGGGGTCGTCCACCGCGACCTCACGCCGCGGAACATCCTGTTCGACGCCGACGGGACGCCCAAGATCACCGACTTCGGGTTGGCCAAGCGGCTGGAGGTCGAGGGGGGCCTGACCACGACCGACCTGGTCATCGGCACGCCCACCTACATGGCCCCCGAACAGGCCAGCGGCCGGAGCAGCGAGGTCGGCCCGGCGGCCGACCTCTACGCCCTGGGCGCGATCCTCTACAACTTGCTCACCGGTCGGCCGCCGTTCCAGGGCGCGACGCCGCTGGAGACGATCATGCTGGTCACCTGCCGGGATCCCGTCCCGCCCTCACGGCTCCAGCCGAAGGTCCCGCGCGACCTGGAGACGATCTGCCTGAAGTGCCTGCAGAAGGAGCCCCGCCAGCGCTACGCCGATGCGGGGGCGCTGGCCGAGGAACTGGGCCGCTACCTGGCCGGCAGGCCGATCCACGCCCGCCGCACGCCCGCCTGGGAGCGCGTGCTGAAGTGGGCCCGACGCCGCCCGACGGCGGCCACGTTTGCCGCCGTCAGCCTGCTCGCCCTGGTGGTCCTCGTCGCGGGCCTGCTGCGGCACGCCGCCATCGTGCGTGCTGAGGCCCGGCGCGAGGATGAGCGCGTCGCACGGCGGCGGCTGGAAGCGGGCGACGGCCTCCTGAATGGGCAAGGGCAGTTGGTCCGCGGCGAGATCGACGAGGCGCGGGTGACCCTGACCCGGCTGCTGGCCGAGATCCAGGCCGAACCCCGGCTGGACGACCTGCGCAGGCGGGCCGCCGGCGTGCTCGACGAGGTCCGGCGCAAGCGCGACGCGCGGACGGCGCGGGAGGCCGACCGCGCCCGGCTCGCTCGGTTCGCCGAATTGAGAGATGCGTCCCTGTTCCTCGACATCCGATATCCCGACCTGGAGCTGGGGGACCGGCGTGAGGAGGCCCGCTCCTCGGCCCGCGACGCCTTGTCCACCTTCTCGGCCGGGGGAGAGGACGACGCCTGGTCACTGGCGCCCCTGCCCGCTTCGTACTCGTCGGCGGAGCGCGAGGAGGTCGTCTCCGGCTGTTACCTGATGCTGATGGTCCTGGCCGAGGCAGTCGCGCGGCCGCTGCCCGGCGAGGACCCGAGGCATCAGGCTGTCGCGGCGCTGCGCATCCTCGAACGCGCCGCGGCGTTGCGTCCCCCGACGCGGGCCTATCGCATCCGGCGCGCGACCTGCCTGGAGCGGGCGGGCGACGCCGAGGCGGCCCATCGCGAGGGCGCTGAGGCCGAACGTCTGGAGCCGGCCGGGGCCTTCGACCGCTTCCTGCTCGGCCAGGAGTGCTACCAGCGCCGCGATTGGACGGCCGCCCTGCGCCACCTCGACGTGGCGATCGAGGAGCAGTCCGACCTGTTCTGGGCCCAGTGCCTCTCGGCCATCTGCTTCCTGAACTCCTCTCCGTCGCGCCCGGGCGAGGCCAAGGCGGCGTTGACGGCCTGCCTGCAACAGCGGTCGTCCTTCGCCTGGCTGTACCTGCTGCGCGGCGTGGCCTTCGGCCAGATGGGGGGGCTCGAACTCAACGCCGCAGCGCGGCTGCCGTCCCGGGCCGACGCCCTGAAGGCCGAGGCGGAGGCCCACTTCGAGGCCGCCGAGGCCGACTTCCGCAAGGCGCTCGACCGCGGCTTGGTCGGCGACCTCCGATACGCCCTGCACATGAACCGCGGCGTACTGCGGTTCCAGCGGCTGCGGCTCGACGAGGCCGTTGCCGACTTCGAGCGCGCCGCCGCGCTCGACCCGACCCGCTATCATGCCTTCGCCTCGCTGGCCTCGGCCCTCAGCAAGCAGGGCCGGCGCGACGAGGCGATCGGGCCGCTCGACCGGGCCATCGCCCTCAAGCCCGACCTGGCCGCCCTCTACCGTGCCCGGGCGCTGATCCGCCTCGACGGCGGCGATCCCCCGTCGGCCGCGGCCGAGGCGGCGCTGCGCGACCTGGACGAGGCGATCCGCCGCGAGCCCCCCAATGGCCGCGACTTGGCCGACGACCATGCCCGGCGCGCTCGCCTGCTGCGGGACCTTGGCCGATTCGGCGAGGCGCTGGCCGCCGCCGACGCTGCTGTGGCGATCGCCCCTGAGCTGGCCGACGCGCACCGCGAGCGGGTGGCGGCGCTGCTGGAGCTGAGGCGGTACGGCGAGGTGATCGACTCGTGCGATGCGGCGCTGGCGCAGGGGCCGCCGTCGGCCAAACTCTACGAGCTGCGCGGGCTGGCGCGGGTCGGGCGCAACGACTTCGCGGGGGCGATCACCGACTACACGCTGGCCCTGGCCTCGCGCCCCGACTGGGCCCGGGTGCATGCCAACCGCGGTTGGGCGTACCTGTTCGCCAACGCCCCCGAGCTGGCGTTCCAGGACTTCGACGCGGTGGTCCGGCTCGCCCCGTCGGACCCCGACGGCTACGGCGGCCGGGGCGCGGCGCGGGTCCGCCTGCGCCAGCACCGCGCCGCGGCGTCTGACGTCGAGGAGTCGCTGCGGCGCGGCGAGCCGACGCCGCGCCGGCTCTACAACGCGGCGCGGACCTATGCCCAGGCCGCCGCGGTCGCCGTCGTCGAGGTCCGGCGCCGCGGCCACCCGGCGAGGCGCGACGCCCTGACCTACGAGACCCGCGCCGCGACGCTGCTCGGCCGGGCCCTGGAGCTGACGCCCGCCGACCGGCGCGCGACCTTCTGGCATGAGGTTGTCGCGCCGGACGATGCCCTGTCGGCGCTGCGAAAGTGGACCCGCTTCGCGGCGCTGGCCCGGATGGCCGCCGCGCCATCCCACTGAGTCATCGCGAGCCGTCCGCGGCGCGCCGGCTCCCGCGGCGCCGTCCCCGACATCCGGCCACCGACAGAAGGATGAGGTGAATCCACCGATCGAGATCCAGACCGAATGAGAGGCCAAACCATGGGCCCGAATCGCCTCCTTACCCCACACGGGAAATCCCTCATGCGCCGCCCAGCGCGGCCGCGGCGCCTCTGGTCGTTCGAGCGGCTCGAACGCCGCATCCTGTTGTCCCAGGTGCAGAACCCCGTGGGCATTGACCCATTTTCCTCCGTCTCGGGCGACTTCAACCGCGATGGCGCGCTCGACGTGGTCACCGCCAATGAGGGCTCCAACGACGTCTCGATCCTCCTGGGCAACGGCGACGGCACTTTCCAGGTCCCGATGACGTTCGCGGCGGGAGCCAGCCCGATCGCCGTCACGGCGGGCGATTTCAACGGCGACGGCCGCCTCGACCTCGCCGTCGCCGACCAAGGCGATCCCAAAACCGGACAGGGCCGGGGCGTCTCGATCCTCCTGGGCAACGGCGACGGCACCTTCCAGGCCCCTGTCCTCTACGACGCGGGGATCTCCCCGACATCCATTGTGGTGGGCTCTTTCGAGGGCGAGGACCGCCCTCTCGATCTGGCCGTCGCCGGTACCGATTCCAACGGCGTCTCGTACGTCTCGATCCTTCAGGGCGATGGCTACGGTGGCTTCCATCTCTCCCACATGTTCGCTCTGGGGGACGCAGTGGCCCTGCCGAAGTCGATCACGGCGGGCTACTTCGAGGGCGAGGACCGCCCTCTCGATCTGGCCGTCGCCAATTACGGTTCCAATAACGTCTCGATCCTCCTGGGCAATGGCCAAGGCGGGTTCCAGATCCAGTCGCCGATCTCGCTGGGGGACAGCTCGCTGAACCCGATTTCGATCGTGGCGGGCGAATTCGGCAACGGCCCTCTCGATCTGGCCGTCGCCAATTACGGTTCCAATAACGTCTCGATCCTCCTGGGCAACGGCCAGGGCGGGTTCCAGGTCGGGCCGCCGATCCAGTTGGGAGCGGGGACGCAGCCGACGTCTCTGACGGCGGTCAACTTCGAAGCCGATGGCACGCTCGACGACCTGGCCATCGCCGATGCCGGAACGAACCAGGTTTCCCTGCTCAAGGGGAACGGCGACGGCACGTTTCAACCCGAGCCGCTGATCGAGTTGGGGGACGGGGGGGCACCGAGCACCATCCTGGCGGGCGACTTCAACCGCGACGGTATCCCCGACCTGGCCATCAGTCGGCAAGGCCCGAATGAGAATGACGTGGTCGTGGAGCTGAACCTGGGAGGATACCAGTTCGCCGACCCCGGCACGATCGACCTCGCCGCGCAGAACACGCCGATCGTGGCCGACTTTACCGGCGATGGCATCCCGGACGTGGCCATCGTCGATTCGGCCGGCGACATCCTCTTCCGGCAGGGACGAGCCGACCAGCCCGGCAGCTTCGACCCGCCCATCATCATCAACCCCGGCGCCCCGTCGCGCGCCATCGCCTCCGTCCGCACCAGTCAGGGAGTCCTGCTGGCCAGCGTGGACTTGGGCAACAATCCCGGTGGCCCAAGCCCTGGTACGATCTCACTGTTCGCGTACCGCAATGGTCAATTCACGCTCGTCGGTCCGCCTGGAGATCCCCCCGCTCCGCTAACGACCGGCCCGTGGCCGGCGCAGCTCGTGTCGGCCGACCTGAGCGGCGACGGCTGGGACGATCTGATCGTCCGCAACTCGGGCGACGGGACGCTCACTCTCTATCAGAGCGACGGTCACGGCTGGTTCCAGCCGGGGATCGACATCCCGGTTGGCCTCAGTGCTTCGGACTTCACCGTGTCCGATATCGCTCAGGACGGCTTGCCCGATCTTGTCGTCACGAACCATGTCTCCGGCGAGGTCGAGGTCTTGCCCAACCTGGGCGGAGGGAAGTTCGGCCCCCCCCTGCAGTATCCCGCCGGGAGCGGCCTCTCCAGCCAGGAAGAGACCGCGGGCGTGGTCGCCGGCGCGTTCACCCAGGGCGGTCCCCCCGACCTCGTGACCATCAACCCGGGCTCGAACACGTTCGCAGTCCTTGCGGGGCTGGGAGGCGGTGCCCTTGCCAACCCTATGCCGTTCCCCACGACCACGCCGGCCACGGTCGTCCGGACCGGCGACTTCACCGGCGACGGCATCCCCGACCTGGCCGTGCTCGGGGCCGATGGCGTGAGCGTCTACCTCGGAAACGGCCATGGCGGGTTCGGCAAGCCGACGACCTACGACACAGGCCCCGATCCGACCGGCCTGACCGTCGCCGACGTCACCGGCGACGGCATCCCCGATCTGCTCGTAGGCAACCAGTTCGGCGATGTCCTGGTGCTGCGGGGCAACGGCGACGGCACGTTCCAGCCCTGTCGCACGACTGACCAGCAGATCACGCTGGCGGTGGCCGACCTGAGGGGGAACGGACAGCAGGACGTCATCTATGCTGACCAGACCCTGGACCAGGTGACCGTCCAGTACGGCGCCAAAGGCACCCCGTCCGTCATTGGAGACCGCTCCCAGGGCTTGCTGGCGCCCGGCGCCGTGACGGTGGCCGACCTCAACGGCGACGGCATCCCCGACCTGATCGTAGCCAACAGCGGCGGCAACAACGTGCTGATTTACCCCGGCCTGGGCAACGGTCAATTCGGCCCAGCCCAGGCCTTCCCCGTGGGGACGAACCCGGTCGGCATTACCGTCGCCAACCTCAATGGCCGGCCTGACCTGGTGGTCGCCGACGAGGGCTCCAACGACATAGCCATCCTGCTCAACGTGCCGACTCCGGGCGGCGGCTTCACGTTCACGAACGGGCCGCGACTACAACTGAAGACCCCCACCAAGCAGGGGATCGGGCCGGTGGCAACGACGGTCCTGAACCCGCCGGGCGGCGGCCCGGCGGACCTGCTGGTCAGCAACAGTGGTTCGAACGACGTTTGGTTGCTGCCGGGCATCGGCGGCGGCTTCTTTAACGACCAGAACCCGACCATCTTCCCCGTGGGCAGCAATCCTGGCTCGCTGTTCGTCGGCAACTTCGACGGCAAGCCCGACCTGGTCACGGTCAATGCCGGGTCGAACGACCTGACGTTCATCTCCGACTTCATGGGCTCGTCGCCCGTCACGAGTACCATCAGTTCAGGGGGCATTGACCCGGTGGCGGCGCTCATGTTTCCTTCTGGCAACGGCTTCGATAATCTGATCGTCGGGAATAACGGCGACGGCCGGCTGGCGCTGTTCCTGGGCGGCCTCGACGGGCTCAACCTCGCCGAGTCGATGGTGGATCCTGAGGTGGCGCACCCGACGGCTCTGGCCCTGGACGTCCTGACCGGCAACCTGCTCCAGTTCTATGCCGGGACCGAGGGGGTCGAGGCAGCGACGCTGCTGGCGTTCAACTTGGGCGAAGTGGTGGCGCCCGTCACCCCACCCGTCCAGCAGGTCGCCCGGTTGCAACCGCTGAGCGAGTCGTCCCTGGCGCTGATCGCCACGCTGCTGAGCGTGACGACGGAAACGACGCCGGGCGAGTCGGAGGCGACGAACGGGGAGGTCGCCGTGCCCACAAGTGCCCTGCCCAACCAGTCCGCGGCCCCGGTGACCGTCGGCGGTGGGACGGGAAATGACGCCAACACGGGGGACCAGGAGGAGAGCGTGGCGGCGCCGGTCGTGCCGGCAACGGCGGTCCTGACGCCCCTGGCGCGGTTCGTCTCCGGGCTAGACGAAGCCTTCGAGAAGGTGCGCCTCGACGCCCGGCGCGGGAAAACTGCACCCGGGCAACGCGCGGCCATCGCGGCCCAGGCGATCCTTGCCCTGGATGCCGCGCTGGAGCAGTGGTCGCCCGTCATCACCACGCTCGGCGGCCCCGCGCCAGCCCTGGTCGGCGGGCTCGGCCGGATCGTTGGCGCCGCGACCCGCGCCATCGATGCCGCACTCCACGCGCTCTCGGAGGAGGGGGTCCGCACACCGCCACCGATCGCCGCGGCGTGCGCCGACCCAGGCCCCGCCACACCCCCGGCGCGGGACACCACCCCGACGCTCACCGCGGTCGCCTCGCTCGGCCTCATGGCCCTCGTCAGGGCGCTGGTAGATAACCGTCATCATCTCGATACTAGCACGAATGACTGTCAGGAAAAAGTCATGACATTCGCCCCACACTCTCGCCGGTGCGCCCACCGGCTGAGGCGAGGGGGGCTTCGCGGAGTCAGGGCCGGTTCTGCAGCCCGTAATGCCGTTGGACTTGCCGGTGAAAGTCCGGTCGTGGGAATTGACTGTTTACCCACGTAGTCATATTCGACGCTGATCTCGGGTGACCTGGGTTGGCGCAAGCTCGAATGTCAACATCCTCGAAAGGAGGGCTAGCCAGCTCGCGGGCCGTAACATGAGTGCGAAGTAAACTCGGAGTGAACTCTGCAGCCTCGAAACGACCAATGTGATCGCCGAAACTGTAACCGGAAGGTGAAGGCTAAAACCGAAGAGGAAGCAACAGTCATCTGCACTCTTCGGGGCCACCGGGGTAAGGGAGGCAGCACGCGAGTCCAGTCCAGCGGAGTAAATTGGGGAACCTCTGGATTCCCACCTCAAGCCGATTTTCCTTGGGTGCAGCAGACCCCGCCGCGAATCCATAAGTGGCGGAGAGGGATTCAGAGGCTCGGATGAGGCCGTAGTAAGCGATGATCCGTCGAGACAACATAACCCGATGGCGAACCAAGGGCCTCTGGATGGATGTGGTAGACTTCTCCCAAAAGAATGCGTCGGTGTGTCGGACCGACGCGCGCGAAGCTGACTCGCTGCGCCTCACAACTCCAGCAGCAACCTCTTCGGGTAGGTGGCTGGCGGTGGGTCGGACGAGGTGCTAGCATAAGGTTGGATGCTTGCCGCTTGTTGTGGCTCGGACGACAACCCTCATCGTCGGAAGTAGACTCGGCACTTGGGGAAAGGAGGTATGGCCATGCCGCGAACGGCCGATAGCGGGTTTGATGCCGCCGTCGTGGACAGGGAGAACCATACAGTCGCCCTCGTCGAGGTGAAGGCGCATCCCGTAGAGAGATGGGCGACAATCCTTCCAAGGCAACTGGCGAAATTCGCTGAACGAGTCGCATTTGTCTTGACGATCGATCCGAATTGCATTCAGTTGTACAGGTCAGGGGGAGAGAGCCTCGGGGAGCCGATTGTCCGCCTCGACACCCGGCAAGTCCTCCAGCATTACGACCCAGAATTTCCCAGAGAGCGAGTGTTTGAGTCATACCTGCTGACACTCGTTGAGGCATGGCTCCGTGACTTGGCGTACCACTGGAAGTCAGAGGATCCGCCGGGCTCCGAGGAGCTAGGAAAGGCTGGCCTGCTAGAAAAGCTCGAGGGAGGCACAACGCAGCCTCTCGGAGCCTGACGTGGACGTCATCGTATACGTCGAGACCAACTTCCTGATGAGTGTAGCGATGGGACGTGAGGGGAGGGGGGATGACCTCCTCGCCGCCGTTTCAGCGTCCGTACGCGTCGCGATTCCGTCCGGCTGCTATATGGAGTCGTTCTCGGCTTTTGAAGACGAGCAGAAACGCCGAAACTGGTTCCGAGCAGAACTCGATAAGCAGATCGTGCAATTACGGCGAGACACGACCTCTGCGAACGCAGGCACCTTACTCAGGCGACTCGAAGAAAGCAGAATTGCCAACGACCAGTTATTGAACGATGTGCAGGCTCGGCTGTTTCAGTTAGTAGACCGGGCCGCGGGCATTCTGGAATCCATCCCCGAAACACCCGCCATCATCCAGCGTGCGGTGACCGCGATGCTCATCCCTGATCCTACCGACAACCTTATCCTCCACTCGATCCTCGACCACGCCGGCCGCTTCCCTGGGGCCACGAAAGCGTTACTGACTGACAACACGAGGGACTTTGACACCGAAGACGTCCAAGCTGCTCTTGCCGCTGCCGGCATCAACAGACCCTTTCGATCCGTCACGAATGTTCTGGGTTGGTTGGGATCACTTCCTCATTGATATCTCCTGCGGTAATCCACCGTGACCAAGGCAACGGTTACTCCGTCCTGACCGATGACCTCGAGGCGATCGAACTGGCAGGAAACCCCGTTGGTAGACGATGGCGTCGACCGGCAGATGACGTTCTTTGATGAGATGAGACAAGAGAGCGTTGCGCGCTTCGGTCACATCGACCGACGCATCGATCGGCACGTGGAACCGAATCGACCCCCGGTCGTTTCGATGAGGGGTGCTCAATGCACGGCGAATCGAGGATTGCCACAAAAGCCTGTCCCACAACGGATAGGTGCGACACGAGCGTCCTGACGCCCTGCCGAAAAAGTTCAATTGTCGTCTTGTCGCCCCGACTATCGGAA
>Ga0209040_10002974_pt1 | contig 13069 bp, 11 predicted proteins | sample BogFormECP12_OM3_FD_188240 | JGI IMG/M metagenome (GOLD analysis project Ga0209040, IMG submission 188240) | Bog forest soil microbial communities from Calvert Island, British Columbia, Canada - ECP12_OM3 (SPAdes) (version 2) | ecosystem: Environmental > Aquatic > Freshwater > Wetlands > Bog ... | reverse complement strand
TGCTGGCCGTCTGGGTCGTAGAGCAGCACCAGGCGTCCCCAGGCCACATCCGCGTCATCCCGCTGGACCGTCGCGGCGATAGCGGTGGCGTAGGGAGCCAGCCGTTTCGGCGCCGGAACGTCCTCGAATATCAGCTCCGGCTGACTGCGAGCGTCCCGGCCCGCCATGAAGGCCGCCACCGCCGCCGCGAACGTCGTCTCGGCGGCGGAGTCCGCCGCTGGCGGACCCGCGGCCGGCGTTCGTGGCACCCCGGCCGCCCCAACTGCGGGCGGCATCTCCCGCGTGGCCGATCCGGACGCGTCGGCGACGCCCCCGGTAATCCCCGTCACCGCGGGGGCGCCTGCCGTGGAGTCGGGCACCGCCGCCGATCGTCGTGGCGCTCGTGATCGCGTGTTGTGCCGATCCCTTGGCCCTTCATTCGGCCTCATGACCCGAGCGTACGTGTCGCCCATCGCTTCTCACGCAGCGCCATATAGATTCATGCCGAAACACCAATGTTTCATGCGAATTGTCTGATTGAACGTCGGCCCGGATTGCGGGGTACGGTGCAGACCGGGGAACAGCGCCGAGCTGTCCGGTACGGTCACGCGGCCTGGGTCGTGCTCTCGCCGCTGAGATAACCAGGCGCGGGCAGGCCGACGATAAGGGCGTCGCCGCACACCGTGCAGCCCCATTCCTGGCATTCGCCGTCCGGTATATCGGGGCAGCTCGCAGGCTCCACGTGAAACTGCTCGAATAGCCGCTCCTCGTTGCATCCGGCGCAGTGCCTGCTCAGCTGCGTCATCCTGGCGACCTCCTCGGTGCGTTGCGTCACGGGGCTTGCCGGGGTTGAAGGGTTGATGCCGATAGTGGCACGCTCCTGCGCTGATTCGTGGGATCTTGGACGGCGTGTCTCCCGGCGGCTACCGTGTGGTGGTATGAGACGATCCCGGACGTGACCGTGTCCCATGCGAAGTCCCCGTTCATGCAGGCCTGCCGGAGAGAGCCAGTTCCTTACACGCCCGTCTGGTTCATGCGGCAGGCGGGCCGGTCGCTGCCCGAGTACCGCCGGGTGCGCGAAGGCACCTCGATGCTCGATTCATGTACCCGTCCCGAGCTCATTACGGAAATCACCCTGCAGCCGCTGCGCCGGTACGACGTGGACGCGGCCATCTTGTTCAGCGACATCGTGGTCCCGCTGCGCGCGGTCGGAATCGACGTCGACATCAAGGCCGGAATCGGGCCGGTGGTCGGGACTCCGGTGCGGACCTCCGCGGACCTGGAGCGGCTGCGCCCGCTGAACCCGGATGACGTGCCGTACGTGACCGAGGCGGTGCGGGCGCTCGTGACCGAGTTGGATGAACGCCCGCTCATCGGTTTCGCGGGCGGACCCTTCACGCTAGCGTCCTACCTGGTGGAGGGCGGGCCGTCCAAGAACCACGACAAGACCAAGGCGCTGATGTACGGCAAGCCGGAGCTATGGCACGCGCTGCTTGGCCGGCTGGCCGACATCACTATCTCGTTCCTGCAGATCCAGGTGGCGGCGGGTGCCTCGGCCGTTCAGCTCTTCGACTCGTGGGTGGGCGCGGTAAGCCCTGACGATTACCGGCACGCGATCCTGCCGCACACCAGCCGGATCTTCGCCGCGCTCGGAGTGAAGGGGGAAGGGGAGGCGGGTGGGGTGCCGCGCATCCACTTCGGGGTCGGAACTGGTGAGCTGCTCGGGCTGATGGGGGAGGCAGGCGCCGACGTGGTCGGGATCGACTGGCGCATCCCGCTCGACGAGGCCGTCCGGCGGGTGGAGCCGGGAAAGGCACTACAGGGAAATCTCGACCCGGCGATCCTCCTCGCGCCCTGGGAAGTCATCGAGGAGCGAGCTAGGGATGTGCTCACCCGCGGCCGCACGGCCGAAGGGCACATATTCAACCTGGGTCATGGCGTGCTGCCGGAAACCGATCCCAGCGTGCTGGCCAGGCTCACCGATCTCGTGCACGCCGAGTCGGTTCATGCCTCGGCCTTAGCCCGGCCCCGCCGAGGTGCGGCGCGGGCCGGTCAGGGTGTCCAGTGCGCGACGAAGCCGAGGTAACGTTCGGCGATCGTGCGGCGCGCCTGCTCTGCCGCGGCCGCACTGCGATCGGACGCCTCGTACTCGCGCACCGCGTCCTCCCAGATGCTGCGTCCGATCGCGAAGCCGGCAAACGCGTCGACCCGACTACCCACCTGGAGCCAGCGGTCGAGTCGTTCGGCCGGTGCGTCACGGCCCAGGACGATCAGGTCAGCGGTGCGGCCGTCGGCCTTGGCCTGCCCGGCCACCTGCCGGGCCGCGTCGACGGTCTCAAGGCCCTCCACCTTCCACAGTGTGGGCTCGACCCCGTGCGCCTGGTTGTCGGCGATCACCCGGACGACCAGGCCGGGACGGATGTCACGGTCGTACGTGGCGGCGTCGTGACCGACCCGGTCGAGCTGGGTATCGGTGGCGGGTACGAGCAGTTCGTAGAGCAGCGGCACGCCGACTTCCCGCAGCCCGGCGCTGACCTGCGCGAGCTGGCTGAGCTGGGCCTCACGTCTGGCCGCGTCGAAATCCGGGTTATCGCGGACGAGCACCTTGGCGTAATCGGGCTTGACCGCCCCGACGTGCTCAAGCCACTGATCGCCCCACTCCAGCGTGAACCAGTCGTGCCCGCTGGCTTCGACCGGCACCGCCAGCACGACCGGCGGCCCGCCGTGGCGGACCGCGTCGATGACGTCCTGGCCGTAGCGTTCATCGACGAGCACTCCTGCGCGCCCTGAGGTCACGGAGGGGAGCGCCGTCTGCAGACCCTCGAAGATGAGCCGTTTGGCTGCCCTCATCGCCGCAGCCTGGGCGGGGTCGGGGGCATCGTCCCGGACGCCGAACAGCGTCTTGCCGAACGACTCGCGGTGATCCATGGCCAAGATGAACAGCGGGTCGTCGTGTCGCGGCTGCCAATCAGGATTGCCTGCCATGGTCGGCACAGTACCGGACGATGGCCGCGGCCCGGACCGGCGGGCGGGCCGTCAGTTTTCCGGCGTGGCGGGATGCGCTGGCCTGCGACGGATCAGCCGGCGCCGGCTGCCGTAGATCACGTACCCGGCGATGGCCGCGATGGCGGCGAACGGTGCTATCACGCCGAGGAAGGCGAGCGTCCAGGAGAGCGTGATCCGCAGTGCGCCTCAGCCGGCGCCACAGCCTGGAGGGCCTTGGTGGCTGCCGACACCCGGGTAAGGACGTCGGCTGCGGGGCTGGGGTCAGGTCCGGAGTAGCGATCCCGGCAGTGCTCAGAGCAGAAGTATGTCGTGTGCCCGTCGGCCCGCAGAACCGCACCGGGGTGGTGCATGTCGACCTGCATGCCGCAGACCGGGTCGCGGGCCACGTCCTGACCGCCGCCGAAGCGATCCTGCCTGCGGTGCAGCCAGTAGATGGCGGCCAGGACGAAACCGAACACGATGTTCAAGATCGTGGTGTAGTTCCAGCTCAGGTGCTCTGGAGCGATGCTGGCCGGCCGGGTCTGCGGGATGATGCGACTTGGCCAGGGCACTGGCGGCATACGAACATGACGAACTGGCCATGCCGAGCAGCGAGCTGCGGGTCAGGGCTGCGGGTCCGCGGCGTCCCATGACGCGCTGCATCTGGCCCCGGGACACGAAGGCCTGCACGGCCCCGGAAAGCCAGAAGCCAAGCACCAGCGCCCAGAACGTCTCCCAGAACATGAAGAAGGCTTCCCGTAGGCTGTCACCGACCGTGACGAGTGCTCCCATGCCTTGACTATACCTATAGGGGGTATGGGTATATGCGACGCGGTCGGCCGATATTTCTGATTTGCGCGAAATGCGAAATGTCAGCCGCCGGCGACCCTCCGGTACGCGTCATCGGGCGGCGTCTGCCAGGCTGGGGGCATGGAGCGTACGAACGCGCAGCCGCACGTGGCGATCGTGGGCGGCGGGATCTCCGGGCTGGCGGCCGCGTTTTTCCTCAGGGACGAGGCGGTACGAGTGACCGTGCTCGAGGGATCGCCGCGGCTTGGCGGCAAGCTGTCCGTCTCCGAGATCGGCGGCGTCGCGGTTGACGAGGGAGCCGAAGCGCTGCTCGTCACGCGGCCGGAAGGGATCGCGCTGATCGCCGAGGCCGGGCTCGATGATCAGCGCACCGTCCCGGGGCCCACGTCGTCCGCGATATGGACGCTGGGTGCGCTGAGGCCGCTACCGGGGCGGCAGTTCATGGGCGTGCCGTCCGATATGGCCGAACTAGCCAAGTCCGGAGTGCTGTCCGACGAAGGCGTGGCCCGGGCCAGCCAGGATCTTGAGCTGCCCGCCACCGCTCGCGACGGCGACGTACCGGTCGCCGAGTACGTCGGGGCGCGCCTAGGCGAAGAGGTGGTGGACCGGCTGGTCGACCCGCTGCTCGGCGGGGTCTATGCGGGACGTTCGGCGGAGTTGTCGTTCGACGCGACGTTGCCCGCGCTGGCAGCCGCTTCGCGGAAGCACCGCTCCCTGGCTGAGGCGGCGCGGTCCCTGCTGCCGCCTCCGGCGCCGGCTTCGCCCGGCCTGGCCCGGGCTCAGGCTCCCGGGCCGGCCCAGGCGCCCGGCACCCGTGCGGGTGGATCTGTGTTCACCACCCTTGCCGGGGGCCTGGGGATGCTCCCCGCCTACCTGGCGAAGGCGTCGGGGGCGGAGGTGCGGACCGCCGCGATGGCCCGCGAACTGGCCCCGGCCGGGAGCGGCTGGCGGCTGACCCTGGGATCCAAGGCGGCGCCAGAACAGCTCGATGCTGACGCGGTGATACTCGCGATCCCGGCCCGGCCCGCGGGCCGTCTGCTCGCGGACGTCCCGGGCATGTCCGCCGCGGTCACGGCGTTCAGCGAGATCAGCTATGCGAGCATGGCGATCGTCACGCTCGCCTATCCGCGGTCCGCCTTTCCCGGGCCGGGCTTGGCCGCCCTCGGGTGGAGCGGGTACCTGGTGCCTGCTGTGGACGGGCGGGTCGTCAAGGCGGCTACCTTTTCCACCGTGAAGTGGCCGCACCTGGCCGGTGCGACGGCATCCGGTAGCGATCCCCTGGAGATCGTCCGCTGCTCGGTCGGCCGCATCGGCGAGGAAGCGCTGCTGCAGCGGGCCGACGATGATCTCGCCGCGCTGGCCGCGGCGGAACTCGCGGCGGCGACCGGGGTGGGTGGCGCGCCGGCCGCGAGCCGGGTGACCCGCTGGGGCGGCGCGCTGCCCCAGTACACGGTCGGGCACCTGGACCGGGTGGCGAAAATACGCGCGGCGGTGGCGGCCCAGCCTGGGCTCGCCGTCTGCGGCGCGGCGTACGACGGGGTGGGCATACCCGCCTGCGTCGCGACGGCGCGCGCCGCGACCAGCCAGGTGATGGCATTCCTCGCGGCCAGGCCATCGGGTAGATGACGGCACCCGTGCGGTCCGGCGATCGCCGTGGCCGACAATGGTGGCATGGCTGACGAACAAGGGATGGCCGGCGAACGAAAGATGGCCGGCGAACAAGGCATGGCTGGCCCGGGCGGCACGAGCACCGAGGCCGCGGCGACGGAGCGCAAGCCGAAGGCAGGTGATCTCAACGAACTGGTCCGGTACACGATGTGGTCGGTGTTCCGGGTGGCCGACCGGCTCGTGCTTGAAGCCGGCGGCCTCGGCAATGCCGCTGCCGAGGTGAGCGAACTGCTTGACCAGGCGGTGGGCAAGGGCATCGTCACCCGCGGCTGCTACGACGTCCAGGGTCTACGGGCGGATGCGGACTTCATGTTCTGGTGGGTGGCGTCGAGCCCGGATGACCTGCAAGACCTGTACGTGAGGTTCCGCCGGACCCGCCTCGGCCGCTGCAGCGAGCCGGTCTGGTCGGTGATGGCGGTGCACCGTCCGGCGGAGTTCAACAAGAGTCACATTCCCGCCTTCGTGGCGGAAGAGGAACCGCGCGCGTACGTGAGCGTGTATCCGTTCGTGCGCTCGTATCAGTGGTACCTGCTGGATCCCGGGGAGCGCCGCAGGATGCTCGCCGAGCACGGGATGATGGCACGCGAGTACCCGGATGTACGAGCGAACACGGTCCCCTGCTTCGCGCTCAACGACTACGAGTGGATCCTCGCCTTCGAGGCCGACGAGCTGCACCGGCTCCTGGACCTGATGCGCCACCTGCGCGGCTCTGAAGCCCGGCTGCACACCCGGGTGGAGATCCCGTTCTACACCGGCCGGCGCAAGCCCGTCCGCGAACTCATCGCCAGCCTCGCCTGAACTGTGCTCAGGAGAAGCTAGCGATGGGTTACCGGATCCGGGTCGCACACCGAGCTCCTGCACAGCCGCGCCCGCTATGCGCGCGACCAGTGGAGTGCAGGCTAACGTCGAGGCATGCCTGACGATCTCCGGGTAAACGGCTGGCTGGTGATACCGGGCAGCGAGCTGCATGAGCGTTTCTCCCGGTCATCCGGACCCGGCGGCCAGTCGGTCAACACCGCCGACAGCCGGGTGGAGCTCTCCTTCGATGTCGAACGGTCATCCGCGCTCCCCGAATGGGCCCGGACCAGGGTGGCCGAACGCCTGGCCGGAAGGCTGGTCGACGGCGTGCTCACCGTGGCCGCCTCGGAGCAGCGCAGCCAGCTGGCCAACCGCCAGGGAGCCCGAGCCCGGCTGGCCGCCCTGCTCCGCGACGCGGTTGCCCCGCCGCAACGCCCGCGCGTCCCGACCAGGCCCAGCCGGGGCGCGAACGAACGGCGCCTCGAGGCCAAGCACAACCGCAGCGCGATCAAGCGCGCCCGCCGCGTCGATCGCAGGGAGCCCGAGTGACAGCTGACCACCGGCCAGTCGGCTCAGCCCGAAGGTAGGGTCTGCGCGGTTGAAGGCGAGAGCGAATCCGCCCGTATCAGACGCAGGCTCGCCGGGCCGCCCGCATCAGAGCTCACGAGGCGTCCGACCCCGAAGGCTCTATCTTGACCGACACCGAGTTGATGCACCAGCGCTCGTCGGTGGGGACGTCGTAGCCTTCGCCGCTGAACACGTGGCCCAGATGGGAGTCGCAGGAGGCGCACCGCACCTCGGTGCGGGTCATCCCGAGCGTGCGGTCCTCGATGAGCACCACCGCGTCCGACTCGGACGGCTGGTAGAACGACGGCCAGCCGCAGTGCGACTCGAACTTGGCGTCCGAACGGAACAGTTCGGCCCCGCACGCGCGGCAGCGGTAGACGCCCTCGGTCTTGGTGTCGGTGTACTCCCCGGTGAACGGGGCCTCGGTGCCCGCCTGGCGCAAGACGGCGTACTCCTCAGGGGTCAGAAGTTCTCGCCATTCGGCGTCCGTCCGCTTCACCTTGTCCATGAGACGCAGGGTACTCCGTCTCCCGCTCGCCTCCGGGGGCGCCTTGAGGCGCGCTTAACTAATCGGAATAACGGGCACCTGATGGGATACTCGTGCTCATGGTGCTACGGGTGCCGGCTGGTCGCATGGTCGGGCGGGACGACGAACGCGGCCGCCTGCTCACGCTGCTCGACGACGCCGAAGCGGGCCGCTCGGTGGCCGCGCTGGTCAGCGGTGACGCCGGGGTCGGTAAGTCCCGGCTGGTCAGCGAAGTGACCCGGCTCGCCGAGGGACGCGGCTTCACCGTCCTCTCCGGCCAGTGCGCCGAGCTGGGCGACAGTGTGCCCTACCTACCGCTGGCCGACGCGCTGCGCGGCGCCGCCCAGTCCACCGGGGTCCGGGACGCGCTCAGCTCGCGCCCCGCGCTGGGTCGGCTGCTCCCCGAAGGCGGCGACGGGCAGCGAGCCGACGAAGACCGTTCCGGCCTGGCCCGGCAGCAGATGTTCGGCGGCGTGCTCGGCCTGCTGACCGAACTCGCGGCCGCGGCCCCGGTGCTGCTGGTGCTCGAGGACCTGCACTGGGCCGATGCCTCCACCCGGGACCTGGTCACGTTCCTTTCCCGCATGCTGCACCGGGAACGGGTCGCGCTGATCGGCACCTACCGCACCGACGACCTGCACCGGCGTCACCCGCTCCGGCCCGTGGTGGCCGAACTGCTCCGGCTGCCCGGCGTCACCGCCGTCGATCTCGCCCCGCTCGATCCCTCGGCCCTGGCCGAGCACCTGACGGCGGCCCTGGCCGAGCACCTGATGGCGGCGGCGCCTGGCCGCATCGACGCGATCGAACTGAACGACATCGTGGCCCGGGCCGAAGGCAACGCCTACTACGCGGAGGAACTGCTCGCCGCGTTCGTCAGCGGCGATCCGGCCGAACGTCGCGCGCTGCCCGCCGGGCTGGCGGCGCTCCTGCTCAGCCGGGTGGAGCAGCTGTCGGACACCGCGCAGCGGGTACTCCGTACCGCGGCGGTGGCCGGGCGCCGGGCCGACGATGAGCTCGTCCGCGCTGCTTCCGGCCTGGCGGCAGACGAATACGAGGCCGCGGTGCGGGAGGCGGTTACGCACCAGTTGCTCGTGACCGAGGGTACGGAGGGTTACGTTTTCCGGCACGCGCTGCTGCGCGAGGCCGTCTACGGAGACCTGCTTCCCGGGGAGCGGACCAGGCTGCACGCCACGATGAGCACTCTGCTCGCCGATGAACAACGGCTCGCGGTGCCGGGAACGGCCGCCGAACTGGCCCAGCACTGCCTGGCCAGCCATGACATTCCGGGCGCGTTCGCCGCCTCGGTGCGAGCTGGGGAGGAGGCCGAGCGGGTGGGCGCGCCGGCCGAGGCGCACCGTCATTACGACCAGGCGCTCGCCCTATGGGAGCGAGTTGCCGAGCCGGAGAAGACGGCTGGCATGGCCCGCGGCACGCTCGGCCTGCTGTCCGCGACTACTGCGGCCGACAGCGGCGACTACGAGCGCGCCGTCCACCTGCTCCGCCGGCTGCGGCAGGCGCTCGCCGCCCAGGCTGAACGTAGTGATACCGAGCAAGACCTCCTCCTGGCCGCCAGGATCGGCGAGCGTCTCGCCTCCTACCTGATGCTGATGGACGATCGCAAGGCCATCGACGAGGCCGTCGAGGTGGCCCGAAGCACCGTCGACGCCACTCCCGCGGAGCCGCCGACGTGGCAGTACGCCCGGGTGATCTCTGCGTACGCCAACACCTTGCTGACCGAGAACGACTACACCATCGCCAGGGAACAGGCCGAGCGCGGGCGGGCCGAGGCCCGGGCCGCCGGAGCGCCCTGGGTGGAGGCCGACGCGCTGGTCACCCTGGGTTATATCAGCAATCGCGAAGGCCGTAACGACGAGGCCATCAAGCTGCTGACCGAGGCGCATAAGCAAGCCCGCGAGGCCAAGGTCCTCGGCGTGGAACTGCGGGCCGCTTACTACCTCGCGCAGGCTCACCTGGAGCTTGGCGACCTGGCTCTCGGCGCGGTCGTGGCCCACGAGGGGACCGAGCGAGCCAACCAGACCGGGCTCGGCATGGCGCCGTTCGGTCTGGACGTGCAGCACCTGCATTTCCAGTGCCACTTCGCCGACGGTAAGTGGGACCATGCCCAGGAGATCGCCGATGGATTCCCGGTCCGGGCCACCATCGCGCCCGAGGCGTTCCTGTCCTCCATGGCCCTGTTCATCGACGTGGCGCGGGATAACCCGGCGGTCGCGGAACGGCAGGCCTGGATCGAGCCCTTCTGGTCGGGCCATGGGTTCGATGGGTTCATCGCGCGCAGTCTGCTCGCCGAGCATGCCCTCTGGCAGGGCGACACCGAGCAGGCCATCAAACAGGCTCAGCTCGCGATCGACCTGGTCAACGAGCTGCCCTGGGGTTACCACCCATCCGCCATCAGGCCGGCCGCGGTCGCCCTGAGCGCCCGGGCTGACCGGGTCGTTCACGCCCGCGCCACCGGTGACGACGAAACCGTGGCCGCCGAACTCGCCGCGGCGGCGGAGTTGCTGCATATCGCCCGCGAGGGCGCCGCGTTCCGCAAGCGGCCCAAGTTCATCGTGGGCCCGGAGGGACGCGGCTGGCTGGCCCGGGCCGAGGCGGAGTACCGCCGGGCCAGCGGCGACAACGACCCGCAGGCATGGCAGGCGGTCCTGGGCGAGTTCGGTCCGGACTATGTCTACGAGATAGCCAGGACCCGCTGGCGGCTGGCCGAGGCGCTCGCCGAGGCGGGCCGCCGGGACGAGGCCGCGGACCAGTGGCGCCAGGCGGTTCAGTCCGCGGACGAGCTCGGGGCCAGGCCGCTGCGCCGGGCGCTCGACGACCTCGCCCGCCGGGCCAGGATCGGAACCGCGGAGCAGCATGGCGACGGCGAGGTCCTGGCCGGGCTGACCAGCCGGGAGCGCGAGGTTCTCCGGCTCATCGCCGCGGGCCGCAGCAACAGGGAGATCGCGTCCGTGCTGTTCATCGCGCCGAAGACGGCCAGTGTGCACGTGTCCAATATCCTGGGCAAGCTCGGCGCCGCCAGCCGTACCGAAGCCGCCGCCATCGCCCACCGTGAGGGCCTGGTCAGCCAGCCGTCAGCCCGCTGAGCTCATCAGGAACACTGACCGCTCTCAGGACGCTGATCCTCACTCCGGCGAAAGCGCGGCGAGGATCTCGCCGGCCCGCTCCGCCCCGGCTTCCGGCGCGACCGAGGGGTTACCGATTTGCGGGTCCCAGTTCAGGTCGTAGAACAGTTCGGTGACGCCCTGCCCGCCGAGCCACTCGGCGTCCTCGCGGATCTGCGCATAGCTGCCCGACAGCAGCCTGCGGCCGCCGTCCGGCCCCTTGGCCCCGGCGCCGGCCAGCACCACGCCCCGGCAGATGATGCGCACCGCCTCCGGGTCCCGGCCTGCCGCCGCGGCGGCTTCGGAGATCACGCCGACCGCCTCGCTGATCTTGGTCAGGTCGGCGCGGCTGGAGGTGATCCAGCCCTCCGCGACCCGCCCGGCTCGCTCCATGGCCGGCCGGGACATTCCGCCGAGCAGCACCGGGGGTCCCGGCCGCTGCACCGGTTTGGGGTCTTGCCGTCCCGCCGGGATCGTGTAGAACTCGCCGTCGAACGAGCCGACCTCATCGGCCCACAGGGTGCGCAGGACGGCCAGGTACTCCTCGGCGCGCGCGCCGCGCCTGGCCATCGACGCGCCCGTCGCGGCGAATTCCTCCGGCATCCAGCCGATGCCCAGCCCGAGGTCGAGCCGCCCGCCGGATAGCACGTCGACGGTCGTGGCCTGCTTGGCCAGGTAGGCGGGGGAGATGAACGGCAGGTTGATGATGGCCACGCCGAGTCTGATTCGCGACGTCCGGGCGGCCGCGTACCCCAGCGCCACCATCGGGTCGAGCACGCTGTGGTACACCGGCTCCATGCCGGATCCCTCGGGCACCAGCAGCCGCTGGAACGTCCACAGCGACGCGTACCCGGCCTCCTCGGCCCGCTCGGAGAATGCCGCCAGGTACTCCGGCGTGGCCCACGCGCCCGCGACCGGGGCACCGAATCCGATCTTCATGCCCTCACCCTATTAAAGATCTATTCGACCGAACGGGCCTCGGTGCCCGCCCGGCTCAGCCTGATCCTCAAGTTCGAATGGGCGCCCTCGTAGACTTCAGCTATGCCGCTGGCCGCCGCCTGGCAGGACCCCGTCCCCGACCCGGTGCTGCCCGCAGGGATCCCGCTACCCCCGCACATCGCCGCCCTGGCCCGCCGCCCGGCCGGCCTCCGCAGATGCGCGCGACCCTTAAACCCAGGCGATTCAAATTCCGGCGTGAAGGCGGTGCTTGCCAGCGGTCCGGCGCCCTGAGATGGTAAGAGCGTCGTCCGGCAAGGCCACCACCCCGGTGACCAATCAGTTGCAGTACGACTGGGGTGATCGTGAGCCGTACGGCCTGCTGACTGAGGACTGGAATGGCATGGCAAATCCGGTCGTGATGAAAATGCTCCAGTCAATGATCTCTCCGAAGACCGGCCCCGGCGTCAGCTGACCGGCCTAGCCGAGCTTGGGCAGGACCGCGGCTGCCAGCAGTTCCATCTGCTCCCGCTGGTCGAACAGCGCCGTGAACAATATGAGCTCCGCCCCGGCCGCCGCCACCTGGTTCACCTCGCGGACGCAGTCGGCTGCCGTGCCCGCGATCGCGGCGGCCTCGATGGTCGGCACCCGGGTCCCGTAGAGCCCCTCCAGGGCCGCGTTCATCCGCGTGCGGGCGCGCCCGGCGTCATCGTCGATCGCGATGTACACGCGCTTGGCGATAGGGAAGTCCTCGGCCGGACGGCCCGCCTCGGCGAGCGCCGCCCGTACGATCTGGACCTGCTCGGCGAACTTTGCCGTGGGCGAGGACCCCGCGCCGAAGAAGCCGTGGCCCAGCCGCACGGCGCGCCGCAGCGCAGGCTCGCTGGCCCCGCCGAACCACAGCGGCGGGAAGGGCTTCTGGAACGGCTTGGGCTCCATCGCGGCGTTCTCGAGCTGCCAGAACTTGCCGTCGAAGGTGACCCTGGGCTCGGTCCACAGCGCCTTCATCAGCGCGATTCCCTCGGTGAACCGCGCCACGTACCGGGCCGGGTCCACGCCGAAGGCAGCGAACTGGCGGCCCCGGCCGCCGGTGCCGACGCCCACGTCGATCCGGCCGCGGCTGAGCTGGTCGAGCGTGCTCAAGTTCTTGGCCAGGTGCACGGGATTGTGCAAGGTGGACACGAACACCGCGCAGCCCAGGCGCATCCGCTGGGTGCAGGAGGCCGCGTAGGTCATCGTCTCGATCGGGCTGAGCTGCGGGGCCGCGCCGAACATCGATTCCTGCGTCCAGGCGCTGTGGAAGCCGAGTTCCTCGGCCCGGGCGAAGTAGGCCCGGAACGCCTCGGGATCGAACTCGCCGTCGGCGTAGAACTGCGGGACCGCGATCGCGAACTCCATGAGCAGCAGCGTATCCCCCCGCCCGGTGACACAATCGTCCTGGTGAACGATCCGAACCCTGAAGCTGCTGACCTGGCCGAACGGCTCCGCGCCATCTGCCTGGGCCTGCCCGAGGTCACCGAGCGGCCTACGCCAACCGGGTCATCGCCCCGGCACGACTGGTCGCCCGGCTGGATGGCGGTTAACCCCGTTTTCCGCACGCGCTGCATCGTCGCAGGTCAGAGGCTCGCAAGATCCACAACGTTGAGTAATCGTTGCAGCTCAAGGGCCGCCATGTGCGGAA
>Ga0209040_10002973_pt1 | contig 13069 bp, 12 predicted proteins | sample BogFormECP12_OM3_FD_188240 | JGI IMG/M metagenome (GOLD analysis project Ga0209040, IMG submission 188240) | Bog forest soil microbial communities from Calvert Island, British Columbia, Canada - ECP12_OM3 (SPAdes) (version 2) | ecosystem: Environmental > Aquatic > Freshwater > Wetlands > Bog ... | reverse complement strand
CGCGTGAATGATCGCGGCCCGATCGCGCGCAGTCGAGTGGTAGATCTGTCCTATGCGGCCGCCCAGTTCCTTGGATTCGGCGGCATGGGTACGGCTCCGGTAAAGCTGGAGTTAGTGAAAGACGATCCCGAGCTGGCACAGATCATCTTCCCGCTCAATTCCGCCATCGTTTTCCCGCTCACTCCGTCCTTGGTTAGGTGAGTTCTACTTCCTTAGATGAGGTAGATAGGTTGCAGGTGGCAAATGACTGCGCTCCGGCCAACGCCGGGGCGCAGTCGAAGTTACGATTCGGCAATGGACTGCCAACGCCAAACAGCGTTCCCCCGAGCCTGGGTGTATTTATAAGGGCCTCCTTGTAACAGGTGAGCGAACCCAACCATCTGTTTTGTTCTAGTGGGATGGAGGCAATCCTCTGGCCATTCGTAAGCGCTTGAAAATGGCGTCTGACCGGCCATGAGGAGTGTCAAGGCCTCAGCTCCTTGTCAAACGGTGTCAAACGATTGACAGAACATCATTGATTTCCCATATAACTTCTTCCATCCCGCCGGCAGTGCACCGCCCCGGATTCCAGTACAATTTGCAACAACCCTGAGCGGGAAAGGAGCTCCCGCAGGGAAATCTCGCGCTTCGGCGGTCAACTTTGTGAGTTTGTCCCTGTGAGTTTGTCTATGTCCAGCAGTCCGGCTCCCATCGCGCGTGACCTCAGCCCGCGCGATCAACTGATCGTCGCTCTTGATTTTCCGAGCGGAGCGGCTGCCCTGGCTCTGGCAGACCGGCTAGGAAACCTTGTGCAATGGTTCAAGATTGGCCTGGAACTCTATCTATCTGAAGGTAATAATATTGTTGATGCCGTTCGATCTCGCGGCCACTCTGTCTTCCTCGATCTCAAGCTCCATGACATCCCGAACACGGTAGCTGGAGCCGTCCGGTCGGTTGCTCAGTCCGGCACCGGGATGCTCACACTCCACGCCGCCGGCGGCCCGGCAATGCTGGCGGCGGCGCAGGAAGCAGCCGCCGCTCTTCCCTTGTCTCCGCAGCTGCTCGCAGTCACTATACTCACCAGTATGGACCCGGCCCAACTGGCCGCGACGGGCATAGCGGCGTCTCCCGGCGAACAGGTAATGCGGCTGGCAAAAATGGCCTACGGAACTGGCATTCGCGGCTTCGTCGCCAGCGCGGACGAGGTCGGCCCCCTGCGCTCGGCCTACCCCGACGCGACGCTGGTGATTCCGGGCATTCGTCCGGCCGGAGCAGACACCGGCGACCAGAAGCGGGTAGCGACGCCTGCGGCTGCCATCACCGCCGGGGCCGACTACTTGGTCGTCGGTCGTCCGATTACGCAGGCAACCGATCCAGCGGCAGCCGCTCAGTCGATCCTCAACGAAATCGCGGCGGTTAAGCACTAGGGCGATCCCCGTTTCAGATTGGGTTTATTTCCCTTCCGCGAATCGCCGACGCATCCGTTCCCTGCCCAACGCCATTACACTGTGGGAGTGAATTTCACCTCGAATGACGCGGAGCTTTTCTACACGACAGTGGGCAAAGGACCCGCCGTCGTTCTCCTGCATCCCACACCCTGCGATCATCGCTTCTGGCTGGGCGTGGTCGATCAGCTGGCCGGAAAATACCAGCTCATCCTGCCCGACCTGCGGGGCCATGGTCAGTCGCAGGCGGGCAATGGCCCGATCACCATCGAAAAGCTCGCCGCGGATGTCGAGCGGCTGCTCGATGCGCTACAGATCAACCGTGCGCTCTTTGCAGGCTGCTCTCTCGGCGGATACACCCTCTACGAGCTATGGCGCGAAGTGCCCATCCGCATCTCTGCGCTGGCCTTCTGCTGCTCCAAACCACAGGCCGATACGGAGGTAAATCGCGCCAAACGGGAAGAATGGATCGCCAAGATTTGCGAGCGCGGAACCCGAGAATTCATCGATTCCATGCTCGAGAGCCTGATCGGGCCGACGGCGCGGCAGCGCGCTCCGGAGAGGATCGCCGAGGCCCGCGAGATGATGCAGACCGTTCGCCCCGAAGCGGCTATTGCCATTCAGCAGGGGTTGGCCGCGCGGCCCGACTCCGTCGCATCCGCCCGCGGTATCCATGTGCCCTGCTTTGTGCTGGCCGGAGGAGAAGACGCGAGCTCAACTCCTGCCGACATGAAGCTGCTGGCCGAGTCCATTCGCAGCGGCGGCTACGGCGCCGAGTTCACTCTGCTGCGCGACGCCGGCCACTACGCCCCGTGGGAGCAACCGCAGATGGTGGGACGGCTGCTGCGCCGCTTCTTCGATTCAGTGCTGGATTAGGGCCTGTTCAGGCCCCAGGGCCTCAGGCGTCGGCCCGGGCATCCAGAGTGTAGGTGCCCGAAGCATCGGTTTCCGAAGGCGCACCCGGCACCGGAAGTCCCGCCTGCAGGCCGCGCGCTTCGAGGTCGCGGCGAAGCTGCTCAATCGATTCAAAGAGCACCGCATTGAGGCCTACCTTGGCCGCTGCGGCAATGTTCTCCGGCTTGTCATCCAGAAAGAGCGCGTTCTCCGGAGCCACGCCAAGCTTCTCGCAGGTGTGAATGTAAATGGCGGGGTTCGGCTTGCAGATGCCCAGCTCACACGACCACGTGTGATGTTGGAAGTGAGCCAGCCAGCCGAACTCCTGCCGCATGTAGCCGAGAACCTCCCACCCCATGTTCGAAAGAATCGCCGTCTTGATGCCGGCCTCCTGCAAGGCAACCACCCAGACCAGCATCTCCTCGTTGAGCGACGTCCACATGATCACGTCGGTCTCGATGAGTTCGTCAACCTGTTCGGGGGTCACGGCAATCCCAGCCTCCCTCGCAACCTGCTCCCAGTAGGTGCGGCCGTTGAGGATCCCCTTGTCGTAATCGTGACGATGCCGCCAGTAGTGGCGGTCAAAGGTGGGGCGGTCAAGGCCGGTGAGCGCCAGCAGCTTCTGCTGCGCCACGGGATCTTCGGAATTGCTGAGAACCTTTCCATAATCGAAGATCACTGCATCGATCGCCATGAAATCTCCCGTCAGAAAATTGTGCAACCTGACTTCATTATGCCGAAGAAACGCGGGGACCGCAGTTGTGAAAAGATGAGTGCGATGCAACGGCGTCTGTCTTTCTCCGCGCGCACCGCCTGGGACACCTCCGAAACAAAACTGGCCCGGGCGATCGCCACGCAGCACAAAAGCGGACTGCCGCTGCTCGATTTGACCGCGTCCAATCCCACGCAATGCGGCTTCACTTACGACGAGGCTGCGATTCTCTCCGCCCTGGCTCGGCGGGAGTCGCTCATCTACGACCCCGATCCTCGAGGCATGCTTGAAGCTCGCGGAGCGGTGGCAAAGTACTACGCCGGCCATCACGCGACCATCGACCCCGAACAGCTTTTCCTGACCACCAGCACCAGCGAAGCCTACAGCTATCTCTTCCGCCTGCTGTGCGATCCGGCCGACGAAGTTCTCATCGCGCAGCCGAGCTATCCGCTCTTCGATTTTCTCGCCCAGATTGAAAATGTGCGTCTGGTTCCCTATCCGTTGTTTTATGACCACAGCTGGCGCATGGACACCGAGTCGCTGCGCCGGCAGATCACCGCCCAAATCACTTCGAAGACGCGGGCCATCGCCCTGGTCCACCCCAACAACCCGACGGGGCATTTCACCAAAGACTCAGAGCGGGAGGAACTGGAAGCGCTATGTGACGAGCACGGACTCGCCCTGATCGTGGACGAGGTCTTTCTCGACTACAGTCTTGAGGGCCGAGCCGGCCGGAGTTTCGCCTGCGCGCCGCATCCCGTCCTGACCTTCGTTCTGAGCGGATTGAGCAAGATTTCCGCGCTCCCGCAGATGAAGGCCGCATGGATCGCCGCCTTCGGACCGGAGCCCGATCTACGCGCGGCGCTCGACCGGCTGGAAGTTATCGCAGACACCTTTCTCTCGATGAACGCACCCATCCAGTACGCCCTGCCTGCATGGCTTAATTCGCGTGGCGGATTACAGGCGCAGATCTCCGCCCGTACAGAAGAGAACCTCCGCACCCTCGACACCCTGCTCGCCAGCCAGACCTTGATCTCGCGCCTCAAAGTCGAGGCAGGCTGGTATGCCGTGTTGCGCGTACCAGCGCTTGAGTCCGGAGAAGAGCTCGCGGTACGGCTGGTCAGGGACCACGGAGTCTCCGTCCACCCCGGCTATTTCTTCGGTTTCCCCGGAGACGGCTGGCTCATTGTGAGCCTTCTGCCGCGCTCCGGTGAATTTTCACAGGGAGTGAGCGCTATTTGCTCTTATTTCAATTCGATAAGAGAGGAAACTAAAACGTAGTTATCAATGTTGATTCCGGTAATGCTTTGGTTTATCTTCCGCTCTCAATCAATTGATAAATATAGCTAAAGTCGTACTCCTGGCTGTAGGAACGGATTCGACTCACGCTCCTCGCCAATCGTCGTTGGCCGCCCGTGGCCAGGGATCACCCTCGTCTCATCCGCGAGCGGCAGCAGCCGATCATGGATCGAGCGCAGAATCTGCCGCGAGTCGCCGCCCGGCAAATCCGTTCTCCCAATAGAGCCGGCAAAAAGCGTATCCCCTGCAATCAGCAGTTTCTCTTTGGCAAAGTGCAGACAGATGCTCCCCTGCGTGTGGCCAGGAGTATGGAGAACTTGAGCGGAATGGTTGGCAATGCCCACGCTCATGCCTTCTTCGGCGCTCACGTCTGGCGGAGCCACCTCCGGAGGAGCCACTCCCAGCCAGCCTGCCTGCATGTCCATCATCCTGAGCAGCGGCAGGTCGTTCTCGTTCAGCATAATGGGGGCTCCGGTCGCCTTCTTGAGCTGGACCGCTCCACCCACGTGGTCGATATGCGCATGGGTCACGACGATCTGCTTCAGGGTGAGCCCGTGTCTGGCCAGCAGTGCCAGAATCTGCGGTATATTGTCGCCTGGGTCGATGACCATGGCTTCGCGCGTCGCCTCGTCGCCGACAATCGTGCAGTTGCATTGCAGCGCTCCGACGGGGAAGGTTTCGAGAATCATGAACTCATTGTCGGCGAAGCGGCCTCAGGCGTACAAATGGCGTCACAGGAATGTTGGCAAGATTACGGGAGAACGAGACGATGGCCGCACGAAAAGAATGGACAGAATGGCACCTGACTCCGCGGGGATGGGAAAAGGGCGCGACACGCGTACACGGGCAGGGCAACACCTGGGTCGAAGAGCCTCTCGATCGCCTGTTGAGCTGCGTCTACCAGGAAATCGAAACCGATGCGTCCCCCGAGGTGAAAAAGTGGTCGGAGGAGACCTACCACTCGAAGAAAGCCACCGAGGTCGAGCAAGCGCTGAAGAAATACGGAGCCTGCCCTGAACGTCTCTAGGACGGTCTCTGAACGGCTTTCGTCGCGAAACTCAAAAATTCAAGAACAAACTGCTGCGTGAAGAGTGCCGGGCCTGATAGAGTTCCGTCACCATTTGCGCCGGACCCGCTGGCTGCTGCAATCCTCCGCGAATGCCCCCAACGAATTAGGAGACAGCTATGTCACTCGATATCACGGTAGGATCCCGGTCGATCACTTCCCTGGGCCCATTGAAAGATCTGGCGAGCAACATCGAGTCCGACTTTAAGCTCGGACCCGAAATCGAAAGCCAGCTCGACAAGCCGCTCTCTACCCTACCCGCGAATCTTCGCACCGTCGCCATCGATTCCAGCCAGAGTCCTTCCTGGTCGCCGGGCGCGGGCGAATTCACCTTCACGCTCTCCGCCGGAGTATCGGGCAAGCTTGCGGTTCTGCTCGCCGGCGACACCTTGCTCAGCTACGCCGACGAATTCGAAACCGATATCTCCATCGGCCCGACGGCGCCCGCCACTCCTCCTGTGCCCAAGACAATCACTGTGCCCAGCGGCGATGCCTACGTCTGCGTCGAGCTTGAATTCCAGATTTCGGGCGGCATTTCAGCCACGGCGCGAGTCGGCGCAGTCGGCGTCTTTGCAAGCGTAGACGCTCAGGACACCTTCGGCGTCGCCTTCTACAAGAAATGCAGTCCGACGGACACGCTGCACGGTGCGATCGGCGCGGCCTTCACCAACTACGTGCTGCCGCTGCACCCACAGACGCTTACCAACCTTCAGTCCGGCGATTATCTGCATCACGACTTCAATGCCAGCCTCCAGGTGGGTCTCGGCGCCAGAATCGGTTTCCACAAGGCCTTCTACGCCGGCCAGACGGCGTCCGACCTCCGCGGCAGCGCAAGGGCTTTCAGAATAGACCCGTCGTTCATCCCTGCGGCTGAGGCCACCGCGAGCCTTGCGTTCCACTTCTCCTACACGGGCACCTTCGAGGCCCTTCTTTGGAAGGACGACGCGACGACGGGACACATGCATCTCTATCGCTCAAAGACACAGGACACTCGACTCGCCCTGCATGCCGGGATAGGCCTCACCTCACGTCCGGAGGTCAGCGCCGCCACCATGACCGCGCAGCTCGGTACACTCTTCGGCAGGATGCTGCCCGGATCGCTCGGCACCATGTTCACGAGTAAGGTTCTGCCGAAAGCAACCGACGAAGTCACCAACTTCGCCACGGAAGGCAGCGAGAAGGTAGCTGGATGGCTGAAGCCCATCAACGACGCAAAGGCAACCCTCGATGTCGCGATCGAGACAACCAGGCAGACATTTCTGCTCCTCGATTACACCTTCGACCTGACGGCATCGGCATTTCCAGATGCGTGGAAGACCGCCGTCGCAGGTGATTTCGTCCAGGCCCTCGGCACGCCCAACGGTGGCGTGTCCATCGCAGCCGGCGGAGGCATGGAGAAGTTTTACAGCAAGAAAACTTCGCTCCGCCTGAATCTCTTTGGCCAATTGCAGACCGCTTGGAGCGATGCGATTATCAGCAACTCCAGCCTGATCTATGCCGGCAACAACACCTTTCATCTCACTGCGAATATCGGGCGTCAGCTTCTCTTTCAGGTTGGCGGCAGCAAGCGGGAGATCGATCTCTATTTCGCGGCCGAGGCCGATCTGACCGGCGAAACCTTGCAGCTTGGGACCATCGAGCTCAACTGCATTCTTAATGCAACGAACAGTCCGAAGTTCGGATCACATATAGCCAGCTTCCTTGGACTGATGACCACCGGGCCGAACCAAGACGCGCTGGTGCAGAGTGTGAAGGCCGTCGCCGCCCATGCCGGAGCCACCGAGCTGCTGCACCTCAAGTTCGATCCCAGCGCGTACGGACGTCTCCGGGCGTCTACCATCACGAAGGGCAAGCCGGACGACCAGTCCCCGGACGAGCAGAACTATAGCGAGTTTGCAAACGCCTGTAAGGATCTGGCCTTCGACGAGCCGGCGAGTTTCACCTTCCGCGGACGGCGTCTCGGGTACGACATCTGGAGCAGTTGGAACCTGGCCTGCACCGGCAACACTTCGCCCGGCGCGCTCCCCGATCGAACCAGTCCGGGAGACCCAGCAGCGGGTGCGCCACTTCTCGACCAGGAGTTTCAGCAGCAGGGAGGCGTCGTAACCATGATCGCCTTTACGCTGAGGGCGGGAAGCGACTTCATGAACTTTTGCGCGGATCTCAAGAGCCTTGCCATGATCGCCGAGGCGCCGCCCCAACTGGATCCATGGGACAAGCTGCTCGCGCGGTTGCTCTCCATAATTAAGAACGACGTGTCGCCGGACTTCGTAGCGGCCGTCGCCCTGGCGCTCACCCGGCTCTGCGCAGGCGGCAACCTTCCGGCCGAGCTCACGGCGCCCGCTCCCGGCCTGACCGACAATAACTCGATCGCGGTGACCGTGACATATTCGTAGCTAAGGTCAGCAACTCCGAAAGCTCGAAAAGAATCGCTGATGGCTGGCGAGAATATTCGCCTTCTGCGTCGCGTCCGGGTCGAGCGACCAGTTGCCCAGATCGTGCGTCCCGCCAAGCACAATGCCGTCGGAGCGCGAGAACATGTACAGGCCATCGAAAATCGTCGCGTACTGCACCTCAGGCTGAGGCAGAAGAAATGTCAGCTGCCCGCGTATGGGCTGCAGCTCTTCATCGTGAAAGAGGTCGCGGGCGCCGAGGCCCGTGCAGTTGAAGACAAGCTTCTCCGGAAGCTGCTGCAGCTGTGCGATGTCATGAATCTCCTGCACGCGAATCACGCCGCCCGCGCGCCTCACATCGTCCAGCATGGCCGGCAGATAAACGGGTGGCTCCACGATCATCGTGTCGTATTGCCGCACGTGCGCGTACCCGGTGAACGGATACTCCTGCGGCGTAAGATCGCGCAGCTCCGGCATCATGGCACGCAGCGGGCTCTGCAGACCGCTATATGATGTCTCGGACCATGCCTCATTGCTCAAATAGTAGTTGCGCATCCAGCGAATGCCGTAGCGCGATCCGATCATGATCTGGTATCGGGTGTATGCGTATTGAGCCGCAGCCAGAAACTGGCGATTGAATTCCGGCGTGCGCCGCTCGGAGTCGGAGACCGTCACCGGAAACCACTGCGCCCCCGCGATGTTCGAAGTGGTGTTTGGAGGCAGAGCCTTGGTGTAGATCGTGACCGCAAGACCGGCTTCCTGCAGCAGGCGCGCAGTCGCCAGTCCAACGGCGCCCGAACCAAGCACCGCCACTGGCCAGGTATATCCGGGCGCGCCCAGATCCACCGCCAGCCGGGCGGTTCCCCAGGAGAGCGTCACTCCGCCGCCGCCATGTCCGTAGTTGTGAATGACGAGTGTGTCGCCGAACTTCTCCGCCTTGACCACAAACCCTGAAGGCCGAAAGGGCCGCAATCCAACCACCGTGCGAATCTCACGCTCTGCGGAAACATGGACAGGCGGCAGCGAACAGGCCGACTCAGGCAGTGCCGGATTGATGAGGGGATGCAGGAGCGGCTGGGGCGCATGGCGCACACAGCCCGCGAGCACTCCGGTGGCAGACATGGATGCTGCGCGGAGAAGAAACTGACGGCGGCTGGCATACATGAAGTGAGAATACCCGGGAGCGAAGCTAGCTCAGAACTCAGATTGCTCTAAGACTGCGCTGCGCGCTCGAGTTCCGCGATATCAAGTTTTTTCATCCGAAGCATGGCCTGCATCGCCTTCGGATTCTTGATGAGGTCGGGCAGTCGCGCGGGGACAATCTGCCAGGAAAGGCCGAACTTGTCCTTGAGCCAGCCGCACTGACCGTCGCTGCCCCCGGCCGAGAGCTTCTCCCAGTAGTAGTCCACCTCCTCCTGCGAGTCGCACCGCACCACAAACGAGACCGCCTCAGTGAATTTGAACATCGGGCCACCATTCAGCGCGGTAAAGGTCTGGCCGTCGAGCTCGAAGGAGATCGTCAGAATGCTGGCCTTCTGACCGCTGCTCTCTTCGCTGTTACGCAGCCCGTCGAGGCGCCGCGAGTTCTTGAACACACTAAGGTAAAACTCGACGGCCTCTTCGGCGTTCGAGTCGAACCAGAGAAACGGCGTGATGCGGGGAAAGTTTTCGAAAGTGCTCATTGAATCCACCTGAGTCATTTGTTTGTGAAGCGGGGCGAGCCGCCGGTCCAATTCTAAACACAGAAAGCAACGCCTGAGTCATCACAACTATCATCTACTTATTGAGGAGATGCCATGAATGAGGCCGCAACCATCCGCGAGATTCTCGATCACGCGAAGACCATCGCCGTGGTTGGGCTCACCAATCGCGAGGGCCGCGCTTCGCTCGGAGTCTCGCGGTTCATGCAGAGCCGCGGTTATCGCATCGTCCCTGTGAATCCGCGCATCGAAACTGCGCTCGGCGAGAAGGCGTATCCCACGCTCGACGCGGCCGTCGAAGCCGTTCCCGACATCACACTGGTGAACGTCTTTCGCGCTTCTGCATTTGTTCCGGAAGTGGTAAACGACGTCATCAGGCTGAAAATTCCCTACCTCTGGCTGCAGGAGGGCATAATCCACGACGAAGCCGCCGCGCTGGCCGAGGCCGCGGGCGTGAAGGTCGTGATGGACCGCTGCATTCTCAAAGGCCGCATGGCCGCCGGCTGGTGATAGGGGATCAAGTGCTAAACAGAAGGTCATTTGTCAGGACCCATTCCGTAGGCAATTTATCTTTTTTGACTCTGATCACGAGGTCCCTGGGCGACGAAGCGCTAACATCAGACCAACCACTCCCATGAGCGGTGCTACAACGCAGACGGAGAGGACAGACATTTTGTGCGAAGTGGATCCACCATCCGCCCATCCCGCAGCCGAGCAGACCTCGCTTCATTAGGGATCGAGGACAAAGCCATCGTAGCGTGTCCGGTTCAATGCGAAAAATGAAATACACGAGAACGATTGCCGTCGGGATCCCGAACACAATACCAGCCAAAGCCTCTCTCCACCGCGTACATGTCCTGATAAAGGTCCGTGGCATCGGTGAAGGTGCGGATAGGCACATAGTCGATGAGGTTTCCCACGCTCGCCACACAAACCCAATACCAGAACATCGCCCATCCACGCTTCCCAGCGTTTCTGGCTCGCTTGTAACCCCAACGACTTAGCGGGTAAGTGAGGAGCGCATTGCCGACCACAGCCCCGGCAGCGCTGATGATTGCAGCCTGCGCACCGTGGTGACTTGCAAATATTGGCAACTCGTCGACGTTCTGGTCGATTCCCAGCTGGATCAGGAGAACGGTCAAAGTGGGATGAGCGTAGTTCAAGGCAAGAGGATTGCTTTTCCACCCGAGTATCCACGCCATGAAGGAATGCGCAAACTCGTGGGCGAAAAAGACGCACGCATGAGCCGCCCACAACTGCACGATCAGCAGGCCCAGGAATGCAGGCCACTTCCACTCCGGTTCGCTAGAGCGCTGCTGTCGTTGAGGACGCTTGAAATTCGTTCTGATCATTTGCCAGGGTAGCCGATGGACCCCTTTGGGTTAGCAATTTCTGGCTGTCGCCTCTGAACGCCTCTCTGAAGTTTCGTAGCAGTCTCAAACGAGGCCGCGCGTTGAGATTAGACGAGGGTTTGGGGAGAAGGCGGACATTCAAGCCCCTAGCTATTCCGCATGTGCGCCGCAATATCTTTGACCGCGCGGTGCGCCGATAACGCTGCGCCCTCCTGCCAGCCCGAGAGATGGCTCACATAGTCTCCTGCAATGAAGCAGCGCCCGTCGGGCTTGCTCAGTTCATCGTAGGCCGGCTTTGCGTTGGGAAGCTCGTTCATGGCGAGGCAGCCGAGGCTATAAGGAATCTTCTGCCAGGAGACGTAGATCGGCTTGGCGAGCAAGTGTCCATGGCCGGGATGCAGCGTTTCAACCGCGGCCCTGGACGCATCGAGCTTTCCTTCGGTCGTCAGCGCGCCAAACTCGGTGGGTGCGCCGTTGCCCCAATCCTGTTGCTCGAAGTTGAACCCGGAGAGAATCACGCCCGTCTTGCTGAAGAGCTTCCAGCTTGGATACCAAACGAGGTCCACAGTCTGCTTGGTGAAGGAGATGCCGCCGTAGATGTTGTACTTCTTCTCCCAGAAGCGCGGCGACTCCCATCCGATCTTGTAAAGCGCGGCGAGTCTCATGCCCCTGAAGGCTTGTTTCTTCGCGGGAGAAAAGTCCGTGTCGAGCGAGTCGAGAATCGTGATCGGCAGCGTGCAGACGCAGTAGTCGGCCTCGATGGTTTGGGCGGACTTTGACGCACCGTCAGTGTAGACGACGCGAACGCCCTTCTCCGTATTCCGGAGCTCCTGCACCGGCGACCCGTAGCGCACAATCGGTCCCAGCGATTTTGCGAAGGCATACGGAATGCGATCCATGCCTCCCACAGGCTGGAACATTGTCGCCTGCCAGTCAAGCTGTTCCTCGTAAAGCTCGCCCGTCGAAAAATCGGCGACCAGCAGTTCGTGAAGCTTCAGCGGCGGACGCAGCTTCTCCTCGTCCGGACCCGCCCCAGGCCCAATGTCCACGCCGCTGCGCTCCGAGCCCTTGAATTTGTAGTCGCGATCGAGATCGCCATAGGTCTGCAGGAAGGCCAACATCTTCTCGCTGTCTTCCTTGCTCAGCACCTGGTCGAGCCCATGCTGGTCGATGCACTTCGCGAGCAACTCGGAGATGTGCCCGCGCGTGTCGTTGATCACTTGCCGCTGCTCGACAGGCTTGCCGCCGTTCAGGTCCTTCGACTGCATCAGCGTGCTGCGCGAGGTGTTGATCTCGACTTCCAGCGGCACACCCAGCTCTTCGCAGTAGCCGATGATCGTCTTGTGAATGGAAGGCAGACGCGCCGGACCGGCATTGAGATAATTGTCGCCTTCCCAGTCGCAGCTCTGGACCGTGTCATCGGTGAACTCGACCTTGGTGCCATTGCGCACCGTCCAGCTGCGCCCTCCGGGCCGTTCGCGCGCCTCGAGCACGATGCACTCAAAGCCCGCCTTGCGCAACTCGTACGCTGACACCAGGCCGGCGATGCCCGCCCCCAGGATCACGACCTTCTTGCCCGAGCCGTAGTTCGCCGGCAACTGTGGCAGCGGCGACGCCTCGGCTGTCATGGCCAGCAGCCCTAATGATTGCATCGCTGTAAACATTGCCCGGTAGCCGCCTGCAGCCGCCACATGGGTAAGAAATGTCCGCCGAGTCCACGCCATTATGCTGGTCCCCTGTCCGATCTGAAACAAAAGATTGTTTTTATCCAGTGAAAGTTGGAGTCTTCAGTTTCGCTCGCCCTCGGCGTATCCACAACTAAAATCGCAGAGATCATTTCTGCGGCGCATAAAGAGTTGTTACTGGGGAGCTCGGATCGAAAGAAGACAGCGCGAACACGAACCTAGGGCCTGTTAACACTATTAGGACGGCAGCGACGAGCCAAATTTTTTTGGGTTCTAGGAGCGAGGAGCGACGAGCGACAACGAAACCGGGAAAATTGGCCCCGTCCCTGCGGGTTGCGGCGAGAATCGGGCCATACTTCGTTGTCGTCCTTGCCCATGGTCCCGCCATGCGCTGCGAACTCCGCCTCGTCTGACCCAATTTTCGCCCGCAACGCTGCTCGCCCTAATAGTGTTAACAGGCCCGGTCACTCAACTTACCGCTTCCCTCACCACCGCGGCCTTCCCGGGATCGAGCTGTCCAGCGCGCCTCGGCTCGCCCCATTTC
>Ga0209040_10002969_pt1 | contig 13072 bp, 13 predicted proteins | sample BogFormECP12_OM3_FD_188240 | JGI IMG/M metagenome (GOLD analysis project Ga0209040, IMG submission 188240) | Bog forest soil microbial communities from Calvert Island, British Columbia, Canada - ECP12_OM3 (SPAdes) (version 2) | ecosystem: Environmental > Aquatic > Freshwater > Wetlands > Bog ... | reverse complement strand
CTCATAACAGCCAGCCACCGGGAACGCACCAGCTAACAGCCGCCACCACCACCGAACCGCCTCTCGCCATCAACCCTTTTTCAGGTCGAAGTAGCTAGCAACGCACATCGCGCCGTCGAAATGCCACGGCCCCCACCGCGATCATCGTCGCATCGATGGCCAGCAACCACAGCAGCGGCACGGCGGTGAAGTCTCCGCCGCCGACCCGCGGAGTGTGAGCGAATGGCTCGAGGTCGAGCAACCACTGCGGGAATCCGGCCAACGAACCAATCAGGTACAAGGCGACGAACCCGACCAGCACGCCCCACGCTACCGGTGTGAACCGCGGCGCGAGACCGAACAATGCCAGTGTCACGGCGGAAAGCAGCCAGACGGCGGGCAGCTGGACGGCCGCGGTGCCGACAACGATGGCCAGCTTGCCGCCGACATCGCCGGCCGCAGTTCCGTATACGAGACCGGCTGCCACACCGGCAACCAGCATCGCCGCCGCGGATCCGCCCAGAGCTGCCACCAAATGGCTTGCCAGCCAGCGAGTTCGGGAGACGGCGCCGGCCAATGTCGTCTCGGCTCGTTGGGCCGCCTCTTCCTGGTGCAGGCGCAAGGTGAGTGAGACGGCGAACGCGGCGGCCACCATGCCCAGCATAGTGAACGCCACCGCGATAAACGCTTGCTCCAGCGCGCCGGTGCCGCCCATCCGCGCGACGATGTCACGCGCGATCGTGCTGTCGCCAAGCTCGTCGCCGATGCCGTAAGTCACGCTGCCCATCAGGAGGCCGTACAGACCCAGGCCGACGGTCCACAGCAGTAGCGCGCCGCGGTCCAGCCGCCACGTCAGCCCGAAGACACTCCGCAGCCCCGTTCCGGCGGTGCCGGGACCGGCGCGTTCGGCGATGAGTCCGGCGCCCACATCGCGGCCGGCGAGCAGTCGATAGGCCACCACGGTGAGCACCGCCGTCGTCGACAAATGCAGCAGCAGGACCCACCAGCGATCGCCCGCATAGGGCCTGACTTGCAGCGACCACCCCAGCGGCGAGAGCCACGACAGCGTGCCGGAGCCGGCATCACCGATGGCGCGCAGCGTGAACGCGGCGCCCAGCACGGCGAACGCGAAACCCCGGGCGAATCGTGCGCTCGGCGACAGCTGTGCGGCAACCGCGGCCACGGCGGTGAACACCAGGCCGGAGCCTGCCAGCGCCGCCCCGAAAGCGAGTGACCCGGCAGCCGGGATGTCGGTGGTCAGCAATCCCGCCGCGCCGATCGCGCCGGTGGCAATCGACGCACCGAACGACAACATCAGCGCCGCGGTGAGGCTGGCATACCGGCCGACCGCGGTCGAGTCGATCAGTTCGGTCCGGCCGGTCTCCTCGTCGGCGCGGGTGTGCCGGATCACGGTGAGGATGACCGCTATCGCGATGAGCAAATGGAACATCCCGGCCTTCCAAATGCCTACCGCCCCCAGGCTGGTGTTGTAGATCTGGCCATAGAGCGCGCGCTGGGCCGGGCTGGCCATGATGGAGGCAGCGAAGCCGGCGCGGGCGGCCTCGGTGGGGTAGACCTTCAGGATGCTTCCGACGTACACGCTGGCCAGCGGTACCGACAGCAGCAACACCCACAGCGGCAACGAGATTCGGTCGCGCCGCAGGTAGAGCCGCAGCATCCCGAGCGTGCCGGAGAAGTTGGAACCGGCCTGCGGCGCCGGATAGGCCGGACGGTGTGGCCGATCCAGGGTTGCGGTGCTCATAGCGTCGCCACCTTCTTCGCGTTGTGGTCGCGCTGACCGTCGGCGACGTTGTAGTGGCGCAGGAAGAGTTCTTCGAGTGTCGGCGGCTGGCTGACAAGGCTGCGCACGCCGGCGTCGCCGAGCACCCGGATGAGTTCCCCGAGGCTTTCGCTGTCCACCTGGGCGCGCAGCGTGTTGCCGTCGACGCTGACGTCCTCGACGCCCTTGATCCTGCGGAGATCGCCAGGATCACCGATCATTTCGGCCTTGATCGAGGTGCGGCTCAGATGCCGCATTGAATCCAGCGAACCGCTCTCGACGGTCTTGCCGGCCCGGATGATGGTCACCCTTTCACACAGCGCCTCTGTTTCGGCCAGGATGTGGCTGGACAACAGGACGGTCACGCCACGGTCGCGCGCTTCGCCGACGCACTGTTGAAACACGTTCTCCATCAATGGGTCCAGGCCGCTGCTGGGCTCATCGAGGAGCAGCAGCCCCGCGTGCGACGAAAAGGCGGAGATCAACGAGACCTTTTGCCGGTTGCCTTTCGAGTAGGTGCGCGCCTTCTTGTGCGGGTCGAGGTCGAAGCGTTCGATCAGCTCCGCGCGACGTTTCTCGTCGATGCCGCCGCGCATGCGGGCCAGCAGGTCGATGGTCTCGCCGCCGGTCAGCGAGGGCCACAATGTGACGTCGCCTGGCACGTAGGCGATCTGGCGGTGCAATTCGACCGCATCGGTCCACGGGTCGCCGCCCAGCAACCGCACACTGCCACTGTCAGCCTTGACCAGGCCCAACAGGATGCGGATGGTAGTGGACTTGCCGGCACCGTTCGGTCCGAGGAAGCCGTGCACTTCTCCGGCACCCACCGTCAGGTCAAGGCCGTCCAGCGCCCGCACCGTGCCGAAGTTCTTTGTCAGATCGCGAATTTCGATGGGTGCGACGTTGTCAACTGGCATGGGACTCCCCTTCCTTCTCTGCGGCCTCTGCGGCCAAAAATGCGTCGTACATGGTGCGATCGGCCATCAGGCCCTCGGTGTAGATCTCGAGAGCGGGCAGCACCATGTCGCGGGCATAGTCGCGCAGGACCGCCCGCAGGTCCGTTGGAGTTTCGTGCATTTGCAGATACAGCAGCAGGCCGCCACCCGAGGTGATGGTCAGAAACTCGGCCCGGGCATGGGGATTGCGGCTGGGCTTGATGGTGCCGGCCCGCACGCCCTCGGCCATGTACTCCTCAGCGTCCTCAGTCATCCTGTGCCACAACATGGTCGCCAGCTCACCGCCGGCCTGCAAGCTGCGCACCAGGTAAGCGGTCAGCGGCGCGTAGGACTCGATCTCGGCCATCTGCGCTAGCCAGGTCGCCGGATCGTTGGACCGAATCGCCTCGGACTTGCTGCTGCGGATTTCTTCGGCGACGAAGTTGTCGCAGGCTTTGCGCAGGCCTTCCTTAGACCCGAAGTGGTGGATGACCAACGCAGCGCTCACCCCCGCCGCCTCGGCGATGGTGCGTAGCCCGACATCGAAGCCGTGCTGCCCGAACTGCTCGATGGCCGCATCGCGGATCCGAGCGGTCGCGGTCAGGTCGGCTGAACGCATGTTCAGTACATTAAACGGGTGTTCAGTCGCGCGTCAAGGAGGCGCGCCGTCAGGAATCCGTAAAGAAATGAATCCGCTCCGGCCTGGGCGCTAGTCGCGGACCGCGGCCAGCACGCCGTCGCCGAGCGGCACCAGCGCGGGGGTGAGCCGTTCGTCCTCGGCGATGAGCCGGGCCGCCTCGCGGACTGCGGTCACCTCGGCGTCGTGCGCCGCGGGATCGCCGGCCCGCCCGCCCAGCGCCGCCCGGTGCACGACGATGACCCCGCCGGATCGCAGCAGCCGCACACCCTGGACGACGTAATCCGGCTGGTCGATCGGGTCGGCATCGATAAAAACGAGGTCATATGATTCGTCGGCGAGCCGGGTCAGCACCTCTTGGGCACGTCCGCTGATCAGCCTGGTTCGCGACGGTCCAATGCCCGCTTCAGAGAACGCCTGCTTCGCCAGCCGCAGATACTCGGGCTCGATATCGATCGTGGTCAGCACGCCGTCGTCCCTCATGCCCGACAACAGCCACAGTCCGCTGACCCCCACGCCGGTGCCCACCTCGGCGACCGCCTTGCCACCGCTGAGCTTGGCAAGCAGGCTCAGCAGCGCCCCGACAGCCGGCGTCACCGCCCCGGCGCCGATGTCCATGGCACGCTCGCGGGCACTCGCCAGGATCGCGTCTTCTGATATCGACCCCTCGGCGTGCGCGGAGAGTGATTCGGCTCGACTGGGGGCTGCCTCGCCCGGGGTGACCGAGGTGTTATCGGTGCTGTCCATGCCCGCAGCGTATGTCGAATTCGCGGCGCGGTCAGCCAGACGCGCCTGAACCGCACGCCAGTGACGCGCCCGGACGCCCGGGAGCGACGAACGTCACGCGGGGACACATCTTCCCTGCATAACCCAGGTAACGAAAAGGTTTCTCAGGCAAACCTCAGTTTGCTCCTATATCGCCCACACTCCGATAGGCGACCGTATGCGTATGGAACGGGGAGGACGCGGGACCGGGAATACAAAATCGCAGCTTCGCGTTGCGGTTGGCGAAGAACTGCCTACCCTTATTGGCAGGGCAAATCCGGAGGATTTAATCATCACCAATCTTTTGACCCCGACGAGCATGTCTCATCCGCAACCGTGCCCCGACGAGGGGTGGGTGGAACAGTCGGATGCGTTGCAGGGCACGGCGGTATTCGATGCGACCGGGGACAAGGCAACCATGCCTTCCTGGGATGAGCTGGTGCGTCAACACGCCGATCGGGTGTATCGACTGGCCTATCGGCTCTCCGGCAGCCAGCAAGACGCTGAGGACCTGACCCAGGAGACATTTATCCGGGTGTTCCGGTCCGTCAAGAATTACCAGCCGGGAACCTTTGAAGGCTGGCTGCACCGCATCACCACCAACCTGTTCCTCGACATGGTGCGCCGGCGCGGCCGCATCCGGATGGAAGCGCTGCCCGAGGACTACGACCGGGTGCCCGCCGACGAGCCAGACCCCGAGCAGATCTACCACGACGCGCGCCTCGGGCCTGACCTACAGGCCGCCCTGGATTCGCTGCCACCGGAGTTTCGTGCTGCGGTTGTGTTGTGTGACGTTGAAGGTCTGTCGTACGAGGAGATCGGTGCCACCCTCGGGGTGAAGCTGGGCACCGTACGCAGCCGCATACACCGTGGACGTCAGGCGTTGCGCGACTACCTGGCCGCGCATCCCGACCATGACGCCTATGCCGATACACCGCACGCCAAGTCGGCTTAGCTCAGCGAGCCGGCCTTGACGAACTGGCCGGAACTACGCCAATCCCGCGCCAATCCCGCGGTTTTGCTTGTTGAACACGCCTACTGGACACCCCATAGGCACGCGGCCGCGCTACATTCGAGGGGTGGGCGGCAGCGAAAGGAACCGGTGATGGTTGAGCGAGGACATGTGTTCCGCCGCGCGTTCTCCTGGCTCCCCGCACAATTTGCCTCCCAGAGTGATGCGCCGGTCGGTGCACCGCGGCAGTTCGGTTCCACCGAGCATCTGTCCATCGAGGCCATCGCGGCGTTCGTCGACGGCGAGTTGCGGATGACCGCACACCTGCGGGCCGCACATCACCTTTCGATGTGCCCCCAATGCGCGGCCGAAGTGGATGACCAGAGCCGTGCGCGGTCCGCGCTGCGCGACTCCCACCCGATCCGCATCCCCAGCACGCTGCTCGGATTGCTGTCTGAGATCCCACATAGCCCGTTCGACGACACGACACCACTATCCGACTCTTCCGCCGACCGCGACGGGCGTGACCAGCGTAAGCGCCGGTAGCTTGATGGCTACTCGCCGGGGCGTAAGCGGCCAATCAGGAAATATGGATATTAGGGTGGACACGGGCAACTTCCTGCCTGCAGACGACCCTGTCCATGGCCATCGAGTTGTCTCGAGCGCTCAGAAGAGGATCCAAAGAGGATAAGGTGACCTCCGACCAAGGCAACAACAGCGGCCATGACGGCGGCCAACGCCTAGCGCCGCGTCCCGTCGACCGCCCACCGGTCGACCCCGCATCGCATCAAGCGTTCGGTCGTCCGGGCGGGATATTGGGGTCCTTCGTGGCGGAGCGCGTGCGCCCGCAGAAGTACCGCGACCAGGGTGAGTTCAAGCCCCACGATGATCCGGCCGACCCGGTCCTTCAGGAGGCGTTCAGTCGGCCCGCCGGCAACGTCGACACGCTGCAGCGTCACCCCATCGACGCCGGCGCGTTGGCGGCCGAGAAAGACGGCTCCCAGACCGACGAACCCGACGACCCGTGGCGAGACCCTGCGGCTGCGGCGGCTCTGGGGAGCCCTGCGGTGGCCCAGCCGCCACCGCCGAGCGTGCTGGGCTACGGCGGCAAGCTCGGCGTGCGCGACGTGCTGTTCGGCGGCAAGGTGTCCTATCTCGCCCTGGCCGTGCTGCTGCTTATCGCACTGTTGATCGGCACGCTCGGCGGCGTGATCGGCCGTAAGACGGCTGAAGTCGTCGAAGCGTTCACCACGTCGAAGGTCACGCTGGCCACCCCTAACAATGCTGAAGGACCGGCCGGCCGGTTCGCCAAGGTGGCGGCCGCGACCGAGGACTCCGTGGTGACCATCGAGTCGAAGAGCGACCAGGAGGGCATGCAGGGCTCCGGCGTCGTCATCGATGACAAGGGCTACATCGTCACCAACAACCACGTGATCTCCGAGGCGGCCAACAACCCCAGCCAGTTCAAGACGACCGTGGTGTTCAACGACGGCAAGGAAGTGCCCGCCAACCTCGTCGGCCGCGACCCCAAGACCGACCTGGCCGTGCTCAAGGTCGACAACGTCGACAATCTGACCGTCGCCCGGCTCGGCGATTCGGACAAGATACGCGTCGGCGACGAAGTCCTCGCGGCAGGTGCCCCGCTGGGGCTGCGCAGCACCGTGACCCACGGCATCGTCAGCGCACTGCACCGCCCCGTTCCGTTGTCGGGGGAGGGATCTGACACCGACACCGTCATCGACGCCGTCCAGACCGACGCCTCCATCAACCACGGCAACTCCGGCGGCCCGCTGATCGACATGGATTCCCAGGTCATCGGCATCAACACCGCCGGTAAGTCGCTGTCGGACAGCGCGAGCGGGCTGGGCTTTGCGATTCCGGTCAACGAGGTGAAGCTGGTTGCGCAAACTCTGATCAAAGACGGAAAGATCGTGCACCCGACAATCGGGATCAGCACCCGCTCGGTCAGCAATGCGATCGCAGCCGGTGCCCAGGTCGCCAATGTGAAGGCAGGAAGTCCCGCGCAAAAGGGCGGAATCCAGGAAAACGACGTGATAGTCAAGATCGGCAACCGTAAAGTCGCCGATGCCGACGAGTTCGTTGTCGCCGTGCGGCAGCTGACCATCGGCCAGGACGCCCCGGTCGAGGTGGTCCGCGATGGTCGGCACGTCACGCTGACGGTGAAACCCGACCCCGATACCAGCTAGATGTTCGCCAACATCGGTTGGGGGGAGATGCTCGTCCTCGTTGTGGTCGGGCTGGTGGTTCTCGGCCCAGAGCGGCTCCCGGGCGCGATCCGCTGGACGGCGAGCGCACTGCGGCAGGCGCGCGACTATCTCAGCGGTGTGACCAGCCAGCTGCGCGAGGACATGGGTCCGGAGTTCGATGACCTGCGTGAGCATCTGAGCGAGCTACAGAAACTGCGCGGCATGACCCCGCGCGCGGCGCTGACCAAGCATCTGCTCGACGGCGATGACTCCATCTTTACCGGGAACTTCGACAAGCCGGTCAATGGGTCGCCCGCCCAGCCGGTGCCGCCGACGGAGCCGGTACACCGGCCCGAACCGGGGGTACCGCCCGCTCGCGGGGAACACGCTCCCGGACACACTCCGTTCGACACCGACGCGACTTAGCAGGCCGAGCAGACGCAAAAGCACCCATTTCCTGCCGAAATTGGGTGCTTTTGCGTCTGTTCGCGGATGACCTTAGCGTCGGGTCGGGTCCAGCCCCAGCGACACTCCCGCCAGTCCGCGTCGTCGTGTCGACAGGCCGTCGGCGATGCTGAGCAGTTCCTTGCCCACCGGGGAGTCGGGTGCCCTCAGCACCATCGGCGTGCCCGCATCCCCGGCGGCCACCAGCGCGGGGTCCAGCGGGATCTGGCCCAGCAGCGGAACGTCGGCGCCGACCGCACGGGACAACCGCTCGGCGACCTGCCGGCCCCCGCCCTCGCCGAATACCTGCAGCTTCGACCCGTCCGGCAGCATCAGCCCCGACATGTTCTCCACCACGCCGACGATGCGCTGGCGGGTCTGCAGCGCGATGCTGCCGGCCCGTTCGGCCACCTCGGCGGCGGCCAGCTGTGGCGTGGTCACCACGAGGATCTCCGCGTTGGGGATCAGCTGAGCCACCGAGATGGCGATGTCGCCGGTTCCAGGTGGCAGATCGAGCAGCAGCACGTCCAGATCGCCCCAGTACACGTCGGCCAGGAACTGCTGCAATGCCCGGTGCAGCATCGGCCCGCGCCAGACCACCGGCGTGTTGCCCTCGGTGAACTGGGCGATCGAGATGACCTTCACCTCGTGAGCGATGGGCGGCAGGATCATCGACTCAACCTGAGTGGGCCGATCGGTGGTGCCCATCATTCGGGGAATGGAATGGCCGTGGATATCGGCGTCGAGCACGCCGACCGACAGGCCGCGGGCGGCCATCGCCGCGGCCAGGTTGACCGTCACGGTCGACTTTCCGACTCCGCCCTTGCCCGACGCGACCGCATACACCCGAGTCAGCGAGCTGGGCTGGGCAAACGGGATGACGGGTTCGCGGGCATCGCCACGCAATTGCTTGCGCAGTTCGGTGCGCTGCTCGTCGTTCATCACGTCCAGGCTGACCTTCACCGCCGCCGTACCGGGAACGTCGGCGACGGCCTTGGTGACGCGGTCGCTGATTTCGGACTTCTTCGGGCAGCTGGCGATGGTCAGATAAATCGCTACGTGCACGCGGCCGTCGCGGTCGACGTCGATACTCTTGACCATCCCGAGTTCGGTTATCGGGCGCCGTAGTTCGGGATCGATCACTTTCGCCAGCGCGGCACGGATGGCTGCGCTCAGCTCGGCAGTGTCATGACGGGACATCACCGCCGAGTGTAGGCGGCGGCCTGAGACTGCCGGTCAGCCGGCCGGAGCCGGGGCCGGGCCGGCAGGTGGTAGGCCAGGCGGAGGAGCGTTGGGCGCAGGAGCGCCGGGTGGGCCAGCCAGGGGATCCGGGGGTGGCGCTCCCGGCGCGGCGGGAGGCACATTAGGGGTCTGGCCAAATCCGGGTGGCAGCGGCCCAGGCGCAGCACTCGGTGCGCCGATGCAAATCAGTGTGCAGCCGGGCAGCTTCGTCACTTGCTGTGGCGTAGGAGTGGCGGGTGCCATCCAGGGGAACATCGGTGACTGACTGACCAGCTGAGGTGGGCTGAGGTCGATCAGCGGTACCCCCGAGAACGGGTCGGTCACCGGCACGCCGTTGACGTTCATCGGCAGACTAGGCCCGAGCCCCTCCGGATGCTCGTCGTGCGCGTTGCCGAGCGGGGGCGGCGGCCCAACGATCGGGGGCAGGTCAACCGGGACCACGCCGGTGGCATAGGCGGCGGCCCAGCCCAGTACGTTCTGGGCATAGGCCATCGAATTGTTGTAGCGCAAGATGGCGGCCATGACCCCCGCCGAGTCGCGCAGGTTGAGCCCGCCGCTGCACAGGTACCGGGCGGCCGCGAGCGTGGAGTCGAACAGGTTCTGTGGATCGGCTATGCCGTCACCGTCGCCATCGGCGGCGTACCGCGCCCAGGTGCCGGGCAGGAACTGCATCGGCCCCATCGCGCGGGCGTACGTGACCTGATTGCCGACGCTGCTCTGGATGATGACCTCGTTGCCCGGCAGCGTGCCGTCCAGCGCGGGCCCGTAGATCGGGTAGACCGCGGTGCCGCGTGCATCGACGGCGCCGCCGCCTGCGTGGCCCGACTCGATGCGCCCGATGCCGGCCAACAAGTTCCAGCTGACCCCGCAACCCGGCGCGGCGGCGGCCATCTTCGCCTCGGCATTGCGGTATGCCGCCAGTGCAACCATCGGAATGCCCAGCGCGCCAGGCGCATTCACGATCATCGGCGGCGGCGGGGCCGAGATGGTGGCCGCGGCGACGTGGAAGCTCGTCTTCGCATGCTGGATAGCGATGACAGCCGGCCCGGACGGATCGCGGCCCACGGGGGAAACCGCGGCAACCGGGGTGATGGCGGCGTGTACCGCCGGGGCCTGTGCGTGGAATGTGGGAGGCGCGCCCCCGACCGCGCCGGCGAACACCAACGGAGCAATCACGGCGATGCCGAATGCAGGCGTTCGCGTTACGTTACGCGTCCGCTGCCGCACCGCCGCGACTGCCGGGTTTACACCCCAGCGTCCCCCTATGCGCACTCGACCGTCCTCAGGGTGTGAGCTGTCGGGAAACTATGTGTCTTTCCTGTTGCTGTTTCTTGTCGGTTCCGTAGCTTCGTGAACTTGATCACCATACATAACTCTTGTCACGCTAGTGGCGCAATGGCGGATATGATCCTGAGCCGGATTTCTTAACTCGTCGCTGCACCCCGTCACCTGCCTGAGCAGGCTGTTCGCCTGGGGTTTCCGGCGCCAGGTCAGCCAGCAGACTACTGAGGTCTTCCAGTTCGTGACGCAGGTATTCACGCGTCGGGACCTCCGATAGGGCCTAGGCAGCCGCATACCGGATGGCAGCGCGGTGTCGGCGCCGCTAACGCGAGTGCAGCGCGAAGAGCGCGATGATCAAATAGACCAGTAGACCCGCGACGCCGATCACGATGCCGGCGACGGCCAGTGCGTAGCCCTCTTGGCGAGTCCGCCTGATCTGGTCGAGAGCCATCGCGCCTAACACGATGGCCACGATCGAGCCGACGCAGCAGAGCACGCCAACGAACGAGGAGATCAGCGACCCGATCGCCAGCCCATTCATTCCGGGCTGCGCGGCGCCCCGCGGTCCCGGCGGGAATCCCCAGCCCCCGACATAGTCGGGCCGGTAGTAGCCCCCCGGATACGGAGGCGGTCCATAGCCGGGCGCGGGCGCGCCGAATTGCGGCGGCGGGTATGGCGTGCCGTAGCCGGCGGGCGGAAAGGGCTCTGGATAGCCGGCCGGATAGTCCAGCGGATAGCCGGGAGAGTAATTGGGCGGCGGATACGCCGGAGGCGGGTAGTCAGCCGCCGGCGATGATGCCGGCGGATCCCAGGGAGGGCTCCATCCCGGCTGCTCCGGGGCCCGCGCATCGGCCGGTGGCGGGTTAGCCTCGTCCTTGCGCTCACGCTCGCCGAAGGCGCCGCCGGGAGCTGTCATGCGTTCAACCTAACCTATGCCCTGGCGGCCAATGTGGCCGTAAATCGAAGGCACCAAACGATGATTTGGCACGTTGCTGCGGACGCCCAAACGGGTTCCCCGGGCGGCGCGGCGCCAGGACTATAGGGAACCTGAGCCCACCTGGTTAGCCTGGAATCGCTGGGCATGACCAGACGTGAAACGATGGTCAAGGCAGAGGAGAATGAGCACCGATGACTAGCCCTTTCCAGCCCGGACAGGTTCCCGGCGCTGCCGCCGGTCGACGCAGTGTGCCCGGGTTGCCGACTCCGCCTAAGGGCTGGCCGGTCGGGTCGTATCCCACCTACGCCGAGGCGCAGCGCGCCGTCGACTATCTGTCCGAACAGCAGTTCCCGGTACAGCAGGTGACCATCGTCGGCGTCGACCTGATGCAGGTGGAGCGGGTCACCGGCCGGCTGACATGGCCCAAGGTGCTCGGCGGTGGCGTACTCAGCGGCGCCTGGCTTGGTCTGTTCATCGGGTTGGTGCTGGGCTTCTTCAGCCCCAATCCGTGGGCCGCGCTGGCCACCGGTCTGATCGCCGGGGTGTTTTTCGGATTGATAACCTCCGCGGTTCCCTACGCAATGGCTCGCGGCACAAGGGATTTCAGTTCGACCATGCAACTCGTGGCCGGCCGTTACGACGTACTTTGCGATCCGCAAAACGCGGAGAAGGCGCGGGATCTGCTGGCGCGGCTTGCGATCTGACATCAGGTTGTGGTGGTGAGTCCCGGGCGCGCACGGCGCCTGGCCGCGGCCGTGCTGGCGGCGCTGACTACCGCGTCGGTGGTGTTGGCCTGCGGGTCCGGGCACTGGGGCAGGACTGGGCTGGTGATCAGTTTCTACACGCCGGCCACCGACGCCGCGACATTTACCGAGGTTGCCCGTCGCTGCAACGAGCAATTCGGCGGGCGGTTCACCATTCAGCACGTGAGTCTGGCGAGGTCCCCTGACCAGCAACGGCTGCAATATGCCCGCCGGCTCACCGGTAATGACCGCACCCTGGACGTGATGGGGCTGGACGTCGTCTGGACCGCGGAGTTCGCCGAAGCGGGCTGGGCGCTGCCGTTCTCGGACGACCCGGCGGGGCAGGCTGAGGCCGACGCGACCGCCGATACCCTGCCGGGCCCGCTTGCGACGGCCGGCTGGAAGCGCAACCTGTATGCCGCGCCCGTCACCACCAATACTCAATTGCTTTGGTACCGAGCAGATTTGATAGCTCAACCGCCAAGCGACTGGAGTGACATGGTGGCCGAGGCGACCCGGCTGCACGCCGCCGGAGAGCCCAGCTGGATCGCCGTGCAGGCCAATCAGGGCGAGGGACTGGTGGTGTGGTTCAACACGCTGCTGGTCAGCGCGGGCGGTCAGGTTCTGTCCGAGGACGGCCGCCACGTCACCCTGACCGACACCGTCGCGCACCGGGCTGCCACGGTCAGTGCGCTGCGGATCCTGAAGTCGGTGGCGGAGCAGGTGCGAGCGGAGGGTCTGCGGGTCGGGGTGTTGCGGCCAATCACGCTGTATCCATTCCCGGTGACCGCCTTCCAAAAGGCCGCGCGGCAGGCGGGCCTGTTCCTGGTGGTGGAGATGAGCAACGGGCAGATAGTGGAAGACGTCCGCCTGGCGCTGGAAGGAACCCGGCCCGTGGCGTTTTACAACCGGATGGGAGGAAACGTGCCATCCGCGGAGGAAGTACTCGCTGTGCTCCTCGCGAAAGCGGCCGAGGTACTGGAGGTGGTCCATGCCTAGTGTCAGGGATGGCTTTGTCGTGAAGGACGCCAAGGCGAAATACGAAGACGCGCTGCGCGCGAAGTTTTTCGGGTTTTGAGGCTCCCGTCATTCCGGGGCGCTCGCGTTAGCGAGCGAGCCCGGAATCTCGCGCCGCAACCTCTGGATTCCGGGTTCGCGCGCTTCACGCGC
>Ga0209040_10002968_pt1 | contig 13073 bp, 9 predicted proteins | sample BogFormECP12_OM3_FD_188240 | JGI IMG/M metagenome (GOLD analysis project Ga0209040, IMG submission 188240) | Bog forest soil microbial communities from Calvert Island, British Columbia, Canada - ECP12_OM3 (SPAdes) (version 2) | ecosystem: Environmental > Aquatic > Freshwater > Wetlands > Bog ... | reverse complement strand
GCTCGCGGGCGTTCGTCGACCCCCTGATCCAGCTCAACTCGCGCATGCTCTTCCTCCCCTTCATGCTGCTGGTGCTGTGGTGCGCGCAGAACTGGCCCAGATTGGCCTCCTGGGCGTCGGTCCCCCGATCCTCCTGGGCCCCGCCGATCGCCACGTCGCTCGTGGTACTGCTGGTGGTGACCTCCATCTGGACGGCCATCGAGACCACCCGGCAGGAGCAGGACGGGAACTACAACTCGACCTCGCCGGCGACCATGGCTCTGAAGCGGGCCGTCGAGGCCATCCCACCGACGACGGTCGTCTACTCGGATCATCCCGACGCCGTGTACTTCGTCAGCGGGCGGCGCGTGTACCTGTTGCCCAACACGTCGTCTGCCTCCACCCTCAAGGTCAACCACCGGTTCGCCGCCGAGATGTCGTCATTGCGGCGCGCCGTCTGCGGGCGGCCGGCGGCGGTCCTCTACGCCCTGTCGAACGGGTACGTCGAGCCGTCCCTGCCGGTGGTGGAACGGGACCTCAAGGTCGCCACCTCCACCTCGTTCAACGGTTGGAAGGTCCTCCACCTCGACACCAGCCAACCATGCTGAGCGGCTCGGGTCGCCGCCCTGCCGGGTGGTACCGCCTGAGGTGACCGCGGTGCGGCAGCGCTAGCCGAGACTGGACCGCGACGGCTGGCGGTCGGCCGAGATGGGCGGCAGCGGCACCCTGAACTTGCCGGCGACCTGCTCTGGCTCGCGCAGATAGATGGCGACCCGCCGACGCGCCGCCGCCCGGCGACCGGGCGTGCCCCCCAAGGTCCGGCGCGCCGCCGCCAGCCCCGCCCCGACCCTGAAGGCGGCCCAGCCCGACGGACCGAACCACTTTCGGATGTAGCGCTCGACCCCCGCCAAGAACGCGGCCTCCCGCCACATCGGGTCCCCGCCGGCGCCGGCTCCGACGTGTCGGGCGGTGGCCGCCTTCACCTGACGGACCTTCCACCCCTTGTCCACCGCCCGGCGTTGCCAGTCGGTCTCCTCGGCGTAGAGGAAGAAGCGCTCGTCGAACACCCCGACGTCGCGCACGGCCTCACCCGAGAGCATCAGCACGGCACCGATCAGGAACTCGCCCTGGGGGACGAGCCTGCCGAGCCCGAGCGTGTCCAACCAGGCACGTCCGGGCGTGGGGAAGGGCCAGGAGCTCCGGATCGGCTTCTCGTTGCTGGCGTCGAGGAGCACGGGTGCGACACAGGCCAGGTTGGGATTCTGGTGGAGCTCCTTCTGCAACAGCTCGATGGCCGCCGGTGTGATCTCGGCGTCGGGGTTGATGAGGAGCACGTCGCCGAGGGGCGGGGTCAGCTGGGCGAGCGCCAGGTTGACACCACCGGCGAACCCGAGGTTGCGACCGGGGTCGACGTAGCGGGCCCCGGCCTCCTCGGCCAGGGAGCGTGCCTTGGGGGAGGAACCGTTGTCCACGACCACCACCGGGAAGTCCCGCCCGAGCGCGGCGAGGCACGAGGACAGGGTCTCGGGTGGCCCGTAGGCCACGATCAGGACACTGACGGTGGCGTCGGAATCCGGGCTCGACTCTCCGCGCTCTTTCGAGGTCCGCCGTGACGGTGCCATCAGCGCATCACCCGACCGGTACTGGACGGCACCGCACTACCGTCGCCGTTCGCAAGAGCCAGCATCAGACCGTCACCGCTCCGGGCCCCTCTCACCGTCGAGCCGTTGTCGCCCTCGGGGGTCCTCGCCCCTCGCCGGCGAACGCTAACAGATCGCCGCGGGTGGCCGGCCGGGCCCGTAGCGGTCCGGGCGGCGGTGCACCTTGACGCCGGTGACGGGCTCGGCAACCATGACGGCGACGGCTGGGCGGAACCGCTCTGCTGCGTCGTTCGCACTGAGGACCGATCACGAGGCCTGCGCCCATGCCGAGCAACCCGCGATCGCCGACGATCCTCGCGTCCTACGTGGCCCTGGTCGACCGCCAGTACTGGCGGCTGCGCCCCCAGGCCATGGCGTACTTCCGGCTCCTCGACCGGGTCCACCAGTGGCTCCTGCCCCGGACCTATCTCGAGATCGGCGTGTCCACCGGGGGATCCCTCACCCTGTCGCTTCCCGGGACCGTCAACGTAGCGGTCGATCCGGAGCCCCGGATCGACCAGCCGATCGACCCGGGCTCGGCGATCTTCGCCGAGACGAGCGACGACTTCTTCGCCCGCCACGACCTCGCCGATCTCCTCGGCGGCCTCCCGCTCGACCTGGCGTTCATCGACGGGATGCACCACTTCGAGTTCGCCCTGCGCGATTTCATGAACATCGAGCGACGAGCGGGCGCCCAGACCACAATCCTGGTCCATGACTGCTACCCGATCGACGAAGTGAGCGCCGACCGCGTCCGGTGCCCGGGGAAGTGGAGCGGGGACGTGTGGCGGCTCATCGTGTGCCTCAAGGAGTGGCGGCCCGACCTCAAGATCTCCGTCGCCGACGTCGCTCCGACGGGATTGGGCATCATCACCGGGCTCGACCCCGAGTCGAAGGTGCTCGAGCACCGCTACGGGGACCTCGTGGACCGGTACCTGCGGCTGCCGTACAGCTATCTGGCCGACGGCGACAAGGCGGTGCTGCTGAACCGGGTTCCGGGCGACTGGGCGACGGTGCGCGAGCTGCTCCCGGACCGACCCTTCCGCCGTGACTCGCTGGCCCCCTTGGTCACCCGCCGGGCACTGCGCGCCGCCGGCCCGGCGGCCCGCCGGGGGGCCGCCCGGACGGTGCGGCGGCTCCGGGCCACCCCGGCCGGGGAGTAGAGAGCGCCGTTGGGCGCCGCGGCTACGCCGGCGTGCGTGCCGGCCCTCGCCGGCCAATGGCGCGATAGACGACCCGAAGCCGTTCGAAGACCGCCTCCTCGTTGAAGGCGGCCCGCACGTGGCGCCGGCACTCCTCTCCGAGCTCCTCGCAGCGGGCCGGATCCTCCAGCAGGGCGCGCACCACCGCGGTCAACGACGCGACATCGCCCCGGGGGACCAGCAGCCCGGTCCCCGGCTCGATGACCTCGCGCACGCCTCGGACCTCGTAGGCCACCACCGGTCGGCCCGATGCCGCCGCTTCCATGGCCGCCCGGGGTATCCCCTCCCGGTAGGAGGGGAGCACCACGATGTCGGCCGCGGCAAGGTAGGGCCGGACGTCGTCGACGTACCCGACGAACCTGACGATGCCGGCACCGGCCAGCTCGTCGACCACTGCGGGGTCGACGGCGTCGCGCTGGTCGTGCTCGACCGGGCCGACGAGGACGAACTCGGCCCGGTCGCACAGGGCGCGGGCCACCGCGAAGTAGTCCAGGCAACCCTTCTCGACAACCAGCCGGCTGATCATGAGGACCACCGGCCTCGTCGTCTCGAAGGCCGGCGGCACCGGCTCCGCAAAGCGGTCGAGCTGGATGCCATTGCCGACGTACTCCACCTTTCGGCCCGGGCAGATGCGGGCCCGGGGCAGGGCGACCTCGTCCTCGCGGCTCTGGACGAGCACACGGTCGGCCCACGAGCAGCACCACCGCTCGAAGACCCAGCCCATGACGTTGGCCGCCCGGCCGTTCCCCCGGAAGTACAGGGCGCCGTGGACCGTGTAGAGGGCAGGCGTGCGGCTGAGGCGGAGGGCCGGCAGCCCGAGGAACGACGCCTTGGGGGTGTGGGTCTGGGCGAAGTCGAAGCGCCGGCGGCGGAAGTAGCCGAGGAGCCGGAAGAACGCCGGGACGTCGGCCATCGAGAACTCCCGGCGCATGGGGATCACCTCGACCCGGAGGCCCGGCGGGGCGTCGTCGTAGGCGTCGCCGCTCACCAGGGTCCACTCGATCGTGTCGAGCTCCTCGAGCTGTCGCCGGATCAGCAGCCGGGCACTGAGCGACGTCGTCACTATCCGGCAGGCGCGCAGGCGCTTCGCCGGGGTTCGGTCCCCGCCCGTCGCGGGGTGCTCGGGCTGCTCTGGTGCGATGGAGGGCATGTGCTCGGTCCGTCGGTCCCTGTCTCTTGGACTGCACCGTCTCCTGGACTGCACCGTCTCTTGGACTGCACCGCCGTGGCTCGCCCAGAACCATCTCACAGTAGTCTACGCCGCGTGGTCTTCCTCGCGAACGGGCGTGGCGCGCCGGCCGCTCGGCGCGGACGCGGTCCGCGCCTGGGGGCGCGATGTGCGGCATAGCCGGCGTGCTCGACCGGCGTGGACCTCGGGCCGAGGTTCTGCGGGCCGCGGTCACGCCGATGATCGAAGTGCTCCGCCACCGGGGGCCCGATGACTCGGGCTGCTGGGTCGACGAGCAGACCGGCACGGTGCTGGGCCATCGACGGCTCTCGATCGTCGACCTCTCCGACGTCGGCCACCAGCCGATGGTGTCGGAGAGCGGCCGGTACGTGCTCGACTACAACGGTGAGATCTACAACTTCGCCCAGCTGCGGGCGGAGCTGGCCCCGCGGTGCCGCTTCCGGGGCAGTGGCGACACCGAGGTGCTGGCGGCGGCGATCGACCAGTGGGGCCTGCGCGACGCCCTGGCCCGGTGCAACGGGATGTTTGCCTTCGCCCTGTGGGACCGCCGGGAGCGGAGCCTCAGCTTCGCCCGGGACCGCCTGGGGGAGAAGCCCCTCTACTACGGCTGGGTCGGCGAGGCCCTGCTCTTCGGCTCGGAGCTCAAGGCCCTGCGGGCCCATCCCGAGTTCGATGCCGGGGTCGACCGCGACGCGCTGACCCTCTACTTCCGGCACAACTGCGTGCCGGCGCCCTACTCGATCTTCGAGGGGATCCGGAAGCTACCCCCCGGCACCATCCTCACGTTCGGTCCCGACGTCCGTCCCGGCTCCCTCCCCGAGCCCGAGCCCTACTGGGCGCTGCGCGACGTCGTCGACGGGCGCGCCGGCTCCCCCTTCACCGGCGGCGTGGAGGAGGCCCTCGACGAGCTCGACCTGCTCCTGCGGGACGCGGTCGGGCTTCGGATGCACGCCGACGTCCCCCTGGGTGCCTTCTTGTCCGGTGGGATCGACTCCTCGCTCGTGGTGGCGCTCATGCAGGCCCAGGCCTCCACCAAGGTCAAGAGCTTCACCGTGGCGTTCGACGACGCCGGCTACGACGAGGCGATCGACGCCCGGCAGGTGGCGTCGCACCTCGGGACCGAGCACACCGAGCTGCTCGTGACCCACGACGACGTGCTGTCGACGGTGCCGGCGCTGGCCGAGCTCTACGACGAGCCGTTCTCGGACAGCTCCCAGCTGCCCACGTTCCTGTTGAGCCGGATGACCAGGGAGCACGTCACCGTGGCGCTGTCGGGCGACGGGGGCGACGAGCTCTTCGGTGGCTACAACCGATACCTGTGGGCCGAGGGCGCCTGGGACCGGCTCCGCCGGGTGCCGCGCCCGATCCGGGGCGGCCTGGGCCGGCTGGTCGGCACCGTGCCCCCCCGTTTCTACGACGCCGCATTCCGCGGGGCCGGCCCCATCCTGCCGTCGCAGCTGCGGATCAGGACCCCGGGGACCAAGATGCAGAAGGTGGCGACGGTCCTCGGGTCGGGCGACGTGGCCGACATGCACCTGCGGCTGGCCTCGCACTTCCAGCATCCCGAGGCCCTGGTGCTCGGGGGGCACGAACCCCCGACGGTCCTGTCGAGCCCGGACCGCTGGCCGGCGCTCGCCGACCCGGTGGCGCTCATGATGTTCCTCGACGCGGCGAGCTACCTGCCCGACGACATCCTGGTCAAGGTGGACCGGGCGTCGATGGGGGTCAGCCTCGAGGTGCGGGTCCCGTACCTGGACCACCGGGTCGCCGCCTGGGCGTGGGGCCTGCCGCCGGACCTGCGGATCCGCTCGGGGAAGGGCAAGTGGCTGTTGCGCCAGCTGCTCCACCGCTACGTGCCCGAGTCGCTGGTCGAGCGGCCCAAGATGGGCTTCGGGCCGCCGATCGGCGACTGGCTGCGGGGCCCCCTGCGAGCGTGGGCCGAGGACCTGCTGGCCCCGGCCCGGCTGGGCCGGGAGGGGTACCTCCAGCCCGCGGTGGTCCGGCGGCTCTGGGCCGAGCACCTGTCGGGGCGCTGGGACCGTCAGTACGAGCTGTGGGACGTGCTCATGTTCCAGGTGTGGCTCGAGACGAACCCCCGAGGCGCCGCCCGCACCGCCGCGGCCACCCGCTGAACCCGTCGGATCAGCCGGCGCGCTCGAGGAGCGGTTGGAGGACCGCCGACCATCGTCGGGCCGCCGCCTCCATGGAGAACCGGTCGAGGCAGCGGGCGCGGGCCGCCCGGCCCATCCGGGCCCGCAGGTCGGCGTCGACCAGGAGGCGGCCCGTCGCCGAGACCAGGGCCTCGAAGTCGTCGACCCCGACGGTCAGGCCCGTCTCGCCGTCCTCGACGATGGTGGCCACGCCCGGCACCTCGGTGGCGACGACCGGGACGCCGCTCAGCCCGGCTTCGATCAGGACGCCGGGCATGCCCTCCCCGGTCGCCACGCTCGGGAACACCAAGAGGTCCGCCTCCCGAAGGAGGTCGGGGACGTCGGGTCGCTGACCCATGAGGTCCGCCCCGGCGGCCTCCGCCGCCGGGGCGAGGGCGGATCGCATCGGGCCGTCGCCGATGAGCCGGGCCCCGACGCCATGGCCCCCGGCCCGCAGGGCGGCCACCAGCTCGATGAAGCGCTCCGGTCGCTTGGTCGGGGTCAGCGCACCCACGAAGACGACGAGTGGCTCGGCCCGGCGGGCGCCCTCGGGGCGGGGATGGAACGTCTCGGGGTCCCGACCGTTGACGACCACGGCCACCTTCTCCGCGGGCACCCCCAGGAGCCCGGTGCACTGCCGGCGGACCTCCTCACCACAGGCGGCCACGATGTCGGCGCGCGCCGAGAGCCAGCGCCACAGCGCGAGCTGCAGCCGGCCGTCGGGCGGTCCGGCGTAGGTGCCGATGGCGTAGTACACGAGGGGCCGGCGGCGGCCGGCCATCGCCGCCACCAGGAACTTGAGCGGGTCGCCCCCGTGGGACACGACGACCGCCGGGTCGTGGTCGGCCAGGGCGGTGCGCAGCCGGCGGACGAGCCGCGGGTCGAATCCCTTCGCCGCCCGGTCCCCGCCGGGGAAGCGGAGCGAGAAGTCGGCGGCGACCTCTTCGGGACCATCGAAGAGGCTGAGCACCCGGTGCCGGCGCAGGCCGGGCTGGTCCAGCTGGTCGGCCAGGGCGCGGGCCTCGCGCTGGGCGCCCCGGCCCGCCGGGGTGGGGATCACGTGCAGCACCAGGGGCCCGTCGCCTCGGGGGCCGGGTGCCACCTGTCGGTAGATGTCCTCCATGCGGCGGGTGGCGACGGTGACGTCGAACATGGCGCTTCTCGCCTTGGCCGCCGAGCCCAGGCGCCGTCCCAGCTCGGGGTCGCCCGCCAGGCGTTCGACCGCCCGGGCCAGGGCGTCGGGCTGGCCGGGGGGCACCAGCAGGCCGCTCACCTCGTCGGTGAGCACCTGGGGGACCCCGCCGACCCCGGTGGCCACGATCGGCAGGCCGATGCTGGTGGCCTCCATCAGGGCGACCGGGAGCCCTTCGTGGTGGGAGGCCAGGACGAAGGCGTCGGACCCGGCGAGCAGGCGGAGCACGTCGCTGCGCTGTCCCAGGAACGAGAAGGTCGCCTCGAGCCCGAGGGCCTGCCGACGGGCGTGGAGCTCGTCGCGCAGTGGCCCCCGCCCCACCGCGGCGAAGCGGATCGGCGCCCCCCGGTCGGCGACCAGGCGGGCCGCGTCGAGCAGGACGTCGTAGCCCTTCTCGGTCCGCAGGTTGGCCACCGTGAGCACCACGAACTCGTCGGTGCCGACCCCCAGTTCTGCGCGCACCTCCGAGCGGATCTGCTGGCGCCGGTCCAGCATCTCGTCCGAGCGCGACAGGTGCACCCCGTGGACGACGACCTCGGCCCGCGGCCGCAACGCCTCGGGCAGGGCGTCGTGGGCGGCCGGTGAGACGGCCACCAGCGCCTGGTCCCGGCCGATGGTCAGGCGGTTGAGGACCCTGACCGGCGCCGCCGTCCTGTCCCACAGGCTGTGCTCGGTGTACACGACCGCCGGGCGCCGGTCCTTGGGGAGGGCGGCCACGACCAGGCGCCCCAGCGCCGCCGCGTAGGGCAGGTGGAAGTGGACGACGTCGAACCGCCCTTCCCGCAGCAGCGAGGCGAACCGGGGCATCCAGCGGAGGTCCCAGTTGTGGGTCGCCCCGAGGGCGTGGACCCGGACCCCCTCGGCCCGCATCGCGGGCACCAGGGCATCCTCGGCCGCCAGGACGTAGGCGACCTCCTCGTCGAACGACTCGGCGTCCCGGGCCGCCACCACGTCCACCAGGAGCCGTTCGGCGCCGCCGTACCCCAGGCACTTGATGACCAGCAGCACCCGGAGGCGTCGCGCCGGCCCGGGTGATCGTCCGTCAACCCCCCTGGCCACGGCGGCATGCTACCGGGCCTCGGGGACCCGGCGGACGGCCCACTCGGGCCGAGACGGGTGATCGTCCCTGGTGAGGACGGTAATTGCCCGATCTCGCCGCCTGGCCACCATCGCCGACGCGGTAGGATCGGTCCATTGCAGCTGTCCGTTGGCGAGTGCGGATCTGGAGGGGGCGTGGCGTCGATCGTTGAACCTGGCCCGTCGGGTTGGGACACGCTCCAGCTCGGAGACCCGTCGACCGTCCCGGCCGAGCCACCCTCCGAGCTGCTCTACCACCACCAAACCCGGTTCTTCGCGTCCCTCCGGCGCCTGTGGGCCCACCGCGAGATCGTCTACACGCTGGCCGAGCGGGACTTCCGGGCCCAGTACAAGCAGGCGACCCTGGGGATCATGTGGGCGCTGTTGAGCCCGGTGCTGACGTTGGCGATCCTGATCATCGTCTTCTCCCGGGCCAAGACCTTCGGCACCGAGCACCTCCCCTTCGCCCTCTACGCCTTCGTGGGCATCCTCTGCTGGTCGTACTTCGCCGCGTCCCTCGGCACGGGCGGGAATGCCCTGCTCACCAACAAGGCACTCCTGAGCAAGACCCAGTTCCCCCGGGAGTGCTTCCCGCTGGGCACGATGACGGTCAGCGGCATCAACACCGTCCTCTCCTGGATCCCCCTGGCGATCCTGTTCGTGGTCTTCGGTCGCGCCCCGGCGATCGCCACCCTCTGGACCCCGCTGTTCATGGCGATCGAGGTCGTGTTCGCCGCCGGGGTGACGCTCGCCGTCTCGGGCCTCATCATCCAGATGCGCGACCTGGTGCAGGTCCTCCCCGTGCTCATCTCGTTGGGGCTCTTCGTCGAGCCGGTGATTTGGCCCTTCTACCGCATCCCCAAGTACCTCCAGCCCATCTATTCCTTCCTCAACCCGCTGGGCCCGGTGATCGACAACGTCCGGCGCACGATGCTGCACGGATGGGCCCCCAACTGGGGCCTGGTGGGCATCGCCGCGCTCGGCGCCGTGACCTACCTGCTCCTCGGCTACCGCATCTTCAAGCGGCTGGAGGTGCAGTTTGCCGACATTGCCTGAGGGCTCGATCCAGCTCGAGCACATCTGGAAGAGCTACCGGGCCGACCTGGCGGTGCCCCAGTTCTACGACCAGCTGAAGCGGCTGACCCGATCGGTCCGGTCATCGGGACGGCCCAACCACCGCTGGGTGCTGAAGGACATCAACCTCGAGGTCGAACCGGGAAGCTCGTTGGCCCTGATCGGGATCAACGGATCGGGGAAGACCACGCTGCTGAAGGTCATCAGCCAGGTCACCTACCAGACGGCCGGACGCCGCATCGTCCAGGGCAGGATCGGCGCACTCCTGAGCGTGGCGAGCGGCCTCCACCCGGACCTGACCGGGCGGGAGAACGTCTTTTTGTACGGCACGGTCCTCGGGATGTCGCGCCAGAGGATCAGGCAGCGCTTCGACGAGATCGTCGAATTCGCCGAGCTGACCGACGCCATCAACCGTCAGGTCAAGTTCTACTCCGCCGGGATGCTGGTGCGCCTCGGATTCTCGATCGCCGCGTTCTTGGAGCCGGCCGTGCTGCTGGTGGACGAGATCCTGGCGGTGGGGGACGCCAACTTCCAGCAGAAGTGCCTCAAGCGCATCGGCGAGATCGTGCGTGAGGGGACCACGCTCATCTACGTGTCCCACGACCTGGCCTCGGTGGAGGCGTCGTGCAGCCGGGCCCTGTGGCTGGCCGACGCCGTGGTGCAGGCCGCCGGCCCGACCAACGAAGTGCTGCAGCTCTACCGTGACTCGATCGAGCAGAACGCCGTGCTGACGAGTTCGAGCGAAGGCGAGGTGCGCGTCCTCAAGGTGGAGCTGCGGGCGACCGATGGCGGCCAGCTGCGTTCGGGGTGCGACATGGAGATCCGCCTGACCCTCAATTCCCCCGAGCCCACCGATGCCATGTTCTTCATCGGGATCTCCCAGGGCACCGCCTTCCCGATGTTCGTCGTCGCGCACCACGGCGTGTTCCCCGCCGGGGACTTCGAGGTTCGATGCGTGCTCGAGCACCTGCCCGTGCCCAAGGGGGGCTACTCGATCTGGGCCGCCATGACCGGGGCCAAGGCGAAGGTCCTGCTGCCCTGGAACCCGTTGATGCAGTTCGACGTCTTCGGGCCGGCGGCCCTCCCGGCTCCCGAAGGCGTGATGATCATGACCCCCATCTACGTGGAAGCTCAGTGGCAGGTCAACTGAGCGATGAGCGACCGCGGTCCGGCGGCTGAAGACACCGATCGCCCGGTGACCCCCCTCGAGGGGGTGACCGCCGTGATCCTGACCCACATGCGACCGAGCCTGGCCGGCGACGTCACCCGGTCGTTGCTCGAGCGCGAGAAGCTCCCCCCCGACCGCGTCGTGGTGGTCGTCAACGGGGTCGGCGGTCTCGACGACCCGGCGCTCGAATCGGTGGTGCGCATGGTCCGGCTCCCCGAGAACGTGGGGCCGGCGGGCGGGTTCCTCGCCGGCATGAAGGAGGCGTTCTCTGATCCAAGGACCCGCTGGGCCTATCTCTGCGAGGACGACATCGGCCTGCTCCCGCTTCCGTCACCCCGCATCGGGGATCTGATGGTGCGCATCGAGGCGCGGGGGCGCAAGGGCCGACCGGTGGGCGCGGTGGTCGCCTTCGGGAGGTCCTTCGTCGGCCGGGGGGCCCACACCGTCAACGTGGTGCCACCGGCGGGCACTCCCCAGGACCTGGCACCGGCGGACGTCGGATCGTGGGGCGCCACCGTCTTGTCCCGGGCGGTCTTCGACGCCGGCGTCCTCCCCGACGTCGACTGGTACTTCGGACTCGAGGACTTCGACTACTACTGCCGGATCCGCGAAGCGGGGTACGAGGTGCTCGTCGACGCCCGGGCGGCCCGGGAGGTCGCAGCCCAGCAGTCCTCCACCGGTCGGGACGAGGCCCTCCGCCGGCGCCGGCCGACCGACGTCGACGAGGTCTGGCGCGCCTACTACCACGCCCGGAACTCGTTCGCCATCGCCCGGCGGCACGGACGCCCCAGCTGGCATGCGTGGCACCTCGCGTACTCCCTGCGCCGGCTGCAGCACGCCGGCGGGCCGGCGGAGCGTTCGGCGATCGTGAACGGCCTGTGGGACGGTCTCAGGGGCCGGCTGGGGGAGCACCCCCGCTACCGTCGACGGGTCGGGGAAGTCTCCGCGTCCCCCGGCGGTCGCAGCGGTGGGGCGACCGGCTAGGCGACGACCGCCCGCCACCGGCCGACCGGCGCCCGGGCGTCGCTCGATGCGCTAGACGGGCGCGACCATGGCCCGGTTCACGAAGGTGCAGTCGAACTCCATCATGCGCAGCCCGTCGGACGTCCGCAGGACGGGGAAGATGTTGCTGGGGTCGAAGCCACGGTTGCGCATCTCGACGAACAAGGCGTCGATCGTCGGGACGTCCTCGTAGATCGGCAGGGAGGGAGCCTCGAGCAGGACCGCGGCAAGCTCTCCCATGCGCTCCCCCGCACCCTTGACCACGGCGAGGTCGTGACCCTGGGTGTCGATCTTGAGGAGGACGCGGGGACGGTCGAGCCCCTCGAGCATCTGGTCGAGGACGGCGTCGAGCCTCTGCACCTGGACCGTCTCGTGACCGACCTCGTCGGCCAACCGGCCGAAGCGCTCGTGCGCCCGTGCGTTCTGCGCGTGCAGTGAGCTGAGGTTGGTCTTGACACCGGGGCCGATGATCGTCAGCTCGGCCGTGCCGGCGGCGTCGCCCAGCGCGAGCTTCATGCCTCGCCACTTCGAATCGGTTCGCATGGTGTCGACGAGACGTCGGTAGGCGCCCTCCGCCGGCTCGACGCTCACGATCCGTCCCTCAAAGCCCACGTCGGTGCGCAGTGTCCGCGCGAACTCGCCGTGGTGGGCACCGACGTCGATGACGCACGTGATGCCGAGCCCGTCGATGATCTCGATGAGGTTGCGCTCGAGGCTGCCGATGGTCGGGTAGCGACCGACCGTGAGCCCACTGGCCCGCTCGAGGGTGAGCGCCCAGCGCCCGGCCTTGCGCTGCGTGACGCGGGCCAGACGGTGGGCGAATTGCTTCGTCGGCGTGGACATCGGCCGCAAGGCTACTGCCCGTCGACAAACGTCTGCGCCGTGGGCCGGTCCTCGTCCCCGCCCCCACCGGGCGGCCCGGGCGGCCCGAATCCCGGGTCGGGCCCGGGCCTCGAGGGGCGCGACTCTTGCATGGGGGGCCGCCGGGGGCAGCCAGGGCCGGTCCGTGGACCGGGTCGAAGCCCCCCCCACACCGTGGCGGAGGGCGGACGGGCCTGTCCCCGTCACCACGCGCCGGGTGGCGCGCTGGTGTGATGGAATGCGGCGGAGACCAGCATGGCGGACTTCGACCTTGTACGTGAGAAAGCGAGGAACGGCGCCCTTCTGGCGCGCAGTCACGCCTCCCTGGCGGCAGCCCGTGGCCTGGTCGCGCTGGACGTGGCCCGCGGGCGACGGGTGGGCGCCGTCCCGACCGGTGTCCGGGCCGAGCCGGCGGACCTCCGGCCGAGCGGCGTCCTCGTCGCCGTGGCAGTGGGCTTCGGCGTTCTTGTCACCGTTGCTGTCGCGGTAGGTTTCGGTGTCTTGGTCGCCGTGGCCGTCGCCGTGGGCTTCGGCGTGTT
>Ga0209040_10002967_pt1 | contig 13076 bp, 11 predicted proteins | sample BogFormECP12_OM3_FD_188240 | JGI IMG/M metagenome (GOLD analysis project Ga0209040, IMG submission 188240) | Bog forest soil microbial communities from Calvert Island, British Columbia, Canada - ECP12_OM3 (SPAdes) (version 2) | ecosystem: Environmental > Aquatic > Freshwater > Wetlands > Bog ... | reverse complement strand
GAGCAGGAGACCGAGGTCCTCCTCGCGCCCGTCCCCGTGCTCGATGCGGTAGAGGACGCGTTCGAGCCATCCCGCGCCCTCGCGACACGGCGTGCACTGCCCGCACGACTCGCGGGCGAAGAACTTGGTGATGCGCCAGGCGGCCCGGACCATGCAGTCGGCCGAGTCCATGACGACGATCGAGCCGGACCCGAGCATGGAGCCCGCCTCGCCCACCTCGTCCTGGCCCAGCGGGAGGTCGACCTGCTCGGGCCCGAACCAGGGGGCGGACACCCCGCCGGGGATGAAGGCCTTCAGCTCGTTGCCGGCCCGTAGCCCGCCCCCGAGCAACGGTGCGTAGATGAGGTCGCGGAACGTGGTCTTGACCATCTCGAGCTCGTAGGTGCCGGGGTTCTTCACCCGGCCCGAAAGGGCGAAGAGGCGGGTCCCGGTCGACCGGCCGGCCCCGAGGGCGGCGAAGGCGGCGCCGCCGTGGCGCACGATCCACGGCAGGTTGGACATCGTCTCGACGTTGTTGACCACGGTGGGCTGCCCGTAGAGGCCGACGGCGGCCGGGAAGAAGGGGGGCTTGATGCGGGGGAAGCCCCGCTTGCCCTCGAGCGACTCGAGGAGCGCTGTCTCCTCGCCACAGATGTACGCGCCGGCCCCGGGGTGGACCACCACGTCGATGGAGAACCCCGAGCCGAAGATGTCCCTGCCGACGGCCCCGTGGGCGTAGGCCTCGTTCACCGCCTGGGTCACCCGCTCGAGCCCGAGGGCGAACTCGCCCCGGATGTAGATGAAGGCCCGGGTGACTTGCAGGGCGTAGGCGGCGATCAGCACCCCCTCCACCAACTGGTGCGGATCACGCTCGATCAGGAGGTGGTCCTTGAAGGTGGCCGGCTCGCTCTCGTCGCCGTTGACCACCAGATAGGTGACCGGGTCCTTGCGCAGCATCGACCACTTGCGGCCGGCCGGGAATCCGGCACCCCCCCGTCCGAGCAGGCTGGCCGCGTCGACCTCGGCCGCCACCGCCTCGGGGGCCATGGTGAGGGCCTTGCGCAGGCTCTCGTACCCGTCGGTGGCCAGGTAGCGGTCGATCGTGAAGGAGTCGTCGTGGTCCGTGCGGGCGGTGACGATCCGGGGTGCCTCGGTGAGCGCCATCAGCCCTTCCCCTCGGCCTCGTCGCGGGCCGCGGCGACGGCGGCCCGCTCGTCGGCGACGGTCGCCGGGTCCGCCTCGATCCCGACACTGCGCCGGACCCGCACGAGGGTCCCGTGGTCCGGGATGTCCGCGCTGAGCCGGCCGGCCCGCAGGTCGTCCGCCAGGCGGTCGAAGGACTCGGGGGTCTGGGGTCCGACGAAGCGGTGGTTGACCTGCACACAGGGAACGCGGTCGCAGTCGGCGAGGCACTCAGCCTCCTCCAAGGTGATGGCCCGGTCCGCCGTCGTCCCCCCGGCCCGCACGCCGAGGTGGTCCTCGGCGTGCCCGAGCAGTTCGAGGGCGCCGCCGAGGAGGCAGGCGATGTTGGTGCAGATCGAGACCAGGTAGGTCCCGACCGGCTCGGTGTGGAGCATGTCGTAGAAGGTGGCGGTCCCCCGGACCTCGGCCGGGGTGACCCCGGTCAGTCCGGCGATGTCGACCATGGCCTCGGGCCGCAGCCAGCCGTCCTGTTCCTGGGCCAGGTGGCACAGCGGGATCAGGGCCGAGCGCGGCTCGGGATAGAGGGCCACCAGCCCACGGGCCCGGGCCAGGTTCTCAGGGCTCAGATGGCTACTCACCGGTCCACCTCCCCCATGACAGGGTCGACCGAGGAGATGATGGCGACGGCGTCGGCCACCAGGCCACCGCGCAGCAGCAGGGGGATCGCCTGGAGGTTGACGAAGCTCGGCCCCCGGATGTGCAGACGGTAGGGCTTGGAGGAGCCGTCGGACACCAGGTAGCAGCCGAGCTCACCCCGGGGCGACTCGATGGCCACGTAGACCTCGCCCTCGGGGACCTTGAAGCCCTCGGTGAACACCTTGAAGTGGTGGATGAGCGCCTCCATCGACTCGTCGATACGGGCCCGGGGCGGCGGGGTCACCTTGGCGTCCTGCAGCCGGTAGTCGCCGGGCGGCATGCGCTCGGCCACCTGGCGGATGATCCGGATCGACTCGCGGATCTCGTTGAGCCGGATCGAGTAGCGGTCGAAATTGTCGCCGTAGGTGCCCACGATCACGTCGAAGTCCAGCTCGTCGTAGGCCAGGTACGGCATTGCCCGCCGGAGGTCCCAGGGGACGCCGGTCGATCGCAGGATGGGCCCGGTGACCGACAGGGCCAGGGCCTCCTCCGCCGTGATGTTGCCCACCCCCTCGGTCCGGTCCCGGAAGATCGGCTGGCCGGTCAGGAGCTCGTCGTACTCGAAGCTGCGGGCCAGCACGGTCTCGCAGATGACCTCGACGTCGTCCTGCCACCCGTCGGGCAGGTCGGCGGCCACCCCGCCCGGGCGGATGTAGTTGTTGTTCATCCGCAGTCCGGTCGTCTTCTCGAAGAATGCGAGGACCATCTCACGCTCGCGGAAGCCGTAGATCATCATGGACGTGGACCCGAGGTCCATCCCGTTGGTGGCCATCCACATGAGATGGGAGGACACCCGCTGGAGCTCGGACATGAGCATCCGGATCCAGACCGCCCGGGGCGGGACCTCGACGCCGAGGAGCGCCTCGGTGGCCAGTGAGAACACCAGCTCGTTGTTGAGGGGCGACAGGTAGTCCATGCGGGTGACGTTGGTCGAGCCCTGCACGTAGGTGAGCTCCTCACCCTGCTTCTCCATCCCGGTGTGCAGGTAGCCGATGACCGGCTTGGTCCGCAGCACCGTCTCGCCGTCGAGCTCGAGCATGAGCCGCAGCACCCCGTGGGTGGACGGGTGCTGTGGGCCCATGTTGATGATCATCGTCTCGTCGTCGCGCCGTTCGATGTCGATGTCGCCGGTGTTGAGCACCGTGCCCTCGGGCAGCCGCAGCACCGCACCGACCTCGCGGCGGAGCTCGGCCGGGTCCGTGGCCGGCCGCAGGTCCATCTCCTGGGCACCCTCGGACGTCTCGGCGATCCGGGGCACCTCCCGGGTGCCGGCGTTGACGAAGACGTCCCCAGCCCCCGGTCCGCCTCCCTGCTCGGTTCCGCTGGTCATCGGGGGCCCGGTGCCTGCTTGAACTGCACCGGCACCCGCCCGACGCCGTAGTCCTTGCGCAGGGGGTGGCCCTCCCAGTCCTCGGGCATGAGGATCCGGGTCAGGTCGGGGTGGCCCTCGAAGCGGACCCCGAGCAGGTCGAACCCCTCGCGCTCCATGGCGTCCACCCCGGGGTAGACGTCGATCAGGGAGGCCAGGACCGGCTCGGACTCGGGCACCTGGACCCTGACCCGGACCCGTCGCTTCTCGGACAGCGAGACCAGGTTGACCACCACTTCGAAGCGCTCGGCGCCCACCCCTTCAGGGAGCGAGCGGCCCGGGTGCGAGAGGTAGTCGACCACGCACAGGTCGGCGCACAGCTCGAAGCCCGCGTCCCGGTAGCCCCGCACCAGCTCGACGTAGTGGGCGCGGTCCGGGAAGGCGATCTCGTCGACCAGGGGGCCGCCCGACCGCGGCACCCCGGGCAGCACCCCAGAGGGCGCGGCCGGGGCCGGGGCGTCGGCCGTGGGAGCGGCGGCGTCGACCGCCGCATCCGGGCCGCTCATCGCGGGGTGGCCACCCGGATGGCACCGGGCGCCTCGGGCACCCAGCCGGCGGTCTCCTCGCCGGGGGCAGGCGGGTGGGGGCGCCGGGTGATCTCGCCGGTGCGGATCTTCTCGTGCAGGGTGAGGATGGCGTGGAGCAGGGTCTCGGGTGAAGGCGGACAGCCCGGCGCGTACACGTCGACCGGCACGATCTGGTCGACCCCCTGGACGATGGCGTAGTTGTTGAACATCCCCCCGGTCGACGCGCAGACACCCATGGAGATGACCCACTTGGGCTCCATCATCTGGTCGTAGACCTGGCGGAGGACCGGGGCCATCTTCTGGGACACCCGTCCGGCGACGATCATGAGGTCGGCTTGGCGGGGAGAGGCACGGAAGACCTCCATCCCCAGCCGGCTGATGTCGAAGTCGGCGGCCCCGACCGACATCATCTCGATGGCGCAGCAGGCGAGCCCAAAGGTGGCGGGCCACACGCTGTTCCGACGCGCCCACTTGACCAGGTCCTCGATGCGGCCGGTCAGGAAGTTGTGCTGGAGGTCCTCGAGCCCCATCCGCTCACCCGCCTAGGCGGCCCGGCCCGGTCGGTCGGGCTCGGCCGTGATCCTCGAGATCGTCGACTCCGAAGTGCGCGCCGGCATGCCCTCGTTGAGCCGCTTGCCGGGCCCCCAGTTGAGGGCCCCGTTGCTGACCAGGTAGCAGAAGGCGGCGAAGACCGCCGCCGCGAACACCAGCACCTCGACGAGGCCGAAGACCTGGAGCTGGCGGAACACCACCGCCCAGGGGTAGAGGAACACGATCTCGATGTCGAAGATGATGAAGATCATCGCCACCAGGTAGAAGCGCACCGGGAAACGCTGGGGGGGCTCCCGGTCCGGCACGATCCCGCACTCGTAGGGGGCGGTCTTGGCGTCGGTCGGCTTCTTGTTGGGCCCGAGAAGGGAGGACGCCAGGAACGAAGCGGCGGCGAAGATGACGCCGAGCACGAACAGCAAGAAGATCGGCAGATACTGCGCCACGGCTCGCGGTTCTACCACGGGGCCCGTTCCACAGGCACATCGACGCGCCGGCCGAAACCGTCCCGGCCGGGCCTACGATCGAGGGGTGACCCAAGGCCCCGAACGCCCACCCGCCACGACCCGCGACCCGGGCACGGCGCGCCCCGCGGCGGGGTCCCGGGCACCCCGCCCGAAGGCCCCGCCACGCGCCGGCTCGGGCCGGGCGACCACGCGCCCGGGCACCGGTCGTTCGAGGCGAGGCCCGGCCCAGGCCCCGTTGCACGACGTGGTGGTCGTCGGGGGGGGACCCGGCGGGTCGTCCTGCGCCTACTGGCTGGCCGACGCCGGCTGGGACGTGGTGGTGGTCGAGAAGAAGCGCTTCCCGCGCGAGAAGACCTGCGGCGACGGGCTCACCCCCCGGGCGGTGCGTCAGCTGGCCGACATGGGCCTCGAGCCCGAGCTGGCGGGCTCCCACGCCTACCGCGGGCTCCGGGCCTACGGCTTCGGCCGGGTGCTCGAGCTCGAGTGGCCCCAGCACCCCGCCTTCCCCGACTACGGCTACACCATCACCCGCCACGACCTCGACGGCATCGTGGCCGACCGGGCGACCAAGGCCGGCGCGACGGTCTGGCAAGGGACCGAGGCGGTCGGGCCGCTCCACGCCTCCGGCCCCGGCGCCGGCGCGGCCGTCGGTTCGGACACCGCGTCGTCCGGCGGGGCCGCGCGTGCCCGTCCGCCCCTGGACGGGATCGTCGTGAAGGACCGCGAGTCGGGCGCCACCCGTGAGATCAGGGCCCGCTACGTGGTGGTCGCCGACGGGGCCAACTCCCGCTTCGGCCGGGCCCTGGGCACCGCCCGCGACCGCTCGTTCCCCATGGGGATGGCCCTGCGCGGCTACTACCGCTCCGAGTACCACGACGACCCCTTCATCGAGTCCCACCTCGACATCCGCGACGCCCAGGGCGACGTCGTCCCCGGCTACGGGTGGTTGTTCCCCCTCGGCGACGGCCGGGTCAACGTCGGGGTGGGGCTGCTGTCGACCGACAAGCGGTGGAAGGGCGTAAACACGACCAAGCTCATGGAGACCTTCGTCGAGTGGGCCCCGAAACGCTGGGGCCTCTCCCCCGAGACCTGCTGCGGGCCGCCGACGGGTGGCAAGCTCCCGATGGGCCTGGCGGTTGGCCCCCACGCCGGCGCCAACACCGTGGTCATCGGCGACGCCGGCGGTTCGATCAACCCGTTCAACGGGGAGGGCATCGCCTATGCCTACGAGACCGGCCGACTCGCCGCCGCCTCGGTGGCCGAGGCGCTGGGCGGGTCGGGCACCGCCGCGCTCATCGCCTACGACCAGCGGATCCGCGACGCCTACGGCCCGTACTACAAGGTGGCCCGGGCCTTCATCACCCTCATCAGCAACCCGGCGGCCATGAAGATCTGCGTCGGCGCCGGCATGCGCTCGGAGTTCGTGATGAGCCAGCTGCTCCGCATCATGGCCAACCTCATGCGGCCCGACACGCTTGGCCCGGCCGAGACCGCCTACCGGGCCATGGAGCTGGTCTCGACCCTCCTGCCCGACATCTCCGCCGGCGGTCGACCGCAGGCCTGAGTCCCCGCGCGCGCCGTCGCTCAGGCTCCGGTGGACGTCCCCCGGGTGGCGATGTTGTGCTCCAGCGCGGTGGTGAGCCCTGTGGTCAGCGACGGCGCGAACGCCGTCGCCGCGGCGAACGTGATCAGGGTCGCCTCCACCCTGCCGCCCCCGGTCAGCACGAAGCCGAACTGGGTGGGCACCGTCCCGGCGGCCGAGGTGATCGGGATCGTCAGGTCGATACCCACCGCGTGGACCCCGGGCGTCTGGGGCAGGCTGAGCGGCTGGACCTGGGGCGTCCCCAGCGTGACCCCCCCGTTGGCGCCCTGGGCCCCCTCCAGGAACTCCTTGCCCAGGGCCGCTCCGAAGCACAGGGGGAACCGCGGGCTCGACACCTGGGCCACGTCAGCGGCGACGTTCTCGCTCGAGGCGAAGACCTCGGTCTGCGAGCCGGTCTCGGAGATCGGGCCCGCCGTCGGCGCGGCGAAGACCGGGGAGTTCGCCTCGGCCGTCGGCGTGGACGTGGCGCCTCCGAAAATGCGGTCGGAGGCGGCCGGGATCCCCATGCACTGCTCGTAGCCGGCGGCCACCTGGGCCACCTCGTGCCGCTGGCTGGGCGAAAGGCTCGGCGCGGCTCCCCGGCTCGAGAAGAAGGCACCCAGGGGGCCGCTGGGGGACGAATCGACGGACCACGTCGACGGGATGTCGCCGACCGTGATGTTGATCTGCTGGGCCACCTCGAGGTCACCCGAGGAGCCCGACGCGGGGCCGCTGGCGCTCGGGCTCTTCGCGCTCCAGGCGAACAGCGCGCCGACCCCGGCGCCGACGAGCAGGACCACGACGACGGCCAGCACCACCCACCTCCCCACATGCCGCTGCTTGTGCCGCCTCGAAGGAGGGCTGGCCGCAGGCCCGCTCCACAGTGTCGGGGGCGGAGGTGGGGGCGGGGGCCAGGCATTCGGCGGCGGGGGCAGGACGGCGCTCGGCGGGGGCGGCGGGGGCACCCCCGTCGGTGGGGCGGCCGGCTCGAGGACCGTCGGACCCCCATGGGGCTCGAGCATCCGGTCGAGCGCCGCCCGTCGCTCCGGGGGGAGCTGGCGAGCAGGTATCAGCCATCGCACCCGACGAGACCCGACCGTGCCCGCGAGCCCGACCGCCGGGGCGCCGTCGGGGAGCGTCGCCGGCTCGCCGGCAACGACGTCGGCCAGCTCGGGCCAACTCACCAGACGGGTCGCGCTCGGCGCCGGCCCGGTGACGGTCAGGCCCCGCTCGTCGACGACGAGACCAATGTCCTCGACGGCGGGAGTGCGGTCGCCGCTGCGCGCCTCGAGGACGACCCCGCTGAACGCCAGTTCCCCAGAGCTGGTCGACGTCGCGGGTCGGTCCGTCACGTCATGGACCGATGGGCTCGCCGGTGGAGACGGTCGTCAACTCGGCTTGAGGGCGACCGAGAACTGATGCGCCGGCTTGGCCGGGACCGTTGCCGGCTTCGCGTAGTCGAGGGTCAGCTGGAGCGGGGAGTCTCCGGTCATCAGAAACGCCATCACCTCGGTCCCGTCCGCTCCGTTGGTCGCGGGTGGGGAGTACTTGGGAGATCCGATCATCGCGAACCCGGCCCCGCCGCTGACCAGCTGCCAGCTCTCCTTGTCCGACGGGTTGTAGGGAAGGGACACTTTGATGGTCGCCGGGACGATCACCGCGATCGTCCGGTGGTTGTCCGACAGGGTCAGCGACGGGGTCTTGGAGGGGGTTGACGGGGCCGGGGGCACCGTCGTCGACGCCGGGGCGCTCTTGGCGGTGGTCGACGTCGTGGCGCTCCCCGACGAGGACCCGTTGCTGCATGCCGCCAACGTGAGGACCAACCCGGTGAGGCCGGCAACCACCCCAAGCTTCATCGAGCGCGCCCGCCGATCGACGGTCACCAGTGGTCCCCGCCGGTGGTGCGACGTTCGGTCAACGGTCGTGGTGCGGACACCGGGTCAGAGTACCTCGCCGCTGGGCGCCCACTACGGCGGCGGGTCGTGCCCGCGATGGGCGCGGCGAGCGACGCCCCGCCTGTCGAACCGGCGCCGTCGCTGGCCGGCTGGGTCACTCGCGACCGATGGCCGCCGCCGGTCCGGGGTCCCGGGCCAACTCCGCGGCGACCTCAGCCGACGCCTCGGCGGCGACGGCGACGGCCCGGGCCAGGACCTCGTCGTCGTGCGCCATCCCGGGGAACAGCGCCTCGTAGGGGCCCGGGGCGAGCGCCACCCCGCGCCGAAGCATGGCGTGGAACAGGCGGCGATAGACGCCGTTGCGCCCCAAGGCGAGCGCCTCGTGGTAACTGGTCGGCGGAGTCACCGGCCGTCCCGGGGGCCCGACGAAGAGCCCCACCAGGGGACCCACGTTCGGGGCGACCGCCGAAAGCCCGCCGTCGTGCACGGCCGCGGCGAGGGCGGCGGCGAACGCGGTCGCCCGCCGCCCGAGCTCCTCGTAGTCCCGCTCGGTGACTTGCGAGAGGACGGCCAGGCCGGCGGCCGTCGCCAACGGGTTCCCCGAGAGGGTGCCGGCCTGGTACACGGGGCCGGCCGGGGCGAGCGCGCCGAGCACGTCCCGGCGCCCACCGAACGCGCCGACGGGCAGGCCCCCGCCGATCACCTTGCCCAAGCACCACAGGTCGGGTGTGACACCGAACCGGTCGGCGGCGCCGCCGGGCCCGAGCCGGAATCCGGTGATGACCTCGTCGAAGATGAGCAGGGCCCCGGCGGCGTCACAGGCCCGGCGCAGCGCCGTGAGGAAGCCCTCCACCGGAGCGACCAGGCCCATGTTCGCGGCGACCGGCTCGACGATCACGCAGGCGACGGAGCCGTCGATCTCGGGGACGACGTTGAACGGTGCCACCAGCGTCCCGGCCACGGCCGCCTCGGGCACCCCGGCCGAGCCGGGCAGCCCGAGGGTGGCGACCCCGCTCCCTCCCTCGGCGAGCAGCCCGTCGGAATGACCGTGGTAACACCCGGCGAACTTGATGACCCGGGTGCGACCGGTGAACCCGCGGGCGAGCCGCACCGCGCTCATCGCCGCCTCGGTGCCCGACGACACCAGTCGGACCTGGTCGCAGCCCGGGACCCGCTCGCAGATCGCCTCGGCAAGGAGGACCTCACCGGGGGTCGGCGTCCCGAAGGTGGTGCCATCGGCGGCGCTGCGACGGACCGCCTCGGTCACCAGCGGGTGGGCGTGACCGAGGAGGACCGCCCCGTAGGACTGGATCAGATCCAGGTACCGGGTGCCCTCCACGTCGTAGAGCCAGGGACCCTCGCCGCGCACGGCGGTGAACGGTGTGCCGCCGACCGAGGCGAACGAGCGCACCGGCGAGTCCACCCCACCGGGGATTACCCGCCGGGCCCGGACGAACCATTCGGCGTTCGTCCCGGAGACCCCGACGTGGGCGCCCTGGTCACCCACCGAACTGGTCACCCACCGAAGTGCTCGGCCACGTCGGCGGCGAAGTAGGTGACGACGAAGTCGGCGCCCGCCCGCTTCAGCGCGACGAGCTGCTCGACGGCCACGGCCGGGCCGTCGAGCCAACCCCGCTCGGCCGCTGCCCGGATCATGGAGTACTCGCCGCTCACGTGGTAGGCGGCAACGGGCACGTCGACCGCCCGGCGCACGTCGGCGAGCACGTCGAGCGACGTTATCGCCGGCTTGACCATCACCATGTCCGCCCCTTCTTCGACGTCGAGCATCACCTCGGCCAGCGATTCCCGTCGGTTGGCCACGTCCTGCTGGTAGGCCCGTCGGTCGCCGCCCCCGGCGATGGTCACGTCGACGGCGTGACGGAACGGCCCGTAGAGGACCGAGGCGTACTTCGAGGCGTAGGCCAGAATCGCGGTGTCGACGTGCCCGGAGGTCTCGAGCGCGCCCCGGATGGCGGCGACCTGCCCGTCCATCATCCCGCTGGGGGCCACGACATCGGCACCGGCACCGGCCTGGGCCAGCGCCACCTCCTGGTAGCGCTCGAGCGTCGCGTCGTTGTCCACGGCCCCGTCGGACCCCAACAGGCCGCAGTGGCCGTGGTCGGTGTACTCATCCAGGCAGAGGTCCGCCATGAGCACCATCGAGTCCCCCAGCGTGTCGCGCAGGGCGCGCAGGGCGCGTTGGGCGATGCCGTCGGGATCCGACGCGCCCGACCCGGTCGGGTCCTTGGACTCGGGCACCCCGAAGAGGATCAGGCCGGGGACCCCGAGGGAAGCCAGGCGCTTGGCCTCGGCGACGAGCGAGCCCAGGGAGTGCTGGCACTGGCCGGGCATGGCCGCGATCGGCGCCGGTTCCCCGAGACCCTCGCGGACGAAGAGCGGGGCGACCACGTCGTCGACCGAGATCCGCGACTCGGCGACCAGTCGACGCATGGCGGGCGTGGTCCGGAGCCGCCGCAGCCGTCGTTCGGGGAACCCCACCGCCTCAGCCTACGGTCGGCGCAGCGGCCCGGGGCCCTCCCGGACGCCCGCCTCAGCGTCGCGTCGCGTCGATGAGGGCCCTGACCAGCGACGCCGGGGTGGGATGCTCGGCCTCGACCACCCCGGTGAGCCCCGCCTGGCGGGCGGCGGCGGCGGTCACCGGGCCGATGCAGGCGACGAGCGGCGGGACCGGGAGCGCCCGGCCGGCGGCATCGCGCAGGGCCAGGTAGGCCGCGAGGGCCGACGGCGACGCGAAGGTCACGACGTCGGCCTCCCCGAGCTCGGCGATCAGGCCCTCGGGCGGGGCGGGGGCGGGGGCGGTCCGGTAGGCGACGACCTCGTCGACGGCCCAGCCCTTCTCGGCCAGCCCGGCGGCGACGGTGGGCCGGGCATCCTCGGCCCGCACGAAGAGGACCCGACCCCCGCCCGCCGCGGGGAACTCGCGCACCAGGCCCTCGGCGGTGGACGGGTCCGGCACAAAGTCGGCCGTCAACCGGTAGCCGCCCAACGCGCTGGCCGTCGCTTCACCGACCGCGGCCAGGCGGGTGCCGGCGAGCGAGCGCAGATCACCCAGCAACGGGACGAACCGGTCGACGGCGGTCGCCGACGTGAACACCAGCCAGCCGTACGCCGCGGCCGCGGCCGCGGCCTCCCGCAGGGCCGCCCCCCCGTCGGGCGGCCCCCGGGTCTCGATGACCGGCACCGCAAGGACCCGGGCGCCGGCCGAGTGGAGTTCGGCGGTCAGCGACGCGGCCCGCTCGGGGGCCCGGGTCACCACCACGGTGCAGCCGTCGAGCGGCCGGGCCGACCGGCCGAGGTCGATCGCCGCCACCGGGCCGACGACGAGGACCGCCGGGGGCGTGACCCGCTCGCTCGCCAGAGCGGCGAGGGTGGTCCGGGTGCGCCGTTCGGCCGCCGTCGTGCCGCCCTCGATCACCGCAACCGGGGTGTCGGGTGGTCGGCCCCCCTCCATCAGCCGACGGGCCACGTCGGCCCGGGTGGCCACGCCCATCAGCACGACCAGGGTCCCGCCGCCCCGGGCCAGGACCTCCCAGTCCACGCCGCCGCCCGGGTCGTCCCCGCCGTGTCCGGTGACGACGGTGACCGACGTGGACCGGCCGCGGTGGGTGACCGGGATCCCGGCCAGGGCCGGCACGGCGAAGGCCGAGGAGACACCCGGTACGACGTCCCACTCGATGCCGGCCCGCTGCAGCGCCTCGGCCTCCTCCCCACCCCGCCCGAAGACGAACGGGTCACCACCCTTCAGCCGCACGACGGTCTTCCCGGCCCGCGAGAGCTCGACCAGCAGCTCGTTGATCTCCTCTTGCCCTCGGGCATGGGGTGGCCCGTCACCGCCCGGGGCGCCCGGCCGCTTGCCCACGTCGACCAGCTCGGCCCTCGGTCGGGCCAGGGCCAGGACCCGGGGGTCGACGAGGCGGTCGTGGACGACCACGTCGGCCCGGGCCAGGAGCTCGGCGCCCCGCCGGGTCAGCAGCCCTGGGTCGCCCGGGCCGGCGCCCACCAGGTAGACGGTCACGACGTGGCGGGCACGGGGCTCCACTCCTCGATGAGCGATCCCCCGTACTCGTCGATGAGCTGGCGGCCGAGGGTCCGGCCCAGGGCGAGGGGGTCGGTGCCGCTCAGGTGGGCCCGCACCATCACCCGGCCGTCTCCGGTCGCCACCAGTCCGTGGAGCCGGAGCTCGTCCCCGCCGGTGGGCTCGGCCCACGCGGCGACCGGGACGGTGCAGCTCCCCCCGATCTCGGCCAGCAGCGCCCGCTCGGCGTCGACGGTCCGATGGGCCTCGTGGTCGTCGACCAGGGCCAGCAGGGCGCGGCTCGGCGAATCGTCGGCCCGGCACTCCAGGGCGAGGGCCCCCTGTCCGGCCTGGGGCAGCATGACCATCGTCGACAGCGCCTCGGTGACCCGCTCGGCCCAACCGAGCCGGTCGAGGGCGGCGACGGCGACCACGACGGCGTGAACGGCTCCCTCTTCGGCTCGGCGGACCCGGGTGTCCATGTTCCCCCGCAGCTCGACGAAGGTGAGATCAGGGCGGAGGTTGGCCAGCTGGGCCCGGCGGCGGGCCGACCCGGTGGCCACCACCGCGCCCGGGGGCAGGTCCGCCAGCCGCGCGCCGACCAGCCCGTCACGGGGGTCGGCGCGCGCCGGCACGCCGGCCAGCACCATGCCGGGCGGGGTCACCGAGGGCAGATCCTTGGCTGAGTGGACGGCCGCGTTGGCCCGCTCCTCGAGCACCGCCACCTCCACCTCTTTGGTGAAGACCCCCCGTCCGCCGATCCGCTCGAGCGGCTCGTCGGCCTTGCGGTCGCCCTCGGTGCGGACGATGACCAGCTCGACCACGGTGCCAGG
>Ga0209040_10002966_pt1 | contig 13076 bp, 14 predicted proteins | sample BogFormECP12_OM3_FD_188240 | JGI IMG/M metagenome (GOLD analysis project Ga0209040, IMG submission 188240) | Bog forest soil microbial communities from Calvert Island, British Columbia, Canada - ECP12_OM3 (SPAdes) (version 2) | ecosystem: Environmental > Aquatic > Freshwater > Wetlands > Bog ... | reverse complement strand
GACGCCGCCGGCAGGAACCGGCTCGATCGGCGAAAAAAGATTGGAACAGGAGGTCATGGCTATTTCACTCCCTGTTGGATTGGATTGTGAATTTGCGGTTTAGCCGCGCGCAAGCAGAGTCCGCAGGCCGTGCGGATCATCTTCCCAGCGCACTGCCAAAGATGCCTCATGCTGAGGTTTCTTGCAAGCAGAGGCGAGTTGCTGCCCAGTCAGCTTGGGAATTTGCACTACTACTATTTGTTATTTCCTCAATCAAGCACATCGTCAACCAATTTACAATAACGACTTTTGGTTGCGTTGCTATATCAACCGGCTGGGGTGGCTGTCCGGCATTTCCGGGGGTCATATTGTCGATTGCAGAACGAGGGGTAGCCTCCCGCCCCGCCTTCTGGCATTGAGGGCCTCTCACTGCCCCGTGGGGAGCGCCGCGGGCGACGGGACAGGAAGCGGGAGAGTTTGCGCACCCATGCACGTCGAGGCGACGGCGATCCCGGCGGTGAAAATCGTCACGCCGAAGAAATTCGGCGATGAGCGCGGGTTCTTCTCCGAAACATACAGCAAGGCCGCGTGGGACAGGGCGAGGCTCGATTTCGTCTTTGTCCAGGACAACCATTCCTTTTCCGCCGCCGTCGGCACGCTGCGCGGCCTGCATTTCCAGATCGCGCCCTTCGCCCAGGACAAGCTGATCAGGGTCGGACGCGGGCGCATCCTCGATGTCGCGGTGGACGTCCGGCGCTCGTCTCCGACGTTCGGAAAATATGTCGCGGTCGAGCTTTCGGTCGAGAACTGGCGCCAGCTCCTCGTGCCGATCGGCTTCGCGCACGCCTTCGTAACCCTCGAGCCGGACTGCGAAGTGCTCTACAAAACGACCGCGCCCTATTCGCCCGAGCACGACCGGGGCCTCGCCTGGGACGACCCGGGCATCGGGATCGAGTGGCCGCTGCCCGAGGGTGGGCCGACGCTGTCGGACAAGGACAAGAAATGGCCGCGCCTTATGGCCGCGCCGGACCTTTTCCCATGATGCGCATCGCGGTTACGGGCTTTAAAGGCCAGGTCGCAACGTCGCTTCTTGAGCGCGCGGGAAACGGCGTCGCGGTCGTGGCGCTGGCGCGGCCGGAGGTCACGCTTGAAGACCGGACGGCGGTGCTCGAGGGCGTCGCCAGGGCGAGGCCCGACGTCGTCATTAACGCGGCCGCCTATACCGCGGTCGACAAGGCCGAGCAGGAAGAGTGGCTCGCCGTCCAGGTCAACGGGAAAGGGGCCGGCCATGTCGCGGAAGCGGCGGCCGCTGTCGGCGCGCCGCTCCTGCATCTCTCGACCGACTACGTGTTCGACGGTGCGCTCGACCGGCCGTATCGCGAGGACGATGCGCCGAACCCGACCGGCGTCTATGGCCGCTCGAAGCTCATTGGAGAAACGCTCGTCGCCGAGCGCTGTCCGAACAGCGCCATCCTGCGCACCGCCTGGGTCTATAGCCCGTTCGGGACGAATTTCGTCCGCACTATGCTGAGGCTCAACGAGACCAAAGAGGAGGTCGGCGTCGTCGCCGATCAGCGCGGCAACCCCACCTACGCGCCCGATATCGCCGACGCGCTGATCGCCATCGCAAGGCGCATGCGCGAGGACTCTTCTCCCGCGCTCCGCGGAATCTTCCACATGACGGCTTCCGGCGAGGCGACCTGGGCGGATTTCGCCGAAACGATCTTCAGGCAAGTCGCGGCGCGCGGCCGGCGCTTGACGCGGGTCAGGCGCATCGCGACCGCCGACTACCCAACGCCCGCCCGCCGCCCCGCCAATTCCCGGCTCGACAATACGAAGCTCAATGAGACGTACGGCGTCGCGCTGCCGGATTGGCGCGCGTCGGTCGCGCTCTGCTGCGAGCGGCTCATCCCCTTGGAGGTTCGATGACGCGCAACGTTCTTGTCACCGGCGGGGCCGGCTTCATCGGCTCGGCCACCTGCCGGCATCTGGTCGGCGAAGGCGTCAACGTCCTCAACCTGGACGTGCTGACCTACGCCGGCAACGTCAAGTCGCTGGCAGTCGTCGACAACGCGCCGAACTATCGCTTCATGAAGATCAACGTCTGCGACCGGCGCGCTGTGTTGGAGGCGATGCAGGCGTTCGAGCCCGACCATGTCATCCATCTGGCGGCGGAGAGTCATGTCGACCGCTCGATCACCGGCAGCGACGCGTTCATCCAGACGAATATCATCGGCACGTTCTCGATGCTGGAGGCGGCGCGCGCCTATTGGTTCGACCTCAAGCGCGACAAGCGCGAGGGCTTCCGATTCCTGCACGTCTCGACCGACGAGGTCTATGGGTCGCTCGGCGACGACGGCTTCTTCGTCGAGACGACGCCCTACGATCCAAGCTCGCCCTATTCCGCCTCCAAGGCGGCGTCCGACCACCTCGTCTCCGCCTGGGCGCGCACCTATGGCTTCCCGGCGGTCATCTCGAACTGCTCCAACAACTACGGGCCCTATCATTTCCCCGAGAAGCTCATCCCGCTCATCATTCTCAACGCCATCCACGGGAAGAAGCTGCCGGTCTATGGGCAAGGGGCCAACATTCGCGACTGGCTCTATGTCGAGGACCACGCGCGCGCGCTCGACCTCATAGTGAAGCGCGGGCGGATCGGCGAGAAATACAACGTCGGCGGGCGCAACGAGCGGCGCAACATTGACGTCGTCAAGCGCATCTGCTCCATCCTCGACAAACTGCGGCCGATGAAGCGTCCTTACGAAACGCTCATCGAGTTCGTCGCGGACCGCCCGGGGCACGATTTGCGCTACGCCATCGACGCGACGAAGCTCGAGCGCGAGCTTGGCTGGAAGGCGCTCGAAACCTTCGACACCGGCATTGAGAAGACGGTGCGGTGGTATCTCGACAACGAATGGTGGTGGCGGCCGCTGCGCGACAAGGTCTATGCCGGCGAGCGCCTCGGCGTTCTGGAGGAGAAGCCAGCGGCCGAAACAATCGGGAGCCGGTAAGGCGATGAAGGGGATCATCCTCGCCGGCGGCGCCGGAACGCGGCTTCATCCGATGACGCTCGCCGTCTCGAAGCAGCTCCTGCCTGTCTACGACAAGCCGATGATCTTCTATCCGCTGTCAGTGGTGATGCTGGCCGGGATCCGCGACGTTCTCATCATCTCGACTCCGCACGATCTGCCGCTGTTCCGCCGCCTGCTCGGCGACGGCGCCGAGTGGGGCATGCGCATTGCTTACGCCGAGCAGGCGACGCCGAACGGGCTCGCGCAAGCCTTCGTCATCGGCGAATCCTTCATCGCCGGCGACCGGGCGATGCTAGTGCTCGGGGACAATATCTTTTACGGCGCGGGCCTCGGCGCGCAATTGAAGCGGGCGGCCAAGCGGGAGCAGGGCGCGACCGTCTTCGCCTACCACGTGCCCGACCCGGAGCGTTATGGCGTGGTCGAGTTCGACAGTGAGTTTAAGGCGCTGTCGATCGAGGAGAAGCCCGCGCGGCCAAGGTCGCATTGGGCGGTGACCGGCCTCTATTTCTACGACGGCAAGGTGGTCGAGATCGCGAAGGCGCTGAAGCCCTCGGCGCGCGGCGAGTACGAGATCACGGACGTCAATCGCGCCTATCTTGAGGCCGGCGCGCTCAAGGTCGAGCGAATGGGGCGCGGATTCGCATGGCTCGACACCGGCACCCCCGATTCACTCGTGGACGCGGCGAGCTTTGTGCGCACGCTCGAAGTGCGTCAGGGCTTCAAAATCTCCTGCCCAGAGGAGATCGCCTTCGACCTCGGCTTCATCGACGAGGCGCAGTTCGAGGCGCTCATCAAGCGCTTCGGCAAGAGCTCGTACGGGCAATATCTGGGCAGCGTCCTCGACGAGCGGCGCAACGCGCCAGGGCGGCGCTGAGCCGGCTTGTTGCGCATTGCAAACGCGGCGTTATACCGAACCGCCAGGGCGTCGGCTTTGCGCCTGAACCTGAAGCTCGCGCCCCGAAGGAAGGTATCATGACAGAGCCCCGCCGCGCCGGGCTGCGCAAGGTCGTCCTTTACGCCGCGCGGTCGAAGGAGTTTCCGGACGGTTCGATCAGGCACGGATACGACTTCATCGCGCCCTTGACCGAGGACGGCCATATCGACCTCGAGGCGTGGAAGCAGCACCGGAACGAATGCTTCGCCCACCGCTTCTGGGCCGACGAGCCGACGCTGAGCGGCCTGCTCGTGCATCGCGCCGGCGGGCGCGGCGGGTCGACCTGGGCGTTCGAGTGGAGCTCGCGCGATTTCGAGGAGGAAGAGCAAGGCTACCGCTTCGGCGACCATGCCTTCAAAGTCGGCGAATACGTGTCCGTCCGCGAGGGGGACGGCCATATGCTGACGTTCCGCGTGGCGAGCGTGGGCAGTCCGCTCACGCCGACGCTGACCTGAGAGGCGCCGCCAAGAGCGGCGCGCGGGCGCGGAACCCGCAATAGAGCGGACCCCGCGATAGATTAGAGCGACGCGACGACCGCGAGGCGCTTGATCTGCCCGCTCTCATACGCCCGCAGAAATGCCGCGTAATCCTTGACCGAGACGCAGCCGTTCGAAGCGCCGTTGGCGCCCAGCATATAGGGATGGGCGAGAAGCCCGGCCCGGCCGTAAACGCCGCCCTCGCCGACGGGGGTGAGCCGCAGCGCCTGAACCCCGTGGAAGAGCGACTCCCGCATGGTGAGTTCATAGAGGTGCGGCGGCGTTGCGCCGCGCGCCCGCTCGTGGACATAGCGGGGGTCGTCCAGCCGCTCGCCGAGGCCGGAATGGGCCTCAAGGCGCGCGCCACCAGGCATGTAAACGGTGTGCGTGGAAATGTCGTAGACGGCGGTGTAGCCGTCGTACGACGTCGTCGGGTTGGAGAGCGATGTGAAGCCGGAGAACCAGCCCCTGCCGCCGCGAGCGTCGCCCGAGCCAGGCGCCGCGGGCTCGGCCTTGACCGCCGTCCGGCTCTCGGGCGCGATCGAAGCGACGACGGGCGGAGCGGCAGGCCGCGACGCGACGGCGGGCGGCGCGGAGGGCGAGGGCAGCGCCGGGTGCATCCAGCCGAACATTTTCTGCAAGATATTGCCATTGTCCGCGGGCGGGGGCGGCGGGGGCGGCGGCGCTAGGCGCCGCTCTGGCTCTCTCGCCGCAGTCCCGAATTCGCGCGGTCGCGGCGGCGGCAGGGGCGCGTTCTCCTCGAGCCGGGCGACCTCGCGCCCCGGCGGCAGCGGCGGCCCCTCGGGCTCGGCGGTCGCAACGGGCGGCGCTATGGTCTCGGCAGACGGCGGGAAAGGGTCGAGTTTCGGCAGTGGGATCGGCGGCGCGGCTTCCAGGCGCGCCAACTGAGACTCGGACAGAGTTGGGCTCGGTTGGGCCCATTCCGGCTCGACGACGATCCGGCCGAAGAGTCTTGTCGCTTCCTCCGCCGTCATCGCCGCCGCCGGCTTAATGTGCGGCGCCGCGACAATCGCCTCCGGCGCCGGGCCCCAGCGGAGGTGGTTGAGCATCCACCCCGCGCAGCCGACCGACGCCAGGGCGGCGGCGCCGAGAACCATATGCAGCAAAGACTTACGCGAGTCGCGGCCCCCGTCGAACGAAAGGCCGTCGAATGTGGCTTCCATCCCCTGCATCCCTACGCCTGTGCTCTCTCCTTCGAGGTTGAATCAAATTAGCTCAAAGCGGTTGAGGGTCGATTAACGCAATTTTTCTCGGAAGGCCAGCCCACGCCTTTATCCCGGCGGAATTGTGGGTGGCCGGCGACACCGCCTCCTTGGAATGTGTCATCGCGCCCGGACAACCTGTTAGGGACAGGCAATCCTCGCCACAATTCAACTTAAGAGGACCTTGGGGCGCCGTGCGCCGGTTGTCGGCAACAAAGGCGAGGCCTGTACCCACTTGGCCAGATCGCGTTGGCCGACGGTCTTAGAGGGCATCATTGCGCGGTAGGAGTTCGCGCGCGAGACGCTCGGCGTTGAGAAACGATGCTGCCGCTGTCCTCGACGCCGCTCTGCCTGCGGACCGTTCTTGCTTGCGCCAGGGAGGTTGCTAGTCAGAACTTGAGATGGAATCGGTGGGCGGTAGACAAGTGTGGCGATCGTAAAGGGAGCGACAGGTTGAAATCCGAACATGTCGACGAGCCGATCGGCGCCGAACTCCCGAAGTCGCTCAAGGCGACGCGGCGGGACGCGATCGCTCATGTGCGCCTCGCCCGGTCGGAGAAGCGCAACGCGCTCGACGACGAAACGGTGCTGGGACTCGAAACCTTCTTTAACCGCCTGCCTTCAGACATTCGCGCAGTAGTGCTGACCGGCGAGGGAGAGCATTTCTCGGCCGGCCTCGATCTCTCTGAGGTCTCGGGGGAACGCGAGCCGCTCGAAGGCGTGCTCCATTCGCGCATGTGGCATCGCGCCTTCGAGGCGATCCAGTTCGGGCGCGCTCCGGTCATCGTCGCCGTGCACGGCGCGGTCGTTGGCGGCGGACTCGAACTCGCGGCCGCGGCCCATATCCGCATCGCCGAACGCTCGGCCTATTACGGCCTGCCCGAGGGCCAGCGCGGCATCTTTCTGGGCGGCGGCGGATCGGTGCGCATCGCCCGCCTCATCGGGGTTCCGCGCGTGCAGGACATGATGCTGACCGGGCGGACGCTCAGCGCCGAGGAAGGACATCAAGCGGGCATCACGCAATATCTGGTCGACGACGGCAAGGCGCTGGAAAAGGCGATGGAGCTCGCCGCGAAAGCCGCGTCGAATACGCCTTCGACGAATTTCGCCGTCCTGCACGCGCTGCCGCGGATCTTCGAGAGCGACCCCGCGAGCGGCCTCCTCACCGAGTCGCTCATGGCCGCGATCGCCGAGATGAGCCCGGAGGCGCAGCAGCGGCTCAAGGATTTTCTGGAGAAGCGGGCGGCGAAGGTGCTGCGGCGGGAATGAGCCGCGATGTTGCCGTCGTCGCCGAGAGCAACTAGATTATGACCAACTTTCTGGTCACGGAGTGGAACCGGTGCTCACGGTCAATCTCGCGCATGCGAAGGCCCATCTGAGCGAACTTTTGGACAAGGTCGAAGCCGGTGAGGAGGTTGTCATTACCCGTCACGGACGCCCGTCCGCGCGTCTTGAAGCCGTCTCGCCCCCGAAGCGTCTGCTCAAGTAGGCGCTCGACGAACTCGCCGCGTTTCGCGCCACGCTGCCGCCTCAGCATCGATCGAGCGCGGACGTCCTGCGTGAGTTGCGAGACGAGGACCTTTAGGCCCGGCAGAGGTGATCTACTTCGACACAAGTTTTCTCGCGCCTCTCGTTCTTCCGGAATCGGCCAGCGGCAAGATCATGGCGTTTGTGCGAAGTCTGGCGGACGAACAGCAAATGGTCAGCCACTGGACGAGGCTCGAGTTCTCCTCATTGGTCGCACGGAAGGCTCGCATGGGCGAACTGGACGAAAAAGGAGCGGCGCGAGCCGACGCCCGTTTTGAGGCGATGGTCAAGAAATTTCTCGCGGTCGTTCTGCCCAGCGTCGAGGATTTTTGATCTCGCCAGACGCTACCTTGGGACATTCTCAACCAGCTTACGGGCGTCTGACGCGTTGCACCTCGCCGTCGCCAGCAATCATGGGGCGACGGCGATCTATAGTCTGGACGAGGGGTTTCTGAAGGCCGGAAGGATTCTTGGCTTGCCCGCCACAGAGGGGATCAAAATCTAGCCGCCCAACGCAATCTTCGGGACGCATGATGCTTCGGGAGGAGACAATGGCGCGGACAAAGCTGACCTTCGGTCCGCCCGACGTCGTGGTTGAACGGCGGCCGGACGGCGCGATGATCGTGCGCTCGCCGCATCCACTCCATCCGCACGCCAGGACCGTCATCGACTGGCTTGATCATTGGGCGGAGCATGCCCCCGAGCGCGTCTTCCTCGCCGAGCGCCAAGGCGAGAGGCACTGGCACATGGTCACCTACGGGGCGGCGCGCGAGTACGCCCGCCGCATCGCCCAGGGTCTCCTCGACCGCGGCCTCGACGCCGAGCGGCCCGTCGCTATCCTCTCCGGCAACAGCGTCGATCACGCGCTCTTCGGCCTCGGCGCGATGATCGCGGGCGTGCCTTACGCGCCGGTCTCGCCGCCCTATTCGCTGGTCGCCAAGGATTTCGCCAAGCTGGAGGCGATCATCTCGATGCTCACTCCCGGCCTCGTCTTTGTCGAGGACGGCGCGCCGTTCGCGGCGGCGATCGAGGCGGCCGCGCCGAAGGATGTGGAGGTCGTGGCGAAGGTCAACCCGCCGTCCGCACGGCCCTCGTCGCTCCTTGCCGACATGTTCGCGAAGGCGCCGGGGCCCGAGGTGGACGCGGCGCAGGCGAAGGTGGGACCCGATACGATCGCGAAGCTCCTCTTCACCTCAGGCTCGACCGGCGCGCCCAAGGGCGTCATCAACACCCACGGCATGATAACCTCGAACCAGGCGATGCTGAAGGGCCTCAACCCGAGCTACGGCGCGACTTCCCCTGTACTCCTCGACTGGCTGCCCTGGAGCCACACGTTCGGCGGCAACAACAATTTCAACCTCGTTCTTTCCAACGGCGGCTCCTACTTCATCGACGACGGCAGGCCGCTGCCGGGCGCGATCGAAAAGACGGTGCGCAACCTGCGCGAAATCTCGCCCACCATCTACTACAATGTGCCGAAAGGCTTTGAGATGCTGCTGCCGTACCTCCAGGAAGACGGCGAGCTCCGGCGTAGCCTGTTCGCGCGGTTGCAATCTTTCGTTTATGCGGGTGCGGCGCTGCCGCCGCATGTGCGCGAGGAGCTGGAACGGCTTGGGCGGGAGACGATCGGCGAAGCGGTACCAATTCTCACCTCGCTCGGCTCGACCGAGACCGGCCCGTCCGCGATCAGCGTGACCGAAAAAGCCTGCGAGCCGGGCGTCGTCGGCGTCCCCAATCCCGGCGTCGAGGTGAAGCTCGTGCCGAATGGCGACAAGCTCGAGGCGCGGCTCAAGAGTCCCAGCATCACGCCTGGCTATTGGCGCCAGCCGGCACTGACCAAGGCCGCGTTCGACGAGGAGGGCTATTATAAGCTCGGCGACGCGCTGCGCTTCCTTGACGAGAGCGACCCCGAGCGCGGCTTCGTCTTCGACGGCCGCGTGGCCGAGGACTTCAAGCTCGCGACCGGCACCTGGGTCAGCGTCGGCCCGTTGCGGCTCAAGTTCGTCGCCCATTGCGCGCCCTATGTAACCGACGTCGTCGTGGCGGGCCATGACCGCGACGACGCGACCGCCCTCGTCGTGCCCAGCCTCGCCGCCTGCCGCGAACTTGCGCAGCTGAGCGCCGACGCGGGCGCCGCCGAGATTCTTGCGACGCCATCGGTGCGCGAGACGTTCGCCAAGCTGCTCGCCGCCTTCAACAAGGCGGCGGGCGGCAGTTCGGGCCGCTTCGCCCGCATTCTGCTCATGGACGACCCGCCGTCGCTCGACGCGGGCGAGCTCACCGACAAGGGCTCGATCAACCAGCGCGCGGTGCTTACGCATCGCGCGGCGCTTGTCGACGAGCTCTACGCCGAGACACCGTCGCGGCGCGTCATTTCGCCTGCTGAAGGACCCACCCTATGAAGGTCAACGACCTCGTCGCCATCGACGTGCACACCCACGCCGAGGTCTCCTGCCGCCAGCCGGCCGACGCCTTCTGGCAGCCCTACGAAGACGCGGCGAGCAAGTACTTCAAGACCGGCAAACGCCCGACCATCGCCGAGACCGTCGCTTACTACCGCGAGCGCAAGATCGGCCTCGTCATGTTCACCGTCGACAGCGAGTTCGAGATCGGCAATCGCTGCGTTCCGAACGAGGAAGTGGCCGAGGCGGCCGCGGCCAATTCCGACATGATGATCGCGTTCGCCTCGATCGACCCGCATAAAGGGAAAATGGGCGTGCGGGAGGCGCGCGCGCTCATCGAGGCGGGCGTCGTCAAGGGCTTCAAGTTCCATCCGACCGTGCAGGGCTTCTTCCCGAACGACCGCATGGCCTACGATCTCTACGAGGTCATCGCCGAGCACAAGCTGCCGGCCGTGTTCCATAGCGGACATTCCGGCATCGGCACGGGCATGCCCGGCGGCGGCCGCATGCGGCTCAAATATTCGAACCCGATCCATCTTGACGACGTCGCGGTCGATTTCCCCGACATGACGATCATCATCGCTCACCCGTCCTGGCCGTGGCAGGACGAGGCGCTGTCGGTCTGCCTGCATAAGCCGAACGTCTATATCGACCTCTCCGGCTGGAGCCCGAAGTACTTTCCGCCGCAGCTCGTCCAGTACGCGAACAGCCAGCTCAAGACGAAGATGCTGTTCGGCTCCGACTGGCCGCTGATCTCCCCGGACCGCTGGATCAAGGATTTCCGCGAGGCCGGCTTCAAGCCCGAGGTGCACGACCTCATCCTGAAAGAGAACGCGATCCGGGCGCTGAAGATCGCGGCGGAGTAACCAGCCGGCGGTTTATGGGCTGGGGGGCGGAGACCGGCGGAAGAGCGTCGGCGGCCGTGGTGGAAGCGGCTCGTGCGCTAGAAGGCTTACAATTCCTCCATGGACGCCCGGCCGGAGCATCAGCCAAGCGCCCACGCCATCCGGGTGAAGGTGTCCGACCCCGCCATGATGGACTTCCAGTATTCCGATTGGGGGTCTTTCACAGCTATCGTCGTCTGCCACAATGTAAATATCGTATCATCGCCTGTCATCTGACCTACCCACGCCGTAATCGCGTTTTTATCGGTCCAGTTCACGATAAATGAAATTAGGGCGCCGTCGATAGCCCCATTTAGGTCATGCTTGGAGAGCGCCCCACCTGCGCCGCTAACGGCTGTCTCATAGGTACCCCTAATCGACTTTTTACTGACGATTTCAATGGTTATTTTTGACCCTAACTCGTTCTTCCACGTCCCAGCGAAATCGGATTCACTTGTAGCCGCTGCAGGAGCAAGCGTCGAAAGCGCCTTTTCTAAATTCGGCATGTGAAAGATCTGTTCGATGTCTGTAAACAATTTTTAACGGTTGGAGGAGCGGCGACGCAAGTTCAAATGTTCGCAACTGCTTTACGCCGCAACGCGACGCCTGCATCTTGCGCCTCAATGGCTGTTCTCTCAATTGCAAAACCCCGTAAGGGTCTCTCGCGATGGCCGCCGAGCGAATTCGCAAGATCATCCACATCGACATGGACGCCTTTTATGCGTCCATCGAGCAGCGCGACGACCCGACGCTTCTGGGCAGGCCAGTAGCGGTCGGCTATCCAGCCAAGCGCGGCGTCGTGGCTGCTGCAAGCTACGAGGCGAGGCGCTTTGGGATCCGCTCGGCGATGCCTTCGACGACCGCGATGCGCAAATGCCCCGAGCTCGTGTTCGTCCCGCCCAGGTTCGAGGTCTACCGCGCCGTCTCACGGCAGATCCAACCGATCTTCAAGGACTACACGCCGCTCGTGGAGCCGCTGTCGCTTGACGAGGCCTACCTCGACGTCACCGAAAACATCAGGGGCATCCCGACCGCCTGGGAGACCGCCAAAATCATCCGGGCGCGCATCCGCGAAGAGACCGGGCTGACGGCCTCGGCCGGCGTCTCCTGCAACAAGTTGCTGGCGAAACTCGCCTCCGATCATCGCAAGCCAGACGGCCAGTTCGCGATCATGCCCGAGGAGGCGGAAGCCTTTGTGGCGGCCCTGCCCGTGGCGAAGCTCCATGGCGTGGGTCCCGTGACGGCGGCCAGGATGAGGGCGCTTGGGATTGAGACCGGCGCGGATTTGCGGAGTCGGAGCCTGGACCTCCTGCGCGATTGCTTCGGCAAGGCCGGCGACTGGTATTTCCAGATCGCCCGAGGCCATGACGGCCGGCCGGTTGAGCCCGATCGCGAGCGAAAATCAGCCGGGTCGGAGAGGACCTTTCCCGAAGACCTCGCCGACCCTGTTCGGATCGAGGCTGGCGTCTTGGCGATGGCCGATGACGTCTGGGCTTGGTGCGAGAGCACAGGAACTCGAGGCCGAACCGTCACCGTCAAGATCAAGTGGGCCGACTTTCGGGTGTCCACGCGGAGCCGGTCGATGGAGGCGCCCATCGAGACCAGGGACAGGCTTCACGAACTCGCGCTTGATCTCATCCGATCGGTTTTTCCGCCCGCCAGGGGAGTGCGATTGGTCGGAGTCGCTGTCTCCAATCTGAACACCGGTGGTATGAGCCGGAATGTCGAGCTGCCCCTGGCGTGAATCCATCGACAAGCCGCGTCCGGAACAGAGCGGTCAAGGTCTCGCGGGCGCCGGCGCTCGCGCCGGTCAAAGCAAAGCGATCACGGCGACCATGGACCAAACCGCGATCGAGGCGACGAAAGCCGTCATGAGCGGCCGCTCGTTGCGCTTGTCGATCAGAAGGTCGTTGTAGAAACTGTCGCGCGTCATAGGCACTTCTCCTGGGGCGCATCAAAGCAGTGTCTTCAAGGCCCGGCAGTGACCGGGGTCACACCACAAGCGGAGAACCGGGGGAAAAGGATTGGCTCCTCCTCCGACGCGACGGGCTTCGCCTTTTGATGGAGAATCGTCCGGGACGCCGCCATTTGTGCGCATGAATTGAGCCTTTCAACGGATTGCGGCGCCATTTCCGTCGTAATTGCTCACCCCCGACCAGTTCAGAATCGAGCCTCTTTTCAATAGCTTACGCGACATGAGGGTTTTCTGATTTTGACAAACCAAGAGCGGACACATTGTTTTGACTCGACTTTTCCAATTTCACGTTCTTGGCAGCCTGTCTTTGGCATCGATAAAACGCTTGATATTTCAGTAAGTTGGAGGGGGGTGAGCAATTACTTTCCGTCCGACCCTCCTTCCCCATCCGCCCAGCGGCATCGCGCGCTCGCTGCGCGTGCCTTTTAGTTCTACTGAGTCACAAGCGCATTTTGCGGATTCGCCGGGTGTAAGGCTCTGATATTCTGCCGATTCGTTTGGTTGGCGGAGGCGGCGAAGGTGGACGGGGCGCGGCGGGAGAGCGCGGCGCGGTTTGCGGGTTACGTGGCGAGTCTGGCGGGCGTGCTCGGGCATGCGGACCGAGCGGGCCCTTTGATGGATTATTGCACCGGTTTGCTGATGCC
>Ga0209040_10002965_pt1 | contig 13079 bp, 9 predicted proteins | sample BogFormECP12_OM3_FD_188240 | JGI IMG/M metagenome (GOLD analysis project Ga0209040, IMG submission 188240) | Bog forest soil microbial communities from Calvert Island, British Columbia, Canada - ECP12_OM3 (SPAdes) (version 2) | ecosystem: Environmental > Aquatic > Freshwater > Wetlands > Bog ... | reverse complement strand
CAATGAATTGGAACCCGTCGGCGGTATCACATACATATCTTCACTGATCGATGGCGCCGTACCACTTCCCAAACATGTGGCTCATCATGTTGCCACGATCCAGGAGGCCGCCAAGCGCAGGAGCTTCGCCAAGGGTGCCGAGCGAATGCAGCGCCTTTCGCTAGATGGCAGCGTCAGTGCGTCCGCACTGGCAGAAGAGGCCCTGATGTTGTCTGCCGTTGCTATAGGTCGCGAGCCGTTGCCTCCTCGTTTTTCAGAGGAAGCACTAGCCCTACGATTCTCGCGGCAGTATGCAGACGAGCTGCGCTATGTGTCTGGCTGGAGTCATTGGATGCGATGAGATGGAACTCGATGGACCCAAGACAACACGTTGCATGTTTTCGACCTGGCACGCGGTATCTGCCGTTCTGCCAGTGCTGAATGTGGAGAAAGCGAGAAAGCAATCGCCATGAAGCTGGCGTCAAGGGCCGCGTCTGCGGCAGTTGAGAGGCTAGCCGCGGCCGATCGTCGCCACGCCGCCACCGTTGACCAGTGGGATGCCAACCCGTGGCTGCTCAATACGCCCATTGGGACGGTGGATCTGCGCACCGGAGAAGTTCATCCACACCGGCGCGAAGAATATGTCACAAAACTTACGGCGGCCGGGCCCGCCAAGGATGGTTGCCCGTCCTGGCTGCGCTTTCTGGATCGCATCACCAACTGCAACTTGGAATTGCAATCATTCCTTCAACGCGTGGTTGGCTATTCGTTGACGGGGTCCACGCGCGAGCACGCCCTCTTTTTCCTTTACGGCACCGGAGCTAATGGGAAAAGCGTATTCCTATCAGCCATCTCAGCGCTCTTGGCCGATTACGCTAAGACTGCACCAGCATCTTCCTTCACCGCGAGCACGACGGAGCAGCACCCCACTGACTTGGCGTGCTTGCGCGGCGCCAGATTCGTAACTGCTATTGAAACGGAAGATGGGGCTCGGTGGGCCGAATCGAAAATAAAGTCTCTAACAGGCGGGGACAAAATTGCTGCACGATTCATGCGGTGCGACTTCTTTGAGTTCGTCCCCGAGTTCAAACTCGTCATCGCCGGCAATCACAAGCCGGGGCTTCGATCCGTTGACGAAGCTATTCGGCGCCGTCTGCACCTCGTTCCATTTACTGTCACCATCCCTGAAGAGGAGCGCGACCTGAGCCTAGGCGAAAAGCTGCGGTTGGAGTTCCCTGGCATATTGGCCTGGGCAATTCAAGGCTGTTTGGACTGGCAGAGGGAAGGGCTAAACCCTCCACCTGTGGTGCGGGAAGCCACTACCGATTACCTGGCTGCTGAGGACGCCATTGGTCGCTGGCTAGACGATCGCTGCGTCGTTAGGCAGGGTTGCTGGACGACGGCGGGGGCGCTGTTTGCCGACTGGCAGTCCTGGTGCCAGCAGACTGGCGAGCCGGGATTCTCACAGAAGCGCTTCACGCAGCAGCTTGAGGCTCGCGGACTTGAGCGTGCTAGGACGAGTCGCGCTAAAGGATTCAACGGTATTGGGCTGCGAGATGGCTTAGTGCCGGATGTGCCGGGTTCACCCATATTCCCCGTATCGCGCGCGCGCGTGCATACGCCCTATATAGAGGAAAGCGGCACAAGCGGCACTTATCAATCCGGGGCCGGCCACACACCAACTCCTGATCCTTTCAAGCAGCAACCGAACTGAACATGAATCATCTCAGGCACAACTCGCACTCGCACATGACCGCTCTCGACGAGCGTGTTATCGTTCTGCCTGAGGCGAACTCCGGCCTTCCGCTGAGAGGAGACTTTGAGCGGATGGCAAGGAGAAGATTTCAAGCACCTAGTCCGTTCCGAGAGGGTAACTGGTGGTGGATTAAGGTCTGGAAGGATGAATTTCGGGACGGGAAACTACAACGTATTCGCAAGCGGTTGAAGGTTGCTCCGGCAAGGACAGGGGCTCGCGAAGCTGAGAGGATCGCCAGCGAGATGATTCGACCGATGAATCAGGGTTTGGAGAGCGCAGGCTCTGCGACCCCATTTGGGATGTACATCGACACGATCTATCGGCCTACCGTGCTCCCCTTACTGGCGTCGTCAACGCGGACAAATTATGAAGGGATTCTAAAGAAGCGACTCCTGCCGTTGTTCGGCGATATGGCTTTGCGGGACCTGAACACAATCACGCTGCAGAAGTACTTCTCGGGCCTTCAGGCGGGCCATGCGTCCGCGATGAAGATCAAGGATGCACTCGCGAGCGTGCTGGGAAGCGCGGTGCGGTATCAAATGTTGGTGCGCAATCCGTTGGAGGCGGTCCAGATCCCACTTCCGCGAACGGGCAAGCGCATCAAGTCAACCATAACCCCCTGGCAGTTCGGGCTACTCGTGGAAGCTATGGCCGAGCCTTACGCGACGATGGTATTTGTCTGCGTGTTGAGCGGCCTGCGTGTAAGCGAGCTGATCGGGCTCAAGTGGGAAGATGTCCACGAGGACGCCTTGACGATCGACGAGCGTTTCTGTCGCGGAGATTGGGGATGCCCAAAATCCGATGCCAGCAATGCCACAATCGGCGTCGATCCGATCGTTATTGCTCGTATTCAGCAGCTCAAGGATACCGAGGTCACGATCAATTGGGGTGGTAAGGGAGCGAAAAAGACTTTCAGGCTGGTTCGCTCCTCGGGCCCGGGTGATCTAGTGTTTCAATCCCTCAAGACGGGCGCACCCATGTCGGACCACAACATCCTGTCACGTCACATCAAGCCGGCGGCGAAGAAGCTCAGGCTGGGTACTGTGAACTGGCAGGTGTTCCGCCGTTCCTATGCGACCTGGCTGGTGGAAGCGGGAGCGGACCCCAAAGCCGTGCAAGGGCAGATGCGGCACTCGCGCATCGGTCCAACCATGGACATTTACGCGCAGATCGTTGCCGCGGCACAGCGGCGAGCGGTCGCGAAGCTCAGCGAAATGCTTGCGAGCAACGTCAGCAATTGGGACGAAATGGGACGTAAGGGACGTTCCGAGGACTCGCAAGTGCTTGAAAACTTGGTGGAGCTAGTCGGGATCGAACCGACGACCTCATCGTTGCGAACGATGCGCTCTCCCAGCTGAGCTATAGCCCCACATAGGCCGGTCACAAGGCCTTTCACGCAACGGGAACCGCGGTCCCGCCCAATTCATTATACAAAATGCAAATTACTTCCCGGCTCTCAAAGTAGCGCACTACCACTTCCAACCCAAAGACAAGAACTCTCCGCTTGGGAGCAGCAGTTCGGTGTCTCAGTTTGAACTGAAGCACTAGCGTGGTGAATCAGAGATTCGTTTGCCAATTCGCTGCGGCGTTCGATTTTCGCCTCAGGGCCTAAAGGCCATGTTTTCTTGGTGAATGGTTCGGCACGGCTGAAGCCGTGCCCTGATACAAAGCTCTACTTTATGCAATGAACTTCTAACTCAGTACACTAGCAGCAGTTCTCAAGACTTGCGCGCCCCACTGCTTACCAAATTCATTGACCGACGCACCTCTGCGCAAAACGAAGTCCTTCGACTAGTGCTTGACAGCACTCATCGAAGGACTCGCGATAAATCATTTCATCTAGTTGGTTGACCCCAAAACCGAGACCGCCGGGTTGGGATCGGTGGCTGGAAGCAGAGCGACCCGCGTAGGTGAAATCACATACATGATGGCCGCCGGACTACCGCTGATGACTGCTCGACCAGTCCCGTCGATCTGGTAAGTGGCCTTCAAGGCTTGGGTCCCGGTCCCTGATGGGCCACTCGTATTGATCGTCCCAGTCAGGTTGCCTTTGCTATCGGAAAAAGCCGTGACGACGGAGTCGGTAACTCCGGCTGTAACCGGCATGTAAGTTCCGCCCCAGTAGTTTCCGATTGCGGAAGCATTGGTAAACGGCGCACCGGATTGCTCCAGGAAAAATCCGGAAGCGACCGACGCGTCCTGGCCAACCACGAACGCCTGGTTCTTACGCACGAGATAAAAAACGGGAGGAGTGCCGTTGCCGAATCCGGTAAGACTCACTCGTCCGTTGGAGGCGACGCTATAGGTACCTTGCGCGGTCTGCTGCTGTTTGAGCGTCCCGCCAACATTCTCATCGTAACTGATGCTGCCTGTACCTTTGCCATCAGTGGTGAGTAAGCCAACGACAATGTCGGGCACGGGCGGGCTCTGAGCAACGCCGCTCGTCCTCACAACGCTGACCCCATTCAGCGAGGTGTTGTCGAACGAGCCGCTTTGCCGCAACATGGTCTGCTGCACCAGGGGAGAGGTGCTGCTGACGGGGTCCTTCGAGAGAAGGGTCCACTCACCCGCCGATGTTACGTAGTAGATCCAGTTGGTCGTAATACCACCTGTCACAAACATGGCCAGGCCACGCCCGGTGGACGGGTCAGGTGCGAGCAGGATGCCAGCGGTCGGAAGCGAATTTCCCAATGTGCCAGCGTCGTTCCTGTCCACGGTACCCTGCACGTTGCCGGTCCCATTGATCTGGTACGCTCCAGCGCCGGCGTAACGTCCGGTGCTGGGATCAACTCCCGAGAAACCCGAGGCGAAGTTGCCGGCAATTTGTGCCAGTGAAAGAGCCGCTGGATCTTGCAGCCTGATTCCGCCAGAAGCCCACGCATTCGGCAGATAGCTGCCGCTTTCGTTTTGCAGCGCCAGTCTGCCATCCCCGGTACTGGAGATGGCAACGGAAAGGTGGAATGGTGGATTCAACGTCGGAGTAATCGTCATCGTACCCAGTCCGTTGGGTTGTATGGTGTAGGTACCCGTGAAGTTCAGGTGGAGGACCGGCTGTCCGCCGGTGCAGTTCAGGTCAAGCAGCCCGTTGATGTTCCCGTTTCCATTCGCCACAAAGCTCCCAACCATGGCGAATTGACCTCCGCTAGAGCACGGTGGAGGAGGGGAACCGCCACTGGACGAATTGTTGAAGCCGTTCACATCGAAGGTGTAATTCCCGCTCAAGCCGCTGGGCAGCCCAAAATAGTCGAAGACATCGACGATGAGTTGGGTGGGATTGAATGCATAGGCGTTTACCCAGCCGTTGCTGGTCGGCACCACCGCCATATTCGATGTGATCTGTCCATCGTAGGCATTTAGGGTCGAGGTGTTCGGCTGAGGTTGGCCATTCGCCCACAGTGTCAGATATCCCATTGGGCCGGGTGGTACTACGGTCGCGTTCACTACGAGCTCCTGTGCCAGCGCGGGGATGCTGCAGGGGCTCTGCACCCCATCCACCGCCAGGGTTCCGGAGAACTGACCGTTGGGCCGGGTATCCAGTACGCGGCAGGGCGTCAGGGTAAACAGCGACAGCCCGCCGGGTGCCGAGGCCGCCGGGGCATAGTAGCCGTTGATGTCGATCACCAGGTCGATCTTGTCGGTGGGATAGACGGCAACTTTACCGCCGTTCCCCGCTCCCACCATGGCGGCGTTAGCGACCACGGTGCCGGTCGGGGAGTTCAGGGTCGAGACGTTGGGTAGCGTTCCTCCGGCCGGCCACACGCTCAGAAAATTCAGCGGTTCGTACGGAATGGCAGTGAAGTTCAGCGAATAGGCCATGGCAGTAGAGGGTATGTTGCACAAACCTGACACCGGAAAGTCCGCCTCCTGGCCGCCCGGCAAAGGTTGCCCCGACTGGCGGGTGTCCTCGATGCGACAGGGGGTAACGGGATAGAACGCCAGCGTCGAAGTGTCGGGCGTGGCAAAGTAGCCGTCCAGATCCAGGATCACATCGGTGGTGTCAGTGGCATAGACACTGACCGCTCCACCCGCGCCCGTGCCCGCCCCCACGATGGCGGCGTTGGCTTTGATGCGCCCGTCATACGAGTTCAGCGTGGAAACTCCCGGCCTCGGCTCTCCCGAGGGCCACACGGTTAAGTAATCCAAAAAATGGTTGTGAGGCACCACGGTGACGTTCAGCGAGTAGGCGGCTGCTGTTGAAGGAATATTGCTGCACGCGCCTTGATTGCCCTGAATGGCAAAATCCCGAGACGTGCCGCCTAGGATGGGATCGTTGTTATTGCGGGTGTCCGCAATACGGCATGGCGTGGTTAGGGCCACAAACTGTAGCGGAGAACTCTGTGCACTCGCTGCCAGCCCACCCGCCACAACCACCAACGCTAGAGTGAGAAGGATAGTACGGTTAACGGTTTGCATTGACTGCTCCTGATCGGTGGGGTGAAGGAACTGAAATGAAGACCGTGACCAGTTTCGTTGCTGTGCATACTGCGTCAAGTGATTCTTCGGCAAAAAGAGCCGATAAGCTTAGGCCTCCAGGCCAAGGAAAGCCGCTTCCGCCGCAATACGAAACTCAAGTCACCGCCTGCCGCTAAAGTCTGCTGATTTCAATCAAACAGTACGGCTTTGCAAATATCGTACCCGAGAAACACCCTTGGTTCTAGTCCAGGTGAGCGATTGGTGCCATGCTCGGGTTGCAATTCCTGATCCGCGTCAGCGGACGTTCATTGGTACCTCTGCCTCTTGCTGCCTTTTACATCGCCGATCCCGTGTTCACTCCCATGCCGCGCGTTGACGTCACCGCGACCCGTTCGTATAGTGCGGATAGTGCCCTGGTTCTTCGCTTTCTTCTTCGTCTCCGGGTTTTGCAGCATTCTGTACGAGCTGGTATGGTTGCGGCTCGCGATGGCAGAGTTTGGGGTCACTACGGCCCTGGTTTCCATTGTGCTGTCGGCCTTCATGGGCGGTCTGGGCGTCGGCTCGTGGGTGGCCGGCGCCTTGCTGCGGCGTTATGGTATTCAGATAAGATTTCCACCCCTGCGGTTGTATGCCTGCGCCGAGCTTTTAATTGCCGTTTCGGCGCTGGCCGTTCCGCTCCAGTTGGTCTGGGGCAATCACGTGCTGGGACGCATGGCAGACCGGGTCCCCATTTCCTCGGGGACATATTATCTGGTTTCAGGCACGTGGCTGGCGCTGACTCTGGTGCCTTGGTGCGCCTGCATGGGCGCGACCATTCCTCTCGCAATGTTCGCTATTCGCAGCGCCCTGGCAAATGACTCCCGGCGCTCTTTCAGCTTCCTTTATCTGGCCAACGTGCTGGGGGCGGTCGCCGGCGCCATCGTTCCGCTGTTTCTGATCGAGCTTTATGGTTTTCATGGGACGCTACGCATCGGTGCGGTGCTTAACATCCTGATTTTCGCGACTGCTTTCGCGCTGACGCTGGGATCGACACGCCGTACTTCAGGGGCCGCCCAGTCCGAGCGAGCTGAAGCTGCTTCGACTCCGGCTTACGGCAGCGTCGCCATCCTGCTTCTTCTGTTCACCACCGGCCTGACCACCATGGGCATGGAGGTAATTTGGATCCGGCTGTTTACCGTCTACATTGGCCCGGTGGTTTACGCTTTTGCCAGAATCCTAGCCGCGTACTTGGGAGCTACGTTCGTAGGTTCTCAGGTGTATCGAAGGTGGAGCCGCCGTCATGACCGCGAGAACCCACTCATTTGGATTTCGCTGGCGTTTTTCGGCTTGCTGCCGCTATTGACCGCCGACGGCCGGATCCCGCTGAATTCCAATCTTCGTGTCCTGCTCGGGGTCGTGCCATTCGCGGCGGTAATCGGCTTTCTGACGCCCATGTTAGTGGATCGCTGGTCGGCAGGCGATCCCGATCGCGCTGGCCGCGCCTATGCGGTGAACGTCGTGGGCTGCATCCTGGGGCCGCTGCTATCAGGTTTTCTCTTGTTGCCCTGGTTCGGAGAGCAGACATCCATGCTGCTACTGGTGCTGCCATGGTTTTGCCTGACTGTTCCGCTTTTGTTGCGAGTGGCGCGCCGGTTACCACAATCGGTGGCGGCTGGTGGCCTGATCGCAGCCGCGTTGGCGGTGTTTTTTCTGACTGAGGACTATGAGGTGGATTATCCGGACCGCGTCGTTCTGCGCGACAGTACAGCTACCGTCATTGCCACCGGAACCGGCATGGAAAAGATGCTCCTAGTCAACGGCACCGGCATGACCTCGCTCACGCCAGTCACCAAAATGATGGCGCACATGACGCTGGCCTCCCTGCCGGAACCGCCGCGTAATGTGCTGATTATCTGCTTCGGCATGGGCACTACCTTCCGTTCAGCAATGTCGTGGAATGTCCCGGTCACCGTGGTAGAGCTCGTCCCCAGCGTACCCAAGCTATTCACCTACTATCATCCGGACGGCGGCGTGGCCCTGGCATCGCCGCTGGCCCACGTCGTCATCGACGATGGCAGACGTTACCTGGAGCGGAACCCGCAGAAGTACGACGCCATCATCATCGATCCTCCGCCTCCGGTGCCCGCAGCGGGATCAAGCCTGCTGTACTCCCGCGACTTCTATGAAGTCGCGAAGCAGCGGCTGCGTCCGGGCGGCATCCTCCAGCAATGGCTGCCGCCGGAAGGCGACGCTGAGGACCAGGCCGCAATCGCGCGCGCCCTGATGGAGGTCTTCCCGTATGTGCGGGTTTACGGTTCCGTCTTTGTCAAAGGGTTCCATTACTTCGCGAGCACGAGTCCCATACCCGAACGTAACGCCGAGGAGTTGGTCGCTCGTATGCCTGCCGGCGCTGTCGCCGACATGATGGAGTGGGGACCCTCTGCTACACCCGTGCAGCAGTTTCGTCTCATGCTATCCAATCCGGCTTCAGCCGCCGAACTGATAGCGCGATCCCCCAACACGCCTGCGCTCCAGGATGACCGCCCGGTGAACGAATACTATTTGCTGCGCGAGTTTTTCCCCAAGAACGGCACCGTAAACCACTAAAGGCTTCGCCACCGCTGAGTCCGAATATTTACTTGACATCCGTTCCCAGGCTAATGCAAGCTGCTTTGCATCGTGACTGAATCGTTACGGCGTCACACTCCTGCCTGAGTATCTCTTAAGCGGGAGGGAACTCGCTATGGCGCATTTCCCGGTCGAGTACCTTCAAGGGCCGGAGCCCGGCGCTTCCACCGGGTTACAGAAACTACGAAACTGCTTTCTACATTCGGTAAGGAGGATATGATGACAAACTCAAGACAACTTCGGAACTTGACACTCAGCCTGAGAGTAGGAGCAGTAACTGGCGCGCTGGCGCTGGCCATTGTGTTTACGCTGACGGTCGTCGCAAGCCCAGTGGCGCAGGCGCAAACCTACAACGTGCTTTATACCTTCTCCGGCGGAAACGACGGGGCAGGTCCCTATGCCGGCTTGAGCTGGGATAAGGGAGGAAAGCTCTACGGCACCACACATAGTGGCAACTCCGGCAGCAACTGGGGCAACGTCTTCCAGTTGCAGCACAGGGGATCAGGCTGGACCTTCAACCCGCTCGGCGTTTTCGACGGTACTCTATCGGCCAGAGCAATCTTCAGCCCCGATGGCCTTCTCTACAGCACCAGCCCTAATAACATAGCCGGCTATATCTATGGCTATGTTTTCAGCATGAGGCCCGGAGAGAAAGCTTGTACATCGGCAATCTGCCCGTGGAAGACGACTGTGCTCTATGCCTTCTCGGGGGGAGCTGACGGAGCTAGCCCTCGCTATGGCGACCTCCTCTTTGATCAAGCGGGTAACATGTACGGCACTACGCCCGGCGGGGGTAGCGGCAGCGGTGTGGTTTACAAAATGACGAAGTCGGGTTCCGGCTGGACGGAGCAGCCCATGTACACCTTCTCAGGCCCCGACGGAGCACAACCCTTTGCCGGGGTCATCTTCGACAACGCCGGCAATCTCTATGGCACGACGGCGCAAGGTGGTGCATACGGGTACGGCACGGTTTATGAACTGTCGCCCGCAGGGAATGGCTGGACGGAGAAAGTCCTCTACAGCTTCCAAGGCGGCAGCGACGGAAGCACCCTTATTGGCGGCCTGATCTTTGACCAGTCCGGTAACCTCTACGGCGCCACCGACAACGGCGGCTCTGGTGGCGGCGGTACGGCTTTCGAACTCACACCCGACGGGGACGGCACTTGGACCTATAACTTGCTTTATAGCTTTACCGGAGGCACCCAGTGCGGGCCGCGGGCCACTCTGGTCATGGACGGCGCCGGCAATCTCTACGGCACCACGTTTTGCGATGGCGCGAAGAACTTCGGCAGCATTTTCAAGCTGACACCCTCAAGCCCCTATTGGACGTACACCTCGCTCTACGACTTTACCGGTGGCGCCGATGGCAGTAAGCCAATCAGTAACGTGATATTCGACACGGCTGGTAATCTTTACGGCACCGCCTCCAGTGGCGGCAATATGTCAAATTGCACGAACGCCGGTTGCGGAGTCGTCTGGCAGATCACTCCGTAAGGTAGATCGGGCCTGAAAGCTGCTCTCAGGGCGAGCTTTTTCAGGCCCTCCACTTGGATCGTCATCACACCGCCTGTGTGACCGATGTCCTTGCGTTTGCTTACCCCTGTGCGATAAGAGCATAGATGAGGACGGAGATCCGCCTTGCGTCAGATGCCCCTGGTGGGCGGGCGCGAAACGGTCTTTGAGAAGTCGATTCCTGGTGGCGGGCAATCGGCTCTTTGGCATTTCACCCGTAATTGTCCGGCCGATTGGAGCTGTTGGATGCGGATAGAGAGAGGAAGCGATAAAGCCTTTCTTATCTATTGATTAATTATAAGTATATTATTATCAATAGCTTGCTCCATAGACTGCATGTAAACGGTTGATTCAAAAGAACCGTGGGGGGTGGCATGCAGATTTGGCCGGAATCGACTCCTCTGTCCCGACCTCCAGGCGATGCCCGCGAGTAGAATCGAATTCATGGCTTTCCGCGGCACCAACCCCGACTCCAACTCCCGGCCAGGCAGGAATTCTCCTCCCGACGACACTCACCAAGAAGCGGCCTATCTCAAAATGCTGGGCGAGAAGCAACAGCCGGTATGCATCAAGCTGACGGACGGCGACGTCGTCCGCGGTTGGATCGAATACTACGACCGGCGCATGGTGAGGCTCACGCGCGAAGGTAAACCCAACCTGTTCATCTTCAAGCACGAGATCGCCTACATAGCCGAGGACACCGGTCGCCAGCCGCGTCCGACCGTTGGCGAGAAGAACGGCAACTCCGCGGGCAGCGCCGGATGACGGGCTACCGCCACGACATTGAAGCGATTGCGCGCGAGGCTGGGACCGTGCTGATGGGCTACTTCGCTCCCCACATCGCGTTCGAGTACAAGGGCGACGTTGATATCGTGACCGAGGCTGACCGCGCCTCGGAAAAGCTGATCGCCGAACGCCTGCACGCGCGCTGGCCCGGCCACGGCATTGTCGGCGAAGAAGGCACCCGCAGCGATACCGCTGCCGACTATCGCTGGTATGTCGATCCCCTGGATGGCACCACCAACTTTGCGCACGGGTACCCGGTGTTCTGCGTCTCGATAGCGCTTGTCCACAAGGAAGAGGAGCTGGTGGCCGGCGTCCTCTACGATCCGACACGCGATGAGATGTTCTCCGCCGAACGAGGTGATGGCGCGACTCTCAACGGAAAGCCAATCCACGTCTCCAAAACGCGGGAGCTGGCTGAGTCTCTGCTCGGGACTGGCTTTCCCAGCCACAAGCGGCACCTGAATCCGAACATCCACTTCTATCACCAGATCACCTTGCGCTCGCACGGTGTGCGGCGTGCGGGATCGGCGGCCCTCGACCTGGTCAATGTCGCCTGCGGCCGCTATGACGGCTTCTGGGAATTCAACCTCAATCCCTGGGACACCGCCGCCGGCGTGCTCCTGGTCCAGGAAGCCGGCGGTCTGGTGACCCGCTTTGACGGGTCTCCGTTTCGGATTGACAGCCGCGAAGTAATGGCTAGCAATGGCCTTGTCCATCAGGAGTTGCTGACCAACTTCCAGGAGATCTTCGCAGGGCGGGGGCTGGAGGAGTTGCCGTCAGCAAAGAACTTCGCGAAATCGCGAAAGTAGTCGCGTCTTGTCTTTCGGGGCAGTGTTTAAGAGCTGATGAGGAGGTATTTCTCCATGTACAGGTTGGCAAGCCGGACGCTCATCCTCTCATTTTGCCTGCTTGGCCTTCATGCGTTGGCGCAGGAAAACCAAGTCGTAAAGGTCGGCGTTCCCGTCATGAAGAATGCGGCCGGACGCAGCGTACCGGGCAATCTGGAGCGCGACCGGCTAGTGGCGGCGCTCAACCAACTGAAGGCGGACAAGAAAACGCACCTCAAAGTACAAGGCATTCCGCTCGAGGGAATGACCCCCGATGAAGTTGGCGACGAAGCCAAACAGAAGAACTGCGATTACGTGGTTTACACCACCCTGGTTGAATTGCAATCCTCCACCGATCCCAACATGCCACAGCGGCCCGGCAGTGGGCCCGGCACCATCCAGACCAATCCAAATGGCGCGTGGGGCGTTCCCCCCGGAGGTCGAAACCTCAATCCGGAGTACAGGGCAACAGTGGAGTACCGTTTGTACCGCACCGGGAACCCCAGCGCCATTGCCGGCGCTCCGTTCTCCAACCAGCAACCGGCAGACGAGGAGACTGTGGTTTCGCAGGTGATGAACCAGATTGCCAATAAGGTGTGGGGCGAGATCAAGAAGGCGCCGCAGCCGATGCATGAGTAGCTCGGGCTGCAGACTGGCCGGGCCTGTTGCAACACCTAGTTGCGAAACTCCGGCAGCAATCCATTTGGAGTTAACACAGATACCGGGACTCCCAGCAACTCCTCAGGGCCGAGGATTGGGAGTAAAATACGCCTGCGCCATCACCGGAAGGACGAGGAACTCATGACCGGAATCCAGTACGTGACCGATGAGAGGGGCCGCAAGGTGGCCGTTCAAATCGACCTGAAAAAACATCGGGAACTGTGGGAAGACATCGAGGATGTTCTTACTTCCCGGTCACGGCGGCACGAAAAACGTATCCCGCTCGATAAAGTTAAAGCGGGACTCATCAAGAGCGGTAAGCTGCCGCGTGAGTAGCTATCGTGTCGCTTTAACCGCAAGTGCGGAAAAAGAATTGCACGGGCTGCCCGCGCAAATGGTTGCCCGCATTATGCCACGCCTTGAAGGTCTCGCATCGGCTCCCCGTCCTCCGGGCTGCAAGAAACTCAAGGGCGGCGATAAGGAATGGCGCATTCGCGTGGGTGATTACCGCATCGTGTACGAGATTGACGACAAGGCAG
>Ga0209040_10002964_pt1 | contig 13079 bp, 12 predicted proteins | sample BogFormECP12_OM3_FD_188240 | JGI IMG/M metagenome (GOLD analysis project Ga0209040, IMG submission 188240) | Bog forest soil microbial communities from Calvert Island, British Columbia, Canada - ECP12_OM3 (SPAdes) (version 2) | ecosystem: Environmental > Aquatic > Freshwater > Wetlands > Bog ... | reverse complement strand
CGCCCGGACCCAAGATGGTGCGCGTCACCTTTGAGCCCGAAGGCCGCACCGTCGAATTCGAATACGGCACCATGCCCTACGACCACCACGGCAAGCCCATGTCCTTCCTCGACGTGGCCGAAAACTTCAACATCTTTCTCGATCACGCCTGTGGAGGCGTCTGCGCCTGCACCACCTGCCATATATGGACCAAGGGCGGCACGGGCAAAATCAGCGAGCCGGATGACGACGAACTCGACCGTCTGGACATGGCTGCCGATCAGCAGCTCAACTCGCGCCTCGGTTGCCAGGCCGTAGTTACCGGCCCCGGAACCTATGTCGTCGAGATTCCCAAGTGGAACCGCAACTATGTTTCCGAAGGCAAGCCGTTGACGCTAGCTGAGAGCAAGTAGAGGAGCGACCAGCCATGGCCCCCGAAATTACCTGGAACGACGCAGAAGAGATCGGCATCCAGCTGCAGGAAAAATTCCCTGACCTGGACCCGCTGACCATCCGCTTTACCGATCTGCACAGGTACGTTACCGAGATCGAAGGCTTCGCTGACGATCCGGCCAAATCCAACGAGTCCAAGCTCGAAGCCATTCAGATGGCATGGTACGAGGAATACAAAGACGCCAACTCGTAGCCTCAATAGAGGCTGCCACGAACAGCGCTGTTCACTCGTGCACCAAAACTGTACAAACTTGTTCTGATCTCCACGAATCGGTTGTGCAGCGAAGATTGGGTTGAGTCAGGCCATCCTCAGTTGCGCGTCGTATTAATGATGCTGGACGGAATCTCCGGTGCAACTTCTCGTTCGAGGGGACCCGGTTCGGGAGACAATTGTCCAAGTTGTTTCGTATCACCGACCAACGCCCAGATCACATGTATCGAGGCCGCCAGGGGCACAGACAGGTAAATGCCCACGATTCCGCCAACCTCGGCGCCAACCAGAACGGCAAAGATCGCGGTCAGCGCATGGATTTCCAGCTGGCGACCCATGATTCGCGGCAAGTTGAAGTAATCCTGAGCAAGTCTCCACATGAGCAACAGCACAGCCATCCAGATCCAGTGCAGATGGTTGACGATGCCGGTGCCGATGATCGCTGCGGCGGTGCTTATCCAGCCCATCACCGGGATGAACTCCAGCGCTCCCCCGAGAATGCTTAGCGCGATTGGATACGGAAATCTAAACAGCAACAGCACCGCTGCATAGAACACAAACGAGAGACCACAGAGAAAGACCTGTGCCCGGATGTAGTTGGTTAGCATGGTGTGCAAATGGTCCGCGACCAATCTGGCCTGCTGCCGTTGGGACTCCGGAAAGGCTACCTTTATGGCGGCATCCGCGATATGATCCCCATCCTGCAACAAGAAGATCGCCAGGATCGGAATGAGAATCAACCATCCGACGATTTGCGCCGCCTGGGGAAGCGAGCGATCGACCAACCGAACCAAGCCCTGAGTATTATCGCGGTGCCGCGCCAGGAATACTCTGACCCGCGCTTCCTGTGCATCGCTCCAGCCGTACTTCTCGCCGAGATCCGTTGCAATCTCCCCGGTCGAGAGACGGTCAACAAACACCGGGAACTCATCGATCAGCTTTGCGGTGTTTCTCGCAATACGAGGCACAAGCCAGTACCCGGCGACACCAATCACAAGCAGGATGGTGAGGTACACCTTCACTACCGCGGCTCCTCTCAGTTCTTTAGAAAACAAGGAGTGACGCTGCAGGAACTTGACCGCGGGATTCATCAGGTAGGCAAAAAAGATAGCCAGTACGAAGATCAGAATGACTTGCCTGGCGCTGTACACGAGTGCACACACAACTGCAAATAGCAGAATGGTCAGCAGCACGTTCACGGTACGTCGCTCGGGAAAAGCCATCGTCAGTCATCCGCCGTCGACAACATTAATAATACGCACTCCAGCGGCGCCTGCACGCGCGTCGCGCTGACCTTTCCACCGTTTTGTCCCGGTCCGCCGACTATGCTCCTACATAGTGCTTACGCGCGCTCGTATTAGCTCCAGCATCTACCGTTCCAACTCCTTTCTCGCTCTGTTCTGTCAATCGATGCAGACGCTGAATAGCTGGCTGGGAGGAGGCGGCCAGAGCAGAGGCCTCAATCCGCCGTATCAAATCGGCGGCGGGCGTTCGGTTTATGAGCCCAGACTGTCAAAATTTGGACATCAAAAGTCGAAAGACCGACTGCAACCGGACGCAAGCCTAGGTCGCTAAGCAGCCGTCGTGACGCTAACAGACGCCGCAACGCTGGTGATCCAGCAAGCTGGGCACGAAGAGCAGATCCATTTCGCCCGTCAGATCACCACTGATGTCTTCTGCTGCAATGATTTCGCGCGCCAGCTCGTGTCCAATTGCGACATCCTCAACTTTGCAACTCAGCAGAACAGCGCATTCCTCTTTAGGAAGACCTTCGATCACCGACATCACAAACACAAACCGCGCGAAAGCGTTGAGCGAAGTAATGGCCGCAAACGGCTGGTCTGTTGCTGAAACCGCGGGCTGTGCATTTCCTGGAAGGCCCAGCCGTATGCCTGCCTAGGTGCAGGCTTGATGATCTGGACTGCATGCCTGAGCACCGCACGCCGGCCATCTTGTTTGGCCCACTCCATGAACCCGCATACGTTTTGAACATACTCATCCAGGGCTTTGGAAAAGCACTTCTCGGTTAGTTGTATTTCCGCCGTAAGTAGAAATGAAAGTAAATACAGGCAGTTCATCTGATCGATGAAGATCTCTGCGTAGTCAGTGCCGCCCCCATACTCTTGCAGCGGATCGTCGAAGATTGTTGAAACGCCGGTGTTCATTGATTTTCTCGCCTTCTGGTGGCTGACTGTCTGGCGGAAATCGTGATCGTCCCCAGCAGTCATGGCTCTCTTAGTCCGGAGCGCCGGCAATGCGGCATCATTGCTCCGAACTGACATTGGATGTACTCGATCATGCACGTCCGTTGCCATCGCAGAGAGTTGTGTTACCCGAGGCATGCCGCACAATTTTCAAAATCCAGCCAGATGTCGCAGCTCCGGCGACCCCGACACACCGCAAATCCTTGGGTAAGTCCCGTTGGTTTGGTGACTTTGCTGCTTGATCGTAGGCGCTCTCGAGAGCGACGCCTCTCGGGAGACAAACTGGCTTCCAGTGTCCGGCGCAGCGCCACCCTGCCACGAAGTCTGCGAGATTTGACTTCACGACGCAAATCTGTGGCTTTCGTGGTTGAGGGTCTCGGCCTGCAAGCGACGGGATCGCTCGGCGCAAAACGAAGTAGCATCAAGCGCCAGCTACGCTTGAGTTTGCTCCTGGCCGGAGGGTTTACCCCTTCGGGTGAACTTCGCGGCGAATATTCTCAATGCAAAGCCGACTTGAAGGCACTTATTAGCATTGGCTCAAGTCCGTTCCAGGCGATCTGCACACCGATGCACAACAGGATAAATGCGATCACCCTCAAAATGCCGTGCACGGTGGACGGGGAGATCTTGCGGGCCAGTTGTGGAGCATACGCGTAGCAGACGTATACCATAACGCTCAGCACGCAGACTGCCAGCATCAATCCAGCGGACGTAAGTACCGAGTCGGCAAGAGATCTACGGCTGGCATGAGCGCTCAGCGCCAGCATTACTGCGACACTTCCCGGACCAGCAGTCACTGGGAAAGTCAGTGGATAAAAAACCCCCGATTGCCAGGATTTGGGCGCTTGGGCGGCGGCACCCTCCTTGCTATCGGCGTCTTCCTTGGCACGCACCTTGTCCTCCTGGTTCAGCATCGACCAGCCCAGTGCTGCCACCGCCACTCCGCCTGCGAGTTGAAGGATATTTAGAGAGATTCCAAAGAACTGGAGCAAGTAGGAGCCGACCAGCTCGATTACCAGGAAAAATAAGACGGTGTCGATGGCAATTTTGCGCGCCAGAGATTTGTATTCCTGCGCTGGCTGGATCCCAACCACGCCGAGAAATTCAAGCGCTGAACCTGGAGGATTGATCAGCGGCAAGAGCGCACCGAATCCTAAGGCAAAGTGTCTTAACAGTTCGCTCAATGCAATCTTCCTTATCTGCAGCTCCGGATATGAGATCGATTGAAGTGCACCCGAACAGGTAGCCGGGATCGCTCTCGTCCAGGCTGCACGGTTCTCGCCGGGCGAGACGCCGCCAAGTTCGAATCGTGCCCGGATTACCGATTGTATAAGGTTTACAATGTGCGAGCGGAATCCGCGTTTAAATCCATTTCTTGCGCAGCAGCCAGACTTTAGCTATTTGCGTAAGTAGCACGTAGGCGAACAGTGTCAGCATCAGGATCGGCCAATACAGTGGTGGCAGTTGCGTGAAGCCCAGCGATGAGGCCACTGGAGAATACGGCAGCGCGATACCGACCGCCATGATGGCTAACGTCGTCAGCATGAGCGAGCGACTCGCCCGGCTCTGAATGAACGGAATCTTATTTGTGCGAATGACGTGGATGATGAGCGTTTGCGTCATCAGCGACTCGACGAACCAGCCGGTCTGAAAAAGTGACGCGTGGGAGGGGTCCCAGCACTTGAAGACATAGAGCATGACGAAGAAGGTCGTGTAGTCAAAGATCGAACTGATCGGGCCAATGAGGAGGATGAATCGCTTGATCTCCCCGATATTCCAGGGGCGCGGCCGGGCCACTTGGTCTTCATCAACCGCATCGGTTGGGATCGGCACCTGCGAGAAGTCATAGAGGAGATTATTCGTCAACACCTGGATCGGTGCCATCGGCAGGAAAGGAAGGAAGGCGCTGGCCCCCAGCACGCTGAACATATTGCCGAAATTGGAACTCGCACCCATGCGGATGTACTTGAGAATATTCGCGAACACCTTCCGGCCCTCAGTCACGCCCCCTTCGAGCACCATGAGGTCCTTCTCGAGCAAGATCAGATCCGCCGACTCCTTGGCGATGTCAGTAGCCGTATCCACGGAGATGCCGACGTCGGCGGCTCGCAAAGCGGGTGCGTCGTTGATTCCGTCGCCCATGAACCCGACGACGTGCCCCTTGGCACGGAGGGCGCGGATGACCCGCTCCTTGTGGGCCGGAGAGAGACGGGCGAAGAGAGTCGTCATCTCAACGGCCTCGGCCAGCTCGGGGTCGGACATTTTTTCAAGATCGGCTCCCACGAGCATGGGATCGGCGACGAGGCCCACGTCTTTGCACACCTTGCGGCTAACGAGGTGGTTGTCCCCAGTCAGGATTTTCACCACCACTCCATGCTGGTGAAGGGCTTCGAGTGCCTGCGCCGCAGTATCCTTAGGCGGGTCGAGGAATGCGACGTACCCTCTTAGCACAAGGTCATGCTCGTCATTTTTCGAGCAGATTCGCTTTCCGGGAAGGTCCCTGGTCGCCAGCGCCAGGACGCGGAAGCCCTCGTTACTAAGGCTCTCGTACTCTTCCTTCAGCCCGGCGATCAGGTTCGGCTCCATCGGGGACAACTTCCCGTCAAGTTCAAACTGCGAGCAATGAAGGAAAACTTCCTCGGGAGCTCCCTTGGTAAGGAGGATTTCTTTGCCTTCAGGGTCCTGCACCAGGACGGACATCATGCGCCGCGTGAAGTCGAACGGGATCTCATCCAGCTTCTGGTACTTCTGGACAAGCGCCATTCCGTGGAAGTCGGGACTATCCAGAATCGCCCGGTCGAGCAGGTTTTTGAGGCCTGTCTGGAAATAGCTGATCAAGTATCCCTTCAGGAGCGCATCATCGGTTTCACGCCCGGCGACATCGCAGTGCCGCATGAGGACGACGCGATCCTCGGTGAGCGTGCCTGTCTTGTCTGTGCACAACACATCCATGGCGCCGAAGTTCTGGATGGAGTTAAGCCGCTTGACAATCACCTTCCTGCGGCTCATAGCGAGAGCGCCCTTCGAAAGGCACACGGATACGATCATGGGCAGCATCTCAGGCGTGAGACCCACCGCCACGGCCAATGCGAAGAAAAAGGCGCCTTTCCAATCGTGCTTCGTGAGGCCGTTAATCAGAAAGACCAGTGGTACCATCACGGCCATGAGGCGAATCATGAGCCACGTGAAGCGGTTGACGCCCAGATCGAAACTCGTCTGGACCCGTTCCCCCGTGATCGCTCCGGCCATGCTGCCGAAATAAGTCTGGACCCCGGTGGTGACCACAACCGCTGTCGCAGTGCCGCTCTCGACGCTCGTTCCCATGAAGCATATGTTCTTGAGTTCAGTGGGCGAGATCACCGTGGGGGGTTCCGGATCGTGGGACTTCTCGACCGGGAGCGACTCACCGGTGAGGCTCCCCTGGCTCACAAACAAGTCTTTGGAAGACAGCACCCGCACGTCGCCGGGAATCATATCGCCGGCGCCGAGATGGATGATGTCCCCCGGTACCAGGTCGCGGAGGGGTATCTCCCTCGCTTTGCCGTCCCGAATGACCGTGGCGGTTACATGGATCATGGCCTTGAGCTCCGCCGCCGCTGCGTCTGCCCGTGCCTCCTGCCAGAAGCGGAGTCCCACACCGAGCACGACCATCAGGGCCATTACGGTGCCGGCGCGCACATCACCCGTAGCGAAGGAAACCGCCGAGAGAATTCCTAGAAGAATCACCAGCGGGTTACGCATGGTTCTGAGAAGGCGGACGAACCAGCCTTGCGGCTTCTCCTGCGCAATCTCATTCGGCCCGGTCGTACGCGCCCGCTCTTCGGCCTCGGCTTGCGTCAGGCCGCCGTGAGTAGTTCCCAAGTCCCGGAGTAGTTCGTCGCCATCCTTTCGAGCTGCATCCAGCACGGCAGGCGAAACTTGAATGTTCCTGCTTTTCGCATGCTTTGGAATCGATGGCTCTGCCGGACGAAACGGTGGCTCGGCCAACTTGGATGCTGCCCCGGCACCCCCGCCAGCTACGACTGCGCTCTCCCCATCCATTGTTGTCATCATTACCTTAGATCACCGGAGCCGATGAAAAGTCCCACATGTCTAGCGTAACCCTGAGCCGAGAATCTGGTGCGGGTCCGAACAAGAGAATGCTTGTAGCCCAGCGATCTCCGTAGACCTGGACGCTGCCCCCCCGGACCTCCTTGACCCATATCGTTGCTTCACGATCCTCAAGGAGCGCACAAACTTCGTGCCCAGCAAGCGCTGGATATCGAGTCGGCTTGCCATCCTTCCCACTTGAAATCCCTCCATCAGTGCCAACGCGAGGTCGGCAGGCTTCCAATTTAGCTATTGGGCAGGTGCCCATTCGCGGGCAGCGCGTGGCATGATTATCGGTATGTGCCTCGCCCGCGGGTTGACCGTTTCCGCTTCCGTCTTTGCACTTGTAACCATCTCCATGGTCGCGGCGGCACAAAATCCTGAGTCCGCGCAGCCCAAACTGCCTGTTTCGGAGAGCGCTGCGCAACTGGCCGGTGTTCTTCCGAACTAACCGAACTGCGAAAGCTCTCGACAAGAGCGACTTCGGTAGACCGGTGGCCGGTCCTCTGGCTGCACCAGCGCATCACCGAACAGGTCATGACTACATCGTTGCAGGTAGACGCGACCCTCGCCAAGATCGACAATGAGGTTGCACGCGCCAACGAACTCCGCGGCTACCTCGCCGACCGCCGGGACCGCACCGTCAATCGTGCCAACCTGCTCGGCGTCATCGTGGGCGGCGGCCTTGGCGCCACCAGTTCCGCCATGCAATTTTCGTCCAGTCTCAACAAGCCCGGCGACGGCGTCGGCATCGGCGCTGGCGTACTTTCCGCCGGCTTCGGCCTCATCGGAATCCGTGCTCAGACAGGAAAACTCAGCCGCTTCGATTTCGATTCCAACATGCTCGCCGAGTTCTTCGACCGCCCCGTCCTGCCCGACAACCGCTACCCCCCGGCGATCTGGGCCTTCCTGAATCAAGAGGTCCCCAATGGCTTCCCCGGTCTCACCCGCAAGCAGGATTTGCTGCAGATCTGGGTCCAGGTTAAACGCATCGACTCGCTGGCCAGCACGGATAAGATCGACCGCGTCACCAGCGAGCCTTCCGAGGGCTTAAAACTCAGCATCGATGATCTTGAGGACCGCGCCGCCATGCTTCAGGATGTTCGCGCCAGGATCTCCATTCTGAAGCGTGACCTTGCGACCCTTCTCGCTTCCTTGCCAGACGCGCCTCCGACCCTTATCGATCCCGCGTTAGAAAATAAACCGTAAGCCAGGTATCTGAGGACCTTCGCGCGAGTCCATAGCAGCATCCAAACGTAATGTGAAGATTTGCCGTATTTTTTGGCAGACTGCCATGTAACGCGGAACTCGCACAGGCTCTCGTGCACATTCAGCCAAGTTCACAGCCACGAGAAACGACGCAACAGGAGAATGAAGCACATGAAAAGAGCAATTTGGACCGCGGCCTCACTGGGACTGGTCACACTCTTGATCTCGATGGCGCCGGATATCCGCCGCTATCTCAGAATTCGAATGATGTAGCGATATGCGGAGCGGCAGGGTTGCAGGGGCGTCCACGGAGAAAATCGCCTGGAGTATGTGCGGACTCGCCTTGCCTAATTCGAGTTTGAGGCCGAAGATGGACGCGTGAATTTCCACTCAGTGCCCCGCATCGAAAGGTGACCATCTTCATCATGGGATCTGTTCGACGCTCGACTCGCAAGTCGCCGCCGCTTTCGGAAATTGACGTGTTATGGATCACGGCGGGTCTTGGCTGTGATGGAGACACCATCGCCGCGACGGCCGCCACCCAACCCAGCATCGAGGACATCATCCTGGGGAACCTGCCGTGGATTCCCCGGGTGCATTTGCATAATCCATTTCTCGCGCCCGAAGTCGGGGACGACTTCATGGAGCGCTTTTATCTGGCCGCAGCGGGTAAATCGAATCCTTTCATTCTGGTGATCGAGGGCTCGGTCCCGGACGAGACTAATAAGAAGGAAGGCTATTGGGCATCTTTCGGCACAGACCGCGTGACAGGCCAGCCAATTACAACGTGTGATTGGATTGACCGGCTGGCTCCGAAAGCGTGGGCGGTCATCGCCGCCGGCACGTGCGCGACTTACGGCGGAATCCACGCAATGGAAGGGAATCCGACCGGATGCATGGGCCTACCGGATTATCTTGGCTGGCAGTGGCGCTCGAAGGCAGATATTCCGATCGTCTGTGTTCCTGGCTGCCCGGTCCAACCCGACAATTTCACCGAAACGCTTCTCTATCTGCTTACCATGGCTGCCGGATGCGCCCCCATGATCCCGCTGGACGAGGCTTTACGTCCCACCTGGCTCTTCGGGGCCACCGTTCATGAGGGCTGTGATCGCGGCGGCTACTATGAACAGGCGCAGTTTGCGGAAGAGTATGGGTCACAGCTTTGCATCGTAAAACTGGGCTGCTGGGGTCCGGTGGTGCAGTGCAATGTGGGCAAGCGCGGCTGGATGGGGGGCATCGGCGGGTGTCCGAACGTAGGCGGTATCTGCATCGGATGCACGATGCCAGGTTTTCCGGACAAGTTTATGCCGTTCATGGATCAGCCGCCCGGCTCGCTGTTGTCTTCGGCTGCGGTTCAAACCTACGGGCGGGCAATCCATGCGTTGCGCCGCTTTACGCAAGCGTCTCTCAATAAGGAGCCAAGCTGGCGACAAAAGCGTCGTGATCCGGGCAACCACAATGAGGCCGGAGGGTTCTCTGATTGGGAGGCCAAATGATTAAGCATGCATCGTTCGGAGTAATCCATGTCGTCGTTCGCGCGAACTGCCGGTAAACCGCCCAATAAGATTCGTCCTGCTGCCGTCAGTGAACGCCAGATGGATATCGCCGAAGCGGAAGCGGTTCTTCTCGATCTCGCAAGGGTATATGCTGACTCAGGCGCAACTCCGGGCCACGTCTTCGACCCTGTCCCCCAAAAGAGTGCCAACTCGGCGGATGGGCCGACGCCGAATCTTGAAGCGAAGTATCGCGCACTGCTGGAGCAAATACCGGCGGTTGTCTTTATGGCCTATCTCGACCGGGGTATCAGCGAAGCATATGTGAGTCCCCAGATCGAGGAAGACCTCGGCTATTCGCGAGAGGAATGGCTGGAAGACCCGGTGCGCTGGTATCAGCACATTCACCCGGATGATAAGCAGCGCTGGAGTCTGGAAGCGGCCGAGATGTTTCTTTCTGGCAAGCCGCTGCGGTCCTCATACCGGGTGATTGCGCGCGATGGTCGCGTCATCTGGTTCCGCTGCGACGCCAGAATGAAGCGGCGGCAGGACGGCCGCCCCTGGTTTATTCACGGCGTCGCATTCGATATCTCGGATATCAAACGCATCGAAGAGCAGCTCCAGGAAGAGCGCAATTTCGTTTCAACGATCCTGGATACAGTGGGAGCGCTGGTGGTCGTTCTCGATGGCGAAGGACGCATCCTGCGTTTCAACCCGGCGTGCGAAATCACAACCGGATATTCGGTGAAGGAGGTTCAGGGCAGATGTGTCTGGGACCTGTTTCTTTTTGGGGAAGAGGCAAACCGCTTCAGAGCCATCTTTGAAGTCATGCGCGCGGACCTTCTTCCGCACGACTATCAGAGCTGTTGGGTGACGCGGCATGGGGACCAACGTCTGATCGCCTGGACGAGCACGCTACTGCCGGGCAGCGGAGACACCTCCGATTACATCATCGCCACAGGCATAGACATCACCGAGCGAAAGCATTTGGAGAAGGCGATTCTCGCCATAAGCGCGCGAGAACAGCGTCGAATCGGGCAGGACCTACACGATGGCCTTGGCCAACATCTGACTGGGATTGCCTTTATGGCCAAGGCGCATGAAGCGAAGCTCGCAGAGAAGAACAGGTCAGAGACCGGTGACGCAGCCAAGATTGTGAAGCTTGTGAATGAAGCAATCCACAAGACCCGCGAATTGGCCAGAGGGCTGCTTCCGGTGGTTTCGGATTCCCAGGGCCTGATGTCCGCACTCCAGTTGTGGGCGGCTGAAGTCGAGGACTTATTTGGAGTGTCTTGCCGTTTCCAGTGTGAAACGCCTGTCCTGATTCACGACGATACAGTGGCCACACATCTCTATCACATCGCTCAAGAAGCAGTGAATAATGCGATCAAGCATGGGGATGCACAGAAGATATTGATCCGCTTGACGGCCGAACAGGGCCTGGGCACGCTGACGATCAAAGACAACGGCAAGGGCATTGCGGAATGCTCCGCGAACACGCAGGGCATGGGACTGCATATCATGAATTACCGGGCAGGCATGATTGGCGGAGCTCTTGAAGTACGACGGGACACTGCTGGGGGGACGGTGGTTTCCTGCACTTTTCCGGTGAAAAATGATGCATAGCGGTTCCATCGCGGCGGCGAAGACGCAGGATGCCACGCGCGTCAGGAAGAAGAACGTCTTCATCGTGGATGACCACCCGTTGTTGCGCCAGGGCCTGGCGATATTAATTAACCGGGAACACGACCTGAGGGTTTGCGGCGAAGCGGAAGAGGCGCAGGCCGCCATGAAGGCGATCGCTGCAAAGAAGCCCGACATCCTGATCGTGGATATTTCGCTCAATGGTCCGGATGGACTGGACCTGTTGAAGAACCTCCGAACTTTGTATCCGGACCTCCCGGTGCTGATCCTCTCCATGCACGACGAGTCTATCTACGCAGAGCGCGCCCTGCGCGCTCGCGCCAATGGCTACATCATGAAACAGGAGGCCACTGAAAAGGTTCTGATCGCGACGCGGCGCATTCTCAGCGGAGATATTTACCTCAGCGACCGAATGGCCAACAAGCTGCTCCACCAATACATCAGCGGCGGATCAGCAGACATGAGTTCGCGCCTTTCAGCTCTCTCGGATCGCGAGCTCGAAGTATTTCGATTGATCGGCGAAGGCTGCAGCACACGTCAGATTGCCGAAAAGCTGCACCTCAGCATAAAGACGGTCGAAACCTACCAGGCTCATATCAAAGACAAGTTGTCGCTCCGCAGCGGACGCGAGCTTGTTCAGCACGCTATCCAAACGAAAATTAGCGAGAAACTCTCGTAAGACCTACCCACTCTGTACCCTCTCCACACTCAATCAATCAAGCGCAGAGTCGGGAAATCCCCTATCCCGATTGAAGTATTTCGGATGACGAAAAAATAGGGCCTGTCCTGCTTGTGAGTTGACTTCCGCCTCTGTTCCTATGGCCTGTTCGCTTGTGACGGCGGCGCTTGGGAAGACGCCTGCCATCCTCGTAAGAAATACCATCGTAGTTTCGAGAGGAGAATCCAGCATATGACAGAGCATGCGGCGCCTTACGGCCGAGTCACACAGAAGAAACCCGCTGTGGCGGAGGTACATATCGTCTGGATCACGGCTGGCCTGGGCTGTGATGGAGATTCCGTATCGATCACCGCGGCGACGCAGCCCAGCATTGAAGATGTGTTGCTGGGAGCAATCCCCGGTCTACCCAAAGTGCATTTGCACAATCCTGTTCTCGCCTATGAGAACGGCGATGACTTTCTCAAGTTCTGGTACCTGGCCGAGCAAGGCAAGCTCGACCCGTTCGTCCTCGTCGTAGAGGGTTCCATTCCCAACGAGAAGATCAAGAAGGAAGGCTACTGGGCAGCGCTGGGAACCAATCCGCTCACGGGCCAGCCAATTACCACCAACGAATGGATTGACCGTCTCACCCCCAAGGCTCTCGCTGTCATTGCATGCGGCACCTGCGCCACTTACGGCGGCATTCACGCCATGGAGGGCAATCCGACCGGCTGCATGGGCCTGCCCGACTATCTTGGCTGGCAGTGGCGCTCGAAAGCCGATATTCCCATCGTTTGCGTTCCCGGATGTCCCGTCCAGCCCGACAATTTCATGGAGACGCTCCTGTATCTGCTCTACATGGCTGCCGGACGCGCCCCCATGATCCCACTCGACGACGCCTTGCGTCCCACGTGGCTCTTCGGCAGTACCGTGCATGAGGGCTGTGATCGCGGCGGCTACTATGAACAGGCGCAGTTTGCGGAAGAATATGGATCTCCCCTTTGCATCGTAAAACTCGGTTGCTGGGGACCAGTCGTGCAGTGCAATGTGGGCAAGCGCGGCTGGATGGGAGGTATCGGCGGGTGCCCCAACGTTGGCGGCATCTGTATCGGATGCACCATGCCGGGGTTTCCGGACAA
>Ga0209040_10002962_pt1 | contig 13084 bp, 12 predicted proteins | sample BogFormECP12_OM3_FD_188240 | JGI IMG/M metagenome (GOLD analysis project Ga0209040, IMG submission 188240) | Bog forest soil microbial communities from Calvert Island, British Columbia, Canada - ECP12_OM3 (SPAdes) (version 2) | ecosystem: Environmental > Aquatic > Freshwater > Wetlands > Bog ... | reverse complement strand
AACGGCACGGAGAGCACGAAGCGGAGGTCGGCGCCCGGCCGGCGGCGCGCCTGCTCGCGGCTGCGGCGCAAAAGCTCGGCGAAGACGTCGTCGCCTTCGGCGAAGTCGGCGAAGCCCCCTTGGCTCTCGTAGGGGTGGCCAGCCCCGCCTGCATATTCCCGATAGTAGCGGCCTTGCGGCGGCGGCTTTTCGGCGCCCGAGGCGTCGATTTCGCCGGCGTCGTAGCGGCGCCTTTTCTCTGGGTCGGACAGGAGGTCGTTGGCGACCGCGACCTCCTTGAACCGCTCCTCGGCGCGCTTGTCCCCGGGATTGAGATCGGGATGCAGCTTCTTGGCGAGCCCACGGTAGGCCTTGCGGATCTCCTCGGGCGTCGCCGTCTTAGGCACGCCCAGCACCTCGTATGGGTCTCTCATGCGCGGGTCCGAGTAGGGAGGGACGCGAGCCTTAGCACAAGATTGGGCAGGAGGCGGGAGGAGGCAATCGGACGGCGCCGACGAGGGCGGCGGCGTTTTACAGCGATCACTTGTGAGCGGGCCGATCGCCTGCTAGCCCGGGAATTTGGATAAGCTTGGGGTCGGCTGAAAAAAGCCGCCAAATGGCCGCGAAAAGCGACCTGGATTTCCTTGGATTTCCTTGTTTCTTGCCGCCTTTCTCCGCAGCGTGGGCGTGAATAAAGCCTTGTCAGAGATGCTTTGGTCGGCCTCGCGAACATTTTTCAGGCGCTCTTCGGGTCGTCGAAGTTGGAGTTTGCAGCAATCCTGGACGCTAACATGGAAATCCAGAAAACAGAAAGAATTGTTCGCCCGCGTCGTGCGCTCGGGCGCGTCGCATGAAGGTCAGCCGCCCGGAGGGCCGGTGAGGAGTCGGCGGGTCCGGCCGGCGAATGAGGACGATCAGTAGCCGACGGCCTCGCCGGAGCCCGCGCGGGCGTCGATCGCGCCGTTGTAGCGGGCGCCCCCGCCTTTGCCGATCTCCTCGAGATTCTTGCCGCCGACCAGGATGCCGGCGGCCTGGCCCCAAACCGGCCAGCTCGGATCCCCGTGCACCTCGTAGCCCATGCCGGCGAGCAGCTTCACCGTATCGGGCGAGAGCGCATAGGGCTCGGTATAGACGACGTCGGGCAGCCATTGGTGATGGATGCGCGGCGCGTCGATCGCCTCCTGGATGTCCATGCCGTGGTCGATCACGTTGAGGATGGCCTCGAGCGTGATGGTGATAATCCGCGAGCCGCCCGGGCTGCCGATCACCATGAACGGCTTGCCGTCCTTGGCGATGACGGTCGGGCTCATCGAGGACAGCGGCGTCTTCTTCGGCTGGATGGCGTTGGCCTCGCCCTGGACCAGGCCATAGAGGTTGGGCACGCCCGGCTTGGAGGTGAAATCGTCCATCTCGTTATTCAGCAGGACGCCGGTGCCCTCGGCGACCACCCCCGCGCCAAAAAAGTCGTTCAACGTGTACGTGACCGCGGCCGCGTTGCCTTCATCGTCGATGATGGAATAATGGGTCGTCTGCTTGTGCTCGCCGAGGCCGAGCGGCGTCAGCGTCTTGGAGACGCCCGCTTTATAGGGAGTGATCTTGGCGCGGATCTCGGCGGCGTATTTCTTGTCGATCAGCTTCTCGACAGGGTTTTCGACGAAGTCGGGATCGCCGAGCGCCGTGTTGCGATCGACATAGGCATGACGCATAGCCTCGACCATCAGATGCACCGTTTCGGCTGAGCCTGCGCCGAGATAGGCGAGCGGATAGCCTTCGAGCACATTGAGGATCTCGCAGATGATCACGCCGCCCGAGCTCGGCGGCGGCGAGGAGATGATCTCGTAGCCGCGATAATTGCAGGTCACTGGCTTTAGTTCGCGCACGGCGTATTGTTCGAAGTCGGCCTTGGCCAGGATGCCGCCCTTGCCCTGGCTCGCCGCGACAATGGCGTCGGCGATCGGCCCCTTGTAGAACTCGTCGCGGCCCTTGTCGGCGATCGCCGAGAGCGAGGCTGCGAGGTCGGGCTGGGTCAGCTTGTCGCCGATGACGAAGGGTTTGCCGTCCGGCTTCTCGAAGATCGCCTTGGCGGCCGGGTCCCGATTGAAGCGGGCCGCCTCGGTGTTCAGCGAGCCGACCTCATATTGATCCAGCTCGAATCCGTCGCGCGCGAGGCGCACCGCCGGATCAATCACATCGTGACGCGACAGCCTGCCATATTTCTCGCGCGCATATTCGAAGCCGGCGACGGAGCCCGGAACGCCGACGGCGAGATAGCCCTCCGTGCTCGCGCCCGGAATGACCTTGCCGTCCTTGTCCTGATACATCGCCTTGGTCGCGGCGAGGGGCGCATGCTCGCGGAAATCGATGAAGGTCGACTTGCCGTCCTTGAAGCGGATGGTCATGAAGCCGCCGCCGCCGATGTTGCCGGCCTCGGGATAGGCGACGGCAAGCGCGTAGCCGACCGCCACGGCGGCGTCGATCGCGTTGCCGCCTTTCTTGAGGACGTCGACGCCGATCTCGGAGGCCAGATGCTGCGCCGTGGCCACAATGCCGTGCTGGCCCTGGACGGGCGCGACGGAGGCGGCGCCAGCCGGAACCGACGACGCCAGCGCCCCGACAGCTAGACCGACGCCGACGAGAAATACCTTTCGACGATAGCCCATCACGGTCCTCCATCCCGAAAAGGGCGAGGAAGAGGCCGGCCAACTGCAGCGCGGCGCCGCGCTGGCGGCGCAGTCGCGAACCCGCTCAATCCTAGCGGGCCGGGCGCACAAAGGCTTTCGGCTCGGGATTCGCCATCTGTCGAAACGGCTCTTCCCTCCCGGCGCGGCTCTTCTCCTCCCAACTCGCGCGGGATTGCGGCGCGAGCGCAAAGCCAAGTTATCGTACACGTTTGCGCCAGAAAAGCGATATTTTCGCCCATTGAATGTGGAACTGAAGTTCTCAATAGGCGCACATGCGGCTTCGTCGTAGCGACCACTGCGACGTACCCCGAGCGTGCGCTGAACCCCTCGCAGCGCCGACGCCTGCCTCGCGTCCAGCCCGCAGAGCGCGTGCAGCGTCCTGACCGCAAGCTCGGTGTAGGCTCGTCGATCAGCATCGAGAATTTTATCTCGGACGTCGTGATCGCCCGGATGTTGACGCCCTCGGGGGCCGCTCGACGCTGACCCCATCATTCCGTGGCAGGCGCTGCCCGCCGCCGCGCTGGAAGGCTCGCGTTTTCCGCGAATGTGATAAGGCCGCCGCGACTTCTCGCGGCGGCCTTGGCGTTTCACCGGTGGTGATTCGATCAGGCGGCGCTGAGGTTGCCGGCGCTCGACTTGCCCGTACGCTTGTCCGCCACGATCTCGAATTTGACTTTCTGGCCTTCGTTGAGATGGCTCATCCCCGCGCGCTCGACGGCGCTGATGTGGACGAACACGTCCGAGCCGCCGCTCTCCGGCTGAATGAAGCCAAAGCCCTTCTGGGCGTTGAACCACTTGACGGTTCCGATCATAGTCTTCCCTTTTGCGCAACACGCGCGATTTTGCGGCGCCCGAAAAGGCGTCCGCTGTCCAGTTGATATCGATGTAGAGGTAGATCTCGTGGGCCTGCCGCCGTGTCCTAAAGAACGGGGCGGGGCCAAGCCAATCGGCCAAAACTCGATGGGCTCTTGTCGCCGGATATTGCGGTTTTTTTGTGATGGCCGATCCACGGAAGGAGGGGCGCGTGAAATTAACTCCCGCCGGGGGAACCCGGCCCGTGAAGGAAATCGTGGAAGAGGGATGGCGGTTCCGCATCAGGCTCAACATCGTCTTCGAGCAGCCCCGCGCCGAGAACGGCGTCAAGATCAAAAGAGCTGATCGGCCCGGCTGCTCGCGAGGAACGCGTCGCGCGACTCGCGGGTCCCCCATGGGTTGGAATCTCCAAAGCGTCAGAGGCTGACACGACACTCCGAGAAAGAAAGCAATTGTCGCGACCGACTTGCTTGCAACAGCGTACCCGCCTAACGTTAGCGCCAGCCGGCGCTTTGAACCGCCGGAAAATTCACCGGGAGAATGGTGGCGCAGGCAGGAGGACAACAATGTCGGCGACGATCGTCAATATCATCCTTCAGCTCATCGCAGGCGCGGTCGGCGGCAACGCGGTCGGCAAAACGAACGAGAACTTGAGCCTCGGAATGGGCGGCAACACGGTTGCCGGGGCGGTCGGGGGCGTCGCCGGCGGGTCGCTCTTGACCGCGCTCATCCCGATGCTGTCAGGCGCTGGCGGAATCGACATCGGTCAGCTTGCCGGCCAACTCGTCGGCGGCGGCGTGTCGGGCGCGATCGTCACCGCGGTCGTCGGCCTGATCATGAAGTCGATGAAGAGCGCCTGAAACGCCTTCGGCGCTTTCACTTTACCGGCGGCCGGCGCCGGAATAGGTCTCTGAGGGCAGGGTGCGACGGGAGGATTTCTCATGGGTCTGATCAGCTTCATCAAGAACGCCGGCGCTGCGATCCTTGGCGGCAGCGAAGCCAAGGCCGCCCCGGCCGAGGAGCTCAAGAAGGAGCTCGACAAGCACGGCCTCGACGCGAAGGACGTCAAGATCGAGGTCGACGGCGACAAGGTGAAAGTGTCGGGATCCACTGCGAGCACGGAGCAGGCGGAGAAGATCGCGGTTGCGATCGGCAACACCGTCGGCGTGCAGACGGTCGAGAACGACATCAAGCCGGCGACGCCCGCGCCCGAATCGAAGTTCTCTACGGTCAAGAGCGGCGACACCCTTTGGGCCATCGCCGAGCGGGAATACGGCAAGGGGCAGGGGGCGAAGTATGACGTCATTTTCCAGGCGAACCGGCCGATGCTGACCCATCCGGACAAGATCTATCCAGGTCAGGTCTTGCGCATCCCGCCGCTATAGGACCGGGAGAGGAGACTGCGCCAGCCGATCACCGGGATTGAAAAAATCGTCGTTGGGGAAGGCGGACCGAACCTAAGGCCGCGTTCCGGCTCGGCGGATAGTCTGAGATTCCGCCGGTTGCAGTTTTGCTGTCGACGGATCGCCACTCAATTCGCTAGCATGGGCTGGAAGACCGCGCGGAGCCTAAGCGATGGGTAACCACCGGTCGCAAGAGCGAGCGTTCCAGGCTCTCGACGGCGCTCACGACCGATGATGTCTACTGTCCGCGCGGCGGGTTCCCGAAGGTGATCGTGGCGACGGCGCGCTTGACCTTGTCTGCCGGCCACTTGACCACCCGCCCGGGCTTCCCATCGGCGAAGAGCATCGTTCCCTCGCCCTGTTTCAGGACGACCGTTCCCCTCCTGCCGGTCACGGTGACTTCTCCGCTCAGTGCGAGGACTCCGAAACCCTTGTCGATCGGGCCGCCCCAGACCGTGGTGCCCCGCACGCCGATCGCCGCGGCCGGCGTGCGTATCCGCACTTTTGCGCCAGGCTCCCCTTCGATCAGACCCCCAACGTACAGGAACGCCCCCTTGGCGATTCGGACCGCAAGCTCGCCACGCGACCTCGCCGGATCGTAGACGAATTCGTCGACCACGAGCGTCGCATGTTCGCCAAGCGTCAGATGGGTCCCGTCTTTCAACGTCGCCTGAAGGCGCGCGCCTTCTCCACTGCGGCATCGGTCCTTGAAATAAAGGTCCGAGTTGACGGCCAACGCACGAATCTGTCCGGACTGCGTCGCCTCCACTTGCGCCTGGACCTTGTCGACGGAGCCGATGGTCGTGGGTTCCGCGGCGGCGCCGCCGCCGAAGATTGTGACGGCCAAAGCCGCCGACAATCGCTGGATTGCTGACATCGCATTCCTCACCTTGATCCAGTTCAGTTCGCAAGAACGCTTTCGATCGTTCGCGTCCCGCGCGGCCGTCGCAGACGACTTTAACGAGTTGAGATTAGGGGAGCGACACGGCTTCGCTAGCGAGAAATTCGTGGCGCACTTCTTCTCGCGCCAAATCGGCCGAGACGGCGCACATGGCCGAGCAGAGGGATTGCGGGCGGTGAAGCTTGGGGACTGTGCGCCTTGTGATACTAGCGCGCAAGAGAAAGGCGTCCTGAGCGGGGGCGCTTCCGGTGAGTCAGGATGGCGACGCTGGTGAAGCCCTTGGCGAGCGCCTTAAAGCTCGGGACAGCGTTCGAGTACGAGCCGCGACGCCCAAAAGGGCTTCACATTGTTGCTGTTCGGAAGCTATTGTTGGGAGCATGGGGCACGATGTTTTTTTAAGCTATTCCACCAAAGACACGAAAGCCGCCGAGGCTGTCTGCGCGGCGCTGGAGCGGAGAGGGATCGGCGTCTGGATGGCGCCGCGCGACATCCCGCCGGGTTCGAGCTACGCGGCATCCATAGTCGAAGCCATAGATAGCGCGCGGGTTTTGGTGCTGGTCTTTTCCGCTGCAGCAAACGACTCGCAAGATATCGAGCGCGAGGTTCAACGCGCCGACGCCAAGCGTCTGAAGATCGTCCCGTTTCGTCTCGAGGACGTGGAGCCGAAAGCGTCTTTGGCGTATTTCCTCCCCTCCCGGCAATATCTCAACGCTTACTTGACGCCGATGGAAGCGCGTTACGACGAGCTGAGGGAAGTCGTGCGGCGAATAGCGCCGCCGCAGCCAAGCCCCACGCCGCGGCCCGCGCCCCCTGTCGAGCCGCCGCCCCCGCCGTCCCAACGTTCCCGGAGATTGTTCGGCGTTCTGGCGGGGGTCGTTGGCCTTCTGGTCGTGTCGGGGCTCGTCGCCTGGCAGCTGAGACCAAATCCAGCTCCCGTCCCCAAGCCAGAGCCCACGCCGCCGATAGCTCAGCCAATACAACCGCACGACGAGCCTAAGCCGATCCCAAGCCCGGAAAACCAAGCAAACTCTCCTAAGAGCGGCGATTATGGAATAGTATTCGGTTCTCAGAAGGAGGGGCCGAAGGACCCGAACGGGCCGATGAACGAGATTCTCAAGGCTAGGCAGATTTCGAACTCCCCCGACCCGGTTCTCTACAAGAAGAATGGACTGTGGATGTCTGTCGTTACTTTCGACAGTGAAGACGCAAGAAAACCACAATTACAGGCTTTCAAAGCAAAATTTCCCACGGCTAGAACTATTCAGCTTTCCGTGGAGTGTCCGAACCGGCGGGTCCTCTCCGGCAAGGAAGGGAACATCCCCGGGCAGATCGAGTGCGTTCCATGAACCTCGGAGCGCCCTCGCGCCGCAAGCTTGGCCCCCTATTTGCTTGGTTGGATTTGGGCGGGTTGAGGTTGCTCTTCAATCGCGGGTTGCTTCGCCCCGCCCCGCCCTTTACATAATGGGAGACAGGGTCGCTACCTCGCATCGAGCCCATAGAGCGAGTGCAGCGTCCTGACCGCAAGCTCGGTGTAGGGCTCGTCGATCAGCATCGAGAACTTGATCTCGGAGGTCGTGATCGCGCGGATGTTGACGCCCTTGGCGGCGAGCGCCTGGAAGGCGCGCGCGGCGACGCCGGCGTGCGAGCGCATGCCGACCCCGATCGCCGAAATTTTCACCACGTCCTGCGCGCCGTTCATCCGCGCGTAGCCGATCTTCTCGCGATTCTGCTCGATGATGGCTTTGGCGCGCTCGAAATCGGCGCCGGGGACAGTGAAGGTGATGTCGGTCGTCGCTTCGTCTTCCGAGACGACCTGGATGATCATGTCGACGTTGATGTTGGCGTCGGCGAGCGGGCCGAAGATGGCCGCCGCCACGCCCGGCTTGTCGGCCACGTCGCGCAGCGTGATCTGCGCCTCGTCGCGCGTGAAGGCGATGCCGGTGACGATCTGCTGCTCCACGATATCCTCCTCGTCGCAGATGAGCGTGCCGAGCTTCGGGCCTGCGGGGTCGTCGAAGGACGAGCGCACGTAAAGCTTGACCCGGTGCAGCATGGCGACTTCGACCGAGCGCACCTGCAACACCTTGGCGCCGAGCGAGGCCATCTCTAGCATTTCCTCAAACGACACCTTGTCGAGCCGCCGCGCCTTCGGCACAATGCGCGGGTCGGTGGTGTAGACGCCGTCGACGTCGGTGTAGATGTCGCAGCGGTCGGCGTGGATTGCGGCGGCAAGCGCGACGGCGGACGTGTCCGAGCCGCCGCGCCCCAGCGTCGTCACCCGGTTCGTGGAGCCATGCAGGCCCTGAAAGCCGGCGACGACCGCGATTTCGCCCTGCCTCAAGCCTCCGACGAGCGCCGATCCGTCGATCTTGGCGATGCGCGCGCTCCCGTGGGCGGCGTCGGTCAAGAGGGGAAGCTGCCATCCGGCCCATGAGCGCGCCCGAAAGCCCATGTCCTTGAGCACAAGCGCCACAAGGCCGGCTGTGACCAGCTCGCCCGAGGCCACGACCGCGTCGTATTCCTCATCGTCGAAGCGCGACCCCGCTTCCTTGCACCAGGCAACGAGCTCGTTGGTCTTGCCGGCCATGGCGGAGACGACGACGGCGACCTCCTGGCCGGAATCGATCTCGCGTTTGACGTGGCGGGCGACGTTGCGAATACGCCCGAGGTCGGCGACGGACGTGCCGCCGAATTTCATCACCAGCCGAGACAATGATATCCTCAGTTGTTCGGGGAGGCGCCCCAAGCTCGCGCGGAAAGGCGAAAGCGGCCTATAAAGGCGGGGAAAAGGCCGGTCAATTCCACAGGCGGAGAGGGCGTCCATGTCCGCAAGAACTGCTTCGACGGTCATCAAGGAGGACGTCGCGAAGTTCGACGCACTGGGCGAATCTTGGTGGGACCCGGACGGGCCGATGGCGCCGCTGCATCGCTTGACGCCGCTGCGCATCGGCTGGGCGCGCGACGTGATCGCCAAACGCTTCAAGCGCGATCCGCTCGTGGGTGCCCCCCTCGCCGGGCTAGACCTCCTCGACGTCGGCTGCGGAGCGGGGCTCTTCCTCGAGCCGCTGGCGCGCCTTGGCGCAAATGCGCTCGGCGTCGATCCCTCGGCCGCGTCGATCGAGGTCGCGCGCCGCCACGCCGAGGAGACAGGGGCGAAGGTCGCGTATCGCGTCGCAACCGTCGAGGAGCTTGCCGCCGAGCCCGAGCGCTTCGACGTCGTGAGCGCCATGGAGGTGATCGAGCATTCGGCCGATCCCGCCGGTTTCGTGGCCGCCGCCGCGACGCTTCTGAAGCCGGGCGGGATCTTCCTCGCGTCCACCATCAACCGCACTTTGCGCAGCTTCGCACTTGCCATTGTCGGCGCCGAATATGTGCTGCGATGGCTGAAGCCCGGCACGCACCGCTGGGAGCAGTTCGTGACGCCGGCGGAGCTTTCGGCCTTCGCGCGCGCGGCGGGGCTCAAGGTGATGGACCGCGAAGGCGTCGTCTACGACCCGCTGCGCCGGACGTGGCGCCTGTCCCCCGACCTCGGCGTGAACTATCTCTTCGCGGCGAAGAAGCCGTCGCCGCCGAAAGCCGCCGGTCCATAGGTCGCCGCCGAGATAGAGCCGCTGGCGAGAAGAGAGATGCTGTAGCTTCGTAACCCGGTTCTACCTGCATTACTTGCAAATACCTTCTTTTTGCCTTGACAATTCCAGCTTCTTTGCGTAACCTTCTTATGTTACCAATGTTACGCTCGTATTCTCTACCGCCGGAGTTAGTTTCTAAAGTTAAACGCTAGAAGATTTCAGGACCGAAGAATATGACGGCTCTCGGTCTGGTCAAGCTTCCCTCTTTGATGGCGCTCTCGGCGGGGCGGGCCGACGTCGTCGTTGGATTGATCGACGGCCCGGTGGCTGTCGGCCACTCCGATCTCGCGGGCAACATCCGCGAAGCCCCCGGCGCTACGGCGGCCTGCTCACAAGCGGCGAGCGCGGCCTGTCTGCACGGGACGTTTGTCGCGGGCATCTTGTCCGCCAAACGCGGCTCCGTTGCGCCGGCCATTTGCCCAGACTGCACGCTGCTCGTCCGTCCCGTGTTCGCCGAAGCGATTTCCTGCAATCTGGACTCTCCGAACGCCGAGCCGGAACAACTCGCCGCGGCGATTCTCGCGTGCGTCGAGGCCGGCGCGCAAGTGATCAACCTCAGCCTGGCTCTCATTCAGTCATCGGCCCAGGCGAGGCTTGCGCTTCTTCAGGCGCTCGACCACGCCGCCCGGCGGGAAGTGCTGATCGTGGCCGCCGCGGGCAATCAGGGCGCCGTGGGCGGCACCATCATCACCGCGCACCCGTGGGTCGTTCCTGTCGGCGCGTGCGACCTCAGCGGCAGGCCGCTCAACGAGTCGAATATTGGCCACTCGATCGGGCGCCGCGGCTTGCTTGCGCCGGGAGAGCAAGTGACCAGTCTCGGCGGCGAAGGAAGGCCGATCACGCTCGGCGGAACCAGCGCCGCGGCGCCTTTCGTCACCGGCGCAATCGCCCTCATCTGGTCGCTGTTCCCCGCGGCGCGCGGGGCCGAGTTGCGCCTGGCCGTCGCGAAGGCCCACGCCCAAGCGCGATCCGCGGTGACGCCGCCCTTGTTCAACGCATGGTCGGCTTACCAAGCCCTGCTCGCGACTCATCCAATGAGGTGACCCATGCACGAGGAAGAGGACAAGAAGCGAGACGCTGAGAAACCGCAGCCGCACCGGGTCCGGCTGCCCGGTTTCGTCCGAGACGAAGAGATCGGGCTCGGCGACGCCGTCAAGCGCATGACCTACGCTATGGGCGTTCGCCCTTGCGGGGGCTGCGAGGCCCGCGCCGCTGTTCTGAACCGCTGGATGGTCTTCACCCGCTGATCCTTTGCGGGTGAGCCTAACTCAGGGAGGAAATACCATGGATCAGCTAGAAAACACCGAAGCGCTCGTCGTGGAGCCCGACCAACTGAGAGCGGCTGCTGCGGCCTCTGCGCCGGTTAGATCCGGGAATGCCGCCGCCAGCCTTGCCCGTCAGCGAGAGGTTTCGCCCATGATCATGCCGGCGAAACCGGGGCTCGGCGCGCTGCCGGCGCAGGCAGGCCCAGCGCCGTGTCCAACGTGCGGCGGCATGGGCATGGAGGGCGCGATGGCTTCAGCTTCATATGTGTACGCGCTTGGCCAGATCGAGGCGCGCTTTCCGCGGCCCTCAGTCGAAAAGGAGATGGCGCAGGCGACTGGCCGGGCGGAGACCGCCGGCCGGACCGACCAGCAGGCCTTCCATGATGTCTTGTCGCGGCCCGAGAATCGCTATCTCGCGCGGCAGATGTGCTGGGTCCTGACCATTCAGGGGCTAGAGGCCTACATCCTCACGCCGCGCGATCCGACGGACCTCGGTCTGCTCATCGCCGCCCTGAACCCGCAACCGCTGCCGCCGATCAGCACGGTCATCGGCGTTCGCGGGCCGGTCGCCCCGCCGGACTATTGCAACGGGCTCATGGTTCCGATCGTCGTCTTCGATCAAATCTACACGTTTTCGCGCGGCGCGTTGATCGAGGCGATCCCGCGGCCTGAGCGGACGCCGGCCGAAGAGTTCGGGGCAGCGTCTCGTGAGCTCTTCGACCGCATCATGCAGATGACCGACAACGCCGGCGCGACCGACGAGCACCGCGCCTTGAACTACCTCGCGGTGCGCTATCCGGCGATTTACGCCAAGGCGGCTGAATCCTACGCTCAGAATGCCTCGCTGAGCGCGGTCGACGTCCAGCCCTCGGCGCTCAGCGGAACGCGGAATATAGTGGACGTCATCTTCTCTTTTACCAACCGCGCCACCGATTACACCGAGAAGAGTTTCGTCCGCTGCGATGTGACCGAAGAGTTTCCGTTCCTCGTGACGAAGCTGTCGCCGTACTACGACCGGTGAACCTTTGATTCTTCGATGAGAGGGAGGTCTTGAAATGACCATGCCAATATTCGGCGCCGAGGCGTCGCTCTATAAATCAATGATTCACTACCACGCCGCAAGCGGCGGAGCTGAGGGAGTCAACATAGGCGTGGCTCTGTCCCAGCTCGGCGTAGTAGCGCCGTTGGGCACGCCAATAATTTGTAATGGGGATTGCCCGCCGCCCCATTGTCATTTCCACTGTGCGCCATGCATAAAAGACTCAACTGTGTCAACCGGATGCTCGCGGACATGTACGACCTACTGTGAGGGTGAACCTCCAGAAACCTCAAAAAGCGAGTGTCCCGCCAGCGCGTGCTGCCCCGTTACATGCGACAGCTCAAAGTGCACCGGAGGAAGCTGCGGCACCTATCCGACCTGTACGCGCACTTCCGGAACGATGCCGTGCCATGATTGTAACGGCAATCCCGCGCCTTCTCAGCCCTGCTGAAACCGATAGCAGGCTCGGCGCATGCACGCCCCCGTCGCGCCTCAGCGGCGGGCGTGCATGCGCCCTTGAGCGCTACGGCGATAGGTTCAAGGCAGGAGGAACAGATGAGCACGCCAGGTTTTACCGCCGAGACGTCATTGTTTAGGATAAGTATCAAATACGATTTGACGCTGGCGTTTGTTCAAGCGAGCGGCGTCACACCGCAACAGCTGCCGCACCTCTTCTGCCGTCCCACCGATTGCCCATGCCAAAAAGCGGCATGCATAAGAGGCGGCGGCATCCCCGTCCCGAGTCGACAGCTACCGTGTTTCTTCACTTGCAAACTTCGATGAGAGGTTTTCCGGATGGAGAAGGAGGCAATTCAAATGACCATGCCAAACTTTACTGCGGAGGCGTCGCTCTATGCGACCGGCGAGCGATACCGCTCTGCCCTGAGCAGTCCAGAAACCTTTGACTCCGTTGTCGCGCAACAGCTGTGCAGACATTTGGGGCAGTCATGCGGAGGAATTGATCTTTTTTGCTGTCCCGGGCTTAGGTGCACAGCGGGACTAGGCGGACGCGGCGTCTGCGTTCCGGACCTCTTCCATTGTTCTCCATGTATCAACGGCCGGCAATTCTGCTGTCCTCCGCCAGGCTTTGGCGCGCCTTGTTTTATCCGAAGGTGCATTACGCCTTTCTGATATATTGCGGGTGCGCTGATATTACGGCCGGCAGAGCCGTAAGGAGGAATGAAATGCTTGCAACGAATTTCCCAGGATTTACCGCGGAAGCGTCGCTTTACGAGGCGACTAGGGGTTTCCATAGCAGAGGTTTTTCTTCGTCGCCCGGCCAGAAAATATATCCGGCGCAAGTGACGCCTTGGCCCGTTGATGTCGTAGGAGGGTTAGGTGAGCTGGATACTGAACCAGCAAGGACGTACGGAA
>Ga0209040_10002961_pt1 | contig 13084 bp, 13 predicted proteins | sample BogFormECP12_OM3_FD_188240 | JGI IMG/M metagenome (GOLD analysis project Ga0209040, IMG submission 188240) | Bog forest soil microbial communities from Calvert Island, British Columbia, Canada - ECP12_OM3 (SPAdes) (version 2) | ecosystem: Environmental > Aquatic > Freshwater > Wetlands > Bog ... | reverse complement strand
TGCAAGGCCGTCGGCATCTATCAGGGAAAATGGATCGGGGTTCCGTGGGCAACCGGCGGCGGCCTCGTCGCCTACCGCAAATCGTGGCTCGCCGAGGTAGGCTATGAAACATTCCCGGTGACCTGGGACCAGTGGCATGACGCCGGCAAGAAATTGAAAGCCAAGGGCCGTCCGATCGGGCAGACGCTCGGTCACACTTTCGGCGACGCACCCGGCTTCTGGTATCCCTATCTATGGTCGTGGGGCGGCAAGGAGGTCGAGGCCGACGGCAAGACCGTCGCATTGAACACCAAGGAGACGGTCGAGTCGGTCAAGTTCGCGCTAGCCTTGTGGAACGATTGCTGCGATTCGGGCGGCCTCGCCTGGGACGACTCAAGCAACAACCGCGCGTTTCTGTCCGGCACGATCAGCCTGACCAACAACGGCGCATCGATCTACCTCGAAGCCAAGAAAAAGCCGGACTCGTACCTGACCGAAAGCGGTAAGCCGATGAAGGACGACATCCTTCATGCGTCGCTTGGTACCGGCGCCGCCGGGCATTTCAACCTGCCCGGCCCGTTCATCCACATGGTCATGGGCTATTCGCAGAACCAGAAGGCGGCGAAGGATTTCCTGCGCTGGGTCAATTCGAAGCCGGTATTCGAGGAATGGTTTACCTCGCAGCAAGGCTACACCTCCGGCGCCACCAAGGTCTGGGAGGAGGACCCGGTGTGGGATGTCGACCCGGTGCTCAGGCCGTTCAGGGACCTGCCGAACAGCGGTCGGCTCATGGGCTTCGCCGGGCCGCCGAGCCAGCAGGCGGCCGAGGCCCAGACCAAATACATCATCGTCGATATGTACGCCAAAGCCGTGCAGGGCATGGCGCCCGAAGATGCGGTCAAATGGGCGCATGACGAACTGGCGAAGATCTATGGGTGATGCGGAATCCGACTGCTGCTGGGGTGACGCACACCTTTCCGGGAAGACTTCGAAATGACCTTTACTTCAGTTGCCACCCCCAGCGCCTATGCCGGTACCCCGAAGCGCGGCCCGGTCACTCGGCTGCTCGAAGACGAGCGGTGGCTGGCGGTGTTTTTACTGTTGCCCACGCTCGTGCTGCTCGGCTTGTTCATCGCCTATCCGTTCGTGAAGGGCGTCGAGTTGTCAGTCACCGACGCCAGAGTCGGGGTGCCCGGTCATTTTGTCGGGTTGCAGAATTTCCAGCAGGTCTGGAACGACGACATTTTCCACGTCGCCGTCTGGAACACCTGCGTATACACAGCCGTGACCACCGTCTTCAAGCTCGCGCTGGGTCTGTGGCTGGCGCTGTTGTTGAACAATAATTTTAAGGGCAAGGCCTTCACCCGCGCCTTCATCCTGTTGCCCTTCATCATCCCGACGGTGCTGTCGACGCTAGCCTGGAAATGGATGTTCGACCCCACCTTCAGCGTGATCAATTGGGGGCTCTTTCGGCTTGGCCTGATCAATAGCCGGATCAATTGGCTCGGTGACCCGAACCTGGCTCTCGTCTCGGTCATTATCGTCAACGTCTGGCGCGGCGTGCCGTTCTACGCGATCAGCCTGCTCGCCGGGTTGCAAACCATCAGCCCCGAGCTGCACGAGGCGGCGGCGATCGACGGGGCCAGGGCATGGCAGCGCTTCTGGCATGTGACTTGGCCATTGCTGTTGCCGGTGACTTTGGTGATCGTGCTGTTCTCGGTGATCCAGACCTTTGCGGATTTCCAGCTCGTCTATGTGCTCACCGGCGGCGGACCGGCGAACGCGACGCAGCTTTTTGCGACCTATGCCTATCAGATCGGCATCGGCACCGGCCTCTTGAGTCAGGGCGCGACGATTTCGCTCGCGGTTTTCCCGGTGCTGTTGCTCGTCGTCATCGTGCAGCTGCTGTACATTCGCCGGGTGGAGACCCTCTGAACGATGATCGAGGGGGCGATTTGGCGACGCTGGGTCTTCTTCTACTTTCCGCTGACGGCCTTCATCGTCGCGCTGTTGTTTCCGTTCTACTGGATGGTCATCACCGCCATCCGGCCGGACAGCGAGCTCTATCGTCCGTGGAACGCTCCCAACTATGCCCCGTTCTGGACCTCGCATCCTACCCTAGAGCACATCACGGATCTGCTGACCGGGACCTTGTTCGGCACCTGGATGCTGAACACGATGATCATCTCCCTCGCCGCCACGGCGATCTCGCTGTTCTGCGGCCTGCTCGCCGGATATGCGCTGTCGCGATTGAAGTTTCCGTTCGCCGGCAGTTTGGGCACGATGATCTTCATCACCTATCTGGTACCGCAGACCCTGTTGTTCATTCCGCTCGCCGACATCATCCGGAACTTTCGCCTGGGCGACACGCCGTGGGCATTGATCCTGACTTATCCGACGTTTCTTATTCCGTTCTGCACCTGGCTGATGATGGGCTATTTCAAGTCCATCCCCAAGGAACTGGAAGAGTGCGCCCGCATCGACGGCGCGACGCGCTGGAAGGCAATGGTTTACATCATCTTTCCGATCGCCGTGCCGGGCATATTGTCGGCTGGGATCTTTGCCTTCACCTTGTCTTGGAATGAGTTTATCTACGCCCTCGTCTTCCTTTCCTCGCCGGAGGAGAAGACGGTGCCTGTCGGGGTAACATCAGAGCTGATACGCGGCGACGTGTTCTACTGGGGTGAGTTGATGGCCGGAGCGCTGTTGGGTTCGATCCCGGTGGCGTTCGTCTATTCCTTCTTCGTCGAGCACTACGTCGCCAGCCTGACCGGTTCGGTCAAGGGATAGCATCACGACACGAGAGAGCGATGGCAGAGGTCCACATCCAGAGCTTGAACAAGAAGTTCGACGAGGTCCATGTCGTCAAGGACGTGAATCTCGGTATCCGCGACAAGGAGTTCATGGTTCTTGTCGGACCGTCCGGTTGCGGCAAGACTACGACTCTCAGAATGGTGGCGGGGCTCGAATCGATCACCTCGGGCCGCATTCTGATCGACGACAAGGTCATCAACGACCTCCCGCCGATGGACCGCGACATCGCGATGGTGTTTCAGAATTACGCGCTCTACCCGCATATGAGCGTCTACGACAACATGGCCTTTGGGCTGAAGATGCGAAAATTCGTCCGCGCCGATATTGCCAAACGCGTGCAGGAGGCGGCGGAGATCCTCGGCATTCAGGAGCTTCTAAAGCGCAAGCCGCGGCAGCTTTCGGGCGGCCAGCGGCAGCGCGTCGCTCTCGGCCGGGCGATCGTGCGGCACCCGCAGGTCTTTCTGTTTGACGAGCCCTTGTCGAACCTCGACGCCAAACTGCGCGTCCAGATGCGCGTCGAGCTCAGGAAGCTGCACGACCGGCTCGGCACCACCGCAATCTATGTGACGCACGACCAGGTCGAGGCGATGACCTTGGGTGACCGAGTCGTCGTCATGAAGGATGGTTTCGTTCAGCAGGTCGGTGAGCCGCTGGAGCTCTACAACGAGCCGGCCAACCGTTTCGTCGCCGGCTTCCTCGGCTCGCCGGCGATGAATTTTGCCACGGTCAAGGTCAGCCAGGAGAATGGAGCGCTCTGGGCCGCCAATGCCGGCATGCAGATCAAGGCGCCGCCCCAATGCGCCGACCGGCTCGGCCGTTATATCGGGCAAGAGGTGACACTGGGGATCCGTCCGGAAGACTTGCACGTGGCATCTCCGGCAGATGCGCCGGAACTCGGCTTCGACGTCGTCGTGGAAGTCGTCGAAAAGCTCGGCTCCGAGATCTTGCTGGATGTCGCGGTCGGCCCGGACACGATGGTGGCGTCCGTGGAGCCCAGCATTCGCGCGAGTATTCACGACCGGATGCGGCTCGCCCTGAATCCGGAGCGCTTACACTTCTTCGACACGCGGTCCGAAGCGGCAATTTGACTTTAACGACGGGGTGCTCGATGACGCGAATAACGCGGCGTAGGCTGTTGCAACTCTCCGGTGGTGGCGGCATCGCCGCGATCCTCGCCTCCGGCCGGGCGCCGGCTTTCGCCCAGGGCACCACGCTCCATTGGGTTAAGGGGTCGGATTACGTGCCGGCGTCGGATCAGCTTCTGAAAACCAAAATTCTCGACCAGTGCCAAAAAGACCTTGGCATCAAATTCAATCTCGAGGGGGTCGACGGGTTGACCATTCAGGCGCGCGCAACCTCGGCCATCCAATCTGGCAACGGGCCGGACATCATCTGCGCGTTCAACAACTGGCCGCAGCTCTATGCGGCCAGCGTCGCCGACGTTAGCGACGTCGCCGAGGAGATCGGCAAAGCGCAGGGCGGCTTTTACGAAACCTCGCGCGCGGTCGCCTATGACGGGGGCAAATGGATTGCGGTGCCTTTTACCATCATCGGCCTGCAGATCGTAAATCGGAAATCGTGGTGGGGAGAAATCGGCAGCAGCCCCGAAAACTACCCCAAGACTTGGGAGGAGTACCGCGAGGCCGGGAAAAAGCTCAAAGCCAAAGGACATCCGCTCGGCCAAACGCTCGGCCATGCCTACGGCGACGGGCCCGCCTTCTGGTATCCCTATTTGTGGTCCTGGGGCGGCAAGGAAGTCGAGGCGGACGGCAAGACTGTTGTGCTCAATAGCCCCGGAACTGTCGAATCGGTCAAATTCGCCGTCGGCCTATGGAAGGATGCTTGCGATGAGGGCGCCTTCGCGTGGGATGATTCCGGCAACAACCGCGCCTTCCTCGCCGGCGCGATCAGCGCAACCAATAACGGCGCTTCGATTTATCTCGAAGCCAAGAAGAAGCCCGATACCTATTTGACCGAGGCCGGAAGGCCCCTCAAGGACGATTGCTTCCACGCGGCACTACCCAAAGGCCCCGCCGGCCAATTCAGCTGGCACGTGCCGCAAGCGAATATGGTCATGGGATACTCGAAGAACCAGAAAGCGGCAAAGGACTTCCTGCGCTGGTTTCACTCCGAAAAAATCTTCGAGCCGTGGTTCGTCTCACAACAAGGCTTCTCTGTCGGACCCACCACGGTTTGGGAAGAGCACAAACTCTGGGGTGACGACCCAGTCATGGCCCCGTTCCGCACGGCGGCGCGCAGCGGGCGGTTTGCGGGATACGCCGGTCCGTCCGATCGAAAGGCGGCCGAAGCAATCTCGAAATACATTCTCGTGGACATGTATGCCAAAGCGGTGCAGGGAATGGCGCCCGAGGACGCTGTCAAATGGGCGCACGGCGAGCTGGTAAAGATCTACGCCTGACCGAGTGTGGCAGAGAGCTACGGGCTTGGAATAATTCCCTTTAGCGTGGCGACAGCGCTGCCGGCACTCGTCAGAATGGGCCGGTCGAGCACTGCTGTCACCCCCGGCGCGGGCGATCTTAAGAGGGTCCGCCGATGGATCTGATCATACGCAATATCCGGCCCGCTGAACGGTGCACCGAGGAGCCGATGGATATCGGTGTCACGGCTGGCAAGATCGTCGCGATCGAGAGGGGCTTGGCGGCCGAGGCGCAGAGCTATGATGCCGGAGGACGGCTCGCGTGCGCCGGGCTGATCGAGACGCATATCCATCTCGACAAATCCCGCATCATCGACCGGGTTCCGCCCGAGACGGGACGCAAGATTAGCCCGATGAAACAGGTTGCGGCTCTAAAGTCGGGATTTACCGTCGAGGATGTGCGCACCAGGGCGGAGCGCACGCTTGCCGAATGCGTTCTCAATGGCGCGACGCAGATGCGCACCCAGGTCGAGGTCGACCCTGCTGTCGGCTTGCGCGGGTTCGAGGGAGTGCAGTCGCTGATCGCCGAGTATCGATGGGCGATCGACATCGAGATTTGCGTGTTCCCGCAGGACGGGCTGACCAATTATCCCGGCACCGACGAGCTGTTGGTCAAAGCGCTGAAAGGCGGCGCCAAAGTGATCGGCGGCGCCCCCCGATACGACACCGACCATGCCGGCCAGATCCGGCGGATCTTCGAGCTCGCCCGCGAATTCGACGTGGATATCGATATCCACCTCGATGTCGGAGACACGCCCGAGGCCATGGACATCCACCTCGTCTGCGAACTGACCGAGCAATACCGCCGCGGCGGGCGGGTTGTCGTCGGCCATATGGCCAAATTATCGACGATGCCGCCGAGGGAGGTTGCGGCCCTGGCGCGCCGGCTCGCCGATACCGGGGTCGCGGTCACCGTCCTGCCGTTGACCGACCTCTTCGTAATGGGGCGGGATCAGGACTACAATGTCCGCCGCGGCGTGGCCGATGCCAATCTCCTCGTTGAGCATGGCGTCAACTGCTCGCTGTCGACCAACAATGTGCTAAATCCGGTAACACCCTATGGCGATTGCTCGCTAATCCGAATGGCAAATCTCCATGCCAATGTCCTGCAGATCGCGCACCGGGCGCAGCTGCACGAAATTTTCGCGATGCTGACCGAGCGCTCGGCACGGCTGCTCAATCTCAAGGATTACGGCCTCGCGGTGGGCAACCCGGCCGATGTCGTGGTCATCGATGCCGAGTCACCGGAACAGGCCGTGGCGGAGATCCGTCAGCCGCTCGCGGTCTTCAAGCGCGGGCGACGGACGGTTAAGCGCGAACCGGCAGAACTCGTTCGGCCAGCCTGACTGACTGACTGCATGCACCTAATCTCCTCCGGTATTCACTTCATTGACAGCGCCGCAGCACGGGCAGTCCGTCTCGATAGAGGCGATGCGCTGTCCCGAACCCATACTCGCAGCAATGACGAATTCGCAGATGCCGCAGACATAGTCGGCGTCGCCGCTCCCGGTAAAGAGCGGTCCGGCACCCGGTGGTGCGGTCCAGGGGGGCGGCGAGATCGCATCGCGAATGACTTTCAACTTGATCTTCGGCATTTCTGATTCATCACCAACGGTCGAGTATTCCTCACGACGATAGCATGTCCGTGCTGCGCCGTATGCTCCGGCGACAGGGCAGGCAAGCTCAGGACCAAAGCAGAGGCGAAGACATGAACAGAGCGGTCTTGGCATTCGCTGTCTGCTTTTTGGGCAGTGGGCGTCGCCTGCTGCGCCGCAAGATTTGAAGAGATGCGTCGCCGGTCAGTAGGTCATCGACAGGGAAGGCAAGACTGGTGTAATCGTCGCCGACGATAGTAAGCTGTGCCAAGTCAAAGTACTCGGGTGGTCAGATTTACGGATTTACACTGGATATTCTGAAACCTTCGTCCCACTTCGGCTGCGACCAACGCCGCCCAGGCACTGACCATCCTTAGACCGTCCCAACCGCACACTGATTCACCCTGCCGATTGGCGAGCCCTCTTCAGCCTGACAGCCGAAGTCCCCGGCCTCGTGCCCTCACTCTCGACGACGCCCGCGGCGCGGGCATCGGACGCAATGAGCTGGCTTTCAATCCGATCGCGCAGACCACCGCCAATCGCCGGGTACGTTCGCTCCGGTGATGCTGCGCGAGATCCGCATCGAGGGTCAGCGTTCGATGATGATGTCGACCCGGCGGTTATAGACAGACGGATCGCTCGACCCGGTCTGTCCTATCGGCTCCTGCCGGATCATTGTCCGCGCGATGCCGTCCGCCTCGAGCTGGTCCGTGACGATCGAGCTGCGCGTCTGCGCGAGATATTTGTTCGTCTCGGGCGTGCCCGTAGCGCTCGCGCGCGCCTGAACGACGATCGCCTTGGACTCCCGCGCCCGCTTCGCGGCATCGGCGATCGTGGCCTTTGCTTCATCGGACAGATTCGCGCTGAATTCGTCAAAATATACGAGGAACCGAGGCAGCTCGGCGGTTGTAGTATTAGACGACGTCTGCGCGCCAGCTGCAGTGGCGCCCGTCAGCGCCGCCAATAGACCCATCAATCGACAGAAATTCAGGAGTCGATAAGTCATGGCGTTACTCCATACGAGCGGGCCGGGGTGATCACCCACCAAGATATATTGGCGTGCACTGCTTTGTTGGAAGCATTGCCGCGAATGATCACCCTTATCATGATGCCCACGGCACAGCAAGTCGGCCTCCGCCGGCAGCGATCCTCAGCGGCAGCCCCGCCGCCCTCTCGTCATCGGGTATTTGCCTCGGCCATCCACGACAACAGCAAGGTGTATCCCACCGCGAGCACGACCGGCCCTAGGAAAATGCCAATGAGACCGAAGGCGATGAGGCCGCCGATCACGCCGGCCAACAGCAGAACCAGCGGCAGGTGCGCTCCTTTTCGGATCAGCAACGGACGCAACACGCTGTCGAGGGTGCTGAGCAAAATGCTCCAGATCAGGAGGAAGGTTCCCCACCCGGACTCGCCGCTCCAGTAGAGCCAGATCACTGCCGGCAACAGTACCGGCAAAGGGCCGAGCTGGGCAATGCACAACATAAACATCACGGCTGTAAGCACTGCGGCAAGGGGCACGCCGGCGAGCTCTATTCCGATGCCGCCGAGTACCGACTGGGCGAGCGCGGTTACCACCACACCGAGCGCCACGCTGCGGATCGCCTGGCCTGCAAGTCGGACCGACTGCTCGCCGCGTTCACCCGCGAGCCGATGTCCGAAGCGGCGGGCGGCTGCGGCAGCGTGCTCGCCATTGACATACATAACGGCGGCAACCGCTATGGTGAGCAGAAACTGCACGAGCACGATCCCGAGGCCACCCAGCGCGGCGACGAACCAACTCGCCACGCCGCCGGCATACGGTGCTGCCTTAGCAAACAGAGGCTCGACGCCGCTAGACGCGACATTTTGCCAGAGCAGCGCTGCGCTTTCGCCAAAGAACGGAACACCAGACAACCACTCCGGCGGCGGAGGCAGCTTGAAGGCGGCGAGCGATGTCGCCCAATCGATGATCCGGTCATAATTGTCGACGATCGTGGTGATCGCGAGCCAGAATGGCACCACGAAGACGAACAGGAGGGTCAAGGCCATGACGGCGACTGCAAGCCCGCGACTGTTCCACAGCCGTCGTTGAACTCGCAGCAAGATCGGCCACGTGGCGACTACCAGGGTCGTTGCCCAAATGATCGCCGGTAGAAACGGCCGCAAGATCCAGAAGCAGGCGGCAATCAGCCCGCCGACAAAGAGCACCGCCAGGGTCGTGCGCGTTAGGTCCGAGTGGCCTTCCATGCCGTACAACTGTCGAGACGTGCTCTTCGCGCGGCTATATCTGCGAGCGCAGCATCAGCTGCAGGCGATGCCCGTCGGGGTCGCAAAAATAGATGCAGCGGTCCTGGCCCGGACGGCCACTCACCACGATCCCGTGCTTCTCCAGCTCGGCTTTGACGGTCTCGTAAGTCCCGCTTGCCACGTTTAACGCTAGATGGTTAAGATCGTTGCCTGTCGTCAATGGCGTGTCACCCTGCTTCTTAAAGAGGGCCACACCCTGTTGACCGGCATGCAAAAAGACCTGTTCGACGTCTTCCCTATACGGGGTCAGCCCCAGTATTTCGGTGTAAAACTTCTTCGATCGCTCAACGTCGTTGACGTGGAGCACGACGTGGTTCACCCCACTCGTCTCGATCATTCGTCGCTCCTGGGTCTGTCGCTCGCCTGGATTCGGTACAGCGGATCGGTCAGCGCGAACCGGCACAGCCGGCCCACTGTCTTTCGGCGGCGTCCGCGATACCTATCAAAGCCGCTGCCGAGAGCCAATTGCCGTCGAGATGAGAGGCCGAAGCCCGCAGATGAAGTTGCCAGATCACCCCGATGCCCTGCCGCGCGAGCAGCCGCGTCGCGATGGTTTCGATTACTGTCGGCTGTTTCATCGAGCGGCCCACCTTTTGATGCGCAGTTTTGGACCAGATGGTGCCCCGAGTCGGATTTGAACCAACGACCTACGGCTTACGAAGCGGTGCTCGGCCATCTCGGGACATAACAAAAGTTATCTTTAACCTCTTGATAATTCTTGCATGTAGGGACCTCCGGTCATAATGTGAGGGTGTGTTACGCACACTCCGCAGCTGGGGTAACGGCCGTGGGTAGCTCCCAATTGCTACCCCTACGACCTACCGCCCACGTGACAGATCGTTAATAGCACCCGCGATGCCGAAAATAAAGCTTACGCAACCGGCCGTCGACAAGCTCAAAGCTGCTTGCTCGGGCCGCCTGGAGTTCTGGGACAGCGAGCGTCCCGGCTTCGGTCTCCGAATTTCCGACCGAGGCCGCAAGACCTGGATCGCCACAGAAGACGCAATCCGGGATTAACCCTGTCGAGGCGCGCCGGAACAGCGCGGCCAAGACGGCACAGGAAGCAAAGGTTAAAGCGGCCGAACAGGACGCTCGCGCGGCCGAGCCTTCGTCGCCGCGCTCGCCCCGTTGGCGCTCCGACACTGACGCATTAAGCAAAAGTGCTCATGCGTCAGTTCTCAAGCCGTGGCCTACGTTGCCTACCTGACGTTTCTACTGCCTCAGAAGCTGCACGAGCAGTTCGCTCACTCTCTCCGGCCGCTCCTGCTGCACCCAATGTCCGGCTCCATCGATCAGGTGACACCCCAGCATGCGCGTGCACGCGCTGCTCTGCATGCGCTCCAAGCTGCCGGGACGCTGGTAGACGCCCCAGTCACTCTTTCCCGCGATGAACATCGAAGGCACGTCGATCGTCCGACCGGAGAATAATTGCAGTTCAGCGGTGTCGATGCCTTCCGTGCCGCGCCGATACCACTGCAGGCCACCCTGGAAGCCGGTTCGAGCGTACTCGGTGCTGTAGACACTCAGCTCGATGTCGGGAAGCCATCGGCATGCCGCGATTTGATTGGCAGACGGCATTTCTTCTGCCACGGTCGCCACCATGCCCTTGTCCAGGTCCATAATGTAGTAAGTTGGCATCTTCGCCAACTCTTCGGCGCTCCAGGACTTCAGCCGAAACGGCCGGTTCTGGCTCCAGTCTGCGCTCTTGTGGTGGTAGTAGGCGCGGAGGAAGGCATGGACACCTTGTGGGCAGTCGCGCATGTCGGCATTGGCTTGCCGCGTCGAATAATACCACTGGTAGTGCTTGCGCGGCCGATCCAGCTTCGCCAGAGCATCATCGATGCTGGCACCGGACGAGGTTGTGCCCGAGCCGCTTTGCGCCGCGTCCCTGGCCGTGTCCAAGGGCAGTGCAGGCGGTCCTGCGAACGGCGCGCTCATCAGCGTCACGGAGCGGAACACATCGGGCCGCACGAGGGCGCTCCAGGCCGCGACCGAAGAGCCGAAGTCGTGCCCCACGACCGCCGCCACGGAGCGGTAGCCGAGCGCCGCCACGAGCCCGATAGCATCCCTGACCGCATTGAGCAGCCGGAAGGAGCTCAGATCGCCGTCGTAGTCAGCGTTCCATCCTGTGGTGCGGCCATAGCCCCTTAGGTCAGGTGCCACGACATGGAACCCTGCGGACGCGATAGGCAACATCACCTTCCTCCAGGAATAGGCAAGCTCTGGGAAGCCGTGGAGGAGCAGGACACAGGGCCGATCTTGTACCTCGAAGCCGGCTTCCAGCGCGTGAATGCGGAGGCCGTTGATGTCGCTTACAAACCGGGAGCGTATGCCGGGAGGAAGAACGGCGTTTTCCAGGGGCACCAACTCGGTCATCTTTACCTCCCTTGCTTCGTTGAACGATCGGCGCCCCCGCAGCCTAACCGAAAATCGGCGGCAATGAGACACGTTCGGGGCACCCGATCTACCGTCCACTTTGCGGTTCAAAGCGTTTCTCCCTTCGTCGGTACCTGCTGAGCGCTACACTTTGGCTGGCGGCCGCTCCGGCTTTCGCGCAAAACGCCCCGGCGGCCAAGGATATGGCGCTGGTCGGCTACCAAGACTTGGTGTTCCAGATTTCGTGCGCGGCGTTGCCGAATGGGCGCAGCATGTAGACCGCCTTGGGGTCGCCTTTCGGCAGGGTTTTGCGTGATCCCTACCACCCGACCGAGGTAGCCTATTACATTCCGGCAACCACCGAAAACACAGACAAGCGATGCATTTAGCTCGACAATGGTGAGCAGCGCTGCAAAGTGGCGATCCAGACAAACAACGTCGAAGTCGACGATCGCGGCTACATCTATATCGTCGATCGCGCTAACACCGGAATGCACATCCTCGAATTCACCGGTGACGCCCGAAAGATCGCGAACTTGGCGAACTAGAGATCGGGAAGAGCTAGCGATGCACGACTGCCGGCATCCAGTTGGCGGCGCGCCGTGACAACCGAGCGTCTGTCGCCTCACCCTCGTAATCTGAAGTGGCAGGGGTTTGTGCGAACGCGCTGCCGTCATTGAGGCTGTTGACATTCACGACTGCCCGGGGGCCTACGTGGTCTCGCACACCGCGGCGACATAGACACCACATCGCCGACAGATCAGATAGTTGGCGGTACGAGAACCGAAACGGTAGGGTTCAACCAGCGACCAGTCGTTAGCCCAAACCTCGAACAGTCCCTGAGTATCGGAGACGGTCCGCGTGCTGTGGGCGCGGCAGAAAGAGCAGGAGCAGGCGCGCAGAGGGGTGTCTTGCGGGATCCCAGCGAGCCGCAGGTGGACGCGGATATTTCCGCAATGACACCCGCCAAGGTCCATTCGGGTACTATGTAGAGCCGTGGTGTGGCCGTCAATCAAGGCGGCGAGATGTCTGACCCTCGGATCCCGATATGACCCCGGTAAAGGTCAGCGGTAGGCGCCGAGATTGTTGAGGGCTCCCAGAGCGGTACCCGATCGGTCCAGCAGTTCAAACAATTTGGCCGCGATCAGATAGAGTTCGGCCAATTTAAACGTCACCGCGGCGTTGCCCGACGGGTCGACGACCGATAGCGTACTGCTGTGGTCGACGACATAATTGTCGTTGTCGAGCAGTACCTTCTCATATTTCACGCCGAGGGGGTGCGCGATATCAGTGATCTGTTCTTGTGTGCCGATTAACCCGATCAGGCGCTTATCGAAGGCAGCCGTGAAGTCGCGCAGCACCGACCCGCGATCGCGTTCGGGATCGACCGTAACAAACAGCGGTTGTACATGGCCGGCCGGAGCTATCGCCGAATTTTGGTGACGGCCTGAAGGATCAGGCGGCGGCTTGGGCTTGAGGCGGGGCAGAATTGCCAATGGCCTCGATGCCGTCAGTGAACTTCACACCCTGGATCAGTTTTGGCAACTGGTTGTGGCCGTCGATCCGGCGCCAATTTTTCTGCGCGCCTTCGACA
>Ga0209040_10002960_pt1 | contig 13086 bp, 11 predicted proteins | sample BogFormECP12_OM3_FD_188240 | JGI IMG/M metagenome (GOLD analysis project Ga0209040, IMG submission 188240) | Bog forest soil microbial communities from Calvert Island, British Columbia, Canada - ECP12_OM3 (SPAdes) (version 2) | ecosystem: Environmental > Aquatic > Freshwater > Wetlands > Bog ... | reverse complement strand
GTTTGCATTCCTTCCGGTTCAGCCGTGGTTCCGTCGGTGTTCTCGCGCCCGACAAAATATTGGCTGAGCGTGGGTGTCCATGTGACGGCAAGTAACAGGGAACTAACCAGCGCTACTGACATGGTGATCGCCAGTGCCCGAAAAAAGCTGCCAAAAACCCCGGTTGTGGAAATCAATGGCAAGAACACCACAATTGGTGTGATCGTCGAACCAATGAGTGGCACCGTGATTTCGCGGAGCGCGCTTTGAATGGCTTGAAGACGCGATTCGCCTGCATCGCGGTGCAATACAATATTTTCCAGTACGACGATGGCATCGTCGATTACCAACCCCACCGCGGCCGCAAGGCCGCCAAGCGTCATGAGGTTAAAGCTTTGCCCGCTGAATCGCAGAATGATAAATGTAAATAGGAGAGTTACCGGAATCACCAGGGCGGTAACCAAGGATGCTCCCCAATCGCGTAAGAACAATACCAGGATCGCTGCAGAGAGAGCGATTCCGATCAGGACCGCGTCACGCACGCTTGCGATCGATTGCTGGACGATTGTTGATTGATCGTAGAACGCTTTCAGATACACGCCTGGCGGCAGCGCTGCTTGCAGTTCAGCAATCTGCTTGTGTACTTCGCGCGCTACATCGAGCGTGTTGCTTTCCGGCTGGCGGTTCACGCTCAGCAGGACCGCAAGTTTTCCGTTTGCCGTAACGATCGTATAGACCGGAGCCTCGGAAGGAGCAACTTGTGCGATGTCTCCGATGCGAATTGGCACGCCGTCTTTGGAATTTTTCACCACGATTTGCGCAATCTGCTCGGGAGTTCGAACCTGACCGCTGATCAATCCCAGCACCAATTGGTGGTCGTGCTCGAGCAATCCCGGCGAATCGATTATGTTCGTCCGCCGGATCGCCTCTAAAATATCTCCGACGGTGATCCCTGCCGCTAATAGCCGTGCCGGATCGGGCGTCACCTGAAACTCCGGAATGCGCCCACCTTGCACTAGTACCGACGCCACTCCATCCAATCGATTTATTCGCGGCTTCAAATCGTACGTTGCTATCTCCCACAATTTATTTTGCGGAATCGTATCGGAAGTTAGGCTGTAGCCAAGAATTGGGAACGAGGCAAACGTCAGCCGATGCGTCTGGATTTTTGCGCCTGTTGGCAGCCCTGTTTGCAGCCGCGCGACAACCGCATCGACACGTTGCAGCGTCAAGATCATGTCCGAACTCCAGTCGAAGAACAGATCCACCTCGGCTGATCCGCGACTAGTCGTTGAATACACTTTGGTCAAGCCGGGTACGCTGTTGACCGCTTCTTCGATCGGTTTTGTTATCATCACCAGCATTTGGTCGATCGGCATGACGCCGTTGTCGACTCCGATTACAATGCGCGGAAAATCCGTGTTGGGAAAAACGGAAACGGGAATGCGAAACGCGAGGTAAGCACCCGCGAACGCCAGGCTCATCGTTAGAAATAGAATCGGCCGGGAAAACTGCTGGAACCACGGCGCGCTTTTTGCCACGCCGCCATTTGCCGGATTGTCATCCACGTTTTCGGGCCGGGAATCCATGCCAGGCTATTCCTCGGCTTTCTTCGGCGCAGAGGTGCGTTTCTTGTCGGCTGTTGCATCCGGCTTAATGCGCGAGTCTGCCGGATCCTTCTCCTTCTCGGAATCAGCGGCAGGTGCAGCTTCTACCACGATTTTCGTCCCGTCTGGAACTGCGTAGCCTCCTTGGGTGATCAGTTGATCGCCTACTTCGATCCCCGATTGGATCTCCGCCAATTCCTTATTCCGCAGTCCAATTTTTATCTTCGCCTGATGAGCTCTCTGATCTACGCCTGCAAGCAAAACGTAGTCTGCGCCATCCGCTGTCTTGAACACTGAGGAAGCAGGAACGACCAGAGCTTCTTTGATGCTCTTCGCGGTCGCTTCAATTTGCACATTCATTCCCGGTTTCAATGCCGAATTCGGTTCGTCGGCTTCCACCCACACTTCGATCGTCGTGCTGCCAGGATCGAGCGCCGGACTGATCAAAGTGACGCGGCCCTCGATCGGCTCTTCCAGGCCAGCCAATTCCAATTTCGCGGAGTCGCCCGTTTTCAATAGCACCGCCTCGTTTTGGGCAATGTGAGCTTTTGCAATCAGCTTCGACGTATTCATCACTGTCATGATCGGCTGGTTCGCCGCCGCCAACTCCCCTTCATAGAGAGGACGATCCGTCACCACGCCATTGATCGGGCTGCGAATTTCGGAGTAACTCAGTTGCGCTTTCGCGTTTAAGTATTTTCCTTTTGCCGCCGACAGCTGCCCCGTAGCCGACTTCAGAGCCTGCACTTTGCCGAGTTTCTCGAGGTCGCTCAGTTGTCGTTGGGCTTGCTCGTTCTGACTGCGCGCCTGCATCAAAGCAACTTCTGCTAAATCCAGATCGCGACGTGGAATCGCTCCCTGATCGAAAAGGTCTTTGCGTGCGTCGTAAACCTTCTTTTGCGCTTCATACGCCGACCGGTATGCGGCGGCATCCAACTCGGCTTTTTGAATTTGCTGCGGCAAGCTCGAACCCGTAGTTGTCGCGTATCCTGCTTCCGCTTGCTCGAACTCACCTTTACTCTGCTCGGCTGCTCCGGCCAAGTCAGCGTTTTCCAACTCTGCCAGCAGCTGTCCCTCTTTTACGCGGGTGCCCCTCTGGACATAAAACTTCTTGATCGTCGAGGTAATTTTAGGAGTGATGATCGCCTGTTGCAGGGGAGAAACCACCGCTTCCGCGGAGATGGTGAGTGCGATTGGTCCGCGCCTTGCCGGGGTTGTTTGCACTGTCACAACTGGCTCCGGTTCCTTCTCCACCGTTCCACAACTTTGCAACGCCGCCACAACCAGGAACAATACTGCAGCAAAGAATTTTCCGCGCCATACCTTCATCAAACTTGACTTTCGATTTCTCATGGATTCGCCAGCACTCCTGTTAAAGTCTGCAGATTTGCCAGGGCGACCCGATAGCGCACCGCGCCATCCTGATAAGCGCTGTGTGATTGAGCAAACGTCGTTTGCGCATCGACGACCTCCAAGACGGTGCCTTCACCGTTCTTGTAGCGCAAAGTGGTGAGCCGCAAGCTTTCCGCCGAAAGCTCCGCGGATCGTTGCAACCCTGCCAGTTCGTTCAGTGCTGTTTCCGCTTCCTCATACAGTGAGCGCATTTCTGCTAATAATTTCCTTTGGGCAAAGGAAAGCTCCTTTTTTGCTAAATCGCGTTTCAGTTCCGCCTGCCGCACGCGGCTCTGGGTCGCCCCCCAGTTCCAGACTGGCAAACTGAGTGAGACAATTCCCGACGAACCCAAATTGCTTAATTTTGTTCCATCCGTTGTCGTGTATGTCGCATAACGAGCCGCATCAATTCCATAGAAATAATCCAGGCCGATGGAAGGGAAGTAGCCGGCTTTGGCGGCGTTGACAGTAAAATTGCTGGCCTGGGCCTCTGCCAGCGCTGCACGAATTTCTGGATTATTCTGCCCGGCCTGGGCCTCAAATGCATCGCGCAATGGCAACGCAATACTCGCGTGCAAATCATCTGTCGTCCGGAAATTGTCATTGAAATCTCGGAATATGAGCACTGCCAGATCCAATCGGGCATTCTGTAAAGCCAATTGCGCTTCCTGCAGTTGCCGCCGTCGGTCGGTCATCTGCAATTCCGCCCTGATCACGTCCGTGTGTGCTACTTCGCCACCCTTTTCCAAGCTTTGCGTGAGCTGGAAAAACTTTTCGCCCTCATCGGCGGTTCGCTTGGCGGCATCCAGTTTTTGCTCGGCAGCCGCTAGGGCAAAATAATCCTGAACCACGGTCACTGTCAGGCCGCGTGAAGCGATCTCTTTTCGCGCTTTGGCTGCGGCAGCCAAAGCGGCCGTCCTCCGGTACCCCGCGATACTCGCCAGATCCAATTGCTGATGGACGTTTCCCTGACTAATGTATTCATGTGGGCCATTGTTCGCGATGTATTTCGCTTGTCCATTGCCATTGGTTTGAGTATAAATTGCCGCGGTGTTGAAGTTCACTTCCGGGAGCAATCCGGCTCGCGCGATGTTCTTATCTTCGCGGGCGTTTCCCGCGTCGGTCATGGCGGCTTGCAATTGGGGGCTGTTCTTTTGCGCCAGGTCGAGGGCCTGCTGCAAACTCAGCTCTACTATCGCAGCGGATGTGGAGGGTGCATGTGTCTGCGGTTGAGGCAAATGTGCGGGCAAAACTTTTTGCGGTTCCGGCGCGTCGGGCTGCTGCGCTGCAGATAGACTTAAGAGATTTGCGAGAGCAAATCCTGCAATAAGAAAACGCAGCGCCGATTCACAGAAGCAATTCAAATTTAATGGTCTCATGGAAAGATTCTTCCGTCTTCGGTGGCAACCTTCGCCACTTCTCCCCACCAGCCTATGGTTTCGCAGATAAACCTAGGATTAACCGAGCGGGTACGAGCGTCCCTTACGAATCTTCGGTTTGCACACTCTTGGTTCTAAATTCCAGAAGGCCCGGTGATGGGTAATATCACGCTAAATGTTGATCCCGTCGCATCGGAACGCGTTAATTCCAAGCGCCCGTGGTGCGCCTCCGCGATCCATCGCGCGATCGACAATCCTAATCCTGCTCCGCCATGCGCGCCGCCCTCTCGCGATCTGGCTTGATCCACCCTAAAAAACCGTTCGAACACTCGTCCCTGCATTTCTTTGGGAATTCCTTCCCCAGTATCCGTAACGCTTACGATGTAGCCATTTTCTTGCTTCGCACAGGCCAGCGAAATGTTTCCCCCTTCTGGGGTGTACTTGATGGCGTTATCCAGAAGATTTAATAACATACGCCGCAACAGTGCTTCATCTGCCCGCAAAGGGAGCTCTGGCACAATCTCAGAAGCAAGCGTTATATTTTTTGCCATCGCCAGGGTACGCGCGCGCCGCAAGGAATCCGTGGCTAGTTCATCCAGATAGAGCTCCTTGTGACTTAGAGGATATTCCCCGGCATCCGCACGTGTCAGGGTAAACAAATCTTCGATAATCCCGGCCAGCCGCTGCGACTCATCCCGCAAAACCCCAAGCGTTTCTCGATATTCTTCTGGCGAACGGCTTGGCCTCGACAACGTCACTTCCGTTTCTCCACGCAAAATTGCCACTGGCGTTCGTAGCTCGTGCGAAGCGTCTGCAATAAATCTTCGCTGCTTCTCAAACGAATCTTCCAATCGATCCAATAACTGATTAAATGTCAGCGCCAATTGTCCCAATTCGTCTCGCTGATTAGCCACCTCCAGCCGGGCACCTAAATTTGCAGCGCCCATTTTACGCGCCTGCGAAGCCATAGCCGCCACTGGAGCCAGGCTCTTTCGAGCCAGAAAATATCCGCCCGCGCCTGCCAACAGGAGCGAAATAGGAATCACCAGCAGGAATGTATTGCGGATGTCTAGGAGCAGCTCTTCTTGAGAATGCAACGATTGCAGGAGCACCAGTTTGTAGGATTTATCCCCGGCAGTTAGGGTGCTGGTGAATGCGTGAAATCCATCTTTTCCACCCGGAAGCTTGCGCCGGACAATGCCTTCCGTTTTTCCATTTTCAGTTGCCTCCCGAAACTCCGGCGACGAAAAAATCTCCTCTGTGATGCGCTCGTGTGTCGGGTCCGCACTGGGCAGTTCTAGCGAGCTAATCACCACATTTCCAGCGGAATTCAACACCACAAAAATGGTGTCCCGAAAACGATGCTCCTTCATTGCTTCGAGCGCCGCCTCTTTCACCCCTTCCATCCCCGTCTGATCCGGCAACTCGCTTTCAAACGTGGTAGTAAAGGCACTGGCAAGCTCTGCCAAATTCGTCTCCGTGCGCTGGGTGATATTTCGCTGATAAATCAGGTAGGTGAGAACGGCCAGGAAAATCAGCACAATACCGAGTGCGATGCTGTACCAAACTGTCAGGCGGGCACGAACGGAATCAAGCATGCGACTTTCTCGCTCCGCCCGCCGTTCCGTTGTTTGTCCCGGAGCCAAAAACGTAGCCGCTTCCTCTCCTGGTCTGCAGCAGCGGTTTGTTCGCTCCCTCATCAATTTTTCGCCTCAGGCGGTTGATGTACACCTCTATCAAATTGGAAAAGGGGTCGAACGATTCGTCCCACACATGTTCTGCAATTTCCGCGCGTCCAATCACGCGGCCTGCGTTGCGTGCAAGAAATTCCAGTAAGGCATATTCCTTCGCGGTTAAAGAAATCGTCCGGCCGCCACGGTTTACAGTTTGCGAAATCGTATCCAGCACTACATCATCGACAACGATTTGTGGTGACTTCAATTCTCTAGGACGCCGTAACAGGGCGCGTAGCCTCGCCAGCAATTCGCCAAACTCAAACGGTTTGGTTAGATAATCATCCGCGCCAGCATCCAGTCCGGTGATGCGATCCCGCACACCATCACGCGCCGTCAGCATCAAGATCGGAATGCGTTTCCCTCTGGCTCGGATCGCGCGGCAGGTTGCAATACCATCCAGCCCGGGAATCATCACGTCCAAAATCACCACGTCGTAATCGTTGATCTCAGTCTGATACAGCGCGTCCTTGCCGTTGCCAACCACGTCCACGGCGTACGATTCCTCGCGCAGTCCCTTCGCCACAAAATGCGCGATCCGGGTTTCATCTTCAACAAGTAGCAATCGCATTCGGGTATGATACCCCCAATGTTTGTCATTCTATGTCAGGGCACGTTCGTTCGAAGAACCCGTTGTGCCGAAGGCAGAGGAGAAGCCCGCCGATGACCGCCGAACTCAATTATCCATCGATCGCAAAAATGATCGATCACGCTCTGCTGCAGCCGTTTCTCGATACCGCTGAATTGGAAGCCGGATTCCGCTTGGCGCTCAGCTACGACGTAGCCACCGTCTGCATCTTGCCCTACTATGTGAAGCGCGCCAACGAGGCCCTTCGGGGAAGTACAGTGAAAGCCAGCACTACCATCGGCTTTCCCCATGGCGCTCATGCAACAAGCATTAAACTAGCGGAAGCCCGCCAAGCCCTCGAAGACGGTGCAAGTGAGTTGGACATGGTGATCAACATCAGCAAGGCCAGAAGTGGCGACTGGAACTATGTCTCCGCGGAAATTACGTCACTTACTAGGGAAACGCATGCGGCGGGCGCAAAGATAAAAGTTATTTTCGAAAACGCCTATCACGATGATAAATCGAAAACCGAGTTGTGCCGCATCTGCGGTGAAGCAGGTGCGGATTGGGTAAAAACGTCAACCGGCTATGCGCCAACCGGGGCGACGCTCGATGATCTTCGCCTAATGCGCAAGCATTCGCCGGCTCATGTGCAAGTCAAAGCCGCTGGAGGTATCCGCGATCTCAATATGATCCTGGCCGCGCGCGAAATTGGCGTAACCCGCGTTGGTGCGTCCCGTACCGCGGAAATTCTTGAAGACTGCCGAAAGCGCCTGGGTCTGCCACCCATTACGACAGTTTCTGCTGCCACGACCTCAAGCTATTAACGGTACCGGCGAGAAAATGTCGACGACCGATCAATCCGCCCAATATCCCAGCCTTCGAAATCGCGCCGTTCTGATCACCGGTGGCGCGTCCGGCATAGGGGCTTCCGCCGTTCGCCGTTTCGCAAGACAAGGCGCCTTGGTCGCCTTGCTCGACGTCCAGGATGAGGTCGCTCAAAAACTCGTTTCTGAAATATCCGAAACCGGGGCGTTCGCGCCCGTCTACGCTCACTGCGATCTTCTGGACATTTCTGCTCTCCAGAAGACGATTAGCGACTTGCAGTCTCGGATAGGCAATTTCCAGGTCTTAATCAACAACGCTGCAAACGATGATCGCCATAATTTCGAAGATGTCACTCCAGAATATTGGGATCAACGTATGGCTCTCAATTTGCGCCACTATTTTTTTGCAATGCAGTCTGTCATTCCGGCCATGAAAGCGGCCAAGGTCGGCGCCATTATTAATCTGAGTTCCATTGGCTGGATAATTCCTTCGGTCCACGAAGTCGCTTACGTCACTGCTAAAGCTGCAATCGTAGGGCTGACGCGCACTATGGCGCACGAGTTGGGTCAGTGGAATATACGCGTGAATGCCGTTCTGCCCGGGGCAATTCTGACGCAGCGTCAGCGCGAATTGTGGTGGACGCCCGAATACGAGGCAGAAATTATGCGCAGCCAATGTCTTAAGCGCCCGCTCTTGCCCGAAGAAGTTGCCAATCTCCTGCTGTTCCTTGCCGCCGATGACAGCAGTGCCATCACTAACCAGAGCTACATTATCGACGCCGGCTGGGTTTAAGGAGCATGCTCATCGGGCGACACGGCCGTGCTCACTGCGCGGCCCGCTCGCTCCCGGCCTAATTCAACGGCACACGCTGATTCCAGTATGCGCAAATAGCTCGGGTTTTCGCTTGCGTCATGTAAAATTGCCGCGATCTGCTCTGGAGAGAAATAGCTTCGGCGTTTCCTGCTCCCGGCGGGATGTTTTTGTAGGGGAGCTGCAAGCGACGCCAGATAAATGGCGAAAAAATCATCCACCAGCGATAGCGTTTTTTCTTTGTCGACTTTGGGGTTGCTTGGGTTTCCGTCAAGCGCGCAAACTGTGGTTCAACCATAGGAATGCGGCTGTCAAAGAATGGTTTCAACGACTTTTGCCTACACCGCTACCCAAGAACTCTCGCGGTGAATCCGGTGAGCTCTTCGTTCTCGGCTGAATAGCTGATTTCGATCGGATTGCAGCAGACTTCGCAGTCTTCCACGTAACTCTGCTTCGCAACGGATAATTCGAGCACCATAGAGATCTGCTCGCCGCAATAGGGGCAAGAAAAATAGTGTTCCATTGTCTTTTCCACTTACCGCCGACACTGGGTTTCAAACAGGTGACTTCCGCCTGCTAATGCTTTTTTTGGGCACCTCGAGGGTGGCTATACCGGCGCAGTTAGGGGTTCAATCGGTACCTTGGTGGCCGCTTTGTGGCAGTACAAATTTCGATCCGCTTCCTCGATCAATCCCTCAAGTCCATCCCCTGGCTCGTACGCCTTCCAACCCACGGCGAACGAAACCGGCAATGCCTTCCCGCTCATCTCCACGGTAAATCCATCCAGACGGCCCAGCACTACCGGCAACTGGTTCACTTCACAATCCAGTAGCAGTAACATGAATTCGTCTCCGCCCCAGCGCACCGCCAGATCGGACCCGCGGGTAGAACTACTCAGACATTCTGCGAATTCTTTAAGTACCTGGTCGCCCACTAAGTGTCCGTATCCGTCATTAATCTGCTTGAAATTATTCAGGTCGAGAAGTACTACGATCATGGAAAGCCCTCTCCTCTCGGATCGTGCAATTTCTGCCCTTAATCGTTGTTCTGCGAATCGGCGGTTGTATAGCCCTGTCAAGGGATCAAACATCGCCAGACGCCTAAAGACTTCCGCCTCAATCTGTTGTTCCGCCAATTCTCTCTGAATGGTTCGCAGCTTCAAATGCTGATAAATCATGTGCCCGGTAAAAACTAGCACTAGCCCTACGAGCGCCCGCACCGCCAGACTCAAATCCCATCCAAAAATTGTCTTCGCGCCTTTCAGATAGAACGAAACCGACAGTGACACGACCAACGCCGTCAAGCTCAGGATGATAATCGCTGCATTGCCCCACACCCACAGGTCGCGCCGCTCAAGTTTGCGCAGGTTTGATCGAATCTCGGCGATACCGTAATCGGCGTCCTTGCTTGTGATTGGCGCAATCGAAGGATTCATTTGGTTGTCCATCAACTTCAAAAGTGGATTTAGCTGACGCTAACCTCCCCTACTGCTAGGGTCAAGGTGTCTAATGTTCCTTGCTTCGCCGTAGTAACGACATACCACTTCGGTGGGATCCGCGAAGGTCATGCGTGATCAAGAAGTCTAGTATTCGACTTTAGGTAAACGAAAACTCCAGATTTTGGGGCCAGTAGGAGAATGAGTAAGCGAATTATCCGGGGGGATCTGGGCTATTTCTTGCTTCCAAAATGGCTCAAGAGAACCAGTCTGATGATAGACGTCCAGCCAGATGCGAACCACCAAGGACACGGTTAACACCCTCGAGCGGTTTCATGTTGTCTGCAAGTGTGTTCCCAGATCTGAATGCTTCCTTCAACGCGCCGGGTGTGGTGTATGGATTTGCTAAAGCCTGAAGCTGAACCTGAATCTGTACCGGAGAATTCGCGCCTTGGTGCACCTATTTGAAGCGATACCCCGCCTTAAGCTCACACCTGTAATCCCGTGCTTGATTTTTTTCCACGCGGACCTGGCAATGGGCCCAACTCAGTACCGGACTCGGGCCCAGGGGAAACACGATGAGTCCCCTATTCAGTTCGGCTTCGATGCTCGGCCCTTCCGCAGTAGATGGTAGTGTGAAATTCATCGCGCGCCCGAAAATCACGGGATAGGTCCTGCGAATAATGACGTCGAGCTGAGAACGAAACACCTCCGCCTGAAACAGAAAGGTAGTTGAGTCAGACCAATCGCGAACGGAAACCTTGATGGAACGACCACCGCGGGAAAATTCATCGGTATCAATTCGAGTAAAGGGACAAGGTCCCGCAATGCACGTCACTCTCGCATCCCGGAATACATTTCCTTCTCCTGCATCGAGAGATGCGGCGGCCTCCTCAGCTTTCCATTTCCCGTCCGGTGAACAAGGTTGGTGTTGAGAGCAGGGAACGTTGCCCGTATTCACTACCTGAAATGTTTTCACCGCGCTGCCAATGTTCTCTGTTTTTGTTGTCTCCGTGGAGTATCTCACGACAATATTCCCGATCACGACTTCGGCCTCGTTGAGTTTGGCCTCCACCTCGTCGTGAAGAGGGGTCATCCGAATTACATATAATTTATCGCCGAGCGTTTCTGTTAGGTCGAGAGGTTGAAAGTCGGGATGGCGAAAGACGAGATGAATGGTTTGTCCTATTTTCACGCCCGGGCGCAAGGCAAGTTTGAAAGACCCCGAAAAGTCAGACTTCACATCACGGACGATCCATCCATCGAGCGAACTTATTTCCACATTAGCAACCGGAGATTGTTTGCGCGGGTCATTGTCTTGCCGAATGACTGCGCCGCTGAAGCTAGTGGGTCGAGTTTTGCGGTAATGGCGAAATGCAATCCGCCCGCCAACCAAAATGCCACCCACGCCTAAGATCACGGCAAAGATAGCGATTTTACGGTTGCCCATCATGGGTTCTTCCCAACCTACCTCTCGACGCTCTTGAAATCAAGGCAGATTCCATTGTGCATTCTTGCCTTTTTGCCATAATCATTTAACGGATACGATACAATCCTCTGCTAATTCGATCGACAACCGCGTCATATAGACTTTGTCCACTTTAGAGAATGTTTATAATTATAAAAATGGACCAAAGAGAGGTCAGCCTGGGCAGACTATCACGCCGAGAATTGCTAACGCGGATTGCTCGCACAGGCGCCAGTCTCCCCATTCTGGGCTTTAGCGCGCTCTCCGGTTTAGATGTGTGGAACAAACAGAGCCTATCCCCAGGGCTGCCACAGAGTGCGGAAAGTTTCTCGAATCCTGACAATGTGCTACTGGACGAACTAGAAAAGGCTAGTTTCCGGTACTTTTGGGAGCAGGCACACCCGGAGACGGGCATCGTCATGGACCGTTGCCACGCCCGCGAACCCGTCACCAACGAATTGGGGAGCATAGCGGCGACGGGATTCGGGCTGACCGCTCTTTGCATCGGAGAAAAACGCGGATTTGTACCGCGTGTGGCGGCGGAAACGCGCGCTCTCAACGCGCTGCGTTTCCTTTGGAAGAAAGTGCCCAATCATCGAGGATTCTTCTACCACTTTGGCAACATCAACTCCGGCGAAAGACTCTGGGATTCGGAAATTTCTTCCGTCGACACTGCCATCCTACTCTGCGGAGTTCTCACTTGCCGGCAGCATTTCTTGCATACCGAGATCAGTGAATTGGCACTGGAAATCTTCAATCGCGTTGATTGGAATTGGCTTTCCGAAGACACCCCTATCCTGCCGCACGGATGGACCCCGGAGGGCGGTTTTCTGCAGTATCGCTGGGGTGATTACAGCGAAATGATGATGATGTACCTTCTGGGGCTTGGATCTGCTGCGCACCCGTTGCCCGCCGAAGCGTGGAACGCCTGGAAACGAACCACATTCGAATACGATGGCATTCGCTATATAGGGTCTTTCGCTCCCCTATTCATTCACCAATATTCGCAGGCTTGGTTTGATTTCCGCGGCAAACGAGATCGCTACGCCGACTACTTTCAGAACTCGATTCTCGCCACGGACGCACATCGGCGTTTTTGTTTAGATTTAGCTGTCCAATTCCCCGATTACAGCGATGATTTGTGGGGTATCACGGCTTCCGACTCATCGAAGGGGTATGTGGCATGGGGTGGCCCGCCCGCAACAGGACCAATCGATGGCACCGTTGTTCCGTGTGCGTCCGCAGGTTCTTTACCTTTTCTGCCGGCGCCAGCAATGCGCGTTCTACAAACGATCAAGAATCGCTATGGAGCAAATGCTTGGACCCAATACGGTTTCGTGGACGCGTTCAACCCGTTGACAAATTGGTATGACACGGACGTAGTGGGAATCGACATTGGCATTTCAATGGTCATGGCCGAGAATGCGCGTACCTCATTCGTATGGAATACCTTCATGAAAAACCCGGAAGCCAAACGCGGCATGGACCGCGCAGGATTCAAGCCCGATCTGGCGCCCGCGCCGAAGCATGCATAGCGCAGCAGTAACGTGTCAGGACGAGCTCAAGTTTTTCCGTCCACAGACTGATCCCGATAGACATATGCGGAACCTGGCGATGGCGGCAGTGGAAGTGTTTGAACTTTGAACACCTGATACGCGATAGCGCCGATGAAAAATATTCCTAACCCGAGAGCGATCGATTTGAAGATCATCAAGACCGAGTTTACGCTAACGGTCGAATGCGTAGCCCTCGCCAAAGAAGGTGGCGAGAACGGTTCTGTTCGCCAATGACAAGAGCAGGCCAACCTTACTAGTGAAGGATAGATAACGAATGCGTATGGCTGTGATAGTATCCGCGTCACAAGCTGCCGAACCGATCCGATGTCTT
>Ga0209040_10002959_pt1 | contig 13088 bp, 9 predicted proteins | sample BogFormECP12_OM3_FD_188240 | JGI IMG/M metagenome (GOLD analysis project Ga0209040, IMG submission 188240) | Bog forest soil microbial communities from Calvert Island, British Columbia, Canada - ECP12_OM3 (SPAdes) (version 2) | ecosystem: Environmental > Aquatic > Freshwater > Wetlands > Bog ... | reverse complement strand
GCCTCACCCCGCCGCGGTGCCGCCGCTCTTGATCTATTTCTTCGGGGGCAAGTATTTCGTCCGCGGCCTGACCCAGGGCGCGATCAAATGACGGGACCGAGATGGCGACGCTAAGCGTCTCCCGGCTCTATAAGCGTTTCGGCTCGGTCGAGGTCCTCAAGGGCATCGATCTCGAGGCGCGCACAGGCGAGTTCGTCGCGCTCGTCGGGCCGTCCGGCTGCGGCAAGTCGACGCTGCTCGCCATGATCGCGGGGCTGGAGACCGTCAGCGAAGGCGAGATCCGCATCGACGGAAGGCTGGTCAACTCCGTCGCGCCGAAAGACCGCGATATCGCGATGGTGTTCCAGTCCTACGCGCTCTACCCGACGATGACCGCGCGGCAGAACATCACTTTCGGCATGGAAAGCCGGCGCGTCCCCAAGGCCGAGCAGGATGCGGCCGTGAAGCGCGTCTCCGCGCTGCTGCAGATCGAACCCTTGCTGAACCGCAAGCCGGGCCAACTCTCGGGCGGCCAGCGGCAGAGGGTCGCGATGGGCCGCGCGCTCGTGCGCGATCCAAAACTCTTCCTGTTCGACGAGCCGCTCTCCAATCTCGACGCCAAGCTTCGCGTCGACATGCGGACCGAGATCAAGAAGTTGCATCTGCGGGTCGGCAAGACAACGATCTACGTCACCCACGATCAGATCGAGGCGATGACGCTCGCTTCGCGCATCGCGGTCATGCATCAGGGCTCGATTCAGCAGTTCGACGAGCCTCAGGTCGTCTACGACCGTCCCGCCAACATCTTCGTCGCCGGATTCATGGGCTCGCCCTCAATGAATTTCATTCCGGGCGAACTGACGAAGATCGACGGCGCGGCGGCGGTCACGATTGCGCTGGAAGGGGGCGAAACAGCGACGCTCGCGCTCGCCCAGATGCCCGCGTTCAGGCCCGCGGACGGCAAGGTTGTGCTTGGCGTCCGTCCGGAACACCTCTTTCGCTTCACCGAAAATCTGAAGGCGCAAAAGCCGGCGCTCGCCAGGCTGGCCGCGCCGGTCGAGGTCGTCGAACCCACCGGCGCCGAGACCCATGCGGTGCTGAAAATCGGGGAGCGCGAGATCCTCGGCCGCTTCGACCCCGATCACGCGCCGCGGCTCGGCGAATTGATGCCGCTCGGGATCGACATGTCGCATGCCTGCCTGTTCGATCCAAGCACCCAGGCCTTCATCCCGCAGGCGGGCGCGTGAGCTTTGCGACCTATCCAAGCCTCGCGGGCCGCGCCGTGTTCGTCAGCGGCGGCGCGACGGGGATCGGCGCCGACATCGTCCGCGCTTTCGCGCTCAATCATGCGAAGGTGGCCTTCGTCGACCTTGAGGCCGAGGCCGGCAAGGCGATCGCCGCCGAAATTGCCGGGATAGGCGAGATTGCCCTCTTTTTTCGCTGCGACGTGACCGACATCAAGGCGCTTCAGGAAGCAATCGCCGAGGCCAGCGCCGAGCTCGGCCCCGTCGCAGTTCTCGTCAACAACGCCGCCAACGACGAACGCCACCGCGTGAGCGAAGTCAGCCCCGACTATTGGGACCACACGCAAAACGTGAACCTGCGCCATCATTTCTTCGCCGCCCAGGCGGTCCACCCGCAGATGCGCGCGCTCGGCTTCGGCTCGATCGTCAATCTGTCGTCGATCGCCTGGCGCGCGGGCGCGGGGGAAATGCCCGCTTATTCGACGGCCAAGGCTGGCGTTATCGGGCTGACGCGCGCGCTCGCCCGCGCTTTCGGCGACGACAACATCCGCGTCAACGCCATCGAGCCGGGCGCGGTCATGACCGACCGTCAGAAGCGGCTCTGGTACAAGACGCCGGAAGCGGCCGAGGCCATCGTCAAGCGCCAGCTGATCAAGACGACGCTTCTTGGCGAGGACGTGGCGAGGATGGCGCTCTTTCTCGGCGCCGACGACAGCCGCATGATCACCAAACAGTCGATCACGGTCGACGCGGGGCTTCGATGACGCAAGAGGCAAAACCGGAAGAGACACGCGCGCGCGGCGCCGCGTTCGCGCTCGGCCTCAACCCCTATGGCCTAACCTATCATCTCGGACTTCAGGGCGCCGGAGGTCCGCGCGCAAATCCGAGAGGCGCCGGTCTCGAAGGGTTCATCGCCATCGCGATTGAACTCGGCGCCAAGACGCTCGAGATTTTCGACCCGTGGCTGCGGGCGCTCGGCGATAACGACCTCAGGGCGCTTCGGGATCGGCTGCGCGAGCTCGGCATGACGCCTGTCGTCAGTTCGGGCCTGATGATGGGCCCATTCGAGAGCGCGCTCCGATCGGCCCGCTTTCTCGACGCCAAGGTCATACGTTACGGCCTGACAACCGTGCTTTGCGGCGACCGCAACGCGCTCGGCGAAAAGTGGAAGACGCTGGTCGCCGATGTGAGGGCGGCGCTCGCCGACCGCGGACCGCGCGCGCTCCACGAAGGTCGGACGCTGGCGATCGAGAACCACCAGGACTTCGGCAGCGAGGAGCTCGTCGCCTTTTGCGAGGAGTCGCGCGGCGTCCGCATCTGCTACGACACCGGCAACACGTTTCCCGTCGCCAGGATTAAGACGCATGTCCAAGGAACTGAGCGGCAGAATCGCCTTCGTGACGGGATCGGGGCGGGGCCTCGGCCGGGTGATGGCGGAGCGGCTGGCCGAGCTTGGCGCGGACGTGGCGATCCATGACATGTCGTGGACCGCGCCGGCCAAGTATGGCGAGGCGCCCGATCTCGGCGCGGTCGTCAAAGAGATCGCGCGGCACGGCGGCAGGGTGGCGGCCGTCACCGGCAATATCGGCGACAAGTCGGCGGTTGCGGCGATGAAGACGGAGATCGAATCGAAGCTCGGGACGGTCGACGTCCTGGTCAATTGCGCCGGCGGCGACATCGGCGCCTCCGGCGGCAAACCGGAGCCCAATGATGCGCTTGGCATCCCGCTCGAAGACATCAAGGCGCTGACGGAGAACAATCTCTACGGCACGATCCTCGTGTGCCAGGCGTTCGTGCCGTCCATGGTCAAGGCGGGGAGCGGCTCGGTCATCAACATCGCGTCGGCCGCGGCGCATTTTGGCGTGACGAACGGGGTCATTTACGCCGCCTTGAAGGCCGCCGTGGTCCACTATACGCGCTGCCTCGCCAAGGAGCTGCAGACCCAGGGGGTGCGCATCAACGCCGTGAGCCCCGGCGCGACTAAGACGGCGCGATTCCAGGCGACCCGGGTCGTCGATCCGAAGATGATGGATTCCTCGACAAAGTCGCTCGCGCGCTACGCCGAGCCGGCCGAGATTGCGGATGCGGTCGCGTTCCTGGCGGGCCCGAGAGCCAAGTTCATCAACGGTCAGGTCCTCAGGATCGACGGCGGAGAGACGCTGTTTCCCGGGTGATCGAACGCCCATCTCAAGGCCGACAATGACCACGACTGCTCTCTCCATCGAAAGCGGCGCGCTGGCCGCGCCCCAGCCCTGCGCAAGCGGCGTTCGCGCCTACAAAGGCATTCCCTATGCCGCCCCGCCGGTGGGACAGTTGCGCTGGCGCCCGCCTCAACCCGTCGCGCCGTGGAACGGCGTGCGGTCGGCGGAGGCCTTCGGACCCAACTCGCTCCAGGGGGTCGTCTTCGACGACATCGACCCCACCGTATGCGGAGTGTCCGAGGACTGCCTCACTCTCAATGTTTGGACGCCAGCGTCGCCGGCAAGCTCCGACAGGCTTCCCGTCATGGTGTGGATTCACGGCGGCGGATTTGTCGTCGGCTCGGGCTCGGAGCCGCGCTATGACGCAACCCGGCTCGCTGCCCGCGGCATCATGCTGGTGACCCTGAACTACCGCCTCAACGCGCTCGGCTTTTTCGCCCATCCGGAATTGAGCCGCGAGTCCGAAGATGGCTCATCCGGCAATTATGGCATGCTGGATCTGGTCGCCGCGCTGCAATGGGTCAGACGCAACATCGCGGCCTTCGGCGGCGATCCGGACAGGGTGACGATTGCAGGGGAATCCGCTGGCTCCGAAGCGGTAAGCGCGCTCATGGCCTCGCCGCTCGCCAGGGGCCTCTTTACGCGCGCGATCGGAGAAAGCGGCGCGATGTTCGCGACGCCGAGCCGCTCTCCGGCGCCGCTTGCAAAAGCCGAGGCCGACGGGATCTCCTTCATGCGCAAAGTCGGCGCCGCCAATCTCAGGGAATTGCGTGAGGCGCCCGCCGAGGCCATCCTCGCGGCCGCGCCGGGCCTCGGCTACCGGCCGATTGTCGACGGTCGCTTTCTTCCGAAATCGCCAGCCGCGATCTTCGCCGCGCGGGAACAGACGGATGTCCCGCTGATGGCCGGCTGGAACAAGGACGAGGGCTTCAACTTCACGCTGCGGCAGGGCGAGGCCGCGAAGCGCCCCTACGCCGGTCTCGTGCGCGAGATCTTCGGCGGACGGGCGGATGACGCGCTTCGCTTCTATCCGGGAGGATCGCCCGAAGCCGAAGAAGCGTCCGCACGGGCCCTCGGCGGCGACCTCACCATCACCCATTCGACCTGGGCCTGGATCGAAGCCCAGAAGACGATGGGCAAGGCAGAGGTCTTCCGCTTTCGCTTCGACAGGGCGCCGCTGACGCCGCAGGGCTGGTTCGCCGAACGCGACAGCCGGTCGGCCGGCGCCTTTCACGCCGGAGCGATCCTGTACGTCTTCGACAATCTGCACGCCTTTCCGTGGCTGATCTCGGACGCGGACCGGGCGCTTGCAGAGCTCGCCTCGAGTTATTGGGTCAACTTCGTCGAATCCGGCGATCCCAACGGCCCGAATCTGCCTCAGTGGCCATCCTTCCGCTCGGGAGGCGTTATGAAGCTCGATGCGCCCGCCTCTTCGGCGCCCGAGGACGGACGGGACCGGCAGATGTTTCTGAGAGACGTCGCCGCACAGACCCAATCCGGCGCGATTCCCGGCTGATCTCAGGAGGCCGGGGCGGTCGGCGCGTCCTCGAGCCGCACGTCGTAGCCCCAAAGGCGCCGGACGTGGCGCAGCGTCGCCTCTCGCCCGGTTTCAGCGAGCCCGACGCCTTTGCGGCTCGTGTGGCCCAACACAAGCTCGCGGTCGCCGAGGAGGTCGACGTCGACAACCTGAATGTCCGGCTCGCCCGCTCCGACATCATAGCTGTCGGCGAGGGACGAGCGCACGCGGCGGTAGCCCTCGTCGTCGTGGATCGCCTCCACGCGATAGCTCGATTCCGAGGCCTTGTCAGAGAGCGCAAACAGCCTGAACTTGCGCATGAGGTGCGGGGACAGGAACTGCCGCACGAAAGATTCGTCACGATAGTTCGCCCATACGTCGCGCAGGACCGCGGGCCAATCCTGCCTGCCGGCGATGTCTGGGAACCACTCGCGGTCCTCCGCGGTCGGCGAGACGCAGATGCGCTTGATGTCCTGCATCATCGCGAAACCGAGGGCGTAGGGGTTGATCCCGCCATAGTTTGGATCGTCGAAGTCGAACTGGGCGACGACATTGGCGTGGCTGTGCAGGATTTCCATGAGCGCGCCTTCCGAGATCAGGCCCTTCTCATAGAGGCGGTTGACGATCGTATAGTGGACGAAGGTCGCGCAACCCTCGTTCATCAGCTTGGTCTGGCGCTGGGGATAGAAATATTGCGCGAGATTGCGCACGATGCGCAGGAGCTCGCGCTGCCAGCTGCGCAGGGTGGGGCTATTCTTCTCGAGGAAATAGAGCAGATTCTCTTCGGGCAGCCGGAGGCGACGCTTGCGCTCGCGCGCCTCTTCCTCGCTGATGGAGTTCTCGCGCGTGGGCGCGCCGCTCGGCACCGTGCGCCAGAGGTCGCAATAGTCTTGCGCCTCGCGCTCCTGCCGTTCGCGCAGGCGCCTCTCGTAGTCGCCGAGCTTGAGCTTGGCGGCGCGGCGATATCGGAAGACGCCCTGACCCATCAGAGAATGCGCGGCGTCGAGCGTCGTCTCGACCGGCTCGAGGCCGTGCCGTTCCTCGCACGAGGCGACATAGCGTTTGGCGAAATCGAGATAGTCGAGGATGCCGGCGGGGTCGGTCCACTGCTGGAAGAGGTAGTTGTTCTTGAAGAAGTGATTGTGACCGAAGGCGGCGTGGGCGATCACCAGCGTCTGCATCGCCATCGTGTTCTCCTCCATGCAATAGCTAATGCACGGGTTGGAGTTGATCACGATCTCATAGGCGAGCGCCTGATAGCCCCTGCGGTAGAGCGCTTCGTCGCGCACGAAACGCTTGCCGTAGGACCAGTGGGCGTACATCAGCGGCATGCCGACCGAACAATAGGCGTCGAGCATCTGTTCGGCCGAAATGATCTCGACCTGGTTCGGAAAGACATCGAGGCCGAGTTCGTCGCAACCGACCCGCTCGATCGCCTCATAGACGCGCCGCACTGCGGCGAAGTCCCATTCGGCGCCGTCGAACAGGAGGCCGCCGCGCGTCGACGGCGCGTTCGGCGCAAGATCCGCCCGAGTCATTGCGCGGCCCCCTTCCTGGCCTGCCTGGCGAAGAGTTCGCGCAGGACCGGATAGATATCGTCGCGGCCGGCGACGCGCGCGAGGGCGAAATTGGGCGCCGCCGGCTTGAGTTGGGCGTAGCCGCGCCACAGATCCTTGTCGCCGCCGCCGCCGTAGCGCTGGCCGCCGTCTTCGTCCGCAATCTCGATATAGGCATAGTATTGGGTTTGAGGCAGGATCGCCTCGCGCAGGAGCCGCACCGAATCCTGTGTGTCGCTGGCCGAATTGTCGCCGTCGGAGGCCTGGGCGCAATAGACGTTCCAATCGGCGGCGGGATAGCGCTTGTCGCGCACAGCGATCATCGTCTTCAAAGCAGAGCTGACGGCGGTGCCGCCGGTCCCGCGGCCGTAGAAGAATTCCTGCTCGTCGACTTCAGCCGCCTCGTGGGTGTGGCGGATGAAGACGATGTCCACGCGCGCGTATTTGCGCTTGAGGAAGAGGTGCAGCAGGATGAAGAAGCGCTTGGCGAGATCCTTCTCACGCTCGCCCATTGAGGCCGAAACATCCATCAGGCAGAACATGACCGCCTTCGCGCGCGGCACGATCGTCGGCGTAAACCGGTTGTAGCGCACGTCGATCGGGTCGATGAACGGAATGGCGCGTTGCAGGCGCTTCAGGCGCTCGATCTCGGCATAGAGTTCGGCAATGCGCAACTGGTCGGCGACGCCGGGCTCGGTCTCTGCCCGAAGCGCAGCAAGCTCCGCTTCCAGCCGTTCGACGCCGGCCGCCGTCGGGCGGCGCAGCGCGAGGCGCCGGCTCATGCTGGCGCGCATCGTGCGCAGCACCGCGAGGTTGGGCGTCGCGCCGTCGTTGGTGTAGCCCGCTCTGCGGAATTCGCGTTGGCTCACGTCCTTGAGCGACGCCTTGACGAGATCGGGCAGCTCCAGGTCCTCGAACAGGATGTCAAGGAACTCGGACTCGCTGAGCGCGAACGAGAAAGGGTCCTCGCCGCCCCCCGAATCGGAGGCCTGCCGGCCCGAACCCCCGCCGCCCTTGGGCTTCTCGATGCGGTCGCCGGCGACGAAGTCTTTGTTGCCGGGCAGGACGCGTTCGCGCTCGCCGCTGTCGCGCGAAAGATGGAATTGCGGCTCGCCGATGCCGTCGGTCGGGATCGACACCGCGCCGCCGTTGGCGGCGTCTGCGATCGTGCGCTCGGCGACCGCCTTGTCGACCGCGCGTCTGACCTCGGCGCGGGTGCGGCGAAGAAACCTCTGACGGTTGCCCAGGCTCTTGTCGCGCGGATTGAGACGCCGATCGATGAACTGGGCCATACCCCCCGCGCCCCGCTCGGCCGTCACCCGGCCTTGTTGACCCGCATGTACCACTCGACGAGGCGGCGAACCTGACGCTCGGTGTATCCGCGCGACTTCATCCGCTCGAGGAAATCGGCGTGCTGCTTCTCGGTCTTCGAGTCTTGCTTGGCGCCGAAGCTGATGATCGGCAGCAGCTCCTCGACCTGGCTGAACATGCGCTTCTCGATCACCTCGCGGATCTTCTCATAAGCCGTCCAGGACGGGTTCTTCCCCTGGTTCGCCGCGCGGGAGCGCAGGGCGAACTTGACGATCTCGTTGCGGAAGTCTTTGGGGTTGGCGATGCCGGCGGGCTTCTCCGTCTTCGAGAGCTCCGCGTCGAGGACCTGGCGGTCGAACACCTGGCCGGTGTCGGGATCCTTGAAGTCCTGCTCCTCGATCCAGGCGTCCGCGTAGGCAATGTAGCGATCGAACAGGTTCTGGCCGTATTCGCTGTAGGATTCGATATAGGCCTTCTGGATTTCGCGGCCGATGAACTCGGCGTAGCGCGGCGCGAGGATCGACTTGATGAAGTCGAGATAGCGCTCCTCGACGTCCCGGGGATATTGCTCCCGCTTGATCGCCTGTTCGAGCACGTACATGAGATGCACCGGATCGGCGGCGATCTCCTCGCTGTCGTAGTTGAAAGTCTCGGACAGCACCTTGAACGCGAAGCGGGTGGAGACGCCCGTCATCCCCTCGGCGACGCCGGCCGCCTCGCGATATTCTTGCACCGATTTCGCTTTCGGGTCGGTGTCTTTCAAGCTCTCGCCGTTGTAGACGCGGAGCTTCGAATAGAGCGGCGAATTCTGGTGCTCCTTGAGTCGCGAGAGGATGCAAAAGCGCGCCAGGATCTCCAGCACCTCAGGCGCGCAGCGCGCCTCGCACAGTTCACTGCCTTCGAGGAGCTTGGCGTAGATCTGCGCCTCCTCGGTCACGCGGAGGCTGTAGGGAACCTTGACGACGCAGATCCGGTCGAGGAACGCTTCGTTGTTCTTGTTGTTCTTGAACTGCTCCCACTCCGATTCGTTGGAATGGGCGAGCACGATCCCCTGGAAGGGAAGGGCGCCGAGATTCTCGGTGCCGGCGTAATTGCCTTCCTGCGTGGCTGTCAGCAGCGGATGCAGCACCTTGATCGGCGCCTTGAACATCTCGACGAATTCAAGCAGGCCCTGCGTCGTGCGGTTGAGGCCGCCGGAATAGCTGTAGGCGTCCGGGTCGTGCTGCGAGAAATGCTCGAGTTTGCGGATGTCGACTTTGCCGACGAGGGTCGAGATGTCCTGGTTGTTCTCGTCGCCGGGCTCGGTCTTGGCGACGCCGATCTGGCGCAGCCTGGACGGATAGAGCTTAACAACGGAGAAGCGGGAGATGTCGCCGTCGAAGGCGTCTAGGCGCTTGGCCGCCCAGGGCGAGCAGACGCCGGTCAGGCGGCGGAGGGAAATGCCGTAACGGCTCTCGAGGACCGCGCCCATGGTCTCCGGGCGAAAGAGGCCGAGGGGCGATTCGAACACCGGGCTGAGTTCGTCGGCGGCGGCGAGCACATAGATCGGCTGGGTCTCGATCAGCGCCTTGAGGCGCTCGGCCAGCGAGGACTTGCCGCCGCCCACGGGGCCGAGAAGATAGAGGATCTGCTTGCGCTCCTCGAGCCCCTGCGCGGCGTGTTGGAAATAGCTCACCACGCGCTGAATCGTCTCCTCCATGCCGAAGAATCCGCTGAGCGACGGATAGAGCTTGATCGTGCGATTGAGGAAAATGCGGCCGAGGCGCGGGTCCTTGGCGGTGTCGACGACGACTGGCTCGCCAATGGCGGATATCATCCGCTCGGCCGCGCTCGCCGTCATGCCCGGATTGTCGCGGCAACCTTCGAGGAAGTCGGTCAGGCTCATGACCTCGCGCCGTTCGCGCGCATAGGCCGACGAGAAGAGGCTGAAGATCTCCGCGCTCTTGCCCGCCGCAGGGCGGGGCGCCTCCATCGAAACCGATTGCGCGAATGCATACGCGGCCTTGGCGTTCATGACGGAATCTCCAGCGCGAAATCGGCTCCTTCCGAATGTTTAGGAAATGTGAACAGCAAAAGTTAACAGAATGTTAACTTTTTCGGACCGGAAGGAGCTTGCGCGGTCTAGACAACGATCGCCGCTGAGGGAATTCAGCGCCGCGCGATCACGGGCCGTGGCCAGGGAAGACCCTGATCTTGCTAAGTAATTCGGCGATCGGCAAAGAGACCGCTCCGGGCGCTCCGGACTCGCCCGCTTGGCCATGCTTCACCGCACAAAAACATTGATAACTTAATCCTTGGGCGATGATGATCTCCGTCGGAACGCCTCTCATGGCTATGGCCGTGGACGGCTAGGGCGGCTATTCTTAGAGTCGCCACTTCCGATCCTCGCGCCGCGCCCTTTCGGCCCGTCAACACAATGACGCAGGGAGAGGCGCCCTTTGAGCGCCCGTTTCGGCTGCTCGGGCGTTATAGCAAGAGCGACAGCCGGCGTGTTCGATAGTTACTAAAGCCGCGCTCCGCACAGGAGACCGACATGCTCGACAAGCCGACCAAGGACATGGAGCCGGCGCCCGGTTGGCGCTTCCCCCGGTTTCTCCGCTTCGGCGACAACGGCGACGCGACCGCGCAGCCCAAAGCGAAGAAGCCGCCTAGGGAGCCTGAGGAGCGAAAGCACCAGTTCGCGGTCTGGTACGTGTTTGCGGCGTTCCTCGGCGTGATGCTGATCCAGTACGTGTGGCTGGTCTTCACCCAGGTCGAGACCATTCCGTACAGTCAGTTCGAGCAGCTGCTTAATGAGAACAAGATCACCGAAGTTTTGGTCGGCCAAGAGGCCATCCAGGGCACGCTGAAGGAGCCGCTTCCCGACGGGCGGAAGCTATTCTACACGGTGCGGGTCGATCCTGCGCTCGCCGATAAGCTGAAAGCACATGGCGTCACCATCACGGGTGCGCCGTCGAGCAATTTTCTCTCGACGATCTTGTCCTGGGCGCTGCCGATCTTCCTCTTCTATCTGATCTGGACCTATGGCATCCGCCGAATGGCCGAGCGCCAGGGGCTCGGCGGTCTGATGACGATCGGAAAATCGCGCGCTAAGATCTATGTCGAAACCGACACCAAGGTGACGTTCAAAGACGTCGCCGGCGTCGACGAAGCGAAATACGAGCTGCAGGAGATCGTCGCCTTCCTGCGCGATCCGAAATCGTTTGGCCGGCTGGGCGCGCGCATCCCCAAGGGCGTGCTCTTGATCGGACCGCCGGGCACGGGAAAGACGCTGCTGGCGCGGGCGGTCGCCGGCGAGGCGGGCGTGCCGTTCTTCTCGATCTCGGGCTCCGAGTTCGTCGAGATGTTCGTCGGCGTCGGCGCCGCGCGCGTCCGCGACCTGTTCGAGCAGGCGCGGAAGGCGGCGCCCTGCATCATCTTCATCGACGAACTCGATGCGCTGGGGCGAAGCCGCACGTCGGGCGTCTACGGCGGCTACGACGAGAAGGAGCAGACGCTCAATCAGTTGCTCGCCGAGCTCGACGGCTTCGATCCGACGAGCGGCGTGATCCTGATCGGCGCCACCAATCGCCCAGAGGTGCTCGATCCGGCCCTGCTTCGGCCCGGGCGATTTGACCGGCAGGTGCTGGTCGACCGGCCGGACCGCGCAGGCCGGCTGCAAATCCTCAAGGTGCATGTCGCCAAGGTGCGCCTCGCGGATGGCGTCGATCTCGACCAGATCGCCGGGTTGACGACCGGCTTCACCGGCGCTGATCTCGCCAACCTGGTCAACGAGGCCGCCATCGTGGCGACGCGGCGCAAGGCCGACGCGGTGACGCTCGATGATTTCAACGCGGCGATCGAACGCATCGTCGCGGGGCTCGAAAAGAAGAGCCGGGTCCTCGGCCCTGCTGAACGCAGCCGCGTCGCCCATCACGAGATGGGCCATGCGCTGGTCGCCGCGACTCTGCCTGGCGTCGACCCAGTCCACAAAGTGTCGATCATTCCGCGCGGCGTCGGCGCCCTCGGCTATACGATGCAGCGGCCGACCGAGGATCGCTTTCTGCTGGGCCGCCAGGAGCTGGAGAACCGCATCGCCGTCCTGATGGGCGGACGCGCCGCGGAAGCGCTGGTCTACGACGGCGAGGTGTCGACCGGGGCTTCCGACGATCTGCAGCGCGCGACCCAGATCGCAATGGAAATGGTCACGCGCTACGGCATGAACGACACGGTCGGACAGCGCACCTACGCGCCGACGCCGCCCCAGCCGTTGCTGGCCGGGGTTGTCCCCGAACGCATCGACGCCTCGGATGCGACGGAGCGCGAGATCGACGTTGCGGTGCGTGACCTGGTGGCGAACGCTTTTGGCCGGGCGAGCGATATCCTGCGCTCGCGCCGCGCCGATCTCGACGAAGGCGCTCGCCTCTTGCTCGCGAAGGAGACCCTGACCGCCGATCAATTCCCCGCGATTCGATCGATCGTGCACCCGTCCTCTTCCGCAGCCAAATGATGACCTCAAGGGGCAGACCATGCGCGCGATACGGTTCGAGGCCTTCGGCGATCCTTCGGTTCTCAGATTGGTGGACATGCCTGCGCCGGCTCTAGACGAGAGGACGGCTTTGGTGCGGGTCATGGCGGCTTCGATCAACCCGAGCGACGTGAAGAATGTCGCCGGCGCGATGAAGCAGACGATGTTGCCGCGCGTCCCCGGCCGCGATTTCGCCGGGGTGGTCGAGGCAGGTCCGGCCGAATGGATTGGAGCTGAGGTCTGGGGCACAGGCGGCGACGTTGGCGTCACCCGCGACGGAACCCATGCCGAGCTGATCGCCGTGCCGGCTGCGAGCCTGCGGCGCAAGCCCGGCCGCTTGAGCTTCGACGAGGCGGCCTCGGTCGGCGTCAATTACATGGCTGCATGGCTCGGCGTCGAAGCGGCAGGCCTCAAGGCCCGCGAGACCGTTCTTTTGATCGGCGCCGGGGGCGGCGTCGGCAGCGCCGCCGCCCAGATCGCTCGACGGCTTGGCGCCCGCGTGATCGGCTCCGACGTGCGCGCGCCGCGCTCGGACGCGCCGATTCGCGCCATCGCGGAGACGCTGATCATCGGCGCCGGGGACCTGCCGGCCGAGGTTCGTGCGGCGACCGGCGGAAGGGGCGCGGACGTGGTCCTTGATCTGGTCGGCGGCGTTATGTTCCGCGGCGCCCTCAACTGCCTCGCCTTGCGCGGCAGGTTGGTCGAAATCACCTCGACCGGCCAGCGCGAAGTGAGTTTCGACCTCGTCGATTTCTATCACAACGAAAGCCGGCT
>Ga0209040_10002958_pt1 | contig 13090 bp, 13 predicted proteins | sample BogFormECP12_OM3_FD_188240 | JGI IMG/M metagenome (GOLD analysis project Ga0209040, IMG submission 188240) | Bog forest soil microbial communities from Calvert Island, British Columbia, Canada - ECP12_OM3 (SPAdes) (version 2) | ecosystem: Environmental > Aquatic > Freshwater > Wetlands > Bog ... | reverse complement strand
GCGATGGAGGATTCGCCCTGACGGTAGTGTGGAAGGCTGAAAAAAGCCAAGATGGCGAAGGCGAAACCCATACTGCCGTAGGCCATAATTTTGCGCAAAACTGTTTTCATAATACCGGTATAATATCCTAGAGCCGCCCCGCAGGAAAGCCCCGCCTCCGAGCCTAGCGTGATGAAGGACACAGCAAAATATCGACGATTGATATCCGCCATCGTCCCGGCGCGCAATGAGGAGGCGGTGATTGCGGAGTGCGTGGGTTCGCTGGTCCAACAGCAGGAAATTGCCGAAATCCTGGTGATCGATGACCAGTCGCAGGACCGCACTGCGGAAATAGTGCGCGAACTCACAAAAAAATATGCGCGTGTGCGCTTGATCGAATCGGCGCAATTGCCATTTGGTTGGGTGGGCAAGAATCACGCAGTGTCGCTTGGCGCTCGTGAAGCGAAAGGCGGGTGGCTGCTCTTCACGGATGCCGACGTCTTGCATGAAAAAAAATCTGGAGCGAAGGCTCTGGCACTTGCACGGCAGCATAATGTCTCGCTCGTTTCGTTTTCGCCGACACAAATTACCGAGGCGTGGTACGAGAAAGCCTTGATTCCCGTAGTGTTTTGCCGCCTCGGCAGAAAATTCTCTTTTGACGATATAAATAACCCCGAAAGCAGCGCGGCGGCCGCTAACGGGCAATTCCTGATGATTAGCCGCGAGGCGTATGAAGCCGTGGGCGGGCATGTAGCGATCGCTGGCGAGGTCTTGGAAGACGTCGCACTGGCCAGGCGTGTAAAAGAAGCCGGTTTTCCGATCTGGTTCTCCAGCGGGATAGGAATCGTCAGCGTGCGGATGTACCGAAGTTTCGGGCAGATGTGGCAAGGCTGGAAGAAGAATCTCTATCGTTTGATGGGAGCAGACTTCCCGTCAATTGCCACAGAAATCGCCTTGGCGCTGTTGCCCCTTCTTCTGTTGGCAGCACTTGTGAGCGGGGCGTGGTGGAGTCGTCATGACTGGCACTTGGGCGTGCTCACTGCTCTTACCAGCCTCGGAATATGGCTGTGGCTCTACGGACGCGAATTGAAGCGCAATCAATTTGTCAGCGGCCTCATCTGGTATGGAATTCCGGGGAAGTTGCTCTACGCAGCCCTGCTGTTAGCCTCCTATCTTAGCCACCGGAAAGGGGTGCTGGCGTGGAAGGGTAGGGAGTATCCTGTGGGTACCTCTGCTGCATCGAAGAGATAGGAATTCTATGGTTTATTTGACGCGCAAAATAGAGTTTTCCGCTTCGCACCTTTACCATAATCCGGCGATGAGCGCGGAAGAGAACAAGCTCGTTTTTGGAAAGTGCAACAATCCGCACGGGCACGGTCACAACTACTCGCTGGAAGTGACTGTCGCCGGCCAGCCTGACCCGGTAACCGGCATGGTTCTGGACTTAAAGGAACTAAAAGATATTCTGGAGCGGGAAGTCATGCAACGCATGGACCACCGCCACCTCAACTATGACGTGCCGGAGTTGAAAGGGCAGATTCCGACTTGCGAGAACATCTCGCGGGTGATCTGGAATCTGCTGGAGCCAAAGATCACGCGCGGCCGTCTACATAAGGTAAGGCTGTATGAGACGCCTGATTTGTTTGCGGATGTCTACTGCCCAGGAGCCAAGCCCGCGTGAGCGCTGGGGTTACAATCGAATTGGGGCGCCGATACAAATTTGCGGCATCGCACCGGTTGCACAGCGAAAAGCTGAGCAGCGAGGAAAATTCTCGTGTCTATGGCAAGTGCAATAATCCGCATGGACACGGGCATAATTATGTACTGGAGATCAGCGTGTCAGGGACGGTGGATCCGGCTACGGGAATGATTGTGAACTTGGCGGACCTCGATCAATTCGTGGAGAAGGAAGTGATCGAAGCATTCGATCATCGCTCCTTGAACGAAGAGGTTCCGGCCTTTCGCGACTTGGTGCCTACGACGGAGAACGTCTGCATAGAGATTTATCAGCGCCTGCAACGCTTTTCCAAGGCCAAACTCGAACGCGTGCGCGTCGAAGAAACTGGAAACAACGCATTCGAGTATTCTGGGGAGAGAGATGAAAACGGTAACGTGGACTGACACGAAAGTGACAAAAATGACTAAGCCGACGGAATTAATTTTGCACGACAACAGCAATCTGGGATTGCCGCAGGAGAGTATCGCGGATCTCGTTCGCAAGATGATCGCGCAGGTAGGTGAAGACCCGAACCGTGAAGGGTTGCGTAAGACACCGGAACGCTTTGAAAAGGCGTTTAAGTTTCTGACCAGTGGCTACCATCAGAATCTCGATTCGGTGCTGAACGGCGCGACCTTTAGTGTGGCCTACGACGAGATGGTGGTCGTCAAGGACATTGAATTCTTCAGCCTATGCGAGCACCACTTGCTGCCTTTCTTCGGAAAGGCACACGTGGCCTATCTGCCGAACAAGCGTGTTCTCGGTCTCAGCAAGATCGCGAGATTAGTAAACATGTTTGCGCGCCGACTACAGATTCAGGAACGCATGACCAGCCAGATTGCGCAAGCTATCGGAGAAAAAATCAGCCCGGAAGGCGTGGGCGTGATCATTGAAGCACGCCATTTGTGCATGCAGATGCGCGGAGTGGAAAAGCAGCACGGCCAGGCAGTTACAAGCGCCATGTTGGGCTCTTTCCGCCACAATAAGCAGACGCGCGACGAGTTTCTGTCTCTCGTGCGTAATCAGAAGTCGTAACCCAAATTGAATAAATTAAGGCATAGTGGACGGAGTTTCAAACGGCGGGGATTCCTGCTAAGTGTAGCTCTTCTCGCTGTTTTTCTCTTGCTGGGAGCAGCAAGCGATGAAGTTGCACGCCTGGCCGAGGCGATGAATTGGAAGCCTGGGGACGTTATCGCGGATGTTGGCGCTGGTGATGGGGAACTTGCCTTTGCTGCACACACCTACATTGATCCGACCGGCAAAGTCTACGCAACCGAACTCGATCCGAAGAAGTTGGAATCGCTAAAGCAGGAGTTGGCTCGTCGGGGCTGGAAGAATTTCGAAGTATTGACAGCCGCGGAAAAAGAGACCAACCTCCCGCCCTCGTGCTGTGATGGGATTCTGCTTCGCCGCGTCTATCACCATTTGACTGCACCAACCGAGATGGATGCTAGCCTTTACAAGTCCTTGAAACCCGGAGGGGTGCTGGCGATTATCGATTTTCCTCCACGCGCATGGCTCACACTTTCCGATCCGGTCAAGGGAGTACCTGCGAACCGCGGGGGGCACGGAATTCCGCAGAAAATTCTGATCGAAGAACTCGCTGCGACAGGATTTGTGGTTGTGAGGATTATCGATTCGTGGCCGAACGAGGATTACTGCGTCCTGTTCCGCAAACCAATTCCGGTTCCGGCAACTCAATAAGCGTGAACCATAATTCAGTGTTTCTCCGCCGCGCGCGCCTTGCGAACCCGCTCACGATTCCCGCAGGTTGCCGTATTGCACCAACGTCGTACATTCCCTTTTGATCTATCGATGAAAGTCCACCGGCAACCCTGGTTCTGGCAGATTCGCAAGCGGCGCTGACCCGGGTCGATCAAACACCGCGCGAACGAATAGGCGATCTTCGTCAGTATCGTGTACCAGCCAGATTGGACGATCTGAAAACTAATGCGAAGCCCATTTTGGTCCTCCTTCAGCTGCGGTTTTACAGGTACCTTCATCCACTCATTCAGCGGCGTAAGCTGTTCCAGGCGCAGTTTTTTGCCACTGGCCGCCTTTTCCAGCAGCGTCCGGATCAGCGCCCGCAAGGACAGAAACTCCAGCTGGGGAAAAGGGTCCTGCAGGGGGATGCGGGATTCCCAATGATGCATAAAAGAGTTCACCCAGTCCGGATTGTCCAGCATATCGGTGAACTTGCCGAAGCCATCCCAGTGCTCACTGTTCACCAGATCAAGCCATGGCTCCGAATTTCCGTAACCGTGAGCGACGAAAGGATCAGCTTTAGTGTTCATTGTAATGAGTTAAATCAATTTGACACATTACATGCCCTTGAGTAATGTATACTTCCATGTAATGAGTTTAGCACGTTTATATCATTACGCGAAAGGGGCCGCAGGCCATGAGTTACACTGCCGAACCGGTGCAAACCGCACCGAGCAAGGTTGTCAGTATACAGGCTGTAGCGCCAACAGCGAGCCGTCTACACGTAATTCTCGCTTTTTTCGCCATTTACGTAATTTGGGGCTCAACCTACTTGGCGATTCGCTATGCGGTTGAAACGATCCCCCCGCTTTGCACGGCTGGCATCCGACATCTGATCGCGGGTTCCATCCTGCTGATTTGGGCGCTGGCCAAGGGTAGGCGGCCGACGGCCGTGCAGATTCGGGCAAGCATCGTTATCGGCTTTTTCTTCTTTCTGGTCGGGCACGGTTCGCTGCATTGGGCGGAGCGAGTTGTGCCGAGCGGTTTGGCATCATTACTGATCGCGATTGAGCCGATCTTTGTCTTCCTATTGTCGTCGATTGCGGCAAGGACCTGGCGGCTAAATGGACAGCTGATCGCCGGTATTTTACTTGGTCTGGCAGGCGTCGGCGTGCTGGTTGGAGGCGTTGCCAGGGACACGGCAACTCCCGGCAGCACGTGGGGAGCAATCGCTCTTATTCTTGGCGCATTTTCCTGGTCGGTGGGAATCATCTATTCGCGAAGATCGCGGCTTTCCGGCAATCCGCTGTTGCTCTCCGCGCTGTCTCTGCTGTCCGGTTCGGCGATGCTGCTCCTTACGGCAACAGTTGTCGGTGAAGCCAAAGGTTTCACGTTCGCTATGGTAACTGGTAGATCTTGGCTGGCACTAGGCTACCTGATTCTTTTCGGCTCAGTAATCGCGTTCACTGCCTATAACTGGCTGCTGGAGCACTATCCGCCGACGTTGGTCGCAACGCATACCTATGTGAACCCGGTCGTGGCAGTGCTACTCGGATGGGCCTACGGCGGCGAAGCACTAACCCTGAAAGTTCTGTTAGCCGCCGGAATGGTGATCGGAGCCGTGGTCCTAGTGGACCGGGGAACCAACAAACTGCAGGGGTTTGTCTGAACCTTGGAGTGCGAGAGCACGGCCTGGGCATCTGTGTACACACTATGAAGTAATAGAAACTCTACGCCAGGAGTGAAGTTCCAGGTACTTAACTAGGAGAGGACTTTTCCGCAATCTCCTCAAGCGACACTCGCATCGTCGACCGAACTGCGCCGCTACACAAGCCTTTTGCTTGCTACCGTGTGGCCGCTGTGGTCAACTGCTCTGAGCCTACGCCATGATCGCCCAGCGCATTGCTCACTACCTCATCATAGAAAAACTGGGTGAAGGTGGAATGGGAATTGTTTACCGAGCGCGAGATGAAAAACTGCAACGTGATGTTGCTCTGAAATTCCTTGGCGCTTTATCCGCTAGCAGTTCAACCAGCCATGAAAAAATCCTGGAAGAAGCGCGGGCTATTTCCGCGCTGAACCATCCCAACATTTGCACCGTTTATGAAGTGGGCGAAGCCGAGGGCAAGCCGTACATCGCCATGGAGTTTGTGGAAGGAAAGCTGCTGAGCACAGCGATCAATTCGACCGGCATGGCGCTCGAGCAGGTCGAACGCTACGGAATCCAACTAGCCGAGGCTCTCGGCCACGCGCACAGCCGCGGAATCATTCATCGAGACTTGAAGTCAGCCAACGTAATGATTACGCCAACGGGGCTGCTAAAGATCCTCGACTTTGGAATTTCTAGGCGGCAGGATCCGGGCGGTGGAGATGGAACGACACGGTTTGATCAATCCTGGGAATCGCAACATACCTTCACGGGGACATTGCCGTACGTCGCGCCAGAGGTTCTTCGAGGTCTGGTGGGGGATGAACGCAGCGACATCTGGTCGCTGGGTGTGCTGCTTTATGAAATGGTTGCGGGCCGGCGGCCGTTTCGCGGTGCCACCCCATACGAATTGAGCGCGGCGATCCTGCGCGAAAAACAGCCAGACATTTCTCAGCCAATTCCAACGGTTATGCAAAGCGTGCTCGATAAGTGTTTGAACAAGGACCCAGGCCAGAGATACCAGAGCGCGGGAGAAGTGCGTGCGGCGCTGGAGACAGCCGGGACAGCGTCAAGAACACAAAAAGTTTTGACGGTCATGAATCCACCTTCAGGAATCTGGACGCCGCGAAATTTGTTTCTGTTGTTCGTTGTCGTGGCACTAGCTCTAGGCTATTGGCTGAAGGAGCGGAAAAGCGCCAAAACTCTACCGGTGCCAGGAGCGATCCAATCGATAGCAGTGCTCCCGCTGGAAAATCTTTCGGGGGATCCTTCACAGGATTATTTCGCTGACGGAATGACCGACGCGCTGATCACCGAGTTGTCGCAGATCAAAAAGCTTCGGGTGATTTCGCGGACGACGGTGATGCAGTACAAACATCCGCGAAAGACTTTGCAGGAGATTGCCCGGGAATTGCATGTCGATGCGGTTGTCGAGGGCTCGGTCCTGCGCGCCGGTGATCGCGTCCGCATTTCCGCGAAGCTGATTCAGACCAACATTGATGGTTCCCTGTGGGCCGACAATTTTGAGCGACAGTATACTGATGTATTAGCGTTGCAAAGCGACGTGGCAACGGCTATCGCCCGGGGAATTCAAGTGGAATTAACGAGTGCGGAGCAGTCCGAACTGGCCCGCAATCGAAGCGTGGTTCCTGAAGCATATGAAGATTATCTGAAGGGGAGATTTGAATCCGCGAAACGAACGCAGGAAGGATTCCTCGCCGGCGAAGACTATTTTAAGAAAGCTATTGATAAAGATGCCACATTTGCCGCGGCTTATGCCGGATTGGCGGAAGTCTATATGAACATGGGTTCTTATCAAATAAGACCTGCGAAGGAAATTATTCCCCTAGCGAAGCAAGTAGTTGCAAAAGCGCTCGAGTTGGATGACCGACTGGCCGAAGCGCATTCGGTGCTAGCAGCGATTCGATTTTACAACTTGGAATTACCGGGTGTCGAAAGCGAGTTTCAGCGCGCGATTGCGCTCAATCCAGGATATGCGCAGGGACTGCATTGGTATGCGTTGTACCTGGCGGCGATGGGCCAAAAAGAAGAAGCGGAAACGGAAATTAAGCTTGCACGGGATATCGATCCAAAATCCCTGATCATCAATGCGAATGTGGGGTGGTGTTATTACCTGGCGAAAGACTACGACAAGTCAATCGAGGCGCAGAAAGAGACGCTGCGGATTGACCCGAGTTTCGGCGTTTCCTACGGTTACCTGGGGCAGGCTTATTTGGAGAAAAGACAGTACGAGGCCGCGATCGAAGCGTTCCGAAGGAATGTTTCTCTGGAACCGTCGAGCATTTCCCGGTTGGCGGAATTGGCCAATGCGTATTTCCGAGCCGGAAGAACGAGAGAGGCGGAAGAAATAGTCGAGGAATTCACGCACTTGAAAGCCAATCGCTACGTTTCGTCCTACGATTGGGCAATGGTGTATGCGGGAAAACGCGACAAAGAGAATACATTGCAGTGGCTGGAAAGAGGATATGAAGATCGTAACGGGCGAATGGTCAATTTGGCAGTACATCCCCAGTTTGCGTTTCTAGAGAATGACCCCCGATTCCAGAAGATTTTGAAAGATATTGGAATAGATTCGGCGTTGGCTAGCCAATTGAAAGATGCAGGTGTTAACCGCGAGCCAAAGAGCAACTAAGACGCGCTCGTTGCGAGGAAGTCTTGACGCGCATTTAGGCCATTCGTTAGACTGCGCCTCGTGATCAAGCCGTGGGTCGAATCGTCCTGGACTTGCTGGGAAGTTGCAAGAAGGAGGAGCAGATGGCAAAACTTACGCTAAAACCGATCGAAGCGCAGTTGAAGAAAATCCGCCGAGAACTAGAGGGTCAGACCAAGGTCTCTACCGGAACGACGAAAAAAACACTGCAGGACGAACTCAAAAAATTGAACAGGCTAATCAAGCTCGTGCCGGAAACCTGCAAACGGCACACTCTGGGTGTCTGAGCAAAGTTTTGCAGGCGTGGGGCAGGAAGAAAGCTAAGTCAGATTCGGTCCGCAATACCAGGGCGCGCATTCGGTAACAAGAAGAACCGTAACACCGGAACCTTCCGGCGCTCTCCCTTTGTGATCTGCTACTGGCTCTCTCGAGCGCTGATTTTTGAGAACTACGCCACCGGGAAAAAAGTGGCAGGCGATCCGTTAATCGCGGCAATCCTGCACTTTTGCGGTCAATGCCGGAGCATGGACGAGTTGCTGAAAAAGTTCCCTGACCAGAATCCTGTTGATTTGCGCGGCGGCATAAGACGACTGCTGAACAATTCCCTCCTGGAACGCCGCAGGAAGGAAAACAACAAAGGCCGAGGGAGATGGGAGAATTGGGTACCGTGGGCTCCCAGCGCCAGCTTTTTCCATTTTTCCACCAAGAACGCCAATTATGTGTTCGGATTGGCCGAAAATCTATCCGGATTGAAAAAGCTTGCTGATGAAGACCCGCTGCCGGAGCTAACCAAGAAATATCCCCATAAGTCCGCACTTCAGTTGAAGTGTCACCCTGTCGAACTGGAATTTCCTCGCGTGTTGGTCCAGCGTCGCACTTGGCGTGAATTTTCCGGCAAGTCGTTAGCGCGCGAAGGCCTCGAGCAGTTGCTGTGGCTCTCCTTAGGCGTCCAGGGATGGGTGGATGTTCCTGGCGTTGGAAGCCTTGCTCTGACGACTTCACCATCTGGAGGAGCGCTGGATCCGATCGAGGCCTATGTATGCGTACGAAATGTGAAGGGCGTCGGTGCTGGAATCTATCACTATGACTCCGCGAATCACCGATTAGAGCTTTTGCGGAAGGGACTCCGCAAGCAAGAGATCGCAAGATTTCTAGCCGGACAAGAATACTTCAGCGGCGCTGCATTCGTAATTTTCCTGGCAGCTGTGTTTGCGAGAACGCAATGGAAATATGAGCATCCGAGAGCGTATCGCGCGGTGTTGGCAGAGGTGGGCCATGTTTGCCAGACGTTTTGTCTTACCGCGACATGGCTGGGGTTGGCGCCGTTTTGCACGATGGCGCTTGCGGACACTAAAATTGAAAATGCGCTAAAGATTGATGGTGTTGGCGAGTCGGTCTTGTATGCCATGGGTGCTGGCGAGCGACCGCCACGCGGAGCAACGGCGGAGCGTTTGCGGCGTCGTGAATAGCCAAGTGATTCGGCGGATGGCGGGCTGAACAAGGGCTACAGTTGGCAGAAAAGCAGATCCATCATTCGCGAAAGGCGCGACTGATGGATCAGAATGCGCTGAAATGTACGGACGTTGCGTTGGCAATTATCCCTGGAAGGCTGTGCCAAATTTGATTACTTGCCGATGGCGACGGAAGCGCGGGTAGTGTCCCAATCCAAGTTTAGATTGGCGCCCATGCCGGTCTTTTCGAATGAGATGGTGAAATTCTCGACAGACGAGGGAAGCGCGGAGACGTTCATGGGGATGCGCGCAAGATCTTGTGAAGGACCCGCATAATCCGTGCCCCATTCACCGGTCTTCTTGCTGATGATCAGCGTCCATTTATCTTTGTCTGGTACCGCGAAAATCGTATAGCTACCAGCAGGAACAGCGGTCCCACCAACGGTAACATTACCCGTTGTGACGAAGGTTGTGGCTTCATTCGCACCCACACGCCAGACCTGACCGAAAGAAGCCACTTCTCCGCCAACGTGGCGACCCTTCAATCTTGGGCTAGAATATTCGATGGTAATTTTAGTGCCACCAAGATCGACGCTGGCGGTGGCCGGCGGGCTGGGCCGCTTCGATTTATCTTGTGCTCCGCAAGCGACGACGAGTAATGCCAGCCCCAGACAACAAGCAGCAACCGCTACGCTTATTTTACGCATAAATTCTCCTTTTCATGGGTCAACCAAGAGCTTCTAAACAGGATAACCAGCGCTAGGCACTTCCCGACAGCAAACATTCAACCGGATTTGCCTTGTGCTTGCAAGCAAAAGTCGAGCCCAACCAATCACTGGCCTACGCGACCCCTCGGTAATTTATCGACCATAGGAAACGCAACCTCGAAAAGGCACAGTGTTAGCGAGCTACTGGACGAGTACAAATGCTTTACACTTAGAATGCACCTATGTTAGCTTTGAAGAGTTGAAGAAAAGAGGAAATTTTAAAGGGACGACGGTGAGGGCACTTGAGCGACGTTAAGATTGGCTTGATCGAACAATTCCGGACACATGTGAAAGATACGGGATCGCCGGAGGTGCAGATTGCACTTTTGAGCGAGCGGATCAGCTATCTGACTTCGCACCTCAAGTCCCACGTGAAAGACCATGCATCACGTCGCGGGCTCATTATGATGGTGAACAAGCGCCGGCGTCTGCTGGACTATCTAAACCGGCGAGACCCGGATCGGTATCACCAGATTGTTGAACGCCTTAGCCTGCGCAAGTAATTCGGATCCCGCCGAATGCGGGAGTACTTGCAAACTCACGAAAGTGCAAATTCCCAACGGAGTCTGTCCCCCGGTCGTGAAGCGATTGGGCGTGAATGTATTCTGCCTGTGCGAATGGGCATAAGCGCGTTTTCTATTGGTGTAACTGGCCACGGGTTGTCGACCGCGGCAAACCTACTTCTTTTCTTCCATGGAATGCAGGGAGGTCCCTGCAAGAGAGCTCCTCTGAAGATGAGCCAAAGGAAGAATCATGACAGAGAATAATCGCATCCCCGCTCCACACCAAGTAACGCTCGACGTCGGCGGACGCAATCTGATCCTGGAGACCGGCAAAATCGCAAAGCAGGCCAATGGCGCGGTGACAGCAAGATATGGCGATACCGTAGTCCTGGTATCGGCTTGCATGTCGCCCAAGCCAATCGACCGGGATTTTCTACCCTTGACGGTGGATTACCGGGAAAACACCTATTCGGCTGGAAAGATCCCGGGCGGCTTCTTTAAGAGAGAAGGTCGGCCAACGGAACGCGAAATTCTAGTGTCTAGATTGATCGACCGGCCAATGCGGCCGCTGTTCCCCGATGCATGGCGAAACGAAACGCAAATCATTGCAATGGTCCTGTCCGCGGATAGTGAAAATGATCCAGACGTTATCGCGGTAACCGCTGCTTCGGCCGCGGCTTACATCTCCGACCTACCGTTCACCGATCCAATAGCGGCCGTGCGCGTCGGCTTGCTCGATGGCAAGCTCGTTGTGAACCCTTCGATCGCCGAACAGAAAACCAGCAAGATGAACATCATCATTGCCGGAGCGGAAAACGGCATCGTGATGGTGGAATCCGGCGCGTTCGAAGTTTCCGAAGAGCAGATTGCCGAGGCTCTGGATTTTGGCCACGCCCAGATCAAGCGCATTATTGGCGCGATCAAGGAATTGCACGCGCAACTTAAGCCGAAGAAGGTGGAAGTTGCTCCACTGCCGTTTGACAAAGCGATTTACGAGGGTTTGAAGAAGAATTACGGCGCGAAACTGCAGGACGCCGTGAATACCGAAAAGCACCCGAAGAAGGAAAGCTACAACCTTGTTGATGCCTTGAAAGAAGAAATCTACAAGGCTGTGCCGGAAGAAGACGAAGAAAAGCTAACCTTGACCAAGCGCGCCTTTGAGCGTTTGCGCGAAGAAATTTTCCGCAACGACGTGCTGAGAGCGAAGCGCCGCCCGGACGGACGAGCCTTTGACCAGGTTCGCCAGATCACTTGCGAGGTTGGATTGCTGCCACGTGTCCACGGCTCGGCGTTATTCACCCGCGGCGAAACGCAAGCGCTGGCGACATTGACCTTGGGCACCAAGGAAGACATGCAACGGTTGGACCTGCTGTTTGAACAGGATATGTTCAAACGCTTCATGCTGCACTACAACTTTCCACCGTTTAGCGTTGGCGAAGTGAAGATGGTTCGCGGCGCTGGTCGCCGTGAAATCGGTCACGGTGCATTGGCGGAACGCGCAGTTGCCAATCTGCTTCCAGCGGAAGTTGATTTCCCTTACGCCATGCGCGTGGTCAGCGACATCCTGGAATCGAATGGTTCCTCATCGATGGCGACTGTTTGCGGCGCTTCGTTGGCCATGATGGATGCGGGCGTACCGATGAAGTCGCCGGTCGCGGGAATCGCGATGGGCTTGGTTGTCGGGGAGGATGGGTCCTATTCGATCCTGACGGACATTGCAGGCGCAGAAGACCACTATGGCGATATGGACTTCAAAGTAGCGGGCACACGCGAAGGCATCACGGCTTTGCAGATGGACATCAAGGTAACAAGCATCACGATTTCGATGATGCGCGAAGCTTTGGCTCAAGCGAAGAAAGCGCGCTTCCACATTCTGGACATCATGGAAGGCACGCTCAGGTCACACCGTACCACGATCTCGGCATACGCGCCGCGCTTGTACAAGTTGAGCATTCCTACAGACAAGATCCGGGACTTGATCGGGCCTGGCGGGAAAAAGATCAAGTCGATCATCGAACAGACCGGCGTAAAAATCGACGTGCTAGAGGATGGCACCGTGCACATTTTCTCGACCAGCGGCGCCGGCGGTGACCAGGCATTGCAGATGGTTCGCGACGTTACCGCCAGTGCGGAAATCGGCAAGACCTATCTGGGCAAGGTTGTACGACTGGCCGAATTCGGTGCATTCGTGGAACTCTTCCCCGGCACTGACGGCTTGCTGCACATCAGCGAAATCTCTGAGCATCGCATCCGCGACGTTCGCGATGAACTGAAATTAGGAGACCAGGTTCTGGTCAAGGTTCTGGCCATCGAAGGCAACAAGATCCGGCTGTCGCGCAAGGCACTCATTAAAGAAGCGCGCGAGAAGCAGGGCCTTGGTAAACGAGAAACGTCGCCTGCCGCAGAGACCGCAGCAGTGCCCACCACGGGCCAGGAGAACTAAGTCTAGGCGAGTCGTAATCACATTAACTAAAAAAGGCCTCCGATTTTCGGAGGCTTTTTTCTGGCAGGGTGCTCAACTCAACGAGTGTACTCTCCTGATCAAGTGCAGCGCCCGTAGGTATGCACTATGGACGGCCGCAAGCTTCTCAAACCTACCCGAAGTCAAATAACCATTGATAGCCGGACGATCGACCTGCCTTTCTCGAGA
>Ga0209040_10002957_pt1 | contig 13092 bp, 10 predicted proteins | sample BogFormECP12_OM3_FD_188240 | JGI IMG/M metagenome (GOLD analysis project Ga0209040, IMG submission 188240) | Bog forest soil microbial communities from Calvert Island, British Columbia, Canada - ECP12_OM3 (SPAdes) (version 2) | ecosystem: Environmental > Aquatic > Freshwater > Wetlands > Bog ... | reverse complement strand
CTTTCGATACTTCGCGGTTCTGCACAACAAGAGAATCCGCCGGTGGCCGTTGGCGACATATTCATCCGCAAAACTGCTAACTCCGACAGGCTGCTAGGCAGCGACCAGAACGTCGGCACCAGGGATTGCTGACCCATCATCGCGACACACAGCGCGATCATCGTGACGACCGGATGGCCGACGCCGATCAGGACGCAAACCGCCAGCCCGCCGGCGGCGACCAGGGCGGCGCCGGCGACGTGCCAGGTCCGCTCGCCGTGAACGTCGGAATGGTAGCCCCAGTAGATCATCGCCACGAACGCGCACAAATACGGCAGTGCGGTGACCCACCCGATCCAGTCGGCGGAAACCCCGAGCCCCTTGACGATCAGCGGCAGGAAGAACACCAGCCCGTAGGACGACCCGTTCTGGCCGACATAGGCGAGCGTCAGCAGCCAGATCTTCGGGTTGGCGAGCTCCTGGCCGAGCGAGTATTTGCGGACCGCCTCGCGCTGCGCCCGCTCGGAGTCCAGCCGGTCCTGCAGCCAGGTCCGCTGTTCCGGCCGCAGCCACACCGCGTCGTGCGGCCGGTCGGTCAGCAACTTCCAGGTGACGAAGCACATGATGATCGGCGGCAGTCCCTCGATGATGTACAGCCACTGCCAGCCTTGCAGACCCAGCACGCCCTGCATGTGCAGCAGCAGCCCGCCGATCGGCGGCCCGAGGAACAGCGAGATCACGCTGGCCGACTGGAAAACGCCCATCATCCGGGTGCGGTAGTACGACGGGAACCACCAGGTCATGTACAGCAGCACGCCCGGATAGAACCCAGCCTCGGCGAGCCCGAGCAGGAAGCGGATGCCGTAGAAGCTCCCCTCGTTCCACACGAAGCCGGTCAACGCGGCGACGATGCCCCAGGTGAACAGGATGCGGGCGATCCAGCGTCGGGCCCCCACACGGTTGAGGATCAGGTTGCTGGGCATTTCGCCCAGGTAGTAGCCCAGGAAGAACAGTCCGGCGCCAAAGCCGAACACCGCATTGGTGAAGCCGAGATACTGGACCATGGTCGTCGCGGCCATGCCGACGTTCGACCGGTCCAGGTAGGCACAGAAGTAACCCGCCATGAGCAACGGCATCAGCCGCCAGGTTACCCGCCTGATGGTTTCCCGTTCGATCGGCTCGATGGCGCGCAGAGTGTCTAAACTGGCGGGACTGGACGACGCTTCGCGAAGGGAAGCATTTGAAGCGCTTGGGCTCTCTCCGCTCCCTCCTCCCCGTGGAACAAACAGGAACGCAGAGAGGTATAGAAGTCCGATAACCGGCACGAATAGCACGAGGACGAGCCAGGGAGAAGTTCCCATATCTCTAGCGCGAGAGATGGAAGCGGCGATGAAAATGCCTGTATTGGCCAGCAAAAGAACGATAGCCACAGCTAGATAGTTATGTGCCAGCGATAATACATAAAACATCAGGTAGCTAAGGCACCACGTTCCAAGAAGGGTGAGGAAGTAGGCGAGCCGCCCGATTCCGCCCACTCTTCTCGGGGCTGGGTCGGAAGGGGTGTCGGACATACGCATTCTACTCCATCTGCGCGCCAAGTGTAACGCATCGATCCACTATACGAAGGATGCTGCCCAATCCCGGATCGGAATACAATGCCTCCGGGGCACAGCGACGGCGATATGAGCGAGTTGCGCCGGCCGGGTGGGCCTGCGCCCTTGCCGGGAGCCGAGCGCCCTGATTCGCAACCGCCAGCCGAAAACTCACGCTGTCAGGGCGAGCCAACGCGGCGCGGGCGCGCGTGACCGTACTCCGGGACTTTCAAGAGCCGGCCGATCATCCGATCAGGTGATACCGACTGATCGTATTTGCCCTGGCCGTAAGGTGTGCACCGGCCTTGAAGCACCGCACCACAAACGCCGTCGTCGCGCTCGCCGCGTACCTGTTCACACGGTCGAGGCCGAGGCGCGCCCATCCGGTGTACACTTGCGTCAAAGAGAGCGTACATCGATGCTAAACCGCATCGGAATAAAAGCCTTGACTTCAGTCCTACGACCTGCCGTCCTCTTCGTGAGCCCGGCGCGGTCCGGGGAACCTCGAGCCCTAGGGAGGGCCGGATGCTCGACTTCCTGCCGCCCCTCCTCAAGCGGCTCTACCAAAGCTTCCGCGTGCCGTACGCGCGCGGCACCCGCGTGCGCGAAACCCCCGAGCCCGATCCCGAGATCGCCGTGTCCATGCGCGAGCGCTCCTTCCGCGTCGAGATCATCCAGGACGCCTTCTGCGAACGCCGGCCCAGGCCCGAGCGGCTGTTCCGCAAGCCGTCCGGCCATCGCAGCATGGAGTCCTGGTGCGACCTGGAGGTCTCCCGCTACCCGACCACCCGCCATCGCTGCGCCCACTGCACCGAGACCCGCGACCTCTACAAACGCGCCTGCGACGGCGACTGGCAGGCCGAAGTCCGCCTGCACCGGCTGGCGACGCGCGCGTCGATGCGTCTGCTCGCCGAACGCCGCGCCTGGGCCGAGACCCGGCGCCGCCAGCGCGCCGCCCGCACCCCCGAGCCGGCGCCGCCGCCGGTGATCTGGATCATTCTCGGCTGGAAGCGCTGGCGCGACCGACGCGCCGCCGATCCCGGCCCCTGGTTCATCGTCGAGCGGCGCGCGGCCGAGGCCAAACTCGTGCGCGCGCATACCCGCACGCTGCAGCGCATGGCCCAGCGCAGCCGCGCCCGCGCGCGCGATCGCGAACTCGCCCGCGAACGCGCAATCGTAGGGTGGACCAGCGCAGCGCAGTCCACCATCTCGCCGACGGAACAAGCGGCAGACGCTCCTGCCCCGTCATCGCGAGGCGCGCAGCGCCGTGGCGATCCAGGGCAACGTGACAGGCGCCTGCCGCGTGGCCCTGGATCGCCACGCCACCAGAAGGCGACGCGGGACGACGACGCGCACGCGCACGCGCCATCGGAGCCGCCGGCCGACGCCGCACACGCGGGCGCGCCCGAGCCGCCGGCCGAAACCGCGCCTCCTGCGCAGCCGCCCGTGCCCGCGCCCGCACCGCCAAACGCCCCCGCCGCGCCCGCGCCGGCGAAATTCGCCCGCGTCGCGTACCCGCCAGGCAGCACGACCATCATCAGGATCGGCGCCGCGCGGCCGACGATTCCAGCCCCGCCGGACCGTCGCACCAGCGCCGCGAACGGCCGCGACGGTTCCGAACACGCGCCGGGCCGACCGCGCGCGCTCATCATGGCGGAGGATGTCCCGCTGACCCGCACGCCGGCCGCCACGCGTCGCGCCACGCGGCAGCCGCAAGCTGAAGGATGGCATCGCTGGCCGCGACCCAACGATTCATCGTGATCGCAGCGGGCTCATTGTAGCGTTGTAACGTTCACCGCAGCCCCAGACCCCGCGAGATCATGCCGCGCAAAATTTCGCGGGTGCCGCCGCGCAGCGAGAACGACGGCGCGGTCATCACCAGATGCGCCAGCACCGCGGCCAGCTCGTGCTCCGCGCTGCCGTCCGGCTCGGTGTCCAGCACCAGGCGCAGCGCCTCCACGCTCTCCTGCTCCAGCACGTTGCCGAGGTCCTTCACCAGCGCGGCCTGCAACGCCGGGTCCTCGCCCGCCTCCAGCATCCCCGCCACCGAGCGCGACAGTTGCCGCAGCGTCATGATGTGCGCGGTCAGCCGCCCGACCGTCACGGCAGCACGCTCCGACGCATCGGCGCCGAGCACGCGCACGGCCTCGGTCAGCAGCGCGAACGCGGACAGGAATCGTTCCGGACCGCTGCGCTCGAACGCCAGCTCGCCGGTGACCTGCTTCCAGCCGTCGCCTTCGCGGCCGAGGATCGAGTCCTCCGGCAGCAGCAGGTCCTGGATCGACACTTCGTTGAAGTGGTGCTGGCCCTGCAGGTCGATGATCGGCCGCACCGTCATGCCGTTCCGCTTGGCGTGCGCCATGTCGACCAGGAACTGGCTCGCGCCGGCATGACGGTCCTCGGTCTTCTCGCCGGTGCGGCAGAACAGGATCATGAAGTCCGCGGTATGCGCGCCCGTGGTCCACACCTTGGTGCCGTTCACCACCCAGCCGCCCTGCACCCGGCTCGCGCGCGTGCGCGCCGCCGCGAGGTCCGATCCGGAATCCGGCTCGCTCATGCCGATGCAGAACGAACATTCGCCGGCGGCAATCCGCGGCAGGATCGCCTGGCGCTGCGCCTCGGTGCCGTAGCGCAGCAGGTTCGGCCCGCTCTGGCGGTCGGCGACCCAGTGATGTCCCACCGGCGCGCCCGCTGCGAGCATCTCCTCCAGCACCACGTAGCGTTCCAGCGCCGAGCGTTCGTGCCCGCCATAGCGCTTCGGCCAGGTCATGCCGATCCAGCCGCGCGCGCCCAGCTTGCGGCTGAACTCCTTGTCGCGCGCGCCCCACGACGCCGCGCGCTGACGCGGCGTGCGGTCGGCGAGCTCCGTCGCCAGGAACGCCCGCACCTCCGCGCGCAGCGATTCCGTCGCCTCCGACGCGGGCGGCGGTGCTGCGAACGCGAGTGCCTGCATCGTCACCCTCCGCTTGTCTTCCCGAGCACGATCAACGCATCGGCGATCGTACATCCCTGCCCGGCCGCGTGCACGATCACCGGGTTGAGCTCCAGCTCCGCCACCTGCTCGGCAGCGCCGAGTTGCGACACCAACGCGACCAGCCGAGTCAGCGCGGCGACGTCGGCAGCCGGCGCGCCACGCCAGCCATGCAGCAACGGCGCGGCACGCAGTTCCGCCAGCATGTCGTGCGCCTCTTGCTCGTCGACCGGAGCGAGGCGATGAGCGACGTCGCGGAACAGCTCCGCCTCGGTCCCGCCCGCGCCGAGCGTGACCACGGGACCGACCACCGGATCGCGCACCACGCCGACGATCATCTCCCGACCACGCGGCGCCATGCGTTCCACCAGCACGCCGCCCACGCGAACGTCCGGCGCGTGCCGCCTTGCCGCATCCAGCACGTCGTAAAACGCCGCCTGCAAGGCCGCGCGATCGGCGATGCCGAGACGCACGCCGCCTGCCTCCGTTTTGTGGACGATGTCGGGGGACTGGATCTTCAGCGCCAGCGGAAAGCCGAGCGCGGCCGCATCGTCCAGCCCGCGCGCATCCGTGACGAGGCGGGACGGACCAACCGCGATGCCGTACTCGCGCAGCACGTGTTTGGCCGCGTGTTCCGCCAGCACGCCGGTTCCCCGCAGACGTTCGGCGACGGCAACGGGCAACGCACCCCTCCGCACTGTCACCGGCTTGCGCGTCTCCACCAACGCGCGAGCAGCGCGAGCCGTCAGCGCCATCGAGGTCGTCACCACCACGCCCGCGTCAGCCAGCGTGCGCAGTCCCAGTTCGGACGGCAGCGTGTAGCTGTACACCAGCACCGGCTTGCGCTGCCGCGCGACGAGATCGCGCAGCGTCGGACCATCCAGCGTGGGTCGCGTGGGATTGGCGAGCGACGTGACGATCGCGATCATGTCCACCGCGTCGTCGTCCATCAGCAGCGCCGCCGCCCGCAGCGTGCCGCCGCCATGCGCGCCCTGCGCGGTCAGGTCGACCGGATTGCGGGCCGAGCCGTAGGACGGGATGAACGCACGGATGCGCGCCTGCGTATCTGCCGAAAGCTCCGGCACCTCCAGCCCAGCCGCGGCGAACACGTCGGCGGCCAGCACGCCGCCGCCGCCCGAGATGGTCAGGATCGCCACACGCCTGCCTGTCGCGCGCGGATTGGTCATCAGCGCGCCCATCATCGCCAGCGCCTCGTCCAGATCGGCGGCGACCGCGATGCCGTAACGGCGGAACAGCGCGTCGTAGCCGGCGTCCCAGCCGGTCAGGCTCGCCGTATGCGACGCCGCCGCCTGCCGCCCTGCGGCGGAGCGCCCGATCTTGATCGCCACCACCGGCTTGCCCGCCTCGCGCGCAGCGGTGGCGGCCGCGCGGAACAACGCGGGATCGCGAATGCTTTCCAGGAACAGCAGGATGCCGCCGGTCTGTGGGTCCTCCGCCATGTGGGCGAAGAAGTCGGACGCCGTCAGGTCCGCCTCGTTGCCGGTGCTGACGATGCTGGAGAACGGCAGCCCGAGCGCGCGCCCGCGATTGTAGAACGCGAAGCCGATGCCGCCGCTTTGGGAGATCACGCCCACGCGACGCCTTGTCGCGACCAGCGGCGCGTCATCGAGATGCTCGACCGCCGGGCTGAACGTCGCGGTCACCCTCGCGACCTCGTTGAAGAACCCCTCGCCGTTCGGCCCGCACACACGCATGCCGGTGCGTCGCGCGATCGCGGCAATGCGATCCTGCAGGTCCGGCGGCGCTTCGGCGTCCTCGGCGAAACCCGACGAGATGATCACGGCATTGCGCACGCCGGCGGCAGCGCACGCCTCCAGCGCATCCGGCACGGCGGCAGCGGGAATGGCGACGAGTGCGAGGTCCACATTCTCGCCGATCGCGGCGGCGCTGGGATAGCAGCGCAGCCCGCCGATCTCGGGGTAGCTCGGATTGACCGGATAGATCGCGCCGGGAAAGCCGTTCTTGCGCAGCATGTGCAGCAGCGCGCCGCGAATCCGTGTCGCATCCGGCGACGCGCCGACGATCGCAACCGACCGCGGCGACAGCAACTCGTGCAGCCGAGGCAGGGTCATGTCAGGCCGTAATCGCGGGCCACAGCCCGTCGCCGCCGGCGCGCAGGGCGGCGCGGCCGAGCACGAGGTTCCACTCCGCCTCGTTGCCGAACTCGTCGCGCCACGACCACAGGCGGCGCGTCAGGTCGTGCAGCGCGTATTCCTGCGTAAATCCGATCGCCCCATGCGCCTGATGCGCGAGCGCCGCACCGATGCTGGCAGCCTCGCCCGCGCGTGCCTTCGCCGCGGCGAGCACCAGCGGATCGAGGTCGCGCGAGAACGCGCGGGCCGCCATGTCGGCGGCAGCGATCGCGGCAGCAGACTGGCCGGCGAGCACGGCCATGTTCTGCTGGATCGCCTGGAACTTGCCGATCGGCCGGCCGAACTGCACGCGGGTCTGCACGTAGCCGACGCAGATCTCCAGCACCTTGGACAGCGCGCCGGCGATCTGCGCCGCACGCACGCCCGCGCCCGCCGCGCGCACCGTCTCCCGCGGCAGCGGACACGGCACGGCATCGACAACGGTATCAAACGTGACCGTATCGCGCGGCTCGCCGGCGACGTTGGCGCCCTGTGCGACGGCAAACCCGCTCGCCGGCACGCTCGCCAGCATCGTCCCGTCCGGCCCCTCCGCCACCACGGCGACCAGTTCCGCCTGCCGCCCCCACGGAACGCGCGTCGCTGTGCCGCGCACCCGCCAGAAGCTGCCCTCGCGCACCAGTTCGAGCCGCTCGTCGCGGCGCACCGGTGCGACGGTCAGCACGCCGCCCGGCACGCTCAGCCCTGCGCGGGCGAGCAGCCAGCCTGCGAGCATCGTCTCCGGCAGCGGAATGGGCGCGGCATGGGCTGCCGCGACGCGCAACAGGCCGAACGCCTCGGCCGGCGTCGCGCCGAACCCGCCAGCCGCCTCGGGCAGCAGCGCCGCCGTGAATCCGGCTTCCTCCACCGCCCGCCACAGCGCCTGCGGCCACGTGCCGCGATCCGCGTCCCGCGAAACCTGTTTGCCGACATACGCGGCGAACAGGCGCTCGGCGCTGTCCGCAAGCTGGTCACTCACCGGTCACACCCACGGCATCACGCGCGAGTACTCCGCCTCGTACGTCCGGATCGCGTCGGCGTGCCGCAACGTGAAGCCGACCTCGTCCTCGCCCGCCAGCAACAGCTCCTTGCGGAACGGGTCCACGTCGAAGTGGTCGATGGCGAACCCGTCGTTGATACCGACCGGTCCGGTCACCGTCTGCGCCTCCAGATCCACGATCATGCGTGCACCCGGATTGCGCGCGAGGGCTGCACGAAGTTCCATGCACCGCGCATCCGGCAGCACGATCGGCAGCAGCCCATTCTTGAAGCTGTTCGAGTAGAAGATGTCGCCCAACGACGGCGCGATGACGACGCGGAACCCGGCATCGACCAGCGCCCAGGCGGCGTGTTCGCGCGACGAGCCGCAGCCGAAATTGCGCCCCGCCACCAGCACCGCCGCACCCTGCGCGGACGGCGCGTCCAGCGGGAATCCCGGCTTGCGGACATCGTGGAACAGCAGGTGTCCGTAGCCCTCGGCACGCGGACGCCACAGGAAACGGGCGGGGATGATCTGGTCGGTATCGACGTTCGCCATGTCCAGCGCGACCGCCGGCGCATCCACCGTCGTGAACTTCTCCATCACGTACCGCCTTCCATCAGCCGGCGCACATCCGTGATGTGCCCCGTCACCGCGGCCGCCGCGGCCATCGCGGGGCTCATCAGATGAGTCCGCGCGCCCTGTCCCTGCCGGCCGACGAAGTTGCGGTTGGACGTCGACGCGCAGTGCGCGCCCGGCTCGACCACGTCGCCGTTCATGCCGACGCACATCGAGCAGCCCGGCTCGCGCCACTCGAACCCGGCGTCCTTGAAGACGCGGTCGATCCCTTCCGCTTCCGCCTGACGCTTCACCAGCCCCGACCCCGGCACCGCCCAGGACGGCACGCGGGCCTTGCGCCCCTTCACCACGTGCGCGGCGGCGCGCAGGTCCTCGATGCGCGAATTCGTGCACGAGCCGATGAACACGCGATCGATCGGAATCGCGTCCATGCGCGTCCCCGGCGCGAGACCCATGTACTCCAGCGCCCTGGCATACGCCTCGCGCCGTTCGGCGGTCGGCGCGACTGCGGGATCGGGGATCGCATCGGTCACCGGTGCGGCGTGCTCGGGACTGGTTCCCCGCGTCGCGAAGGGCGTGATCTCGCCGCCGTCCAGGCTGACCTCGGCGTCGAACACCGCGTCGGGATCGCTCGGCAGCGTGCGCCAGAAGGCAACCGCGCTGTCCCACATCTCGCCCTGCGGCGCGAACGGACGGTTCTTCAGGTAGGCGAAGGTCGTTTCATCCGGTGCGACCATGCCGGCCCTCGCGCCGGCCTCGATCGACATGTTGCAGACCGTCAGACGCCCCTCGACCGACATGTCGCGGAACACCTGCCCGGCGTATTCGATGACGCGGCCGGTGCCGCCGGCCGCGCCGATCCGCGCGATGATCGCCAGGATCACGTCCTTCGCGAACACGCCGCCGCGCAGGCGTCCATCGACGGTGATCCGCATGCTGCCCGGCTTGCGCGACTGCCACAGAGTCTGCGTGGCGAGCACGTGCGCGACCTCCGACGCGCCGATGCCGAACGCCAGCGCGCCGAGCGCGCCGTGGCTGGCGGTATGGCTGTCGCCGCACACCATCACGATGCCCGGCAGCGTGATCCCCTGCTCCGGCCCGATGACATGCACGATGCCCTGCCGCGCGTCGCCGAGGCCGAAATGCGTGAACCCGTGCTTCGCCGCGTTCTGCGCAAGGTCGACCACCATCTCGCGCCGATGCGGCTCGGCGATCGCATCGAGATCGTGGCCCGCGGTGGACACGTAGTGGTCGGGCGTGCCGAAGCTGTGTCCGGGACTGTGCAGCGGCAGCCCACGCTCCGCCAGGAACTTGAACCCGGCGCGGGAGCCGTCGTGCAGCAGGTGCCGCCCGACATGCAGCAACACCGCGCCGTCGGGCCGCGTGAGGATCGCGTGGCGCTGCCAGATCTTGTCGAACAGCGACGCGCTCATTCGGCGGCGGCCTTCTCCGCCGCGCGGAACTTGGTGCGATACGCGTCCCACTCGGCCGCACCCACGCGGGCGAAGGCGTCGCGCACCGTCAGGCCCCCGACCTCCGGATGCCGCCGCGTCTTCTTCAGCTCGGCGAGCGCCGCATCGCCCGCGGCGATCACCGTCTTGAACATCAGGCCGGGCACGATGACGATCCGATATCCCATCGCCTCGGCGTCATCCAGCGGCACGTCCGGGCTCTTGCCCGCCTTCACCAGGTTGTACAGGCACGGGCCGTTCACGTGCTTCGGCACCGCCGCGACTTCCTCGATCGTCTGCGGCGCCTCGAGGAACGCGATGTCCGCCCCGGCCGCCAGCGCCGCGTTGCAGCGCGCGACCGCCTCGTCGAACCCGGCCACCGCGCGGCTGTCGGTGCGGGCGATGACGACGAAATCCGGATCGACGCGAGCAGCAACCGCCGCACGGATCTTCGCCAGCCAGTCTTCGCGGAGCACGATCTGCTTGTCATCGAGATGGCCGCACTTCTTCGGGCTGACCTGGTCCTCGATATGGATGCCGGCCGTGCCGGCGCGGGCATGATCCTGCACCAGGCGCACCACGTTCAGCTCGTTGCCGTAGCCGGTATCGGCATCGGCGATCACCGGCGCGTCCGCCGCGCGCACCAGCCGCGCCGCGTTGTCCACCATCTCGGTCGCCGTCACCAGGCCGTAATCGGGAAACCCCAGCGTCGCGGCGGTGCCCGCGCCGGTCATGTAGACGACGGGAAATCCCGCCTGCACCACCAGCCGCGCGGTGATCGCGTCGTACGCCCCGGGCGCGGTCAGCATACGGTGCTCGCGAAGCAGGTTGCGCAGGTGCGCGGCGTGGCTGGCAGACATGGCGTTCTCCCTCTCGTGGCAGGCTACCGGCGGCGGTCCAAGGCGAGCAAGCCGGCATTCATCGCGACCGCCGCGGCCACCACGATCACGGTGACGGACGTGGTCAACGCCACGTCGTGCGAGTTGATGCCGTTGATGATCAGGAACCCCAGCCCGCGCTACGAGGCGAACATCTCGCCGATCAGCACGCCGAGGAAGGTCAGCGCGAAGCCGATGCGCAGGCCGCTGGCGATCTCCGGCCACACGGCCGGCGCCATCACGTGCAGCGCGGTGGCGCGCGGCGACAGCTGCATGGCCCGCGCGCTGCGCAGCAGCACGGGCGGCAGGTTGCGGATTCCCGCGAGCGTGAAGAGCGTCACCGGGATGATGCCGTGGATGACGCCAAACGCGACCTTGGCCGACATGCCCAGGCCGAACAGCAGCAGCATCACCGGATACAACGTGACCTTCGGGATCGTGTACAGCGAGGTCAGCAACGGCTCCGCCACCTCGCCCGCAAACCGCCGAACGCCGAGCAACAGGCCGAGCGCGACGCCCCCCACGCCGGAGATCACCAGCGCAAGGGCGAACGCCTTGAGCGTGGCCTGCGCATGGCCCCAGAAGTCGGCAGAGCCGAGCAGATCGACGGCATACGCGAGCGTGCGCGCGGGCGGCGTGATCGCGGAGTCGCCTGCTTCCGACCACGCCGCATACCAGACCAGCCAGATCACTCCGAGCATGAGGCCGGTATTGCGAGTTCGCCGCAGCGCCAGCATCACCGTCCCGCGCTCACAGCCCGCGCCGACGCAGCATGCGCCCCTCCCACCACGACAGCCCACCGTTCACGCCGGCCGCGACCAGCAGCACGAACAGCATCAGCGCGTACATCTTGCGGGTCTCGAAATTCTCGTAGGCGGAGGAGATGCTGTAGCCGAGCCCGCCCCCGGCCAGGATGAACCCCCCCCGCGATCACGCTGATGAACGCGTACGCGAAGGCGAGCTTCAGGCCGGTGAACAGGCTTGGCGAAATCGCCGGCAGCGTCACCAGCCGGAAGCTCGCAACCGGCGACAGCCGATGCACCCGCGCCACGCGCAGCAGCACCCGCGGCACGCGGTCCAGCCCGGCGATGGTGCCGATCATCATCGCAGGCGTGCCGGCGATCGCCCCGATGACGATCAACGGAGCCGCGGTCAGGCCGAGCAATGCGACAAGCAGCGGGTAGAACACGAAGCTCGGCACCGAATACCAGCTCGCGAGCACCGGCTGGATCGCCGCCCGCAACCCCGGCCGCGCGTGCACGACCGCGCCGCACGCCAGCCCCAGCACGACGGACACCGCAAACCCCCCGCCGACCTCGGTCGCGGTACGCGCGGCGTCGCCCGCCAGCGTGCCGGCTGTCAGCAGCTTCCACAGCTCCGCGACCATCGCCGAGGGTGCGACCAGCGTTGTCGGTCTGACGAGCCCAAGCCGGCAGATCGCCTCCAGCGCGCCAAAGAAGATCGCCACGACCAACACGCGCAGGATGGCGGCGCGGGCGCGGCGGCTCACCGGCCGAGCGCCTTCATCGATTCCGGGCGCAGCGACGACCACAGCCGCGCGGTGACCGTGCCGAACTCGGGCGCGGCGACGATGCGCGAGTCGCGCTCGCGCCCCCACCCGGTCTCGACCATGTCGATGAACCGCCCCGGCCGCGCGGACATGACGCCCACGCGGTCCGACAGCATCGCCGCCTCGTCCAGCGCATGCGTGATCAATACGATCGTGGCTCCGGTATCGCGCCACAGGCGCAACAGCTCGTCGCCCATCAGGAGGCGCGTTTGCTGATCCAGTGCCCCGAATGGCTCGTCCAGCAGGATCAGGTGCGGCTGCATCACCAGCGTGCGCGCGATGCACACGCGCTGGCGCATCCCACCCGACAGCTGCGCCGGATAGGCCCCCGCGAAGTCGCGCAGCCCCATGAACCCCAGCGCGTAGTCCACGCGGCGCCGGGTCTCGCCCGCGTCGACGCCCACTCGGCGCAGTCCGAACGCGACGTTGTCGGCCACATTAAGGTGTGGGAACAGCGCATAGCTCTGAAAGACGGTGTTGACCGGACGCCGGCTCGGCGGGGTGTCGAGCAGCGGCCGCCCGTCGAGCTCGATCACGCCCGCCGTCACCGTTTCGAACCCGCCGATCATGCGCAGGATGGTCGTCTTGCCGCACCCCGAAGGGCCGAGCAGGGTCACGTATCGGTCGGTCGACAAGCTGAAGTCGACCCCGCGCACGGCGTGAACCGCGCCGTACCGCTTGTGGACCGCGCGCCCGGTGAGGAGAGGGACTTTGCTTCCCTCTCCCGGGACGACCGACGCCGCCGCCGGCTCCCTCACATCAGCTCGCCTTCACCTCGTTCCACATCGTGACCCATTCGTTGTAGCGGCGCGGGATCTGCGGCCAGACGAACGAGTCCATCACGGCGAGGTCCTTGATGAAGATGCGTTCCTGCTGCTCCGGCGGAAGCTTGTCGCGGACCAGGTCGGTCGATTGGGCGTATGGCCCGCCAAAGGCGAGCTTG
>Ga0209040_10002956_pt1 | contig 13092 bp, 12 predicted proteins | sample BogFormECP12_OM3_FD_188240 | JGI IMG/M metagenome (GOLD analysis project Ga0209040, IMG submission 188240) | Bog forest soil microbial communities from Calvert Island, British Columbia, Canada - ECP12_OM3 (SPAdes) (version 2) | ecosystem: Environmental > Aquatic > Freshwater > Wetlands > Bog ... | reverse complement strand
GATCTCGAGGCAGGCCATGCGGACCGCGACCCCCATCTCGACCTGTTGGCGGATCAGGCTGCGGTCGATGTCGTCGGCGACCTCGCTGCCGATCTCGACGCCGCGGTTTATCGGGCCCGGATGCATGATCAGCGCGTCGGGCTTGGCCGCGCGCAATTTGTCGTAATCGAGCCCGAAGAAATGGAAATATTCGCGGGTAGACGGCACGAAAGCGCCGTGCATGCGCTCGCTCTGCAACCGCAGCATCATCACGATGTCGACTTCGGCGAGCCCCGCAGTCATATCGTGAAAGACTTCGACGCCGAGCCGCTCGATCTCGGCCGGCAGCAAGGTGCGCGGCGCGACGACGCGCACGCGCGCCCCCATCGTGTTCAAGAGAGCGATGTTCGAGCGGGCGACGCGGCTGTGCAGGACATCGCCGCAGATCGCGACGACAAGCCCGCCGAGCCGGCCCTTGCGCCGGCGGATCGTCAAGGCGTCGAGCAAGGCCTGGGTCGGATGCTCGTGGCTGCCATCGCCAGCATTGATGACGGCGCAGTCGAGCTTCTCCGAAAGAAGCTGGACCGCACCCGATTCGGGATGCCGGACGATCAGCACGTCGGGATGCATCGCGTTCAATGTCATCGCGGTGTCGATCAAGGTCTCGCCCTTGTGCATCGAGCTCGCCGAGACCGACATGTTGATCACATCGCCGCCGAGCCGTTTGCCGGCGACCTCAAAGGAGGTGCGCGTCCGCGTCGAGTTCTCGAAAAAGCAGTTGATGATCGTGCGGCCGCGCAACAAACTGCGCTTCTTGTCGGCCTGCCGGTTGAGCTCGACATAGCCGTCGCCCAGATCGAGGACATGCTTTATGTCCTCCGGCGACAGGCCTTCGATACCGAGCAGATGACGGTGCTGGAATACCGTCTCGCGGGCAGCTCCCTGCATGAGCCCCGAACTATATGGAGAACCCGCCCGGCCTTCAAGGGCGGCGGGCGTCGCTTATCCGGTAGCCATCGCGACAGTCGGGAATCCGGGCGGCTTGATTCATCTCGCCGCCGGATGCATGTATATCCCGGATAGATATACACGGGGCGCGACGCATGGCACGGTCGACAGTTTTCCGGACCAACAGAAGCCAAGCCGTTCGGCTGCCGAAGGCCGTAGCGTTTCCGGAGGGGGTGCATCAGGTCGAGATAATCAAGCTCGGCCACAGCAGGCTCGTTAGCCCGGTCGGTCAGCGCTGGGACGAGTTCTTCGTGAATGGGCCTCGCGCTTCCCAGGATTTCATGAGCGAGCGTGCGCAGCCAAGCCTGGAGCAGCGTGAGCCGCTCTGATGTTGCAGTACATGCTCGACACTAACATATGCATTTATGTGATAAAGAGTCGTCCAGTCGAGCTACGCGAACAGTTCAACCGCGTGACCGAGCAAATATTCATATCTACAATCACGCTCGCCGAACTGTATTACGGTGTGGAGAAATCGTCTCGTCGTGCTCAAAACCTTCAGGCTGTCGAAGAGTTTGTCGCCCGACTGGAAGCCTTGCCGTTTTCAGTCGAGGCAGCGGCCCACTTACGGCCAAGTCAGAGCCGAGCTGGAACGAGCAGGTCAGCTTGCCGGCCCTCATGATATGTTGATCGGTGCGCATGCGCGGAGCGCGGGCCTAATCGTTGTGACCAACAATCTCCGCGAGTTCGAACGCATCCCCGGTCTACGGATCGAGAATTGGGTGTAATCGTGGCCAAGAATACCCGGAACAGGAGAGCACCGTGGGGCGGCAGGGGCCGCCCGCGGTTTTGAGGCGCATCAAGCTCGCGAATGCTCCATGGGCGAGCGCTGAGAGGCCGATTGGTTCGTGAAGGGCCGCAGCGCCTCCGGAGTGCGCATATCGCGCGGCGGGGTGAAATCCTTTCTTGCGGCGCCGCGCATTTCTTCCGGCGGGCGCGGCATGCCGCGGCGATCACTGTAATCGGGCATGGGCCGGCTCGTGTTGGTGAGGGCCTGAGCACTGATGCAGTCGAGCGCTGTGACGAAGGATCGGAAACCGGCTTTCTCTCAAGCCAGAATACGAGCCCCAGAATTGATCCACGGTCTGACCTAGGCGACCGCACGATTTCTCGTGCCGCGCGAGCTATGCTGTATAATGGTGTTTAATAAGCCCTCGAAGCAGGTGGGCTACCGGAGCCATGGCCTCGACCCGCCGTCTTGCCGCGATCCTCGCCGCCGATGTGGCGGGCTATTCGCGCCTGATGGGCATGGACGAGGAAGGAACGCATGAACGTCTCAAAGCGCATCTCCGTCAGCTGATCGATCCCAAGATCGAGGAGTATCGGGGCCGCATCGTCAAGAACACCGGCGACGGCCTGCTCGCGGAATTTCCGAGCGTCGTCGACGCGGTGCGCTGCGCCGCCGAGGTCCAGCGCGGGATGATCGACCGCGAGCCGCAGGTGTCCGACGAGCGGCGCATCAAGTTTCGCATCGGCATCAATCTCGGCGATGTCATCGCCGATAGCGACGACATTTTCGGCGACGGGGTCAACATCGCGGCCCGCCTGGAAGCGCTCGCCGATCCCGGCGGAGTCTGCATCTCGCGGACGGTGCGCGATCAGATCCGCGACAGGCTGCCTTACCAATTTGAGGATATGGGCGAGCAGAGCGTCAAGAATATCGCTCGACCGCTGCGCGTGTACTCATTGCGTCCCGAGGTCGTCGCCGAATTGGCGCCCACAGGGGCTCCGCCTGGCACCCAAATCTCGCAGCCCATCGTCGCACCGCGTCTATCAATCGTGGTGTTGCCCTTTGCAAATCTGAGCAACCATCCCGAGCAGCAATATTTTGCTGACGGCATTACTGATGATCTGACGACCGATTTGTCGCGGCTTGTTGGGATGTTCGTGATCGCGTGAAATACCGCTTTCACCTATAGGAATAAATCGGTCGAAACGAGGCAGGTCGGTCGAGAGCTTGGCGTGCGCTATGTGCTGGAGGGGAGCGTGCGGCGGTCGGGCGACCAAGTCCGCGTCAATGCTCAACTGATTGACGCTGAGCGCGGTGCGCTCTTGTGGGCGGAGCGGTTCGACCGCGATTTGGGCGATCCGTTCGCTGTGCAAGACGAGATCACAAGCCGAATCGCGATAGCTCTCAGGGTCGATTTGATTGCCAGGGAGGCCGCGTCGCGGACTGCGCATCCTAACGCACTGGACTACATTCTTCGGGGACGTGCGGCACTCCGAAGACCACCGGGGCGCGGCAACTACGTGGAAGTAATCGGCCTATTTGAGCGGGCGCGCTGGCGCTTGATCCGCGTTCTGTCGAGGCACAAAGCTTGTTGGCGACCGCGCTCGTGGCCCGCGTGCTCGATCAGATGACCGCCTCGCCAGCGGCGGACACCTCGCGAGCGGAGGGGCTGATCGGGCAGGCCTTAGCGGCGTCGCCCAACAGCCCGGTTGCGCATTATGCCAAGGGCCGGATGCTGCGCGCGCAGGGCCGACCCGAGGACGCCATATCCGAGTTCGAGACGGTGCTCGCGTTCGATCGCAACCGCGTCTATGCACTACATGATCTCGGCGAGTGTAAGCTCTTGGTCGGGTCGATAGAGGAGGCGATCCCACTCCATGAGCGAGCAATCCGCCTCAGCCCCCGCGATCCTCTTATTGGCAATTACTTTTTCGCGATTGGGGTGGTGCATCTGCTGCAATCGCGAACCGACGAGACGATCCTCTGGCTCGAAAAGGCCCATCGAGCCAATCCGGAACTGGCATACGTTCGCTCTCACCTCGCCTCCGCCTATGCCCTACAGGGTCAGGCCGAACGCGCCGCCGCAGAACTCGCCGAAGCCAGGAGGCTATGCAGCGATGGTCGTTATTCGAGCGTCGCCCGCTTAAAGGCCACCGGATATTTCGGGGTGCCGAAGATCCGCGCCCTGTTCGAAGCGACTTACCTCGCCGGCCTGCGCAAGGCCGGTGTGCCGGAGGAGTGAACCGCCGTTTGCCTTCATTGCCTGGCGCGGCCAGGTGGTGAGCTGGCGCGCCACCTGAGTCCCGATCGTAGGTCCGGCGCTACCGCGGCATCGCACCCGCTCCGTCCGCCAAACCGCGGGCCTATTGGTCGCCTATCACGCGCGCTGCCAGCGCGGTCATGACGAGAGACAATCCGAAAAAGAGCATGTTGATGCCGACCAGCAGGCCGATCGCCCAGCTCGCCGAGCTCGGCCAGCCTGCCCAGATCAGATAGGCGAGCAGCAAATCTATTATGCCGCTGAACAGCACCCAGCCCCAGCTTCGCAGATGCTGCCGGTGCTCGATCGCGGCGACGATCGAAGCGATGCCCTCGATGACGAAGAACGCCACCAAGACCATCGTCAGGGTCAATACGCCGGCGAGCGGCCGCACGATCAATACTACGCCGAGCACGATCGCCAGCACTGCGGCCAGAAATGACCAGGCGAAGCCCGGCGTTTGCCGTGAGCGCCACACCCAGACCGCCCGGAAGAGCCCAGCGACAAAGAACAGCCAGCCGACAAAGATTTCGACGGCCAATGTAGCCAGCATGGGCACCGCGACCGCCAGAAAGCCCAGAACCATCATAACGATGCCCTGGGCCAGAAACAGCTTCCAATGAGCGTGGATCGTCAAAGCCAACTGGCGACGCAGCCCGTCGATATCCGTTTGATTGCTCATCTTGGGAATCCCCCCAGAACCCCCGAGCTTGAATATGAACGAATTTTGCGAGAAGACGGGCGCCCAAAATTTCTCCCTCTCCCCCCTCGGCGGCAGAGAGGGTCGGGGCGAGGTGGGGGCAGCCCCTCGTTCCGAACAGCGGCGCCACCCACCTCACCCTCCCAGCGCCGGCGCGCTGGGCCCCTCCCTCTCCCCCCGCAAGCGGGCGGAGAGGGGTAGAATTTGGCGACGGGAGCGAGCCGAAATGTCTGCTTGCCCGGCGCTGGCGCGGGACCCAATATTGAGACTGCTTGATTCATTTCGGGTCACGGTCCTCAGGGCTGCGCCGCCAAACGAACGCCGCCCGGCCCGATCAGCCCGGGATACGGTGCCTTGAAGCGCCAGAAGGTCCCGCTGGTCGCCCCCTCCAAGTAGATCGATTGGTTGTCAGGGCCGCCAAACGCGAAGTTGGTCGTTGCGGCGTCGCTGTTCGGTATCGGCACAAAGCCGAGAATGATGCCGCGCGGGTTGATTTGGATAATGCCGCCAAGACCGGCCAATGCGGCCCACAGGTTTCCCTTCACGTCGTAATGCATGCCGTCCGGCCCGCCGTTCCCGGGCATGAAGGTTCCGGCCTTCACCGAACTGAAGGTCGAATGCGACGCATCCTTCGGGCATTGCGGGCAGCCCATAGTCGGACCGTTTTGGAACGTGCTGTACCAGATCCGGCCGCCTCTAAAATCCCCTACGGCGAGCAGCGCGTCGTCCGGTGACACAGCAATGCCGTTCGGAAACAGGCCGCTGTCCATTACCTTGCGCAACATGCCGTCGCGCGAATACTGGTACACGGCGCCCGTCTGGTCGGTCAGGCTGGGGCCGGGGCCGGTGCCCCAAGGATCGGTGAAGAACAGGTTGCCCGCGGCATCGAAGTCGAGGTCGTTGGGGCCTTTGAACAATTGATTGCGGTAGGTATAGACAAGTGTCTTCACCTCCTTTGTCTGAGGGTCATAGACCAGGATGCCGCGGTGCCGAGTCGTCAGGTAGAGTTTGCCGTCGAACCAGCGAGTGCCCTGCGGCTCGCAGGTCTGACCCAGCTCGGGCGGCGGGTTGCAGTTGAAGACCGGGGTGAGCTTGCCGTCCGGTGTCAGATACGAGACCCATCCGCTGCCGATCGCGACGAACCACAGGTTCCCCTGCGTATCGAACGCGCCGCCCTCGAGAAACTGGCCCTGCGGCGTGCCGCTGATGTCGGCGAATTTCTCCACCGCCCCAACGCCGGCAGGCAATGGCGGCAGCCCCCAGGGCTGGACGAGGCTGGGGGCCTGTGCATTGGCCGTGCTTTCCGGGCCGACAAGCGCGCAGCAGATCCCGAGGAGCGCGATAGCCGCGCCGCGGGTTAAGCCAAGAGACAACCTCATTTTATCCCCTCCCTTGGATCGTTGCTTTTCGACCACTGGCCCGACCCGCTACGGCGGGTCACACGACACCATCGCTGCGCAGCCGCTCAATATCCGCAGCCCTCATCCCGAGCCATTCGCCGAAGACTTCGGTGGTGTGCTCGCCGAGCAGCGGCGCCGGCTTGACAGGGGCCGGGGCGCCGTCGAAACGTACAGGGAAGGCCGGCATGCGGAATGTCCCATTCGGGTGCTGCATGGTCTGTATGATGCCGCGCTCCTCGAAGCTGGGTTCGCCCAACAGGTCGCCGGTGTCGAGCACCGCGCCGGCCGGGACCCCGGCGGCGCCGATCAGGCGCATCGCCTCGTGCTTGTCGTGGCGCCGCGTCCAGTCGGAAATCATCCGGTCGATCTCGGCCTCGTGCTGGCCGCGCGCCTCGCGCGTCGCAAAGCGCGGGTCGTCGGTCAGATCCTCATTTCCGATGACCTTCAACAGCCGCCGCCAGTGCTCGGGGTTCGCCGGGCTGGTGAAGACATAGACATAGTCGTTCGGCCCGCCCGGCTTGCACGGATAGATGCCGGAGGGCGCCATGCCGCCGGCCAGCGGCTTGGCGCCATTGCGCATTGCCGGCTGGCCGCTGCGTGCATGCTGGACGAAGGAGCCGCGGGTGTATTGCAGCTGGGCGTCCTGCATGGCGATCTGCAGCCTGCGTCCCTTGCCGGTGGTATGCCGCTGATAGAGTGCGCCGAGAATGCCGATTGCCAATAGCATGCCGGTGCCGGTGTCCCCCAATGTCGGCCCAGGCTTGCACGGTCGCCCGTCGCGCTCGCCGGTGATTGCCATCGTGCCGCCGCAGGCCTGCGCGATCATGTCGAAGGCGAGGTTGTTCTCGTAAGGGCTCCCTTCGCCGAAACCCTTAACTTGCGCGTAGACGAGGCGCGGGTTGAGCGCGTGCAACACCTCCCAGCCGAGCCCAAGCCGCTCGATCGCGCCGGGAGCGAAATTCTCAACAAAGACGTCCGCGCGCTTTGCCATGTCCTTGACCAGCTGCAGACCGCGCTCGGATTTGAGGTTGACCGTGACGGATTTCTTGTTGGCGTTGTAGACCATGAAATAATAGGCGTCGGCACCGGGCTGCGGCCCCGTGCCGAGCACCCTGCCGGGCTCGCCGACCTTCGGGTTCTCCACCTTGACGACCTCGGCGCCGAGCCAGGCGAGAGCCTCGGTGCAGGACGGCCCGGCCTCGAATTGCGAGAGGTCGAGAACCCGGACACCGTCGAGGCAATTCGGCGCTGCACCTGATCCATCCATCGCTCTTTGCTCCCGTTTCAAACCGCAGATCGATACGATAGAGCAGTCCAGCCCGCAGTTGAAACGCCTTTCGCCGGCATCGGCCTTCGGAGAACCAGATGAACGATCCTTACAACCTCCAACGATTTGTCGATGCCCAGAACCCGGTTTACGACAAGGTTTACTCCGAACTGCGGGACGGCAGGAAGAAAAGCCATTGGATGTGGTTCATCTTCCCGCAGATCGCGGGTTTGGGCTCTAGTCAATTGGCCCGCAGATTCGCCATTTCTTCTGTGGCGGAAGCCGCCGCCTATCTGGAGCATCCGATCCTCGGCCCGCGGCTTGCCAAATGTACCAGGCTGGTAAATCTCATCGAGGGGCGCCTCGAGGGGCGCCCGATCGAACAGATCTTCGGCTCTCCCGATGATCTGAAGTTCCGATCTTCGATGACCCTATTCGCTCACGCCAAGCCAGACAATCACGTCTTTAGCGACGCCCTGGAAAAGTATTTCAGAGGCGAATTCGATCCGGCAACTCTCGCGCGACTGTAGGCTGCCATCGGTGAGGAATTGAGACTTTTCTGTCGGTCAGGACATAACGCCGCGCGACCGGCCCAGAAGCACAAGATCTAGAAAGAGCCTGTTTCGCCCATTCTGAAAGGCGCTGCATGAGAAGGTTCATACTGACAGGGGCTCCCGGCTCGGGGAAGACGGCAATAATCCGTCAACTGGAGTTTGATGGCTTCAGTGTCGTCGAGGAAGCGGCTACTGATGTCATTGCGCTGGCGCAAGCGCAGGGCGTCGATGAACCGTGGAAGCACCCTTCTTTTATCGATGCAATTGCTGAACTGCAAAGGCGGCGGCAGGTTCGAGCGTCGCGCGAGACGGATGAGGTACAGTTTCACGACCGGTCGGCCATCTGCACCGCCGCCTTGGCGATCTTTCTTGGATACCCTGTCTCCGACACGCTTTCGCGCGAGCTGAAGCGTATCGAAACGGAGGCGACCTATCAGAAGCGTGTCTTCTTCATACAGAATCTCGGCTTCATCAAGCCGACCGAAGCGCGGCGGATCAGCTTTGAGGATTCCCTGCGCTTCGAGCGAGTGCATCAAGAGACGTATCGCAACTTCGGCTTTGAGTTTGTCCCCGTCGCACCGGGAAGCCTGTCGGACAGAGTGGATGCGATCAAGCGCTCTGCTCGATCGGGGCAAGCCGATTGATCCTCACCCTCCCGATTGCCGGAAGGCGGGCGTAGCGAGAGCGGATTCCAAAAATTTATCCTGACGGTCCCCTCGCACACAATAACCAATGGTTGACGGCGCCCATGCGGTGGTTCACCACGTTCGCGCATTGACCAGCGTCGCGGATTGCCGCATCTGAGGCGCGCCGCGCAGGAGTGCCACCCGATGCAGCACCTTCCGATGGCCGCGCTCGCAGCGCCGAGCGATTTGAGCCCGATCCCCCAGCCGGTCGCCGCGCCGCTGACCCGCGCCGCGATCTTCCTGGTCGTGACGATCGACCCCGGCGCCGACAGCTGCACGAAGGTGCGATCGCTGTGCGGCGACCTCTCCGCGCTGTTGCGGGCGATCGGGTTTCGCGAACCCGCCGAAAACCTCTCTTGCGTCATGGCGTTCGGGTCGGCAGCGTGGGACCGCCTCTTCGGGGAGCCGCGGCCGGCGGAGCTTCACCCGTTCCGCGAGATCCGCGCCGGTCCCCGCCACGCCGTCGCGACTCCGGGTGACCTGCTGTTCCATATCCGCGCCGAGCGCATGGATCTGTGCTTCGAATTGGCGGCGCAGATCATGGCGCGGCTGCAGGGCGCCGTTACGCCGGTGGACGAGGTGCACGGCTTTCGCTACTTCGACAGCCGCGACCTGTTGGGTTTTGTCGACGGGACCGAGAACCCCACAGGCCGGGAAACAGTCGACGCCACGGTGATCGGCGGCGAGGACCCGGATTTCACCGGCGGCAGCTATGTGATCGTGCAGAAGTACCTGCACGATCTGGCCGGCTGGAATGCGCTGCCGACCGAGGCACAGGAGCATATCATCGGCCGCACCAAACTGTCCGATATCGAGATCGATGAGGCGATCAGGCCGAGCTCGGCGCACAACTCCCTCAATACGATCGTCGAGGACGGCAAAGAGATCAAGATCGTCCGCGACAACATGCCCTTTGGTCGGGTGGGGCAGGGCGAGTTCGGCACCTACTTCATCGGCTACAGCCGGTCGCCGCGGACCATCGAGCAAATGCTGCAAAACATGTTCGTCGGCCGGCCGCCGGGCAATTACGACCGGATTCTCGACTTCAGCCGGGCCGTCACCGGCAACCTGTTCTTTGTGCCGTCCGCGACATTCCTGGACGAGGTGACGCCCGATGCGCCGCCGCCGGCGCAACCTGCCGCCCCACCGCCCGTGGCCGAGCCCTCACAACCCATCCCGCCGATGCCCGATGGTTCCCTCGGCATCGGCTCGCTCAAAGGAAAGTCCCGCCGATGAACAATCTGCACCGCGAGCTGGCACCGGTCTCCGATATGGCGTGGGCGCAGATCGAGGAAGAAGCGTCGCGCACCCTCAAACGCTACCTCGCCGGACGCCGGGTCGTCGATGTGCACGGTCCGAGCGGCGTCGCCCTGTCCGCCGTCGGCACCGGCCACTTGCAGAATATCGCGGCGCCGGGCGACGGCATCCTTGCCCAGCAGCGCGAGGTCAAGGCGTTGGTCGAGCTGCGCGTGCCGTTCGACCTCGACCGCCAGATGATCGACGACGTCGAGCGCGGCGCCAACGACTCGGACTGGCAGCCGACAAAGGACGCCGCCAAGAAGATTGCCTTTGCCGAGGACGGCGCGATTTTCGATGGCTATGCCGCGGGCGGCATCCAGGGCATCCGCCAGGGGACCAGCAACCCGATCGAGGCCCTGCCGGCCGACGTGCGCAACTATCCCGACGCGATCGCCCACGCGTTGAGCCAGTTGCGTCTCGTCGGCGTCAACGGTCCCTATTCGGTGCTGCTCGGCGCAGATGAGTACACGGCCGTCGCCGAAGCCAGAGACTCCGGATACCCGGTACTGGAACACCTCAGGCGCATCGTAGACGGCGAGATCATCTGGGCCCCGGCCATTACCGGCGCCTTTGTCCTAACCACCCGGGGGGGCGATTTCGACCTGCATATCGGCCAGGACATCTCGATCGGCTATTTGAGCCACACCGATACCGCGGTCCGCCTCTACCTGCAGGAGACTTTCACCTTCCTGCTGCTTACTACCGAGGCCGCCGTCGCGTTGGGCCCCGCGGCGACAGCGTTGTAATCCTGCTCGCGCCGACAGAGGGCTACAGCGGACGCACCTGCCCCGGAACACCAAAAGGACATTCCAGCGCGTCCCGGTCCCAGCCGGCAGTCTCTGCCGCGGCCGCATAAGTGGTTGACAGGAAATCGAGCACCAAGGCGCCGGGATCCGCGGCGCTGCGGACCGTGTCGTATGGCAGGATGAACTCGCCGAGCGCTCCGTCAAAATGGCCGCCCGGCGTTACCGACTGGTCGCGGAAGCCCGCCGGTTCGGGATAAGCATAAGAATAGAAGGCGGCCCGCGGAAAGGCCTCATTGCCTGGCCAGAACCCGGCGCTGCTGACCTCGTGCGAATAGGCTTCACGTGTGACCGCGTCGGGCAGTCCGGGTACGCCGCCGGGATGGCGCGGGGCGGGCCGCCCGGAGAAGCGGGTCACCGCGAGGTCGAAGCTCCCCCAAAAGAAATGGACCGGGCTCGCCTTCCCCAGGAAGCCGGTGCGAAAGAGCTTGAAGATGCGATCGATCCGCACCAGCGCACGCCAGAAATTGTGGGCAGCGGCGGCGTCATAGGCGGCGTGGGTGCGGTCCTGCGAAAAGCGGATCGGGTTCGGCACCTCGTTCGGCATCTCGTGGATGACCGCCGCGACGCCGATGCCATCGAGGAGCTCGAACAGCCGGCGATGGAAATCGGCAACCGGTTGCGGCTCGAGCGGCAGCTCCCGTAGGTCGCCCCGGCTGGTGCGCGCAGCGATGCGGTGGCTGATGAAGTCGAACTCGATCTCGAGGATCTCGCTGCCGACCGGGATTGGAGAGGTGCCAAGCCCGCGTGCGGTAACGTAGAGCGGGACCTGCCAGCCGTGGTTGAGCCAGGGTGTCAAGGTCAGCCGTACTTTGCCCACGATCTGCGACCAGAGCTGCAAGGTTGCAGCTGTCTCGCGCCAGCTGGCATAGGGCAAATCGGGCCAAACGGCGACGGCATCGTCCATGGATTTCTCCTGCTGATCACGCAGATTTCGACGCCCGACCCCGGATCACTCCTTGACGCCGCCGGCAGTGAGCCCGCGCACGAGATAACGGCGCACGAAGATGCTGAAGACGACGACCGGCAGCATGACCAGGGTACCGCCGGCGGCGATCTTGCCCCACTCCCAGCCCTCGTACTGCATGAAGTTGACGATTGCGACGGGTGCCGTCATCGCCTTGGTCCGGGTCAGGATAAGCGCGTAGAAGAAATCGTTCCACGACAGGATGAAGCACAATACGCCGGTGGCCCCCAAACCCGGAGCGGCAAGGGGCAGAGCGATCAGGCGGAACGCGCTCCACACGCCGCAGCCGTCGATCCAGGCGGCCTCTTCGAGCGCGCGTGGCACGCCGTCGAAGAAATTACGCATCATCCACACGACGAGCGCGAGGTTGAAGGTCAAGTAGATGGCGACGAGCCCGGTAAGGCTGTCGATTAGCCCGAGAAAGCGATAGACGAGGAAAAATGGGATCGTGAAGGCGACAGGCGGCGCCATCCGCGTCGCCAGGATCCACAACGCGATCGAGCGCCGTCCCCGGAAGCGGCAGCGCGACAGCGAATAAGCGGCGGGAACACCAAACAGCAATGACAGCGCCGTCGCCGCAAGACTGACGACCACGCTGTTGCCAAAGGAGCCTGGAAACAGCCCGGTCCATAATGCCCGGTAATTTTCGAGGGTCGGGATGAAGACGAGGCTGAGATCGAAGATGTCGCCGCCGGCGCGGAACGACAATTGCAGCATCCAAAGTGCCGGGAATAGAACGACCACCAGCAGCAGCGTTGTCGTGCCGTACAAGACGGCGCGTTCGCTATTCATCGCGCTCCGCCTCGACGCCGAGCCGGCCGATGATCCAGCTCAACAGCAACACGCCCGCGACCATCAAAGTCGCAATCGCGCTGCCGTAGCCCCAATAGGAAAAATTGAACGATTCGACAAAGGCGTAGTAATTGGTCACCTCGGTCGCGGTTCCCGGTCCGCCATTGGTCAAAACGTAAATCAAGGGAAAGGCCTTGATGCTGTCGATCAGCCGGAACAGTCCCGCGACGACGAGAGTCGGGCGGAGATAGGGTAGAAGGATATAGCGGAACAATGCGAGACGGCCGGCGCCATCGATCCGTGCGGCGTCGATCGGCTCACCGGGAATCATCTGCAACGCCGCCAGCACCATTAGCATGGTAAACGGGAACCACTCCCAGGTGTCGGCAACGGCAATCGCCCATAGTGCGGTATCAGGATTGGCGATCAGCGAGTGGACCGGCAGGCCGATTGCAGTGAGCGCCCGATGCATCGGGCTGACGTCCGGGGTAAAGATCACCTTCCAAACGACCGCGACGACGATCGGCGGCAATACCATCGGCAGGATGAAGGCGGTGCGCACTGCTTCGAGAAAGCGCGACTCTGCATTGAGCAGCAGCGCGACGCCGAGCCCGATTGCCAGTTGCAATGCGACAGTCGCGACCGAT
>Ga0209040_10002955_pt1 | contig 13094 bp, 10 predicted proteins | sample BogFormECP12_OM3_FD_188240 | JGI IMG/M metagenome (GOLD analysis project Ga0209040, IMG submission 188240) | Bog forest soil microbial communities from Calvert Island, British Columbia, Canada - ECP12_OM3 (SPAdes) (version 2) | ecosystem: Environmental > Aquatic > Freshwater > Wetlands > Bog ... | reverse complement strand
CGTGAAGACGCGGTAAAAATCGTCGGAGCGCAGCGCTCGGCGTGCCGCCGGTGTGGCGGTGCCGGGCGCAGCGAGGCTCGGCATGGCGACGTCCGGCAAATCCGCGGCGAACGCCGCGGTCATGCACAAATTCAGCGCGGCGAGCGCGGCGGGCCGCGCGCGCCGTCGCAACGCGTCGATCACTGCTGAGCTGCCGGCCGGTCGACCTTGCGAAACCCGGCGGGAACCTCGAATGCGGCGCTCGGAATCGTGTCATTGCGCACCGCGACCGTTTCGGTACTCATGCGAAACAGCTGCGTCATGCCGGGCGGCGGCGCCTCTTCGGGCTTCGACTCATCCGGTTTGTGCATCTTCTTGAATAAGCCCATCGTCAGGCCCGCGACGACGCCGCTCGAGGTCGTCGGCGGCGGCGAGGAGCCCTGCGCGGAGCTGGCATTGCCGCTATCGGCCGAATTGCATTGCGGGCCTCCGAACTGCATCGCAAGCACCGTCTTGAGCGGATAACCCTTCAAACGGCCTGCCTGCTTCATCGCCTCACCCCAGCCGTTTTGGTAGCGATTGATGATCGCACGTGCGCTGCTCTGCATATTCGCGGTGAGATCGTCCTCGAGGTGCATCTTCTTCGCATAGGCGCGCCAGAATTCGCGCGTCTCGGCCTCGCCGGGAGCACCCGCGGCCATCCACTCGTCGAGCTGAAACACGAAGTCGCAGCTCGTCCCCTTGGTCTTGTCGGTGCAAGTTTGCGTCACGGTGATCGTCGCCCGGGCAGTGTCGGTGCCAGCAATCGCGGCGTGCTCGCCGGTCTGGTCGATGTTCGCCTTGGCCGGCGACCAAACGCATTGGCTCTCGTCGACCGGTGCCCCCGACGGCGACTGTTGCGCCTGTGCCTTGCCCGCGTCGGCGCCATGCGCCGCGTGCAGCGCGCGGTCCAGGTTGTCGCGCATTTCCTGAAAGCTCATCTCGGTGTATTGCTTGTTTGCGATGTCGATGTCGTCGATGCGCTCGAGGTCGAGGCGAATGATATGCACCGTATTGCCGCTCGCGCCCTTGGCGAGCGCCCGCAGGAACTTCGATTTCAATTGGGTCTGCTGCTCGGTACGCGCCGCATCCTTGGAGATCGCGGTCACAGTCTTGCCCTCCATGGCGCCAAATTTCATCGGCCCGAACCCGTCGATCGCGACCTGCTGTTCGATTGTGATGTCGGCAATCGCGAGCCTCGCGCCGCATAATGCGATCAGACCGATGCTACATATCCGTGTAGTGCTGTGGATGGCCATTCTATTTCCCCTCTGTAGTGCGGCAGGCAACGCAAGCGCGCCGCGAGAACCCGCCCGGTTTGGTCGTACTTGTGATCCAGGTGTGCGGACCCGTATCCTATCGCGCAGTGGCCAGATCGAGCCACCGGTTCGGATGCAGGGCAAACGACTAACGACTAAACAGCAGCGCCGGGAATGCGCAGCGAACCTGCCGGTTCGTCAGCGGTGTGGTATCGGGTTTCAAACCGCTTTGAATTCCAACACGCGAGGGGAGAACCAATCATGTTATGTCCAAGGTGCAAACAGCCGGTCCGGGACGGCGCGCGATTTTGCGATTCCTGCGGCCAAACCATGGATGCAGCCGGCGGCGCGCCTGCGCCGGGTGCGGGCGGCAGTGCCGCCGCGGGCGGCGCGGCCGCCACGGTGATTCGCCGCCCGATGGGCGCCGCGGCGGCCGGCGCGACCGCGCCTGGTGGCGCGAGTGTCGGCGGCGGCGGTTTGGGGGCCGGCCAACCCGCTGGCGGCGGCGCGGGCGGCGGCACGGGCGCCGGTGGCTGGTCGCCGGGTTCAGGGGGCGGCGCAGGTGCGGGCTCATTCGGCGGTGCAGCGGCGGGAGCCGCGGCCGGTGGCGCGGCCGCATGGTCCGCGGTCAATAGCCGCTTTCCCGGTCTGCTCGATCGCGTCAAGAATATCCTGCTCGCACCGAATACCGAGTGGCCGGCGATCGCGGCGGAGCAAAGCTCGGTTGCCCAGCTCTTCACCGCCTACGTGATTCCGCTGTCGGCATTCGCCGCGCTGATGCGCTTCCTGCGAATGTCCGTCATTGGAATCAGCATTCCGTTCGCGGGCACGATTCGCACGCCGATCCTCGGCGGCCTCGTCGGCGCGGTCGTGAGCTTCGCGATCGGCCTGGTCGGGATCTATGTGTTTGGCCTGCTCGTGAATGCGCTCGCGCCGACGTTCGGCGCTCAGCGTGATCCGGGTCAGGCGCTCAAGGTCGCGGTCTATACCGCGACGCCTGTCTGGGTCGGCTCGGTGTTCGGCTTGCTGCCGATGCTTGCGAGCTTGCTGCAGCTCGCGGCGGCAATCTATGCGATTTATCTGCTCTACCTCGGCCTGCCGGTGTTGATGGGCGGGCCGCGCGAAAAGGCGGTCGGCTACACGATCTCCTTGATCGTCTGCGCGATCCTGCTGGGTCTCGTGTTGGGCGCGGTCGGTGCGCTCACCGGCGGGTTCGGCGGCTACGGCCGTTTCGGCGGCTTCAACATGTCGGCGATGAGCAAAGAGCAACAACAGCAGCAAGCCGCTCAAGTGGTCGCCAACGTGATCGGCGGCGCACTCGGCTCGGACGACAAGAGCAAAGAGGGATTGGGCGCCGCAATCAACGGGTTTGCCGAGATCGGCCGCAAGATGGAGCAGCAGCAGGCCGCCAACCGCAGCACGAACCCGGCGTCAGACGCGGGCAGCGGCGCCGCAGCCGATCCCGCAGCGAATGCACAGCAGGGTGCCGCAGCCGCGAACGCGATGCTCTCGGCCTTGGGCAGCGCAGTGGCGGGCAATCGCAAAGTCGACCCCGTGGATTTTCATGCGCTCAAAGACTTGCTGCCCGGTTCCTTACCCGGCATGCAGCGCACGAACGCGGAAGGCAGAAGCCAGGCGGCCCTCGGCATGAAGAGTTCCGAGGCCACGGCGACTTATCAGGGGACCGGGGGCTCACGCGCCGAAATCAAGATTGCCGACGTTTCCGCGGTCGCCGGTCTGATGGATGCGGCGGGCGGCATTGCGCAGAGCGTCACGTCGGAGAGCGACGCGGGCTTCGAGAGAAACACGACGGTCGGCGGGCTGGCCGCGCATGAGAAGTACGACAACCGGTCGAAGCACGGCGATCTCAGCGTGATCGTGGCCAAGCGCTTCGTGGTCGACGTGTCCGGGGATTCCGTCGACATGAGTGCGCTCGAGCAATACGCCGGTGCGATCGACTACTCGCGGCTCGCAGCGATGAAGGATGTCGGTCTGCAGCAGGCGCAGTGAACGGCTGAGCGCGCCTCGCCCCTGCGGGGCCGCCCTTCGGGCGTTCAAGTCGGCCGGACGGCCGACTTAGTACTCGGCGCTGCGCGCCTCGCCCCTGCGGGGCCGCCCTTCGGGCGTTCAAGTCGGCCGGACGGCCGACTTAGTCGCGTCCATCCGAAAACAGGCTCGCGAGCAAGCCGCCAACGACCGCGCCGACGGCTTGGGCCGCGATTTCGTCGCCGAAACTGGTGCCGGAGCTGCCGCCGGAGCCGCCCGCACGCGCGATGTCGTCTTCTTGTTCGATGCGCGAGACGACCCAGTCGAAGCGTCCGCTGGTGACGGCCGCCTTGCAATACCGGCACTCGCCGATTTGCGTGAGCGCCAAGGGCGCGCCGCAATTGGGGCAGGTGTTTTCGAGCGTTCCGGCCTTGTTCGTCGTCGCAACGCCGACCGAGCGCTGGAAGGTCCACTCCTCGCTGAAGGGTCGCACGCTGCGATCGCCGAACACGACACGCCCCTGTGCGTCGACTTCGTAGTCGGCCGCCGCTGCGGAGATGCGCACCGTCAAATCGTCGAACACCCGTCCGTGGATCACCCGCACGGGTTCGATCGCACTGATCGAGAGCTTTTCCATGACGTCGCGGCGGCCTTCGGCGGCCATGGTTTCGAGCTGCGCGCGCCATGCGAAGTAGGCCCCTGGACTCAAAAATGACCGCCCGGCCTCGAGGTTCTGTTTGCACCACGCGTCTTGCAGCGCCATGAAACCGGTCTTCACGCGCGCCACGAACGCATTGAGATCAAAGGCCGAGTCGGCGGCGTGCAGGCTCGCGATGCCTTCGGCCGGTGTTGGCGCTGCAATCCCGAGCAAAGGATCGGCGCCAAAACCCACGAAGGCCGCCGGCTGCACGTTGGCAACGACCCAATCGACCGATCCGTTGGTCACGCTCGCTCGACAGTGCAGGCATGCGCCGTCCAGACTCAGGCGCAGCTCGGCGCCGCAGACCGGACATTTCGACGCGATGACTCCGCCGTCCTGCGGCGTGCGCGCTCCGGCCGCGCGTACGAAGGTCCAGCGCTCGCCGTGACGCCGGTCCTCGCCCTCGTCCTCGAGCACGCGGTTGGCATCATCGAGTGTCTTGGCGCGATACACCAGATCGAAGTGCACGAGAAGGCTTTGGCCCTGGGCGTCGCAGGTCGCGTCGACGAGATGGACCGAGCGGACGTTGAGACTCTCCATCAATTGATGCCGGTGCCGAGTCGAAGTGTCCGCAATGCTGCGCGAGACGACGTTGAACACGGCATCGTTCAAAAAGGGCCGCACTGCCGCGGCATTGTTCTGCTGCAAGCCGCGCTTGACGAGGAAGAACGTCATCTCGGCGCGCTGCAAAAAAGTTTCGATCTCGAAGCCGGTATCCTGCGCGCGGATCGCCTCGAGCGCCGCCGGCGGAACCGGCCGCGCGAGGCCCGGCAGCGCAACTCCTGGCTGCGCCGACGCCAGCTGCCCGAGCTGCCCCAGCAGTGCTTGCCGCTGGGCCTGCGAGAGCTTGCCCGCGGCCACCGCGCCGAGCACCGCGCCGATTGCTTGGGTCGCGATCGGCGAATTGGGCGAGCCCGGCATCGGTGAGCCCGGCATCGGCGAGATGGACGCTGCGCGCGTGATGCCGCCGCTCGGCCCTGAGCCCTTGAAGCGGCGATACACGAGCCATGCGATCACGATGAAGATCAACAGCCCGACGAATTCACCCGGAGAGCTGTTCCCGGAGCCGCCGCCGCTGACCGACGTGCTGCTGCCCACGCTCGAGGAATGGCCCGACGAGGCTGCGCCGCTGTGCGAACCGCCGCCGGCGCGTCCGAGTGCAGAGCCCGCGGCGCCGAGCGCGGCCAGCGCCGCGCCCGCCCTGCCTACGCCGGCCGCGCCACGCCCGCGGGTCCTCAAGCCAGCGCCGTCCCGCAGCCGCCGCAGAATTTCGCGCCCGGAGCGATCGCCGCGCCGCATTGCGTGCAATGGGCCGCCGCGGCCGGCGCGGGCGGCGCAATTGGTTTGCCGCAGCTCGCGCAAAACTTGGCGCTCGAACTGTTGGGTGCGTGGCAATTCGCGCACTCCACGGTCGCGGCCGCACCGGCCGGCCCGCCGCCGCCGCCCGCAGGCGCAGGTCCCGGCCCTCGCTGAGCGCCGAGATTGCCGCCCGGAGGCGGAGGCGCGCTGCCGATGCCGCCGACCATACCGCCCAAACCCATGCCGACGCCGAGCACCGCGGGGCTGCCGCCGCCGCCGCCGGCCGCGGCGCCTTCGCCGATGCCTTTCAAGGCGGCGCCGATTCCGTATTCACGGAAGCCGCCGGCGAGCCGCGAATAGGCCGCGTCCTTGCGCAGTCCCTTGAGGGTCTGCTCGTCGTCGGGCTTGAGGCTGATCGTGAAGTTGCCGAGGCGCGTCACGAACAGGCCGTACGGCGACAAGGCCGCTTGCACGTCGCCGAGCAACGCCGACTCGATTTCGACCGAGCGCCCGGCGATGCCGAGGACCGGCCATTTCTCGGTGGTCAATTTGCGCACGACGCCGGTGCGCAAGGTCTTGAGGATCTGTTCGCGCGCCCAGTCGGTGATCAGGTCGTTGGATGCCTGGCGCGTGCCGACGAGCTTCAGGATCAAGGTCGAGGGGTCCTTGACGACGACCGCGTATTCGCCGAATACCCGCAGTCCGACGGCAAGACCGGTTTCCGGATCCTCGATGTCGTCGATCGGGCCGCCAAAGGGCAGTCCCACGAATTCGCGCGTGCCGATGAAATACAGTTCGGCCCGGTACATGTTGCCGCCGCTCGCCCAGTCGACGATGTCGCCGAGGAACGGGATCAGCGCGCCGTCGAGCGTCGAGCGCCCCTGCGGGATCGCGCCGGCGATCTTGCCTTCCTTGACGAATAGCGCCGTCTCGTCGGGCTGTACGGTGATCTGCGTGAGCTTGCGAATCGTCTGATCCGGCCACTTATATAGGATGAAATCCTTGGCCTCGTCCGGCCGCGCGATGAACTGTCGATTCAGGTCATTTCCGATTCCAAATAAACTCACGTGTGTGCTCCTGTCTGGATGGCGAGGGCGCCCATATTATGTCTGCACCCGATGCAACAAATTCGGATCTTTGACGACGTCCTGAATACGCGAAGGCGGCGCGCCGGTCAGTGACGCCGGCGGCACATTCTGCAGCCGCTTGAGCGTCGCATCCGACATGCAGGTGCTCGAAAATGCGATGTGAAGCTCGGAATCATCGCCGCTCGCAAGCAGCGTGAAGCAGCTCATCCCAAGTTTGCGATTGAGCGGGCCGAGCAGTCCCTGTTCGACGAGATTCGCCGCGGTCGCATTTCCCCCCGACAGCTGCGTGTCGACGACCAGGTCGCTGCCCTGCTGCGGCACCGGAGCGGCGTTGAGCACGACCAAACTCGAGTTGATTTCGGCCAGCACCGGAATCGCGGCGGTGGCCGGCAGGCCCGAGAACCTCAGCCGGGCCTTTTTCGGTTTGAAATCGAAATACTGCAGAAAGAACGTCTTGGTGAACTCCGCGCCGATCAGCTGCCCGACGTCCTGCAGAGCGAGTTCCTGGCTCGCCCAGCTCTGCTTCTCGGGGATCGCGGTGTTGTGGTAGATCTCCTCGCCGCTCTTGGCATCGATCGCCTTGACGGTCCACGACGTGATCACGAATTTTTCGATCGTGAGCCCCGATGCGGCGAGCTTGGCCGAGAGCCGCTTGAAATGCACCTCGCCCTCGACGCGGAAATCGGCGGGCGGCTTCGCGGACGCATCATCGACGACCGTGAATCCGAACGAGCGGATGCGCTCCTTGAGCAGGTTCTCGGCGACCGGCGAACGCGGCGCTTGCGCATTGGGGTCGGCGTTCGCCTCGTCGCCCGGCTGGCCCGCGCGCACGGTCACGGAGATGCGCGGATCGCCGTTGTTGCGGATGAATTCGATGCGATCGTCGTGCGAAATTTGATTGAGCGTCTTCTGCACTTCGCGCACGTTGACGCTCGCGCGCATCGTGCCGACCATGAGGCCGTATTGACTCATCTGCGGCGTCGATTGATCGAGCACGGTCTTGATGAACTCGTCGCTGTGCGCGAGCAATTTGTCGCGCACGATCGGATAATTCGCATTGATCGAGTTCGGATCGACGTAGAGCGCGGCCGCCTTTGCGACCACTTCGCGGCGTGCATCGCGCCACACCGTGCGCTCGAGCCCCGCCGGATCGTTCGAATATCGCGGGTCTGACGGATCCGCGAGCCCGACCGCGCTGATGATTGCCGAGCCGCCTTCCCCACCGCCGGATTGCCCGCCCGCCGAGCTTCCGACCGCGGCCTCGTCGGAAGCGCGGGGAGCGCGGTCCGCACCTTGCGCCGGCGGCGGGGATGCCGGCCCAAGTTTGGCGGTCAGCGGCAGCCCGAAGCGCGGTCCCAGCACGAAATATGCAGCCGCGGCGCTCGCCAGCAGTAACGCGAGCAGCGTAAACAGCATCGCCGGGCTCAGTGCGCGCGGGCGCGTCGCATTGCTCGCCGGCCTCACCGTGCCCGGGGCCTGAGGAGTCTGCGGCCGCATCACCGTCTGATTGCCGCCCTCCGGCGCGCCGGCCGCTTGCGCGGCGCCGGCTTGCGCGGCGCCAGAACTTGCCGAGAGGATCGCCTGTTTGAATTCGGCCGCCGTCTGGTAGCGTTCATCGGGCCTCTTCGCCATCGCGCGGCGCAAGATCGCGTCATAGCCCTTCGGCACTTGAAAGTTCAAGGCCGAGGGCGGCGGCGGCGAATCATTGAGCACCTTGTGCATGATCGTCGTGAATGCGCCCGTGAACGGCACTTCGGCGGTCAGCAGCTGATACAACACGACACCGGCCGAATACAGGTCGGAGCGCCCGTCGACGGTCTGCCCCATGAACTGTTCGGGCGACATGTAGCTCGGCGATCCCAACACGGTGCCGACCTGGGTCAGCGTCGAGGACTCGATGCGCGCAACGCCGAAATCGGCGACCTTCACGCTGCCGTCCTTGAGCAGGATGATGTTCGCGGGTTTGATGTCGCGATGCACGACACCGTGCGCGTGCGAATATTCGAGCGCATCGAGCAGCTCGGCCATGATGCGTTCAATCTCCCGCACGGGAAAGCGTTCGTTCGCTTCGAAATAGCTCTCGAGCGAGCGGCCCTCGATGAACTCCATCGCGATGAACGCGGTCTTGGTCTCGCCGCCGTCCGCATCGGGGACGCTGTCCTCGCCGTACTCGTAAACGGCAATGATGTTCGGGTGGCTGAGCCTTCCTGCCGCCTGCGCCTCGCGGCGCAGGCGCGTCAGCAGGTTGTCGGACTGGGTGCCGTCGAAGAACTCGTTGATGAAGGTCTTGAGCGCGACGCGTCGATCGATCAGCGGATCGAAGCCCTCGTAGACGATGCCCATGCCGCCGCGGCCGACCTCGCGGCGCACCTCATATTTTCCAAGCTTTGCCGGCAGGATTCTCGTCGGAGCGTTCATGCAAGGGTCCTGGGCTACGTTTCGGTCATGAGTTCGGGACGCTACGGCGGCTCGCGCTGCGATCGGCTACTTGTACTTGTTGTCGATATCCCAGACGCTCTTCTGGACGAGGCGCTGTACCATCGTGTCCAGCGTGATCCCGCCCTCCGCGGAGTTCGAAATTCCCGCGACCGACGTGCGCTTGGCGCCGATCTCCATCTTTTCTTCGGTGTAGCCCTGAGCAACCTGTTCGGTTGTCGTCGCATCGAGGATCTTGTAGCGCATGCCGATGACCCAGACTCCGGATGCCTGGGAGGTGTCGACCGAGCCGGTCACCACGCCGGCTGCCGCGGTCGGCGCGTTGTTGTGTCCGAAGATTCCGATCAGCGAGCTCGCGACTCCGCCGTTGAACCCGGATTGCGCCTTCGCGACCGGTTCGGCCTTGAGAATGTCGAACCTCACGATCCACTTGGTGGTCTTCAACTTGCCCTTGCCCATGACCTTGCGCGCTTCGTCGGGATCGCCGGCGCCGTAGGCGAGTTGAATCTCGTTGAGCATCGGACCCAAGTCGGCGCGGTCGAGCACTTGAAAATTCGCCTTCGAGAGTTCCAGCTCGCCCCAATCGGCGATGTTGTTGCCGGCGTACCGCTGCATGAACGAGGCGTTGTTGCTCTTGATCTCGCCGGGGATGACGACGAGGTGCGGGCCCTGCTTCGCGGCGTTGACGTACTGAATGTCCTGGTACATCGTCGAGTCAGCCGCGGCATTGGCCTTTTTCGATGTGCTGCTGCCCGCGGTCGGCGAGCCGCTCGCGCCCGAGCCCCAGGTAGGCGCCTGCTGCGCCCACAGCGTCTCGCCGGCGGCCAGTCCGAGAACGACGATTCCAATCGATAAGAGTGGTTGACGAGACATGGTTCCCCCTTCCAGACGCTAGTTTCGTGACGCTCCCGCGCCGCCGCGACAGAAATCGTTGTAGAGCTGCGCGACCAGCGGGTCAGCGCGCTCGCGCATCATGGCCAATGCGGTGTGGAGCGTATCGCTGCCCGAGTAGGACTCGGAGTGCGCCTCGACCGAGGAGAGCATTCGTCCATTGATGCTCGAGAGCGTCAGCTCGATATTGATCGACACTTCATTGACCCGGACGATCGGATTGATTCCCGCGAGGCTCGTGATGTCGCCGCGCAAAACATAATTCGCACCGAGCTTCTTCGAAGCCGCGAGCGCCGCGTCGGGATCGTTCTTGAAATACGCGTCGAGTTCTGCTTGCGCGATGCTCGCCTTGATTTGTTGCTGCGTGTAGGTCTTCAATCCCAAGCCGCGCAGACGCGCATCGATGACGCGAAACAGATCGCCGTAGCGATCCTGGTCCGTCAGCCATTGGTCGGCGTGCTGTTCGCCGATCAGCAGCAGGATCTTGTGATTCTTGAGCCGCTCGCGGCACGGCACCGACACGAGCGCCTGGATCGTTTCGGTCTCGAGTGCCGCATCCTGCTGTGCGTTGGTTTGGTCGGCCTCGCTGCTCTTGGAAAAGCTAAATTGATCGGCGGCGTGGCAGGGACGGGGAACGCCGACGCACAAACTCGCGGCGACGAGCAGACCCAAGCTCAATGGCGTCCAACGGCTGCGATGGTCCATGCGCGCGATCCAATTAGAAGTCCATATCCCGTATCCCCGTGCGCCGATTCTATGTGGCTTGCGGCGGATGTGCCAGTCCGGGCGCGCGTATACTACGGCACAGATGTTGCCGATGGGGGATGCATATGATTTACGGTGGTGTCTATCGAGGGATCGTCGCCGGCGGCGGGCAGGGCGGCCGGGTGCAGGTCACGCTCCCGTCAATGGATGTGACGGCCTGGGCTTCGACCTGTTTGCCGCCCGATTGCCGCGCGAGCTACCAGATGGGGCAAGAAGTCTGGGTGATGTTCGAGAACGGCAAGGCCGATTTTCCGGTCGTCGTCGGCGTGGCGCGGACCGGCGCGTAGCGGGCGGTCGCGAAGCGCCGGCGCGGCCGATTCAAACCACGCCGAGCATTCGCCAGATGGGTACGAGTTTTTCGATCTTGCCCTCGTAGTCGCGCGTCACCGCGACTTGCGCTTCGATCGGATCCTCGATCGCCTTCTCGTCGATCACGGGATGTCCGCCGCGATCCCGGCAGGCCCGAATGAACTGGGCCGCCAAGGCGTCGGCCGCAATCGGCTCTCCGCGCCGCAAGGCGCGATACAGCGCATAATTCGCCGATGAGAGCGAGATGCCCGAGCGCAGCGCGGGTACGGCGATCGCGGCTCCCTGCGCCAAGGCGACTTCCGGCTCGAGTTCGATCAGCGCATTGAGCCGGTCGGCGCGCGCGAAGCTGCCGGGCGTTGCTTCGCGATGCAGGCCGGCGAGGCCGGTCCCGACGAGCGTGCCGACCAATTCGACCGGCCCGACGAGGTGTCCGTCCGGCAAACCGTCCAAATTCAAGAGTTCGGCGACTCGGCGCGGCCGCTCCCGCAGCGCCGTCAGAATCGCCCCGTAGACGACCGGATCGGGCCGCCAGCGCGATCCGTCGGGCTTCGCGACCTCGAACACCTCGGGCGCCGGCCGCAGCAAGGTCAACGTCTGCGCCGACAGCAGCTGATCGCGGCGCTGCGCCGAAAGGGCGCGCGCGCCGCGCACGAACACGTCCTGGCGAAACCAGTTGTCGGTGCAGAAATCCTTCAGTGTTTCGCGCAGCTCCGGGGCCGCGACTTCCGCAATCAGCGCGCGCTGCTGCTCGTTCACGGCCAGATTGTAGAAATTCTTGAGCAGCTCCGCGCAGGCAGCATAGCCCAACTTGGCCGCGGCGAGCTTGCGTGCCACGTCGGCGAAATAGGCCGGCTGCCAATATTCGTTGAGATACTCGTGCGCAAGGTACGGCAGCATGTTGCCGACGTCCTTGAAGCGCTTCGCGGCGAACAGAAAGCGGTCCGGGATGATCTTCGCCGCGACGAAGCGGTCGACTTGCTCGATCGCGCGAAACACCGCGAGATCGCTGCGCTGAGGCGCGGCCGCGGCGAGTTCCTTGACGAGGCGCTGCAGCGGGGACGCCTGGAACCAGGTGGGCAGGACGTTGTAGCTGACGTAGAGCAGGCCGCCCGCCTGCAAGCGCGCGTTCAAAAAATTCAAAATCGCGGATTGCAATTCCGGCGCGATCCAAGTCCAAACGCCGTGCATCGTGACCACGTCGAACATCGGCAACGCGGCGCCGCGCGCACCGGTCAGCTCGTCGAAACTGCATTCGTGGAACTCGATGTTGTCGAGCCCCGCTTGCCGCGCCTGCGCGCGCGCATGGGCGACGTGCGCGGGATTGAAGTCGACCGCGTGAAACTGCGCGGCCGGGTTGCTCGCCGCGAGCACGAGACTGGTCACGCCGCGGCCGCAGCCGAGTTCGCAGTAGGTGAAGCGATCGTCGAGCACCGCAGGCTCCACGCCACCGATCGTTGCGGCGAGGTTCAAATGAGCTGCGCCTTGATTCGGATAGAAGCCGTCGAAGTATTCGACGTCGGTCACATAGCCCTTGCCCCAGTCGGACATGGCGCGGGTCAGGCCGTCGCCGGACTGATGCGGCCGTTGCCGCCATTCGCAATATCGATCGCGGCGCGCACGTAGCGCGCGCGCTTTTGACCGGCGATTTTCGGGTCGGTCTTCACCGCCGCGAGCATGACCGCGCTGACGACGGCGCTGCCCAAGAGGTGCGGCGGAGCCGGAACTTCCGGCAGATTCTCGGGTGCGAGGCTGCCGCCGCTCCAAAACGCGGCCACGGCCGCCCATGCCGCCGGCGACTTCATATCGGTCGCCTGCGCGCACACCATCGCGGCGCGCCGCTGCTCTTCGGAGGGCTTGCGCACCCAAGCTTCGGCCGCTGCGAGCGCGGCCAGCAGCGGCTCCGGCACCGCCTCGCCCAGTTGATCACGGGCGCAAAGACAAGCCCACCACACGGCCTCACGCGGCGGCAATGCGAAAGCGAGGAATTGCACCGCAGGATGCAGGTCCTCGGCGCCGAGCAGGGTGTTCAAGTATTGCGCCGGCGAGGCGCCCTCGGGCGCCGTGAGCTTGAATCCGCCCGCCGAGGCGAGGGCACAGATCTCCTGAGCGCTTGCGACCGTTATTTTTTTCAAGTTCTCGATCTGCATGCGCCGATCCTTCGCCAGCGGGTTCAGTTGATCATCGTGATGCCGCCCTTGAGCGTCAGCATCCCGTCGCCGTTGACCGTCGTCATGGCGCTCTTGAGCTCCGCGGTCGCCTGGCCCTGAACGCTGACCATGATGCCCTTGATCGTGACACCGGTCTGGTCGATCGTGATGCTGTTGCTGCCGACGGTCAGCGTGA
>Ga0209040_10002951_pt1 | contig 13097 bp, 12 predicted proteins | sample BogFormECP12_OM3_FD_188240 | JGI IMG/M metagenome (GOLD analysis project Ga0209040, IMG submission 188240) | Bog forest soil microbial communities from Calvert Island, British Columbia, Canada - ECP12_OM3 (SPAdes) (version 2) | ecosystem: Environmental > Aquatic > Freshwater > Wetlands > Bog ... | reverse complement strand
AGTCCGGGTGCCCGACCAGCCAGACGCTGTCGGGATCGGTCTCCTTGAAGCGCTCGCGTTTCTCCTCGAGCGTGCCGAACGCATAAAGATAGCGCTCGAAGCATTCCTGCAATTTGACCTGCCCGACGACCTTGACGTGCGGGAAATAGGCGTTGCCCGAGATGTGGTCGCCATGCGGCTCGGTGTTGATCAGGTAGCGGATCGGCGCCTTGTCCTCCATGCGCTCGCGCCAGCGCACCGCGTCGATCGGCTGCTGCGGCGAGTCGATCATGACATAGCCGTCGGTGGTTTCGATAAAGCTCGGATTGCAGCCCGCGTAATAGATTTCCGTGAATGAGTGTGGTCCAACCCTGCGCATCGATGCTTCTCCTTGCCCTACCGCACCGATTTTCCCCGATCCGCCGGGCCGCCACAAGGGCGCCGCCGGGCTACTTCGTTGGGTAACGCGGGAGCCTGTCGCCGATGTCGAACCACGCGGCCTTGCGATCCACAAAGATGTGACGCTGCGGCCGCAGCCCAGGATCATCGTCCAAGGTCCCGGCGGGGATGTTGATCGTGTCCTCGTCCACCGTGGGCACCGGCCCGCCGCACAGCGTGCAGAACGTGCGTCGATAGCCTGGGAGCGTCGAGCGTACCGGTGCTTCGTAGGTCTTGACCAGCGATCGTCCGCTGACCCAATGAAATTCCGCTTGCCTGAAAATTAGCTCGGCCTTGAAAGCGGAGCCGCTCGCCTTCCGGCAGCGCGAGCAATGATCGAGGTCGAAGGAAGCCGGGGTACCCGTCGCCTCGTACCTGACGGCGCCGCAGAGGCAACTTCCCTCGACGGAAACGGGAGTTGCCGCCAAGGGCGTCATTCCGCAGCCACCGGCACGGGCGCGCGGCGGAAGCCGACGCGGGCGCCGCCGGCGCACAGCAAGCTCGCCAGCAGCAGCGCAGCGACGACGACCAGCACGAGGTCGGGCCTCCCGGCATCGATGATCATCCCGTAGGGCACCGGCATGATCGCGCCGCCCAATGACATGCCGGAGCTGACGAAACCGAACACCTTGCCGATCTGCCCTGGCGGCGCCGCGTCTTTGACCATCACGTCGCGCGGCGTGCGGCTCGCCCCGGTCATGATCCCGGCGACAAAGAGGACCCCGACGGTCGGCAGCTCGGCCAGTGAAACGACGCCGATGAGCAGCAGCAACGCGGCGGCGCCGACGGTTAAAATCACCACGAACGGCAGATGGCGGTCGGTGCGGTCGGCGACCCAGCCGCCGACCAGCACGCCGCCGATCATGCCGACCATGTAACCGGTCAAGGCCGAGGAGGCGGCGCCGACCGCGAGGCCGTGCACCTGGTGGAGGATGGTGATCAGCCAGGATTGGATACCCGCTCCGGCCATCGACGACACCATGAAGAAGGTGAAGAACATCAGCACCGACCGGCTCAAGAGCAGCCTGGTGCCGGAGGCCGGCGCTGCCGCCCGGCGGCGCGGCTCCCGTGCCTGATCGACAAGGATGCGGCTTTGCCACAGGATCGTCGCCACAACCGGAAGGCCCAAGAGGCCGACCAACAGCAACGCGCCGCGCCAGCCCAACAGCAATGCCAGAGCGGCAGTCGCCGGCGGGGCCGCGGCAAACCCGACATGCCCGACAAAGGTGTGAAAGGCGAAGGACCGCCCCAATTTCGCCCGATCCACCGATCCGCTGAGGATCGCGTAATCCGCCGGGTGAATGACCGAGTTGCCGACCCCGGACAACAATGCCAGCCCGACCACCTGCCAATAGGCGGTCGCCAGCCCCATCGCCGCGATCGACAGGGTCATCAAGAGGGTCCCGCCGACCAGGAACGGCCGCGCGCCATAGCGGTCGACGAGAAACCCCATCGGCGTCTGCGTCACGGCGGCCGCCGCCGCCATGACCGCCATCGCCAGCCCCAGCTCGGCGAAGGACACATCGAAGGCCTGCTGCCAGGCGATGAACAGCGGCGGCAGGCAGAGCTGATAGAAATGCGACAGAAAGTGCCCCGCGCCGAGCAGCGCGTTTACCCGGGCATCGCGACCGAAGGTGAAGCGGTGCATCATCGGGTTATGTTGCTATAGAAAGAGGCGTCCGGTCGAGCACAGAAACCACCGGTCAGCCCCGGCAAGCCTGTGGGGTCTAACCCCGGGTAAGCTGCGATCGCCGAAAGATCGATAAGGACTTTAACCAAGGCGATGCCTCGCCGGCTGACGCTGGCGGAAGTTGCTGATGCAACAGATCCCCCACTGATCTTTACGATTCCTGTTCGGGCCAAGGCTCTCTATAGCCGCCCGCGGTCGCAGATTGCGACGAGGGGTTCCGAAAATAGCCGCAATGGCGTTGTATCCAGATCCCAATGAGGGCTGCTCGGGACCGGAATCTCCTTTACGCTGTCAAAACCTCGCTCGGATGGCATCGGCCATCAGAGCCTGCTGTACCTGCGGAGTCAGTTCCTGCTTTTCCGACGCAGCTGTTCGCGAATAAGGGGGCATTTCCGCGGCCAACCAGGGCGCTCACCTGTTTTTTACTCTATAATATCAGGGGGTCCAGGGGCCCGCTCAAGCGGGACGCCTCTCTGATGCTCTCGTCAGCGGACGACCGGGGTTCTGGTTCCGGGGTCGCTTGACTAGCTCCTTACCCGGTCCTACGGTTCGAACCTTGACGAACTGGGTCATTTTGGCGCAACCGGCCGAACGCACTCGGCGATACAACGGAGGAGGTCTTTGATGGCGGAGTACAAGCTGATCTCGGCGGATTCCCACATCGTCGAGCCACCGGACATGTATATGGGGCGCATCGAGCCGAGGTTCCGCGACCGGGCGCCGAGGATGGAGCGGCGCAAGACCCCGGCCGGGCGTGAATATGACGCCTGGATGCTCGACGGCATGCAGGTCGGCACTCTCGGGGCCGTCATGCAGGCCGGGCAGCGCTTCGAAGACCCCTCGCAGATCGATTTCCTCGGCGTTTGGGAGGATGTCCGCAAGGGCGGCTACGATGCGCATGCGATGATCCGAGAGAATGAAGAAGACGGGGTCTGGGGGTCCTGCCTGCAGCCGAGCCAAGGCCTCTTCTGGTACCGCATCCCGGACAGCGAATTGCTGACGGAGATTTGCCGGGTCTACAACGACTGGATAGCCGATTTCTGTAAACCCTATCCCGAGCGTCTCAAGGGCATCGGCATGCTAAATGTCGACGATGTCAGCGAGGGCTGCCAGGAGCTCGAGCGGTGCAAGAAATTAGGGCTCGTCGGGGCCTTCATCCCGGTCTCGCCGCTCCCGGACAAGCCCTATAGCCATCCGATCTACGACCGCCTGTGGTGGACCGCCCAGGATATCGGGCTGCCGTTGTTGCTGCACATCGCAACCCCGCGCAACGGTGTTCCCGGCAACGAGTTCACGATGAATGTCGCCGAGATGACCGGCGCCGGCCGCTCCACCACCGATTACTGGGTGCGGTATTCGCTGTCGTCGATGCTGTTTGCCGGCGTGTTCGACCGTTATCCGCACCTCAAGGTCGGCTCGGTCGAGCACGAGACCGCGTGGATCCCGCATTGGCTGCAGCAGATGGATTTTACCTACCGCGAGCGGCCGGTCTTCACCAAGGGGTGGAAGTCGCGCGAGGGATTGCTGCCGAGCGACTATTGGCGGCGCAACATGTTCGTCGAGTTTATGGAAGACGAGCTCGGGGTGCAAATGCGCGACAGGATCGGCGTCGAGAACATGTTGTGGGGCAGCGATTTCCCGCACGCCGAATCAACCTGGCCGAAGTCGCAGGATTTCCTGGGACGCATCTTTGCCGGTGTTCCCGAGGAGGATCGCCGCAAGATAACCTCCGACAACGCGGCAAAACTGTTCGGGTTCAGGCCGAACTAGGAAGGCCCCTCACCCTGGCCCTCTCCCCGCATCGCGACCGCGTCGCGGGGAGAGGGAGCGTTCGGTGAACCCTATGCCTGACGAGTTCGTTGCCGTCGCCAAGGCGTCGGAGTTGTCCTCTGGCCAAATGAAGTGGGTGGCGGTCGACCGTGAGCGCGTCGTGCTGGCAAATGTCGAGGGCGTTTTTTATGCGCTGCGCGATGTTTGCGGCCATCGGAATGCACCGCTTTCCCGCGGCAAGCTCGACGGATATTTGATCGAGTGCCCGCTGCACTTCGCCCAGTTCGATGTGCGTACCGGTGAACTGGTGAACGGACCCGTGTCAACCTCGGTGCCGATCTACCAGGTCCGCGTCCAGGGGGGCACGGTGTCCATCAAACTGTAGAGCCGGGCAGGCCGCGACCCCGGCTGGACAGCCACGAGCGGGTGCCCAATTTGGGCAACACAGAATTCGCGTAAAATTCGATGACTTTCTTCTGGTCCGGCTGCCCCAAGTGAATGTTGACGATTGTCGCGCCGCTGTCGAACAATTTGTTGATGGCTTCGATGTGGATCGCCGGATCAGTTCCGATCGGCCACTCGCCGAACACTTGTTCTAGTGCTTAGAACCAAACACATGATTCACCGTCGACCGCCTCGATACCGCAGCGCGATTCGGCCTGCCCTGAACCAGGTGAATCATCTGAATGCATCTGAGCACAGTGGCACTTCGCTGTCGGCCTGGTGCTGAATTTCGGCCGGGTCCGCGATGTTGTAATACTTCTTGAAGCCCTTCGGCAAAAATCGCCAGAATTCGGCTGTCTATTGCGCCCCGTTCTTATCGCCGACCACGACAAATTGCTCACGAGAACGGGCATGTCGGCGGGATTTTTTCCGGCATCTCTGGCCCCGCCTTCCCATTCGGATTTGTACTGCTGCCAGCTGCGGGGATCAGTAATCAGCCCATCGCCATATTGCCCAGCGCGCCGCATCGACTTTCGCCCGTTTGCGGCGGTCAAAAGGGGGATTGGCTGCGGCGGCGGGTCGTAGAGCTGGGCCTCGACATTGTAGTATTTGCCGTGATGCGCAACGCGCTCTCCGGTCCACAAGGCGCGGATGACGCCGATCGCCTCGATCAGGCGATCCCAGCGCTCCGGCCATTTCGGCCACACACCGATGGCGGGTTCCTCATTCAGCGCTTCCCCCGATCCGACGCCGAGAAATACCCGGCCGGGATACAGCAGGCTCAACGATGAAAATGCCTCGGCGACCGCAGCCGGATTGTAGCGCAGTGTTGGACAGGTCACGGTCGTGCCGATCCATGCGGGACTCGCCCGCTCCCCAACCGATCCCAGAGTGACCCAGGCCTGGCCGCAATGCCCTTCATTGGCCTGCCAAGGCTGCAGGTGATCGCTCGTCGCGAGTGGGTTGAAGCCGGCATGTACCGCCCAATCGCTGATCCTGAGCAGTTCGGGTACGGTGAATTGCTCATGCGCCAACATGTACCCGACCATTCTCTTGCGCTGCAGACTTCTGCCGAGACCGGTTGCGCTGACCCTGGGCTGGTCTGCAGTACCGATCGGCTGGGCAGCAGCGGCAGTCGAGACGGCCCCTGCCGCTGGCACGAGGGCGGTCGTCGATTACAGCATCTCCCGCCGGTTCGGGGGAAAATCACGCGTGCCAGCGGCGCCGACGTCGATGATCATCATAAATCTCCTGATAGGCCGGGCCTGTGAAGACCTGCGGTCTCACGGCCAGCCCGATGCGACGCGTTATTCCCGCCAACGCGGCGCTTCAAGAGGGGTTCCGGAGAGCTCCCTCAGGGCCGCCCGCCGGAGCTTAGCTCCTTACAGAGCCGCGGCGGCGCGGGCGACCCGCTCGGCACGGTCGCGCTGGCGCGGTTCGGCGCGGGCGAGGACGGCCTCGAGGACCGCCGGGTCGGCGCGCTCCGGCGAGCCCGCCGCGAAGGGCGGCATAGGGTCGTATTCGATGCCGAGTTGGATCGCTTCCGCCGCCGCTCTGCCGGCGATTTCGGCGGCGACGGTCAGAGCCACGTCAATGCCGGCGGTGACGCCGCCCCCGGTGAAGAATTTGCCGTCGACGACGACGCGCTGCGCGACCGGCTCGGCGCCAAAGGCGCGCAACAGGTCGCGCGACATCCAATGTGTCGTAGCGCGCCGCCCGCGCAACAGTCCGGCAGCGCCGAGCACCAGCGAGCCGGTGCATACCCCGACCACGTAGCGCGCCTCGGCCGCGGCGCGGCGCAAGAAGGCGAGAACCTCGGCATCTTCGAGCAACGGATTGATCCCCGCTCCACCCGGAACGAGGATCAGATCAAGGGGCGGACAGGACGCGAGGGTTGCCATCGGCAGGATCGTAAGACCATGCTCGGACCGCACCGGATCCAGGCTCTTCCACAACAAGAGGGTCTCGGCGTCGGGCAACCGGGCAAGAACCTCGTAGGGACCGGTGAGGTCGAGCTGGGTCATCTTGGGGAACACCAGCAGCCCGCTGCGCAACTGCCTCTCGCTCATCACCCGCTCCTCATGGAAGGCACCCTTTCTTATCTCTAATCTGGAGAGTGGGACTCGGGCAATGCGGAGACCGCCATGCCTCTGATGCTTGTCAGCGCGGCAATCCCGCCGGGTGGCGAGATACCTGCGCAATACACCTGCGACGGTACCGATATCTCGCCGCCATTGTCGTGGTCGGGCGTGCCGGAAGGGATCCGGAGCCTCGTCCTCGTCGTCGAGGACCCCGACGCACCCTCCGGCGTGTTCCGCCACTGGGCGGTGTTCGACATCGCACCCACCACGCGCGGTCTCGATGCGGGCTACTCGGCAAATCGGCCGGCCCCGGCTTTGCATGAGGCGCGCAACGATTTCGGCAGAGTCGGCTACGGCGGTCCGTGCCCGCCCGGCGGGCACGGTACTCATCACTATCACTTTCGCTTGCTGGCTATCAGCCGGCCGACACTCGATCTAAGGGCCCCGGCGGCGGCGCTCGATGTGTTGAGGGCAGCGCAGCCTTACCTTGTCCAGCAGGCCGAGTTCGTCGGCACCTATCACCGCTAGCCCCGCGCGCTCAGCGTTCAGTGAATGTCTTCTTGCTCGTCGAAGGCTCGGCGCAATCGGGCGACCGAGAAGCCGGGGGCCTTCGAGGCGTCGATGATCACCTTCTCGCGCCGTGCGATTAATGCGACCGCGGCCGGGATCTCCTTGACCGCCTCGGGCGGGATCACGACGGCGCCGTGGCGGTCGGCGTGAATGACGTCGTTCGGTGATACGGTCATTCCGGCGACGCTGACGGTGCCACCATAGTCGACCAGATGAACATGGGCATGGGACGGCATGATCGAGCCGGCGAGCACCAGGAAATCGGGCGCCATCGCATCGAGGTCGCGGACCGAGCCGTCGGTGATGACGCCGGCACAGCCGAGCCCCTTATGGACATGGGTCTGCACTTCGCCCCAGAACGCACCGAACCCGGTGTCGGGCGCGTCGACGTCCTGGATCACGGCCATGCTCGGCAAAGGCTCGTCGGCGATATGCTGGTAGTAGCCGAGCCGCACTTCTTTCGCCTCCTCGCGGCTGCGCGGATGCGGTTCGCGGGCACGTATGATCGCCGTGCGAGCAAAAGCGACCACGGGTTTCATCTCCGGAAACGCGGCGAACAGCGGTCTGCGGGTGAACCCCGTGGCACGGCGCGCCGGCACGACGAGTTCGAGCGCGTTGCAGATCGTTGGCGTGTCGAACGCCCTCAGAGCTTCAAGATCGGCACGGACCGGTAGGCTGGGCATGGCTGGTTCCTCCGAGCGTCATCGTCGGAATCGAGCCTTATTGGTAACGCCCACGATCGGCAAGGCTTTTGCTGCTAGGTGCCGATCATGCGGCCGCCGATCAAAACACCAAGCGGGAGGACCAACGACAAAATGACGAGCGCGATCGCAAAACAGCGTTCGGCCCGACTCCATCTTTTCCAGTCGGAAATCCAATCCTGCATAAGACACTAGCCCCCCCGGCCACAGCCACCCCTTCGGCAGAGTCTATGTAACCGCTCAGCATGGAAAAAATTCGACGGAACTATGGCCTTGTGGTGATAAAGAAACCGTAATCTCGCCCAAAACGTTTACAGCTTTAGATGGAGGGGAGAAATGTATGATCCGAACCGGGTGAGGCAGTTGCAGCGGCTGCAGGGGCACCCTTTCCGGATCGGCAAGCTGGGTCACGTCGTGCTCAACGTGCGCGACGTGGAGCGATCGGCCCGGTTCTACACCGAGGTGCTCGGCTTCGAGATCTCGGACGTCTATCCGGAGGAGATGGTGCCGGGCGGGATGGTCTTTCTGCGCTGCAACCCGGACCATCACGGCATCGCCCTGGTCGGGTCGCTAAAGGAGCCGGCGGCGAATGCCGACCTTAACCATATCGCCTTCGAGGTCGCCACGCTCGACGAGGTCGTGCGGGCGCACGACCATCTGCGCCGGCACGGGATCGAGATCGATTTTGCCGGGCGGCGCCGCGCCGGCTGTCAAATCGCCGTCGAATTTCGCGACCCCGACAATCACCGGCTCGAGATTTACTGGGGCATCGATCAGATCGGCAGCGACGGCCAGGTCCGTCCACCCGGTGAGTGGAAAGGCGTCCGCGGTCTCGCCGAGGCGATTGCCGATCCGGTGCGCGGCCAGGACACCACGTTGCACGATGTATCGCTGCTGGAGCGTCAGCGCTGATGGCCGTTATCTCGTCCGACATCGCCCCGCCCCGGCCGGTGCGGCTTGCCGAGTACCGGCCGCCCGATTTTCTGATCGACACCGTCGATCTCGTCTTCGAATTGGAAGACGGCGACACGCGGGTCAGATCGCGCCTACAAATCCGGCGCAACCCCGAGAATTCCGATCGGATGGCGCCGCTGCATCTCGACGGCGAGGAACTCGAACTGCTCTCGCTGTCGCTCGATGGCGAGCCGCTCGGCGCCAACCGCTATCAGCTGCCGGCCGAGGGCGGCCTGATCCTCGCCGATGTGCCGGACACCTTTACACTCGACGTTGAAACCCGGGTTTCACCCGAAAGCAACACCGCGCTCTCCGGCCTCTACATGTCGGGCGGCAATTTCTGCACCCAGTGCGAACCCGAGGGGTTTCGCCGCATCACCTACTTCGTCGATCGGCCAGATGTAATGGCCCGCTATTCGGCGACGATCATCGCCGAGAAGGCGCGCTTTCCGGTTTTGCTGTCGAACGGCAACCCGGTCGAGCGTGGCGAGATCGGTGGCGGCCGGCATTGGTCGAAATGGGTCGATCCTCATCCGAAGCCCTCTTACCTGTTCGCGGTCGTCGCCGGCGATCTGGTCGCCGTGCCCGACCGTTTTACGACCCGCTCGGGGAAGGAGGTGGCGCTCGCGATCTGGGTGCGCCGCGGCGATGAGGACAAATGCGGCCACGCGATGGCCTCCCTCAAAAAGGCAATGCGCTGGGACGAGGACGTGTTCGGCCTCGAATACGATCTCGACGTGTTCAACATCGTCGCGGTCAGCGACTTCAACATGGGCGCGATGGAGAACAAGGGCCTCAACATCTTCAACACCCGCTATGTGCTGGCGAAGCCCGACACGGCGACCGACACCGATTACCAGAATATCGAGGCGGTGATTGCCCACGAGTACTTCCACAACTGGACCGGCAACCGGGTGACCTGCCGCGACTGGTTCCAGCTTTCATTGAAGGAGGGGCTGACCGTATTCCGCGACCAAGAGTTCTCCGCCGACCAGGGCAGCCGTGCAGTGCGGCGCATCGCCGAAGTTCGCACTCTGCGCGCCATACAATTTCCCGAGGATGACAGCCCGCTCGCCCACCCGGTGCGGCCGGACAGCTATATCAGGATTGACAATTTCTATACGCCGACCGTCTACAACAAAGGCGCCGAGCTGGTGCGCATGATCCATACCCTGATCGGCAGGGAAGCGTTTCGCCGCGGCATGGATCTCTATATCCGGCGCCACGACAATCACGCCGCGACGATCGAGGATTTCCTCGCCGCGATGCAGGATGCGAGCGGCGTCGAGCTCAGCCAATTTAAACGCTGGTACCAACAAGCCGGGACGCCCGAGATCACGGTCGAAGACCGCTGGGATCCGGCAAAGGCCAGCTACGAGCTGATCGCTTCGCAGAAATTACCGGCGACGCCGGGCCAGCCCGAGAAATTGCCGATGCTGATCCCGCTCGCAGTAGGACTGCTCGGACCGGAGGGCGCCGAATTGCCGACCCGGTTGGAGGACGAGGCGGCGAGCCAGACGGGGACGCGTGTCCTTCCGCTCGCCGACGCACGACAAAGTTTTCGTTTTGTTGACGTGCCGTCGCCCCCAGTGCCTTCTCTGCTGCGCCGCTTTTCGGCTCCGGTGAAGCTCAAGGGAGTGCCGCTCGAGCAGTTGAAGTTTCTCGCGGTGCACGACACCGAGCCCTTCGCCCGCTGGGAAGCCGGGCAGCAAGTCGCGACCAAATTGTTGCTCGAACGGATCGCCGCTCATCAGTGCGGCCAGAGCCCCCCATTGCTCGACCCGGATCTCCTAGCGGCAATGCGGCGTACCCTCGCCGACGCCGACCGCGATCCGGCCTTCGCCGCTGAGGCTCTGACTTTGCCGAGCGAGGCGTTTCTCGCCGACCAGCTTCCCGTTGTCGACGTTGAAGCAATTCACGGCGCCCGAGAAGCCGCGCGAGCCTCTCTCGGCGAAGCCTTGGCGGCTGAACTTGCTGCTGCGTACCGGGAGCTAGTCGATGCGGGCCCCTACAGCATCGACGGCAGATCAATCGGCAGACGGGCGCTGCGCAATGCCTGCCTCACCTTTATCGCGGCTGCCGACTCTGCCGAGGGCGCGGCCCTCGGTATGGCGCAGTTCGAGACCGGGCAGAATATGACGGATGTGCTTGCGGCGCTGGCGGTGCTGGTCGACCTCGATCGGCCCGAACGTGCGGCGGCACTTGCCCGCCTCTATGAACTCTGGTCGCACGACCACCTCGTCATCGACAAGTGGTTCGCTCTGCAGGCCCGCTCGTCACTGCCGCAAACCCCGGATCGCGTGCGCGAGCTGACGCGGCACCCGGCTTTCGAGCGCAAGAACCCCAACCGCGTGCGCTCCCTCATTGGGACCTTCGCACAAGCCAACCAGCTGCGCTTTCACCACGCGAGCGGCGCAGGCTATGTCCTGCTTGCCGACGAAGTCATCGCCCTCGACCCGATCAACCCGACCACCGCCGCGCGCCTCATCCAGCCGCTCGGCTCGTGGCGCCGCCACGACCCGGCACGCCAGGCTCTGATGCGCGGCGAACTCGAACGCGTCCTCGCCACCCCCGACCTCAGCAAGAACACGTATGAGATGGTATCGAAGAGCCTGGCGTAGTCGCGGTTATCCAGCGCCGGCTTTCGCCAGTGCGACGGAAGCAGCAACAGCGAAACAGTTGCGCGGCGGAAGGTCCGGCTTCAGGTTCGCATGATATAACGACATGACGAGAGGGACGCTGTGATGAACCATTGGGCCGGACGCTTTACGCCGACAGGCTCCGGCCTGCGCGGATGAGCCTTTCGCTCGAGGGCCGCTATGATCTGCTGACGCTCGGCGAAACCCTGCTGCGGCTGTCGCCGCCCGGCCAGCAGCGGCTCGACCAGGCGCGGTTCTTCGAGATCGGGGTCGGTGGCAGCGAGCTCAATGTCGGCTGCCTGCTCGCGCGGCTCGGGCGCCGCGTCGCTTGGGTTTCTAGGCTGCCTGGCGGGCCGCTCGGCCGCATTGTCGATGGGGAGGCGCGGCGGCATGGTGTCGATACCCGCTGGGTGCGGTGGATCGAGCATGCCCGCTTGGGGCTGATGTTCTATGAACCCGGACCTCTGCCGCGAACCAGCCGCGTCATCTATGACCGCAAGCATTCGGCGGCCTCGGAGCTCGGCTTCGAGGATGCGCCGTGGGAGGCGCTGGTTCAGGCGAGTGCGTGGCTGCACCTTTCTGGGATCACCCCCGCTCTCGGCCCGAGCTGCCGGGCTCTGATCCTGCAGCTCGCCGCTCTCGCGGCAGCAGCCGGAAAACCGGTGTCATATGACTTGAATTATCGCGCGACCTTGACGACCCCGTCGGAGGCGCGCGCCGTGCTCGAGGTGGTGGCGCCAAGCCTCCATCTGCTCGTCCTTGCCGAGCGGGATGCGCAAGCTGTGCTGGGCTTTACCGAGGCAGGCGAGCGCCTCCCCACGGCGATCGCGGCGCGCTATGGCGTGCCGCTCGTCGCGCTGAGCCGGCCGCCCGATGCCGAGCCCGGCACCCTACTGCTAGCGCGCGACGAATTCCATTACGCGCCGCGTTATCCGGTCGAGGTCGTCGACCGCATCGGCGCCGGGGATTCATTGGTGGGCGGGCTGATTCACGGGCTGCTCGACGGCGATCCCGATCTGGCGATTCGCCTCGGCGCCTTTGCCGCGGCAATCGGGCTCGCTACGCCGGGAGACATCAACTATCTCGGCCCCGAGGATATCGCCCGCTTCGACGCCAACACGATCGGCGGGCTCGAGCGCTGACCGCGCCGCGGGTATCTTAACACGTCGTCTGACGGCAGACGATGATACCGGTCACTATCGGTCCCGTAACGGTGGACAGCAGTGTAAACAATTTTTGAATTTGCACGGCCCCCGCGTCGGCAACAAAGATGATGTCCCTATCTTGGACCGGAAACTGTTGAGCGAGTAGGTACGACTTCCCATCCCTGAAATTAAAGCGATAGGCCACCGGCGAGCTGCCGCCTTGTGATCGCGTCGCGACGGGCTGGTTCAGGGCGTGAACCGTCGAATTGGGTTCGTAGCGGAACAGGAAAGCACCTTTGGGGTCGGCCAGGTCATCGCTTAATCCCTGAGATTTCGCCAGCGCCTCGGCGAGGGTTATCCTCTCGGCATTGAAGGGGATCTCGGCATTCCGGCCGGTCGCACCGAAGACGCTGAAGGTTTGCGGCACCCGAACGAGGGTGACCACGTCGCCGGGTCGCACATAGAGATCCTCGGCCGGATCCGAAACGAGCCTCGCCATTGGAATCGTCGCGGTGGTGCCGCCTCGCGACAACCGGACGAAGGTTTCATAAACCGGGGTTTTGCCGCCACCAGCAGCGGCGATGACCTGGAGCAGCCTATCGCCTCCCGGCGACAGCGGAACCTTCGCGCCGAAACCGGATACGGCCGTGCTCGGTGCTGGCTGGCCGCCGGGAGAAACGGAGGTC
>Ga0209040_10002950_pt1 | contig 13097 bp, 10 predicted proteins | sample BogFormECP12_OM3_FD_188240 | JGI IMG/M metagenome (GOLD analysis project Ga0209040, IMG submission 188240) | Bog forest soil microbial communities from Calvert Island, British Columbia, Canada - ECP12_OM3 (SPAdes) (version 2) | ecosystem: Environmental > Aquatic > Freshwater > Wetlands > Bog ... | reverse complement strand
AATGTCCTTGTCCCAGAAGCGCACCGGATACCCGGAGTGCAGAATCGCGCTGACGTTGTTGGTCTCGCGTAAATCGCGCAGCCGCCGGTCGTCGTCGACGTCGCGCGCCGACGGCAACAGCGGGGCACCGATTACGGTGGCGTCCGCGCCGCGCGCGGTACGCACCACGGTCACGCCACCGGGCATGCTCAGCACTTCGACGGCCTCGCCGCCTTCTGCGGGCAGCCGCCACAGCGAGGCGGGCGGTTTGTCGGCATCGCCGGTCGATCGGGACGAGACGAACAGCAAGTCGCCGCCGACGGTGAACGCCGGCGAGGAGTCCCCGTTCGAGCCACGAGTGAGTCGGCGTGCGGGCCTGTCGCCGGTCGGATCGACTTCCCAGACGGCGCTGACGTACTCGGTGCGTTTGGCGTTGAGTTCGGCCACCGTCGTCACCACCCGCGACCCGTCCGCCGACACTGCCAGGCCCGAGACACGGGGCAGTGCTAGATAGTCGTCGAGGTTGTCGAATGGCGTTGCGGTCACGTGTCGTTGGTAACACAGCGCGGCGCTTGGCGCGGTGTGCGCTAGCTAACGTGTCGTTTGACCTCTAGCTGAGACGCCTGACGGCGGTGGCGGGCTACAGCCCGGCCACCGCCGTCAGTTTGATCTTTGGTCAGCCGCGCCGGCCGCAGACCGGCCAGGCGCCGATGCCCTGGGTGTGCAGGACGTTCTCGGCCACCCGGATCTGCTCCTCACGGCTCGCGCCGTTCGCGGATCCCGAGCCACCGTTGGCACGCCAGGTGCTCGAGGTGAACTGCAGGCCGCCCGAGTAGCCGTTCCCGGTGCTGATTCCCCAGTTACCACCCGACTCGCACGCGGCGATCGCGTCCCAGTTGACGCTGTACGCCTTAACGGCCGGCTTGGCCGGCGGCGGCGCGGGCGCGTCATCGGCCGGGGGGGCCGGAGGCGGCGGCGCATCCGGTGCGGGCGCAGCGTCCGGAGCCGGGGGTGCCGGTGCATCCGGGGCCGGGGGCGGCGGCGCGTCAGGGGCCGGCGGAAGGTCGGCCGGCGCCGGGGGCGCGGGAGCGGCATCCGGAGCGGGCCCAGCGTCAGGCGCCGGCGGAGCGTCCGGAGCGGGCGCGTCAGGGGCCGGCGGGGCGTCCGGAGTGGGCGCAGGGGCCGGCGCAGCGTCCGGAGCCGGCACGAAGTCGGCAGCCTCGAAGGGCGCGCCGACCGTGTTCGGGTCCCACCGCAGGTCATCCGCCGCGAATGCGGTGGCGTTGGACAGCGTAAGCGGGGCCGTAGCGAGCACTCCGGTGATCGCAGCCATGGTGAGCGTCTGGCGGACGTTCTTCAACAGCGTTCCTTTCGCGGGTGCGCGCGTCGAAATAAGCCCAGCGATATGGGCGGGCGCCTGTTTCCAGGCGGGGTTGATACTTCGAATCGCGCCGTCTCGTTCGGGCACGACAGCAGGGGCGTGAGCCGCCGACCGGGCTCCTGCCCGACGACGACGCGGAGGCGTCGTCGCCGTCCGCAGCCCCCGCTCACACGCGGGTCCGTGGATTCGATTTTTCTTTGCCTTTTAGGGCCGAAATGGACCGTACGAGACCGGGTTGCATTCGTCATCTCACGACACGCCGCTATTTCGAACCAATAACGGGCCGGTCACGCCCGATTCAGTTAATTGTCTGCGCTGGTCACACGGGTATTTTTCGCTCGCGTCAATCACTTGGCGGTCAGATGTGATTGTGAGCCAAATCACGCACTTTTTGTGAACTGCGACACGTATTTGCTGCTCTGTTGCCAGCGCCGCGCGACCATCGGCGTGTCCTGCGGACGAACCGAGCTCAGTGTGTTAGCCATGCCGGTCGCGCGCGATCTTGGCCGAGCGGCGGTGGCCGGCGGTCCGCCACGACCGCCGAAGACTCCAAATCCCAAGTGGAACAACCACTCTTAGTGATGGCGCTTCATGCGAGCTGACGGCCCGAGAATCGGCCCCGAGATCGGCGCGAGAGGCGCGGCTGGCCGACTCAAGAGAACGTGTTGACCATCAAAATTAGTAGCCACCAATAGATTTCGCTTACGCACCGGACGTATCGCCACCGTCCGGCGGGGGCTGCGAGCGCATCCCGATCGGGGCTGCGCGCGGCTCGCCAGCAATACCCGGAGTTATTTGCCGGAAATCGGTCGGCGTTTCGGCTTTTCGACGGCATGGCTAGCCGTACAGAGCGCCCGTGCCCGATCGCTGGATACCCGAAATATCCACTGGCGCAACGCGATACGAACGCAATTCCGGATTTGAACACCGGATCAATGCTGATCAATTAACGCAATAAACGGTGGAATTTACCGCAAACTAACACACATTGATTAATCAAGATCGAATGCGCATAAATTCGGTCGCATAAATTTATCGGATAATTGTCGCTAAAAGCATTATTTGAATAAATCGAACCTACGCAAAAGAGCGTTTGATTCGTCAGCTCCCGGTCCGCAGCAGGATGCGCAGATCGGCCTCCGAGTTGACGTTGGCCAGCGACCGCGACTCGGGTATCACGATTCGTTGGGCGTCGACCCGGTCGACCAACGCATGCATGCTCCGCTCGCCGGCGGCGATCAACGCATCGATCTGCCCGACCAGCTCGGTCCGGTACACCGCCGCGAGGTAGTGATCGCGGCCGTCCCACGGCAACACGACGTCGGCGTCCAGCTCCTCCGCCCGGGCTTCGAGCAGGTCGATCAAATCGGCGGTCAGCAACGGCATGTCGGCGCCGCACAGGAACGCCCGCTTCGCGCCCGCCTCCGCGGCGGCGCTTAATCCGCGTCCGGTGGCGAGCAGCGGACCCAGTCCCCGCACCTCGTCGCGCACCACGCGGGCCGGCAGTTCCGGCAGAGCTTGTCCCGGCGCGGCGACGACGAATACCGGCTGGCACCGCTGCCCGACAACGTTGACCACCTGCTCGACCATCGTGGTGGGCGCTGCGGAGCCGTCTTTGGCGCCGACGAAACCGGCGGGAACCGGCATGGTGGCCTTGTCCCGGCCCATCCGTAGCGACGCTCCCCCAGCCAACACCACACCGGCTAACGAGGCCGGCTTAGCCGCGGGTGCCATGTCAGTTCACAGTCCAGGTGTCGCGCCCGTGCAACAGCGATTGCAACGCGGCGCGGTCGCCGGGCTTGGACTCCCGCGCGGCGCGAACCTGCGCTCGGGCCGCGTCGTCGTAGGTTGGCCGACTGACCTGTCGGAAGATACCCATAACCGTGTGCTCGAGGTTCTGCTCGGACAGCCGCGACAGCGCGAACGCGTAGGCCGAATCGGCGGCGTGCGCGTCGTGCACCACGATCTCGTCGACGCTGACATCAGCGGTCTTGGCCACCTCGAGTCCGTAGCCGGACCGCACCACGCAATATTCGCGGTTGGCCCCAAAGATGACCGGCTCACCATGGCGGACGTTGATCACCCGCTCCTCGGCGCCCTCTTTGCGCAGCGCGTCGAACGAGCCGTCGTTGAAAATCGGGCAGTCCTGCAGGATTTCGACGATCGCGGACCCGCGGTGCTGCGCCGCGGCACGCAAAACCTCGGACAGGCCGGCGCGGTCAGAGTCCAGCGCGCGGCCGACGAAGCTCGCCTCGGCGCCCAGCGCCAGCGATACCGGGTTGAACGGCTGGTCGAGTGATCCCATCGGCGTCGACTTGGTGACCTTGCCGACTTCGGACGTCGGCGAGTACTGACCCTTGGTCAGGCCGTAGATCCGGTTGTTGAACAGCAGGATGGTCAGGTTGACGTTACGGCGCAACGCGTGGATCAGATGGTTGCCGCCGATCGACAACGCGTCCCCATCGCCGGTAACCACCCACACCGACAGGTCTTCACGGGCCAACGCCAGACCTGTGGCGATCGCCGGCGCGCGGCCGTGGATCGAGTGCAGGCCATAGGTTTCCAGGTAATACGGGAACCGGCTCGAGCAGCCGATGCCGCTGACGAAGACGATGTTCTCCCGGCGCAGTCCCAGCTCGGGCAGGAAGTTGCGCATCGTGTTGAGGATGACGTAGTCACCGCAACCGGGGCACCACCGGACCTCCTGGTCGCTGGTGAAGTCCTTGGCCTTCTGCGGTTGGTCGGTGGTGGGCACACCGTGGTGCTTGGTCAGCACGTCCGGCAGTCCGAGATCGACGCCGATCAGGTCAGTCATGAGTTAGCTCCCGCTCCAACCGTGGCCGCCGCCAATCTCGCGACCATCGTCTTGTCTTGCTCGATTTCGGCCAGTGTCCCGCCCATCGCGGCGCGGATGAGGCGCCCCACCTCGTCGGTCAGGAAAGCAACGCCCTGGACCTTGGTAACCGACTGCACGTCTACCAAGTACTTGCCGCGCAGCAGCAGCGCCAGCTGGCCCAGGTTCATCTCCGGCGCCACGACCTGCGGGTAGCGCCGCAGCACCTCGCCCAGGTTGGCCGGGAATGGTCTGAGATACCGCAGATGGGCATGGGCAACTTTGACGCCGTTGCGCCGCGCACGCCGACACGCCTCGCCGATCGGACCGTAGGAACTACCCCACCCGATCAGCAGCAGTTCGGCGTCTCCGGTCGGATCGTCGACTTCCAGGTCGGGAACCGAGATGCCGTCGATCTTGGCCTGGCGCAGCCGCACCATCAGGTCGTGATTAGCCGGCTCGTAGGAGATGTCGCCCGAACCGTTCTCAGCTTCCAACCCGCCGATGCGATGTTCCAGACCGGGAGTACCCGGTACCGCGAATTGCCGGGCCAGGGTTTCCGGGTCGCGGGCGTACGGCTGGAACGGCTCGTCCGGCTTGGCGAAGGTGTGCTCGATGGGCTCCAGCGCGTCGACGTCCGGGATTCGCCACGGCTCCGAGCCGTTGGCAATTGCTCCGTCCGACAAAATGATTACCGGCGTGTGGTAGGACACCGCGATGCGTGCCGCCTCCACGGCGACGTCAAAGCAATCCGACGGCGACCGCGGCGCCAGCACCGCCACCGGTGACTCCCCGTTGCGGCCGTACAGCGCCTGCAGCAGGTCAGCCTGCTCGGTCTTGGTCGGTAGGCCGGTCGACGGGCCGCCGCGCTGTACGTCGATGACGAGCAACGGCAGCTCGGTCATCACCGCCAGCCCGAGCGCTTCGGCCTTCAGCGACAGTCCGGGTCCCGATGTGCTGGTGACCCCGAGCGCGCCGCCGTACGCGGCGCCCAGCGCCGCGCAGATCCCGCCGATTTCGTCTTCCGCCTGGAAGGTGGTCACGTTGAAGTTCTTGTGTTTTGACAGCTCGTGCAAGATGTCCGACGCCGGCGTGATCGGATAACTGCCGAGGACAACCGGAATGTCGGCCAGCTGACCGGCGGCGACAATGCCGTAGGCCAATGCGGTGTTGCCGGAGATCTGCCGGTATTCACCCGCGGGCAGCTTCGCGGGCGAGACCTCATAGGTGACGGCGAAGGCCTCGGTGGTTTCCCCGTAGTTCCATCCCGCCTTCAGCGCCAGCACGTTGGCCTCGGCGATGTCCGGCTTGCGACCGAACTTCTCCCTGATGAATTGTTCACTGGTTTCGATCGGCCGGCCGTACATCCACGACAACAGGCCCAGCGCGAACATGTTTTTGGCGCGCTGACCGTCTTTCTTCGACGCGCCGATGACCTCTACCGCGCCGAGCGTCAGCGTGGTCATCGGGACTGCCTCAACCTTGTAGTCGGACAGTTCTCCGGTTTCCAGCGGGTTGTCCTGGTAGCCGACTTTGGCCAGGTTGCGCCTGCTGAACTCGTCGGAGTTGGCGATCACCAGCCCGCCGATGGGCAGGTCGCTGATGTTGGCTTTCAGTGCCGCCGGGTTCATCGCGACCAGGACGTCGGGCCGGTCACCGGCGGTCAGGATGTCGTAGTCAGCGATTTGGATCTGGAAGGACGAGACGCCCGGCAGCGTGCCCTGCGGCGCGCGGATCTCGGCCGGATAGTTCGGCTGGGTCGCCAGGTCGTTTCCGAACAGCGCGGCCTCGGACGTAAACCGGTCGCCGGTGAGTTGCATACCGTCGCCGGAGTCCCCGGCGAAACGGATGACAATTTGTTCTAGCTTCTCCCGCTTGTGCGGTTCGGGCAGCGCCGCATCGGCTCGGTGTGAATCTGGGTGAGATTCTGACCTGGCTCCGTTGTCGTTCGGACCCACGTCCCCGCCTTCCATCGCTATTCGCCGCACGGGCACGCCGCAGCTACCGGTGCGTATCGTCGGAGTGCATCCCCGACTGGGTTTTATGTCACTGGCGGTACCGATTATTGCACTGTTCTTAGGGATTCATTTACGCCGATACATACCGTCACGTTACCGCGACTTGGCCAAAATGCGAGGTCAGACACACGCGATCGGCAGATCTCGGGCCAAAGTGTGGTGTTCGTCACTTTTGCTGGAACGCGAAGTCTAAGAATCGAAGTTACGCGCCGGTAACATTTGCTAGCCGCTTCTCTCACCCACGCCTCCCCCATTTGGGGGAGGCTCCGCGGGCAACTTTTTCGCTCGAATCGCGGCGTTTGGCCCGGTTTCGGGCATGGCAATCAAGTACAGCACCAAGCCCGCTGCGGCAAGCGCGCCCAGTGAGCTGAATGCGACGTCGTAGCTGGCGACCACCACAATCCACCCGGCGACGATGTTGGAAAGCGCCGCGCCGACACCCCACGCGGTGGTCACTGCGCCCAGGCTGACGTTGAACCGCCCGGTCCCGTGCGTCAGGTCCTGCACGACAAGTGGGAACAAGGCGCCGAAAATCCCGGCGCCGACGCCGTCGAGGACCTGCACGCCGACCAGCCAGTACGGGTTGTCGAAAAGGGTGTAGAGGAAGCCGCGGGCCATCAAGACCGCGAAAGCGATCAGAAAGATCGGCTTTCGTCCCCAGCTGTCCGCCTTGGCCCCAGCAAGGTACGCCATTGGCACCATCACCACCTGGGCTGCGACAATGCACGTCGCCATCAATGCGGTGCCCACGTCCTTGTTCTGCAGTGCCAGCACCTGCCCGACCAACGGCAGCATCGCCGCATTCGCGAGGTGGAAGGTGACCATGGCCGCGGTGAAGATCAGCAATCGGCGGTCGTGGAGCAACACCGCGAACCCGGACGGCTGCGGGTGGGCCTGTCCGGGGGTGTGGTCCATGCCGCGAGCCACGTCGTGGTCGATCGCGTCGCCCGGGATGCGCAGCGTCGCAACGACACTCAGTGCGGCCATCGCGGCCAGCACCCAGAACACCACCGCCGGGCCGAAAAAGTAAGCCAGTCCGCCGGTGATCGCACCGGCCGTCGCGTTGCCGGCGTGGTTGAACGATTCGTTGCGCCCGATCCGTCGGGCAAAGGATTTCGTGCCGACGATGCCCAACGTGATCGCTGCCAAGGCGGGAGCGAAGACCGAGCCGGCGACTCCGGTGAGGGCTTGCAACAACGAGATCGCGAAGAATCGCGGAAACAGCGGCATGGCCAGCGCCCCGGCAGTGACCGTGATGGCGCCGGCGACGACCAGTGCCCGCTTGGCGGTTGTCCGATCGACGAACGCGCCCACCGGTGTCTGCGCAATGATCGCCGCGATGCCGCCGACTCCCATCACGAAGCCGATGGAGGCCTGGTCCCAGTGGTGGGTCAGCAAGAGATATATCGAGAGGTACGGGCCCAGCCCGTCGCGAACATCAGCCAAAAAGAAGTTCAGTAAATCGAGCGCATGCGACGTCCGCCGGGAAACCGTCCCAGCGGCGTCGGCACTCAACGATTACCGAACGCGCCGGTGTCGCTACGCGGTCTTGTCGCGGCGCTCGGTGCGGGCAGGCTTGCGCGGCACGATCGTCGGCAGCACGTTGTCCTGCACGGTCTCCTTGGTCACCACGACCTTGGCGACGTCGTCGCGGCTGGGAATGTCGTACATCACCGGCAGCAGAACTTCTTCCATGATCGCGCGCAAGCCGCGGGCCCCGGTGCCGCGATGAATCGCCTGGTCGGCGATCGCCTCCAACGCGTCGTCGGTGAACTCCAGCTCGACGTTGTCCATCTCGAACAGCCGCGTGTACTGCTTGACCAAGGCGTTCTTGGGCTGAGACAAGATTTTGACCAGAGAATCCATGTCCAAGTTCGTCACCGACGCCACCACCGGCAGCCGGCCGATGAACTCGGGAATCAGCCCGTACTTGATCAGGTCTTCCGGCATTACCTCGGCGAAGTGGTCGGTGGTGTCGATCTCAGCCTTGGAGCGCACCTCGGCCCCGAAACCCAGACCACGCTTGCCGACCCGGTCGGAGACGATCTTCTCCAGCCCGGCGAACGCACCCGCCACGATGAACAGCACGTTGGTGGTGTCGATCTGGATGAACTCCTGGTGCGGGTGCTTGCGGCCGCCTTGCGGGGGCACCGACGCCTGGGTGCCCTCCAAGATCTTCAGCAGCGCCTGCTGCACGCCTTCCCCGGACACGTCGCGGGTGATCGACGGGTTCTCGCTCTTGCGGGCGATCTTGTCGACCTCGTCGATGTAGATGATGCCCGTCTCAGCGCGCTTGACGTCATAGTCGGCGGCCTGGATCAACTTGAGCAAGATGTTCTCGACGTCCTCACCGACATACCCCGCCTCGGTCAGCGCGGTGGCGTCGGCGATGGCGAACGGCACGTTGAGCATCTTGGCGAGCGTCTGCGCTAGGTAGGTCTTGCCGCAACCCGTGGGGCCCAGCATCAAGATGTTGGACTTGGTTAGCTCGACGGGTTCCCCTGACCGGGAATCGCGGCCCTTCTCGCCGGCCTGAATGCGCTTGTAATGGTTGTAGACCGCGACGGCCAACGTGCGCTTGGCGGTGTCCTGGCCGATGACGTAGCCCTCCAGGAAGTCGCGAATCTCGGCGGGCTTGGGCAGCTCGTCCAGTTTTACGTCGTCGGCGTCGGCGAGTTCCTCTTCGATGATCTCGTTACACAGATCGATGCACTCATCGCAGATGTATACGCCAGGCCCCGCAATTAGCTTCTTGACCTGCTTCTGGCTCTTTCCGCAGAACGAGCACTTCAGGAGGTCACCGCCATCTCCGATGCGCGCCATGGTGCTGGGGGCCTACTTCCTATTAACCGTTTCGATCGTGCTATGCCGCGTGTATTTTCCCGACGCTACCCGCTTGCTCCACAGCGATGCGACCGTTAGAGCCGAATAGCGTCGGTGATATTCATGCTTGTGCGCCTGAACATATCGCCTGAGGCGGCTCCGCGCTTGCCGGAACGCGCCACCGTGTCCCTGGCGTGTCGCGGCCGTTATGCGACCGAGAGACGGACATGCTGGGCGGCCCTACATTAAGCCTGTGGGATTCGCCGTGCCCGAGAATACCGCGTTAATCGCGGATGGCGGCCTGGCGACCGAACTCGAGGCGCGCGGACATGATCTTTCCGACGGGTTGTGGTCGGCGCGGCTGCTGGTCGACGCCCCGCATGAGATCACCGCGGTGCACACCGCTTTCTTTCGCGCCGGGGCGATGATCGCGACCACGGCCAGCTACCAGGCGTCCTTCGACGCATTCGCCGCTAGCGGAATCAGCCGCGACGACACCGTCCGGTTGCTCCGGCTCAGCGTCGAGCTGGCCAAGAACGCCCGCGACGACGTTGGCGTCGGGGGTCAGGTGGCCGCGTCGGTTGGCTCGTACGGCGCCGCGCTCGCCGACGGTTCGGAATATCGCGGACGCTACGGGCTTAGCGTTGCGCAGCTGCGGGACTGGCATCGGCCGCGGCTGGAAGTGCTGGCGGACGCCGGCGCCGACGTGCTGGCCCTGGAAACCATCCCCGACGTCGACGAGGCCGAGGCGCTGGTGAACCTCGTGCGGTCGCTCGGTGTGCCCGCCTGGCTCAGTTACACGATCGAGGGCACACGCACCCGCGCCGGTCAGCCGTTGGCCGACGCTTTCGCGGTGGTGGCCGGGGTACCGGAAATCGTCGCGGTCGGGGTCAATTGCTGCGCACCCGGCGACGTGCTGCCGGCGATCGGGCCAGCCCGGGAAACCGGCAAACCGGTGATCGCCTATCCCAACAGCGGCGAGCAGTGGGATAGCGCTCGGCGCGCCTGGGTCGGCCCATCGCGGTTCTCGCCGCAGTTGGCCGTGCAGTGGGTGGCAGCGGGTGCGCGGGTGGTCGGCGGATGCTGCCGGGTCCGACCGGCCGACATCGCCGAGCTGGCAGCCGCGCTCACCTAGGCGGTCTGCGCGGAGAGCTTGCGGTACTCCAGCACGGTGTCGATGATCCCGTAGTCCTTGGCCTCTTCGGCGGTCAGGATCTTGTCGCGGTCGGTGTCTTTGCGGATCGTCGCGGCGTCCTTGCCGGTGTGATGGGCCAAGGTGGTCTCCATCAGCGTGCGCATCCGCTCGATCTCGGCGGCCTGGATCTCCAAGTCAGAGAACTGACCCTGGATCACCCCAGACAACGACGGCTGGTGGATCAGCACCCGCGCGTTGGGCAGCGCCATCCGCTTACCCGGTGTCCCGGCGGCCAGCAGCACCGCCGCGGCCGAGGCGGCCTGTCCCAGACACACCGTCTGGATGTCGGCGCGCACGTATTGCATGGTGTCGTAGATCGCCATCAGCGAGGTGAACCCGCCACCCGGGGAATTGATGTACATGGTGATGTCGCGGTCGGGATCGAGGGATTCCAGGACCAGCAGCTGCGCCATGATGTCGTTGGCCGACGCGTCGTCGACCTGGACGCCGAGGAAGATGATGCGTTCCTCAAACAGCTTGTTGTACGGGTTGGACTCCTTGATGCCGAAGCTCGAATGCTCGATGAACGACGGCAGGATGTAACGCCCTTGGGGCTGGAGTTCGGGGTTCATAGTGATGGGGCTCCGTTGGTCTCGGCGCGGGTGATGATGTGGTCGACGAACCCGTATTCCAGGCCCTCCGGCGCGGTGAACCAGCGGTCGCGATCCGAATCCGCCACGATGCGCTCGACCGGCTGGCCGGTGAATTCGGCGTTGAGCCGGAACATCTCCTGCTTGATGACGGCGAACTGCTCGGCCTGGATCGCGATGTCGGCGGCGCTACCGGTCACCCCGCCCAGCGGCTGGTGCATCAGGATGCGGCAATGCGGCAACGCGTAACGCTTGCCCCTGGTGCCGGCGGCCAGCAGGAACTGGCCCATCGACGCGGCCATCCCCATCCCGTAGGTCGCGATGTCACACGGCGCCAGCACCATCGTGTCGTAGATCGCCATCCCGGCGCTGATCGATCCGCCCGGCGAATTGATGTACAGCGAGATGTCCTTGGAGGAATCTTCGGCCGCGAGCAGCAGAATCTGCGCGCAGAGCCGGTTGGCGATGTCGTCGTCCACCTGCGACCCCAGGAAGATGATGCGCTCGGACAGCAAACGCTCATAGACGGAGTCGACCAGGTTCATACCCTGCGCGCTCGCGCGCATTTCAGTCCCACGACTCACAGTGGGTTACCTGCTTTCTCGAGTTCCATATTCATCGACACTAACCAACCGGGGCCGTCGCGCACTCCCCGAAATCTCCGCGTTCGCTCACAGCGTCACTTCGTGTCGCCCGACGGTTCTTCGGACGAAGCGGCTTCGTCTCCGGCGCCGGCGGCTTCGACGTCCTCGCCGGCGTCGTCGACCCCCGTAGTCTCCTCATCTTCCCCGGCCTCCGATTCGGAGCGCTTGCCGAAGAACTCCTCGGTGTCGACGGTGTTGCCGTCGGTGTCGGTGACCGTGGCCGCCTCGACGACCTCAGCGATGGTCAGCCCGCGGCGCACGTCGGCGAACATCGCTGGCAGCTGATTGTTCTGCTGCATGTACCCGAGCAACTGTTGGGGTTCAATGCCGTACTGCTGCGACGTCAGCACCAGCCGTTCGGTGATGTCTTGCTGACTCACCTGGATGTCGAGGTCGTCGGCGAGAGCGTCGAGCAACAACTGGGTCTTGATGGCTTTCTCGGCGTTCGAGCGGGTGTCGGCATCGAACTCTTCTCGCGACTTGCCTTGCCTTTCCAACGCTTCGGCGAACTTACCTTCGTCGTGGTCGAGGCCATGCAGCGCGTTGTGCAGGGTGTTGTCCACCTGGGTCTGCACGATCGCTTCCGGCAGCGGCATGTCAACCTGCTCGAGCAAGGCATCCAGCGTGGCGGTGCGGATCTCCTCGGCCTGCTGGAGCCGCTTGACCCGGCTCACCTGATCGGCCAGATTGGCCCGCAATTCGTCGATGGTGTCGAATTCGCTTGCCAGCTGCGCGAATTCGTCATCGGGTTCGGGCAGCTCGCGTTCCTTGACCGAGCCTACGGTCACGGTGACCTCAGCCTCTTTTCCGGCCTGCGGGCCGCCCGCCATCGTGGTGGTGAAGTTTTTGCTTTCCCCGGCGGACAGGCCGACGATCGCGTCGTCGAGACCCTCGACGAGCTGCCCAGAGCCGACCTCGTGTGAGAGTCCCTTGGTCGACGCCTCGGGTAGGTCTTGGCCGTCGATGTTGGCCGACAGGTCGATCGAGACGAAGTCACCGGACGCGGCCGGCCGTTCGACTCCGGTCAGGGTGCCGAACCGGGCACGCAGGGACTGCAGTTCGGCGTCGACGTCCTCGTCGCTGACTTGGATCGGGTCCACCGTGATTTTCAGCGCGCTCAGGTCGGGCAGCGTGAACTCAGGTCGGACGTCCACCTCGGCGGTGAAAACGACCTCCTGGCCATATTCCTTCTTGGTGACCTGGATGTCGGGCTGGCCCAGCGGACGCACATCGGTTTCGGTGACGGCTTGCCCGTAGCGGCTGGGCAGCGCCTCGTTGATGACCTGGTCGAGGATCGCCTGCCGGCCGACGCGCGCCTCCAGGAGCTTTGCGGGCGCCTTGCCGGGACGGAATCCCGGCAGTCGCACCTGCTTGGCCAGCTCTTTGTAGGCCCGGTCGAAGTCGGGTTGCAGCTCGGTGAAAGGCACCTCCACGTTGATGCGAACCCGGGTGGGGCTCAACTGCTCGACCGTGCTCTTCACGGGTTTGCTCCTCGGTTGTACTGGCGGATCTTCTGCTGGTCTTCCAATGGGCGAGCCCGTTGGCCGTGGCGTGCCGGTCGGGGTGACAGGATTTGAACCTGCGGCCTTCCGCTCCCAAAGCGGATGCGCTACCAAGCTGCGCTACACCCCGCG